>JGI20152J14361_10000306_pt1 | contig 36423 bp, 35 predicted proteins | sample COG_02_FD_14361 | JGI IMG/M metagenome (IMG submission 14361)
GATGGTATTTTTTCTTACCTAATCGCACTAGGAAAAAGCGTCCAAACAAAGCATTAGCTGGATCAAACAATTCCGCCGCTTTCATGTTGTATTCTGCCCCTATAGCACGACCATTAATAAAAACGGATTCGCGGCCCAGAGCATCTTTTACTTCCCGGCCAGCTTTCGCCATCCCGCAATCCACTAATAGGCTTGTTAGCGGCTTTTCTGCTAAATCGGCGACTGGTAACTCGGACGAGGGCATGCCGTCTAAGCATAACTGTTCAAAGTCGGATTCTGGCAACTGATTGGGATCGCCTGTGAATAGGGCTTCGGTAATTCGCAGGGCAGCGGCAAGGCCCCCCTCACCATGCACTAGGCGAGTCGCCTCACGCGCCAGCAGGGCCTGACCCTGAGGCTTGCCCTCGGCCCTAATGTCAGCATCCTCAATCGCACTGATTTCTTCTAATGGCAAAAAGGTGAAATAACGCAGAAATTTATACACGTCGGCATCAGCGACATTTAGCCAAAACTGGTAAAACGCCAGGGGAGAGGTTTTTGCCGGATCTAGCCAAACAGCTCCCGCCTCGGTTTTACCAAACTTGCTACCGTCGGCTTTGGTTATAAGAGGAACGGTTAGAGCAAAGCATTGCGACTGATTCTGGCGACGAGCCAGATCAATACCGCCTACTATGTTGCCCCATTGGTCACTACCCCCTATCTGCAGCGTACAGTTATGACGCCGGTTCAATTCGGCAAAGTCCATGCCCTGTAACAGAGAATAGGAGAATTCGGTAAAGGAAATACCCGAGCCCTCGCGGTCAAGACGCAGCTTCACCGATTCTTTGTTGATCATATTGTTGACTGAGAAGTGCTTGCCAACATCACGGAGAAAATCAAGTGCCGACATCTCTGCGGTCCAGTCAAGGTTATTAGCGACCAGTGCGGAGTTCTCGCCGCAATCAAAATCTATAAACTGACTAACTTGGCCCTTGATCTTATCGGCCCAGCTTGCAATCACATCGGGCGTGTTGAGTTTGCGCTCAGCAGCTTTAAAGCTCGGATCTCCGATCATACCCGTGGCACCCCCAACCAAAGCAATAGGTGTGTGCCCCGCTTCCTGAAAGCGCTTGAGTACTAAGAGCGGTACCAAGTGCCCCAAATGGAGGCTGTCTGCCGTCGGATCAAAGCCGCAATACAGCGCTCGCGGCTGGTCTAGATGCTCTTCTAGCTCTTTGTCTGCAGAAACCTGCGCGACTAGGCCGCGCTGGCGTAATTGATTAATTATCTGACTGCCACTCTGTTTCATTGCAACGCTATTCACTGTGTCTAAATTGGGGGCCAACTCTACAGATTGAGAGGGCAAATACAAGATCTTCTCACTGCAATCGAAGTAACTGGTCGCTCTGAGGCAGTTTTTCGCTCTAAAAAAGCGGAAGTAGCTCGCTGTAACTTATCAATTTATTAGGCTAAACTTGCGCGAATCGTACAATGCTGGCTGACCATGATCGTATTATTTATGCAAAGAGCGACACGTTTTTTGCATCTTATGCTCAACGTTTTCCCGCGACGGCACCTTATTGCGGCGTCGGTGGTCAGCTGCTGCCTACTGATATTGATCGTCTACCCGGTAACCGACGCTGAGGCCAAAAGGCAAGTCTCTGAGCAGCTTGTCCTGCCAACTGAATCGGCTGCTATTGAAATCGCCCTAGAAACTGAGCTCAAGCCAACCCTGAGATGGGTGGAGCAGTCGGTGAGCTCTGGGGATAGCCTCTCGCTACTTTTCAGCCGCGCCAAGCTCAGCGCTGCAGATGTCTACAGAGTAAGCTCCTCCAAAGATGGCAAACTGCTGCGCAATCTCTATCCCGGAGAATCCTTTCGCTTTGGCCTCAATCAAGCTGGCGAGCTTGAAGAACTGCACTATATACAGTCAAAGTTGGTCAGCCGCATCTATAGCCTTGATGGTGACAGCTATAGCTCCGAGCTCAGAGAGCTCGAGCCGGATACGCTGCTCAGCTATCGCGAAGGCATTATTAAAGATTCCCTCTATCTATCAGCTCAGCAAGCCAATCTGCCGGATAAGTTGATTATGGAACTTGCCAACATTTTTGCTTGGGATATAGATTTTGTCTTCGATATTCGCCAGGGCGACTCATTTTCGATTCTTTATCAAGAGAAGTATCTGGACGGCGAGAAGTTCGCTGTAGGGGATATTGTCGCCGCATCCTTTACCAACCGCGGCAAATCCTATAACGCCGTGCTCTACACAGATAGCAACGGCAATTCGAGTTATTACACGCCGGAAGGCTTAAGTATGCGCAAGGCTTTCCTGCGCGCACCGCTGGATATATTCCGTATTAGCTCTGGATTTAACCTCAAGCGCAAGCACCCGATCCATAAAATGATCAAAGCCCACCGTGGGGTCGACTACGCGGCACCAAGAGGCACTCCGGTATTTTCCGCCGGCGACGGCAAGGTCATAGCCACCGGCTATAGCAAAGCCAACGGCAACTACGTCTTCGTCCAGCATGGACAGACCTATGTGACCAAATACCTGCACCTCAATAAGAAAAAAGTCCGGAAAGGCCAAGCGGTTAGGCAACGCCAAATAATTGGTACAGTTGGCTCTACAGGTTATGCGACTGGACCGCACCTGCATTACGAATTTTTAGTCAATGGTGTCCATCGCAATCCACGCACGGTGAAGCTACCCCAAGCCAATCCAATTTCAGCGACTGAATTAGCGGCATTTAAGTCGGCGACCACACCAGTGCTGACACAGCTCGCGCAAGCTGGCACTGCATCTGAATTGGTCCAATTGGAGATGCTGCCTAGCACTCAAACAGGCATTGCCAGTGCCAACTAAGGCCCACTGATGGCAAACCCAAAAATCTACATTGGCCTGATGTCCGGCACCAGTATCGACTGCATCGATGCAGCAGCAATGACTTTTACTGGCGGCGAGTTACAGCTTTTAGGCACTCACGCAGAGGCTATTCCAGAACGGCTTAAACAGCAGATTGTCGATCTCTGCCAGCCCGGCAAAGACAGCGTGCAGTTACTTTGTGAAACCGACAGCCAGCTCGGCGAACTATTTGCCGAGGCTGCACTGACTTTAATGCGAGCAGAAAGCATTAAAGCAGAACAGGTAGCTGCCATAGGCAGCCATGGACAGACCGTTCGTCATTCACCCCCTAAATCCGGCGCGATCGCTTTTACCCAGCAGATTGGCGATGCCAATATTATTGCCGCACGCACTGGCTGCACTGTGGTTGCAGACTTTAGGCGCAAAGATATGGCACTCGGCGGCCACGGAGCTCCACTGGTGCCGGCATTTCATAAAACACTTTTTTCAGATGCGCAGGTCAATAGAATAATCGCTAATATCGGCGGCATCTCGAATATTACCGCCCTACCCAGCGAACGTAGCTGTTATGGTTTTGATACCGGCCCGGGAAATCTGTTACTTGACGCCTGGTGCGCCAAGCATAGCGGCAATAGCTTTGATGACCGAGGCTCTTGGGGAGCAACTGGGCAGCTATGCCAAAAGCTGCTCGACCAGTTTATGGCCCACCCGTTTATCGGCCAAGCGGCACCGAAGAGCACTGGCCGAGAGATGTTTAATTTGTCCTGGCTCGAAACCCAACTCATTGACTACAGCTTAAAAGCAGAGGACATTCAGGCGACACTGGTAAGCTTTACCGCGCAATCACTCGCCGCGGCTATCAATGGATTAAATGAGCCCGTGGACGAAGTCTATGTCTGTGGTGGCGGGATATTTAATGATCAACTTATGGCGCAGCTGAAGATCGCCCTCGGACCCAAAGCCCTGCATTCAACGGAAAAACTCGGCTTGGACCCAACCTGGGTGGAAGCCTGCGCTTTTGGTTGGCTGGCATGTCAGCACATCAATAACCAGCCTGGCAACTTGCCCAGCGTAACCGGTGCCAGCCGCGAAGCCGTGCTTGGCGCGCGATACCTACCCTGAAAATTTGTTAGACGCAGAGCAAGGCGCCACAACTTAAAAAAAGCTGTAATCCTCTTCTTCAAGCAAGCGCTTTAGCTCAGCCGGACCAAAATCTACCGGCGACACAAACGGCAACAAATCGTCTCTATCGAAACCAATGGCTTTTGAACTAACCTGACAGACTCTAATATCGATCACACCAAGAGACGAGAGTCGCGCAGCCAGATCAATGGTTGACTTATAGGTAGCGTAGTTTTGTTTGAAAAACATCGCCACATCGGGACCAAAAATCACGAAGGCAATGGGACCTGCGGGGCTGTTTGGTGAGTCGAAGTACTCTTCTGATTGGAAGTGAGCTTCAGCGCGACGCAAGGCTTCGGCAATCTGGCCTGGCTTGTTTAAATCAATTTTCGCCACATAACCTGACGTTGAATTTGCAGCGACACCCGCAAAGTAAGAACTAAGGGTTTGATTGACGTCGACACCTAACTGGAGAACCGGCTGTGCCAGCAAAAAGCTTGGCAAGAAAATAAGCAACAACCAACAGCTACGCATAACAATAATTCCTGGCTAGATAGAGAAAGACGCCCCACAGCCGCAGGTAGTGGATGCGTTGGGGTTGGTGATCAAAAACCGCGACCCCATCAATCCTACTTCGTAGTCTACAGTAGAGCCCACCAAATACTGGTAACTCAAGGAATCAATCAACACGGTCACGCCATCTCGCGTTACAGCTGTGTCATCTTCCGCCATAACCTCTTCAAATGAGAAGCCATACTGAAAACCTGAACATCCGCCTCCAGTGACATAGACACGCAACTTCAAGTCGTCATTGCCCTCTTCCACCTTTAAGGAATTAACTTTGGTCACCGCATGTTCAGTAATGTTTAGCGGTGCTGGGATGTATGTTTCAATGCCTGACATTAATACTCCGTACTTCAGTTTCTGTGCGCACAACGCTTGCGCGCCGTACAAAAGCGCCGAACAAGGTCCTTGCCCGACTGCAAATTTATCTGATTGAGTTACGCCTAGTTACTGGTCTCTTTTCGGAGCTGCCGCGAACTACGTGTTTTTGCTAGGCTGTTGATGATAAACAAAAGTGGTGACAACTTCAGCGCCTTTCGCAGTTTCGATCAACTTGCCATTTTAATTAACTAGCAAGCACCTAAATCACCCTGAGCTAACACTGTGATTTGCCTCTAACACACATCATCTAGCCATTAATCTTCCAATCAAATCTCTTGTCAAACTGCGCGTTTTCCCTCCAGGGATAACGCAAAATTATTCTCACTTGTTGCGGCTCAAAATTCTCCGGTAGCCTTAACAAACCACGATTGATTGAGAAATACTTGAACTCCAAACGCAAGGGGAACTCGGCAATCTCGGAATCCAAGTCTTGAAACGAAATTTCAACTGGCTCGCCATCCTTGATCCCCACTAAATACAACTCGCCCAGTACCTGCAACGTTTTCATTTTGGCGGTTTTCTGCCGCGCTACCCAGCGGTAATCAATCCGGCCATCGTCGAGCACGTTAAGGCGCAGATCGGCGACAGAGAGGCCATCCGGCTGATCTTTATCACGCAGTAATTCTCTATAGAGCTTTAGCTCTTCATCGCGCTTATAAATACTGCGCTGAAGCAGAATCATCTCTTGCCGACTATTTTCCAATGCAGCTACATCGACTCTGGAGCTCAGCCTGATTCGACTTAGCTCTTCTCGCTGATCAGTGACAGTGGCTCTCAACTCTTCAACCAATAACTCGAGTCGGTGCTTGTCACTCATCTCTTGAGTAAATGTCTGTGCACCCCAGAGTTTTCCTAAAAACAGTGCCGAGAGGAGTAGGCCACAGCAGGCGGCGACAGCAAGATAGACCTGACCTGATTTGTACGAGACAACAGCTGATTTGGCTTTGAGCATCAGGGCAGCAGCGCGGGCGCCGCCAGCCCGGCATTTTCAGCCAGCCCAAAGATGATGTTCATACATTGAATACCCTGACCGGATGCACCTTTTGTCAGATTGTCTTCAACTACCAAGACCACAACCTTGGCGCCGCCATTGGGGCGGTGCACTGCGATGCGACAGAAATTAGATCCACGCACAGAGTTGGTCTGAGGATGACTGCCAGCTGGCAGCACATCGACAAAGGGCTCATCGGCATAGCGAGCTTCAAAGAGCGCCTGCACATCGACGGTTAAATCAGTCAACGTGGCGTACAAGGTACTATGAATACCACGGTTGATTGGCAACAGATGAGGCACAAACGTCAGGTTGACTGATGCATCCGTTGATCCACAAGCAGAAACAGCCATGTCATTTAAACCTTGCACAATCTCTGGCAGATGGCGATGGCCAGAGGCGGCATAAGCTTTAAAGCAAGCTATCGCTGACTTCGGCATGCAGAGCACCAATACTGGCCTGACGACCGGCACCGCTGACACCTGAAGCTGAGTTGGCGATCAAATCATTAAGATCGATACAGCCGGCTTCCATCAACGGCAAAAAGCCCAACTGTACACTGGTTGGATAACAACCGGGACAGGCGATTAGGCTCGCGCTAGCTATAGCCTCACGATTGAGCTCGGGCAATCCATAGACCGCCTGGGAAATTAGTTCGGGAGCGCCGTGAGTTTGACCATACCAGCTCTCCCAGGTAGGTACGTCTCGAATACGGAAGTCAGCCGACAGGTCGATAACCTTCACTCCGCGCTCTAGTATACTGGCGACCATGCCCTGAGCGACGCCATGGGGTGTGGCAAAGAATACCGCATCGCACTGAGCTAGCAGATCCACATCTGGCTGAGAGAACTTCAGATCACTAATCCCGCGCAAACTGGGGTACAGATCTGCAACCGGCCTACCTTCCTCACTGCGTGAGGTGATCACCGTTACCTGTGCCTCTGGGTGCACTGCCAATAACCTGAGTAGCTCTGCTCCGGTGTAACCTGTTGCTCCAACAATACCAACTTTAATCACGGGTCCTCTCTTTTCCTTATCTAGAAATACGTTGTCGGTCTATAATACCCGAATCTTATAGCTTCTGTGTGTTTTAACAACGGATCTCAAATCCCGCACAGGCATGATTTTTTCCGGAGGTGGTACGTGTACGAATGGGTCCTGGCCTTTCATTTAATTGCAGTTATCTGCTGGTTCGCCGCACTATTTTATCTGCCTCGACTATTTGTTTATCACGTCATGTCTGATGACAGAGTTAGTATCGAGCGTTTTATTGTTATGGAGCGCAAACTCTACAACGGCATTGCAACCCCTTCCATGATCGCCACGGTATTGCTCGGCGGCTGGTTGGTCTCGATGGCGCTGGATTACTATATCAGCCAACTGTGGTTTCAACTAAAAGCTCTGTTGGTGGTGGTTTTGATTGGCTACCATTTTGCTTGTGCCGCACACCTGCGCAAACTCAGGGATGGTGTTAATCAGAAGTCCCATATTTACTTCCGTCTGTTTAATGAAGTGCCAGTGCTGTTTCTGGTGGCAATCGTGATCCTGGTTATAGTTAAGCCTTTTGCTTAGCTGTTTCAGCAGAATCAAGAGCGCTACAGCGGTCATCCGTCAGCACTGTCCTGTCGTAATGAAAGCTCCGACACTGATTATAGTTGTCATCGGGTTATAAGATGGCAACACCGCGCTATATTCAGGATAATGCAATCCAAATTCTCAAGCTGCTTTAAAAGACATCACTACTTCAGGAATCGTCAATGACCTACGCTGGCCCACGCTCAAAAGAACTCTTCGATGCTGCTCAAAAACATATTCCCGGCGGCGTTAACTCTCCGGTGCGAGCCTTTCGCGCAGTGGGCGGAACTCCTTTATTCTTTGACCGCGCCGCCGGCGCCTATATGTTTGATGCAGACGGTAAGCGCTACATCGACTACATCATGTCGTGGGGGCCAATGATTCTCGGTCACGGCCATCCCCAAGTACTTGACGCGATTCGCGAGCAGCTAGAAAAAGCNATGACCTTTGGCACCCCAACTGAGCTTGAGATTCTCCTCGCCGATAAAATCTGCGAGCGTGTACCGGGCATGGACATGGTGCGCATGGTCAACTCCGGTACCGAAGCTACAATGAGTGCTATCCGTCTCGCCAGAGGCGCTACCGGGCGCGATAAAATTGTTAAGTTCGAAGGCTGCTACCATGGCCATTCGGATTCACTGCTGGTGAAGGCTGGATCTGGCGCACTGACTCTAGGGGTGCCCAGCTCGCCAGGTGTTCCAACCTCGCTGGCGGATCACACCATCACACTGAGCTACAACAATATCGAACAGGTCCGCAAGACCTTCGCTGAAATCGGTGATCAAATCGCCTGTATTATTGTGGAGCCCGTGGTCGGCAATATGAACTGCGTGCCGCCGATTCCTGGTTTTTTACAAGCTCTGCGGGAATGCTGCAGCGCCTCAGGTGCGGTATTAATTATGGATGAGGTGATGACCGGCTTCCGTATTGGACCTCAGGGAGCAAGTGCTTACTATGGCGTAATGCCAGATTTAGTTTGCTTAGGTAAGGTTATTGGCGGCGGTATGCCGGTAGGCGCCTTTGGCGGCAAGCGCGAACTTATGGAGCAGATCGCGCCTCTGGGTCCGGTTTATCAGGCCGGCACCCTATCCGGCAATCCCGTAGCTATGGCCGCCGGACTGGCAACCCTCAATCTGGTATCAGAGCCCGGCTTTCTCGATCCGCTGGTCAGACACACAGATGAACTGGTCAATGGTCTCCGTGAACGAGCTACCAGTGCCGGGATTCCGCTAACCAGTAATCACGTGGGCACCATGTGGGGCATCTTCTTCTCTGAGGAAGAGCACATAGTCAACTATCAGCAAGTGATGAAGTGCGATACCGAGCGCTTCGGCAAGTTCTTCCACGGCATGCTTGAAGCCGGCGTCTATTTGGCGCCAGCCTCTTATGAAGCGGGCTTTATGTCTGCTGCACACACCGATGACGATATTCAGTTCACTCTGGATGCCGCCGCGAAGGTGTTCAAAACACTGTAAGAGTGCACTAAAAGCCGACAGATTAAATCCTGTCGGCCACCAGATAGTTCTGTGTCTCGCCGTGTTTTTCCGTATCATGCGCAAAATAAAGTACAGCCGATACACCTGAATACTATTGGAGTAGCAATGAGCTTTTCAAGCCAACGTGGCCCCTATCCCTATACCCGTATGCGACGCAGCCGCGCCGCAGAATTTTCACGACGCCTAGTGCGCGAGTCAGCACTCAGCGCCAATGATTTAATCCTACCCATATTTGTCGTCGAAGGAACTGGTCAGCGCCAAGCGGTGCAATCCATGCCAGGGGTTGAGCGTCTATCCATTGACCTGCTAGTGGAAGAGGCCAAAGCAGTTGTTGCACTTGGCATTCCCGCTATAGCTCTGTTCCCTGTAGCCGGGGAAGAGAAAAAATCACTACTCGCCGAAGAAGCCTACAACCCTGAAGGCTTGGCTCAACGAGCCGTCCGAGCGGTCAAACAAGCAGTCCCCGAACTGGGTGTGATCACCGATGTGGCACTGGATCCTTTTACCACCCACGGTCAGGACGGCATCATTGATGAGCAATCCGGTTATGTACTCAATGACATTACCGTAGAAGTACTGGCCAAACAGGCTCTGTCCCATGCCAAAGCGGGTGCCGACATAGTTGCCCCCTCAGATATGATGGACGGTCGCATTGCCGCGATTCGCGAAGAACTCGAAGAAAGCGGTTTTGTGAACACATTGATCATGGCCTATGCTGCCAAGTTTGCCTCTAGCTACTACGGACCCTTTCGGGACGCTGTGGGCTCGGCAGGCAATATCAAAGGCGGCGACAAGAAAACCTACCAGATGGACCCGGCTAACAGCGATGAAGCGCTCCATGAATGCGCTATGGATCTCGACGAAGGCGCCGATATGATCATGGTTAAACCCGGCATGCCCTATTTAGATATAGTACGCCGGGTTAAAGACGAATTAAAAGCACCGACCTTTGCCTATCAGGTCAGTGGCGAGTACGCGATGCACTGTGCAGCCTTTGAAAATGGCTGGCTACAGCGTGACGCCGTTATTCTCGAATCCTTGCTGGCGTTTAAACGCGCCGGCGCCGATGGAATCCTCAGCTACTTTGCCAAAGAAGCGGCAGAGCTACTAAAGAGCCAATAATGCTCCGACTTGATAAATATATAAGCAATGCCACGGACCTTTCCCGGGTCGAGGTTAAACGCTACGTAAAGTATGGCGACGTCACTATCGACGGTGAGAAAGCCACGAGTGCGGCACAGAAAATAACCGGCGACGAAGTGATCTGTATCGACGGTTCAGCCATCACTCTGGCGAAAAACCGCTACTTTATGTTGAATAAACCCGCTGGCGTGGTCTCAGCAACCAAAGACAATAACAACAGCACCGCTCTGGATCTGATCTTTGAGCATCGCAGTGACGAACTGCAGATTGCTGGACGTCTGGATATAGATACCACTGGTCTGCTGCTGATTACCGACGACGGCCAATGGAACCATCGCCTGACCTCACCGCGCAGCGAATGCCAGAAAATCTATAGAGTAACTCTGGGTATTCCAATCACCCCCGACTACAGCGAAAAACTGGCCAATGGAGTTTGGCTTAAGGGCGAAAAACATCCCTGCCTGCCTGCCACCATGGAACAGATTGACGATCAAACGGTGTTGCTGAGTATTGCCCAAGGCAAGTATCACCAGGTCAAGCGTATGTTTGCTGCACTGGGAAACCATGTTGAGTCACTGCATCGCACTCAGGTCGGCGGCATTATTCTCGACGAATCTCTCGAACCCGGCGATTATCGCCCCCTCACCGAGGCCGAAGTGGCCAGTATAATGGCACCCCAATCATGAGCGATCCCAGCGTAGAGCTACTAGCTCAACAATTCCACGACCTGCAAGGTAAATGCTTAATTGTCGCTGATGAAAATTGGGACGACGCGCCCTGGGTATACATTGCTCAGTCCGGCAGTGCCAAGCGCATCCTTCGCAGCAACCGCTACGAAATTGCTCAGGCAGCCGCCCAAGCTGGCGTCTCGGCGAAATTCAGTGACTTTGATTTTAGCGATCTTGAGACTGGCAGTTTCGACAGCGTTTTGTTTCGGGTCTCGAAAGAGCGAGCGGTGAGTCACCATATTATTAATCGGGCATCAGTGCTATTGAAATCTGGCGGCACACTGATGCTAAGTGGCGAAAAAACTGATGGGCTAAAGACCTATACAGGTCACGCCAACAACCTATTTGGCGACAGCTGTCAGCCAAAGAAGTCCGGCAACTATTATCTCTCTCGTGTGACCAAATATAGCGACGCCGGAAAACTCTTGGATGACAAAAACTACCTGGTATTACGCTCTATTGGCAGTCCTGAAAACCTGCCGTTACAGAGCAAGCCGGGCATTTTCGGTTGGAACAAGATCGATCAGGGCAGTGCGCTGCTAATTAATCAGTTGCCGGAGTTCCTACAGTCCTTTGGCGCTGAAAATCAGCCTCAATCGTTGCTCGATCTCGGTTGTGGCTACGGCTTTCTTGCCTGTGCAGCAGCCCAAGAAGGCCTGACCAAGATAACCGCAACTGACAATAATGCTGCGGCACTAAAAGCCTGCAAGGCGAATTTTGCAGCGCTAAAAGTGGACGGAACCGTTATCGCCGGCGATGCTGGCAGTCAGCTTGAAGAGCACTTTGATGCGATTATTTGCAACCCGCCATTTCATCAGGGGTTTAATATCGACGGTGAGTTAACAGCGAAATTTTTGACCGCCAGTAAACGGCTACTGGCTCCCAGAGGGCGCGCTCTGTTTGTAGTGAACAACTTTATTGCCCTGGAGAAAAAAGCTCAGGATTATTTTCCACGGGTTCGGGAAGTGGCTCGGAGTGGGTCATTTAAGCTGATTATGGTGTCGTTTAAGGATTAGAGTCTGAGCCGCAAATCACACTGCCATCCCAAGAGAACTCAGTGAACCGAAGGTGGCAGGGTCATTGTTATTATCAAACTCAATCAAAGCCCCATTACCTGCTTAATAATCTCATTCTTCAACGGCTTGATCTGATTGACCTTGCCAAGCCCCATATTGCGCAACAATCTCACTGCAACATTATCCGCCGCAAATAACCTCTTAAAGCCTTCCATCGCCGCCATGGTGGCCAAGTTTTCTGGCTTACGCAGACGCTGATATCTATGCAAACACATCAGCGAACCCAAATCATTACCTCGCTTAGCCTCAGCACAGAGTGTATCGACCAGAGCCTTAACATCAGCAAAACCCAGATTCACCCCCTGCCCTGCAAGCGGGTGAATAGTATGTGCCGCATCACCCAGCAGAGCCACTCGCTCAACCACATAATCTTTCGCATGACGCTGACGCAGTGGAATAGCATAGCGCTTATCCACAGAGAGAATTTCACCCACGCACAGCTCACTGGCACGACTTAGCTCAGCACAAAAAGCCGCGTCATCTAACGCCATCAAACGCTCGGCTTCAGCAGTTTCCTGAGACCAAACCAACGAGCAATAATGCTGATCGCCCTGTTTGTCTAGCGGCAACAACGCCAACGGCCCCGTTGGCATAAAACGTTGCCAGGCAGTCTGCTGGTGTATTGACTCGGTTTGCACCGTGGTGACTATGGCGCTGTGACCATAATCCCACTCACGAGTGGCAAATTTAAACCGCTCCCTTATGTTTGAATTGCCGCCGTCTGCTGCCACTAAAAGGGGCGCAACTAGCTGCTCACCACCACTTAATTCAACGCCAACCTGCGAGTCGGACTGACTGTACTGAGAAACATTAACCGGACAGAGAAAATCTACATTGTCTAACCTGTCGACCTCGGCCAACAGTGATTCAACCACTAGAGAGTTTTCAACTATGTGGCCAAGATTTGGCTGCTGCACATCCTGGCAATCGAAATGAATTTCGCCAGTGCCCTCAGCATCCCAGACCTGCATGGCACCATAGGCGCTGACTCGCTGAGCGGCAATTGAGTCCCAGACACCACAACAATCTAACAGGCTGCGAGACTTTTCCGTAAGCGCCGCAACCCGAGGATCAAACTGCTCAGAATCAAACGCGGCAGTGCCATGAGCTTCCAATAGGGCTATAGATAAGCTGGCATTTGAGCGCGCTATCAGACAGGCAAAAGCGGCGCCAACCATGCCAGCACCCACCACAATCACATCGTATTCTCGATACTGCTCAACCTTTTTATTGACCATGCCCAGCCTCCTTGTTGACCATGCCCATGCCAAACTTGGCAAAGCGACTGCGCAGACTCGGCAGCAGGTCCATCATCACCAGCCCGGAATTTCGCCCCAGGGCAACAACCGAGGATGACTGGGCAAATAATTTGGGTAGATTGTCGCTAAACATTAGGGTGTTTTGCTGATCGGCCAACTGCTGTTGCTGATAGCCTTCAAGTGTCTCCAGTGAGGAGAAATCCCTGCCCGCCGATTTGGCCTTGCCCAGCACATCTGCCAGTGTTGCTACATCGCGCAACGACAGGTTAAAACCCTGGCCGGCAACCGGATGTAAGCTGTGGGCAGCATTGCCCAGCACCGCAATATTGCGTCGCACCTGCTCACTAGCTGTTGTCAGTGCCAGTGGGTAGGCCACTCGTTCGCCGACTTTTTTCACCATACCCATGCGATAACCAAAGCTATCTTGCAACGCCTTTAAAAAATCCTTATCTGTAGCGGCCATCAATTCTGCGGAACGCTCCGGCGGCTGCGTCCAGACCAGTGCACAGCGAGGGCTGCCATCAAAGTCTGGCAGCGGCAACATGGCCATGGGACCCTGGTCTGTAAAGCGCTCATAGGCTACGCCATCATGGGCATCTTGCAGTGCAATATTGGCGATTATCCCCTGCTGACCATAGGGTTGCCTGTCACTATAGATACCGAGCTTTTGGGCGGTTAGGGAATTGGCACCGTCGGCTATCACCAGTAGTGAGGCCTGAATTGGTTGGTCGCTGTTTTCAAGATGTATCTGCACAGCAGATTTTAGTGGGACTATTTTTGCGACACGTTCTGGGGCCATCATTTCAACTGTACAGGCGGCCAGTCTCTCCAACAATACAGCCCCAATCCAGCGATTTTCAATCACATAACCTAGAGCTTCAACGCCAGCTTCATCGGCACTGATTCTCGTTAAACCCATATGACCGCGATCGCTGACATGAATTTTTTTAATCGCGCTGGCATGGGATTCCAACTCCGACCAGAGTCCAGCGCCTTCAAATATTTTGCGGCTGCTCCAGGAGAGGGCCGTTGAGCGCGAATCAAAACTTGGGTGGTTATTATGTTTATCGGAGTGGTCATAGTCCTGAGCTTCGAGAAGCAGAACAGTCCAATCCGACTGCTGTTGCGCTAATAATAACGCTAGGCTTAGGCCCACCATGCCGCCGCCGACTATCACCAGATCATAATGTTTGACGCCGGTGTTTTTATCTATACCGGTCACGGCTTTCTGACTCCTGACTGTACCGCCATTAAAAACTCAATCTCACTGCGTATCTTTGGGACGCCGGCGGTTAAATCTTCGCAGCCGGTTTTGGTTACGGCTATATCATCTTCTATACGCACAGCCAGCCCCCGCCATTTTTCTGCCACATTACTGTTATCCGGAGAAATATAAATACCCGGCTCCACAGTGACAACCATGCCCGGCTCATAGACACGCCACTGATTATCAATTTTGTAGTCACCAACATCATGCACATCCATGCCCAACCAGTGGCCTGAACTGTGCATATAGAAATCTTTATAGGCTTCCATTTCGATCAACTCATTGACCTCGCCGTCCAGTATACCCAGATCACGCAGACCTTCAGTGATCACGGCGACGGTCGCATCGTTGGCTACATTATAGGCGGCACCGGGAGTGATTTTGGCAATGGCTTCAAGCTGTGCCTGCAAAACAATATCGTAGATCGCCGCCTGCTCTGGACTGAACTTGCCGTTCACTGGGAAGGTACGGGTAATATCCGCGGCATAATTCTCATATTCACAGCCGGCATCGATCAGCACCAAATCTCCGTCGCTAATTTTTTCTCGATTATCTATGTAGTGCAAGATGCAGCCGTTTTTGCCACTGCCGACAATACTTGTGTAGGCAGGAGCCGCAGCACCGGAGACCATAAACTCATGTTCGATCTCAGCCTGCAACTGGTACTCATACATTCCCGGCTGACTAATTTTCATTGCCCGACAGTGGGCTCGCGCCGAAATTTCGCCAGCTCTGCGTATCAACTTAAGTTCGGAGGCAGTTTTTATCAGACGCATTTCATTGATCAGATGATCTAAGTCGATAAATTCACCTGGAGGCAGTGAACCGCGACTTTGTTCATCGCGAATTTGGTTGATCAGGCCCATCAGACGGCGATCAAAATCGACATCTTTGCCGATCGCATAGTAGACCCGTTCTCGGCCCTCGAGCATACCGGTTAAAATCTCATCTAGATCGTCAATCGGAAAAGCGTCGTCTAGACCAAAATCCCCCACCGCACCATCTGGTCCGGCACGATAGCCATCCCAGGTTTCACGCAACGTATCTTTTTCACGACAAAACAGCAGGCACTGGCCCTGCTCGCGACCGGGGATTAAAACTAGTACAGCCTGAGGTTCTGGAAAACCACAGAGATAGCTAAGACTGGTCGACTGCTTATAGGGGTAGTGAGTATCGCGCGAACGAATCTTCTCCACAGCACCGGTAATAATAGCAATACTGTTGGGAGCCATCATCGACATAAGGTCTCTGCGCCGAGCGGAGTATTCCTTGACGGTGATCATAGCGCTCCCCTGGGCATGGATTGGCTTTCGATACTGTAAAGTTGGATAGTATGGCCGTTAGACGCGATTAGTGAACAGTTGGACCACTATTGGCCGCGGCTTCTGGATGCAGCTCAGAGAAAATCAGCTGCACTGCTATACGGATATACTCGATCAATTCGGAGTAATCACGCTCGCCGTCATCGTCAGTGTCAAAATCCACCGAGACTTGGGCTATAGCCGAAAGATCTTCCAACGCTTCTTTTACATCGTCAGATACCGCAAATCCGTCGGTCATGCCATCGCCGATACCGGACAGATAATTACTGCACCACTGACCTACGGCAACCAAGCGTTCCGGCAGCGGCAGTTCATCATCCGGTAGTACTGGCTGAAACATAAAAGACACATCTTCAAGACTAGTGAGCGCGGCCTCGTAAAAGTCTCGCAGGGGATAGGCGGCGCCTTCGGCTTGCTCTTCCGATAGCCCCAACCAACCTGTAGAAGTTTCAATCAGCTGATCCAAGGGAATTTTCCCACAGCACAAACGCCCGCAAAGAAAGCCATGAAACCCAGAGGGATCAGCCTTCACTCGCAGTTTAAAAAATAGATCTTCCAGCTGTTCAAATGTCATGGCTATGCCTCGGTCAGATAGCAGGCATCCTAACATTCTAACTATTTCACTGCACGCCACATTGACTTAATGACGTGATTGACCAAAACTGTGACAATGCCTATAGTTAGGCGGCCGTGGTGCTTGGAGATTGAGTATCAGGGTATTAACGCCGAGATAGTAGTGCCAAGACATTCACCAAAAAGAACTCTGATTATGAGCGCTTACCAAGAGCTAGAAGCAAAACTGGACAGCTTGATTGAGCTTTGCATGCAGCTGAAACGCGAGAACCAGTCTCTGCGTGCCAGGGAATCGAGCCTTGCCGGTGAACGCGGCAAACTCTTAGAACAGAATGAAATGGCGCGGCAGAAAATAGAGACCATGATTAACCGCCTCAGAAACTTAAACGCAGAGTAACAGCCAGCATGTCATCTATATCACTCACTATCCGTATCCTCGACAAAGACTATCAGGTCAACTGCAAGCCTGACGAGCGCGACGCGCTAATCCTGTCAGCCAGCTTACTCGATGAAAAGATGGAAGAGATCCGCCGTAGCTCACATATCATCGGCGTAGAACGCATTGCGGTGATGGCTGCCTTAAATTTGGCCCATGATCTTATTCGCAGCGAACAGTCCGCCCAAGCCGGTACTGAAGCTTCTCACCTGCTGCAATCGATGAACTCTAAACTGAGCTCAGCCCTGTCCGACCTCAACAGTTGAAATCGGCTCAGATTACCACTGTTTAAAACACACTTTATTGCGTTCTTTTTAAGTTGCTCTGCTATACTCTGGGCTCCTGGGGTGTGCGCCAGTCAAGAAGTCCCTGAGCCGATAATTATTACCCGGTTTCTCTCCGTCAATGTTGTTGTGCACTTCCGTGCGTCGGAAAGCCTGATATATTGCGAGGGCAGCCACCTTGAACTTCTCGGTTCGAGGCCACGTTGACAGCGGCACTCTGGGATTTATTTTAACCATGGCCATATGCCAATGAATCCCAGCGAAATACGAAATAGCATTCGAGAAAAACGACGAGCGTTGAACACCAGCCAACAACGAGCTGCCTCTGAGCAGCTGGCTAAATTGCTCTGTCGACAAGATTTCTTTCAGCGCGCTAAACGCATAGGTGTCTACCTGGCCAATGATGGTGAGATCGATCCAACACCTATTATTAATGCCGCCTTTAGAGCCAAAAAAGCCTGCTTTTTACCCCTGATTGATCCTTTAAAAGCCAATAGCCTGCACTTTGCCGAATATCAATATGGCGACACCCTGCACAAGAATCGCTTTGGTATACTCGAACCTCAGTTCAAATCCACAACTGTCACTCCGCCCTGGAGTCTCGACCTAATCCTGGTACCTCTGGTGGCATTTGATCGGGACGGTAATCGACTGGGCATGGGCGGTGGTTTTTACGATCGCACTCTGGCCCCAAGACCGGGCAAGCCAACCGGCCCAAAACTGATCGGCCTAGCTCACCAACTGCAAGAAGTGGCTGGACTGACAGCCGAGAGCTGGGATATCCCTTTACATAAAATAGCCACAGACCAAGAGATAATATGCGCAAGACTAAAATAATTTGCACCATTGGGCCGGCGACAGACTCGCTGGAAATGTTGGAAAATCTGGCCAATGCCGGCATGAATGTGGCGCGACTGAATATGTCTCACGGCACCCATGAGTCCCACCGCAAAGTGATTGACGCCATTCGCGTTCTCAACCTCAAACTCAATCATCCGATCGCCGTATTACTCGACACTCAGGGTCCTGAGATTCGCACTGGCGATATGGCTAATGATCTGCATCTCAACGATGGCGATACCATCTCCATCGTCGCTCGCGGAGCAGAAGATGTTGAATCGTCCTCGATCCATATTAACTATGAAGACCTAATAACCGATGTAGGTATTGGCGACATTATCACGGTGGACAATGGTCTGATTAACCTGGAAGTGCTGAGCAAAGAAGAGCGTGTCATGCAGTGCAAGGTCATCGACGGCGGTCTGCTGAAAAGCAAACGCCACGTCAACCTGCCCGGCATCCGAGTTAATCTGCCGGCAATTACAGAAAAAGATCGCCGCGACATTGAGTTTGGTATGTCGCTGGATGTGGATTTTATCGCCCTCTCCTTTGTCCGCCAGGCTGAAGATATTCGTGAGCTGCGTGAACTACTCGGCGACAAGGCCGACACGATTAAGGTGATTGCCAAACTGGAAGATCAGGAAGCGGTGACCAATATGGTCGAAATTATCGAAGCTGCGGACGGCGTTATGGTAGCCCGTGGCGATCTCGGCGTTGAGGTTCCTCTCGAAGTATTACCGCGGATTCAGCGACGCATTCTGCGCACCTGCGCGGAAATGGGTAAACGCGCCATAGTCGCAACCCATATGCTCGAGTCGATGATTGAAAATCCCAATCCAACTCGTGCCGAAGTGACAGACGTAGCCAATGCGGTCTACGAAGAAGCGGATGCGATTATGCTGTCAGGCGAGACCACTGTGGGTAAGTACCCGGTAAAGTGTGTCGAGATTCTCGATCGCATTGCCCGCTCCACAGAAAGCAGTCGCGGACTTAGATTTACCGACAACCTGATTATTGAAGGGGACAAGCAACAAATTGCTCAAGCGGCGGTGAATCTTGCCGAAGCGATTTCAGCGAAGGCGATTATTGTGCCCACCAAGCGTGGCCGCATGGCTAACCGCGTGACCAATTGTCACCCCCAGGAACCAATTATCTGTGCCTTTACCAACAGCGGTGTCACAAGACGTCAGCTGGTTTTGAACCGCAATGTACTTAGCTATCAAATTGATTTTGGCCAGAACTCCGATGCAACTCTGGCAGCTGCCGCGGCAATTATGATTAATCGCGATGAATTTTCGCCAGAAGATCGTGTGGTAGTGATTTCAGATACGCTAGCTGGCGACGGTATTGAAGCAATTCAGATCCGCCAAATTGCCGATCTGCTTTAACTGATTAAGCATTCGGCCCCTAGGGGCCGAATGTGACATTCGAAAAGACTTAAATCCTAAAAAGCTAATAATCTAGAAAGCTAATAATCTAGAAAGCTAATAATCTAGAAANCTAAGAGCCAAGAAAGAACTGATAGGCTTCGTTTTCCGTTTCGTTAACATAGTGATAACCCAAGTTATCAAGAAAACCAGACAACTTCTTAAGGTCTTTCTTCGACGCCTGAATACCCACCAGCACGCGGCCAAAGGCCGAGCCATGGTTGCGGTAATGAAACATCGAGATATTAAACTCGCCACCCAGCTGAGTGAGAAAGTTCAACAGCGCACCTGGTCGTTCAGGAAACTCAAAACGAAATACCTGTTCGTCTCCCACCTGGGGTGAACGCCCGCCAACCATATGACGAATGTGGGATTTTGCCACTTCATTATCGGTCATATCGGCCACTGTATAGCCCTGCTCACGAAGCTCAATCACTAATTGATGGCGATCTTCGTCATCAACCACCTGCGCGCCCACAAAGATATGCGCCTTATTGGCATCGCTAAAGCGATAGTTAAATTCAGAGATGTTACGTTTGTGCATGGCCTTGCAAAACAACTTAAAGCTGCCCGGCTTTTCATCGATGGTCACTGCCAGTACCGCTTCGCGTTTTTCACCAATCTCGGTACGCTCAGAAATATAGCGCAGGCGATCAAAGTCGATGTTGGCGCCGCACTGAATCGACAGCAGGGTCTTATCCTTCACCCCTTCGCGCTCGACATATTTCTTCAGGCCGGCTAAACCCATAGCACCCGAGGGTTCACAGATGGCCCGTGTATCACTGTAGACATCTTTAATCGCCGCACAGATTTCATCAGTACTAACGGTGATGACTTCGTCGACCAAGTCTTTCAGTATCCGGAAAGTCTCTTTACCAATTTGTGCCACAGCAGTACCGTCGGCAAAAATGCCCACTTCTTTCAGGCGCACTCGCCGGCCAGCTTTTAGAGCTGCATCTAAGCAAGCGCTGTCATTGGCTTCAACAGCAATAATTTTTACATCGGGCCGCACATATTTAACATAAGCCGCGACACCAGCGCAGAGACCACCGCCGCCCACAGCGATAAAGATCACATCCAAATCGCCAGGCAACTGTCGCAGAATTTCCATACCAATAGTGCCCTGCCCGGCAATCACGTCCGGGTCGTCGAAGGGATGGATATACACCAAGCCCTTCTCTTCAACCAATTTTTGCGCATGGGCCGATGCGGCATCGTAGTTGTCGCCAATCAAAACCACTTTGGCACCACGAGCGCGGACTGCGTCCACTTTAATTTGCGGCGTTGTCTTGGGCATCACGATGGTTGCCTTAACACCCATCTTTTTTGATGCCAGAGCCAGACCCTGAGCATGGTTTCCTGCCGAAGCAGCAATCACGCCAGTGGCGCGCTGTTCATCGGTGAGCTGGCGTAGCTTGTTGTAAGCCCCGCGCAATTTAAAGGAAAACACCGGCTGCAAGTCTTCGCGCTTTAACAATACATTGTTATTCAGGCGCTGAGAGAGCAGTGGCGCTGGGTCGATAGGCGTTTCGATCACTAGGTCGTAGATACGCGCATCGAGAATTTTTTTCACGTACTTGTGGGGCATGAAGATTCCATAATCTGAGTCTGAAGAATCAATGGTAAGTTGATAAGCAGTTTTACGCCAGCCTGAAAGCGATGAATCTGTTTTATTGCGCTTATCACCGTATAATTGGTTCCCTACAAAAACACATAACCGGTGAGGTCACAGGTGGATCAGAATCAATTAAAACTCGCGGTAGCGGCCGCTGCAGTCGAGTACACATTAACTAAGATCAACCCAGAGAGTATTGTTGGCATTGGCACAGGCTCAACCGCCAACTGTTTTATCGACTTGCTCGCCGAACACAAAAATAGCTTTCAGGCTGCAGTAGCAAGCTCTGACGCTTCAGCTGAACGCTTGCGCAGTCACGGCATCGAAGTTATTGAACTGAATGCTGCCGCAGAAATTACTATTTATATAGATGGCGCTGACGAAGCTAACCCTCGCCTTGAGCTAATCAAGGGCGGCGGTGCCGCACTGACTAGAGAAAAAATTGTCACTGCTGTGGCCAATGAATTTGTCTGCATTGCCGACGAGAGTAAGTGGGTGGACCATCTGGGTCAGTTCCCCCTACCCGTAGAAGTCATCCCAATGGCGCGCAGCTATGTAGCACGAGAGTTAGTTAAGTTAGGCGGCGATCCAGTGTGGCGCGAAAATGTTATTACCGACAATGGCAATCAGATTCTCGATGTTCACCACCTCTACCCGGTTGGCTCCGCTCAAGCGCTAGAAGAAAAGATCAATCAGATTACTGGTGTTGTTACTAACGGGTTCTTTGCCTTGAAAGCGGCCGATGTATTATTTTTGGCAACCCAGCAGGGCATAGTGACCCACTACCCCAAAACATAGACAGCGGCGATTAAAACAATGAAGAAATATCACGTCTGTGGTCTGGGCAATGCCTTGGTCGATACAGAAATTGAAGTCAGTGAAAAAAATCTCAGTGATCTTGGCATTGAAAAAGGCCTGATGACGCTAGTAGATGAAGAGCGCCAGCACTTTTTGCAGGACAGCCTTAGTGATCATCTGGTGATGTCCAAACGTGCCTGTGGCGGCTCTGCCGCAAATACTGTTATCTCCCTCAGCCAGTTTGGCGGCAAGGGCTTTTTATCCTGCAAGGTAGCCGACGACGAAAACGGTCAGTTTTATATGCAGGATCTGATGGATAACGGCGTCGACCACAATGCCAGTATTCAAAGTGCCGAGACCGCTCAGGGTATTACCGGAAAATGTCTGGTGATGATTACTGATGATGCCGATCGCACCATGAATACTTTTCTCGGAATCAGCTCCGATCTGGCCACTGCCGATGTCGACCCAGAAGCGATCGAGAATTCAGAGTATCTTTATATTGAAGGCTATCTGGTTACCGGAGAGAGTTCACTCAACGCAGTTCTTGAAGCCTGCCAAATCGCTAGACAGGCGGGAACCAAAATCGCACTGAGCTTATCTGACCCGGGCATTGTCGAATATTTTCGCGACGGTTTAAAAACCATTGTTGGAGATGGTGTCGACCTGCTGTTTTGCAATGAGCAGGAAGCGCTCAGCTGGTGTCAGACCGACAACTTAGATCAGGCACTGGAACAATTACAGAACAGCGCAGCAGAGTTCGCTGTGACTCTTGGTAGCGACGGTTCAGTGATATTTGATGGCAAGGATTATCTCCGCGCAGCGGCACAACCGATTACTGCCGTCGACACCAATGGCGCAGGAGATATGTTTGCCGGCGCCTATCTCTACGGCATTACCCAGGGTTACTCCAACCTGTCTGCCGCAGTGTTTGCCAACCGTGCCGCCAGCGCGGTGGTTGGTCAGTATGGCCCACGCTTGCACAGTGCTGAGTACGATGGTCTTAAAGAAGGCTTAAAATAAGCTGTCGAGTTTCGCTAGTTTAGCGCCCGATTTGGTCTAGGGGTTGGGGATGTTGGAATAGGAAGCCCTGTAAATAATCGACGCCTATTTTTTTCAATAGGCGCAGCTGGTTTTCATTTTCCACGCCTTCCGCCACCGTGGTGACACCCATAATGTGGCCCAGGTGATTGATGGTACTGACAACCGAATAATCCACATCACTATTTTCCATGGTGTGAATGAAACTCGAATCAATCTTCAGGCAGTCGATGGGCAACTCTTTTAGATAGGCAAATGATGACAGTCCACTGCCAAAATCATCCAGTGCAATGGACACACCCACCGAGCGCAATGTCGATATCAGTCGCTTGGCTTCCTGCAAATGTTTAACTGCCGCAGTCTCGGTGATTTCGAACTGAATATGTTTTGGCGAAATTCCGGTATCACTAAAACCTCTGAGAATATAATCAATGGCATTCTCATCTCCCACTGTGCTGCCGGAAAGGTTTACCGACAGCAATGGTAAGGGCGACCCTTTAGCTTGCAGACGTTGAAGAAACTGTAACGAATGACTGAATACCCACTTATCCAAATCATCGATCAATGAAAAATGTTCAGCGCCGGGAATAAACTCTGAGGGCGGTAAAATAGTGCCGTCACTTTCGCGCATTCGCACCAGCACCTCATAACATTTAGCGGTTGCCGCAGTGCCATTTAACGGCACAATCGGCTGGGCAAATAAAGTGAACCGATCTTCATCTAGGGCCGAGACGATTTTCGGCATACTAGTGGCAAGGCTACGCCGTCGAGCAACCTCTTCGTTAAATGACTGAAAGTGAATTTTGTTGCGACCCTTGTCTCGAGCCGTAGCGCAAGAAGAGCCCGCAGAAATCATCAGATCTATATCAGACAGTGCCGTGTCATCAATCAGTATGGCGCCAATACTAGCGCCTATTTTCAACACCTCCCCTTCCCAGGGTACCCGCAGCTCTTTGAGCTCGGCTAGAATACGCTCCGCCAGCATCATGGCTTTGTCATAATTGACTCTATGTATCAGCAGGGCAAACTCGTCATTGCCTATACGCGCGGCTATATCACTGGGCCCGGCAAGTCTGATCAATAACTGAGCAAATTCTTTTAGCAGTTCGTCACCGGCGGTGTGGCCACTGGTGTCGTTGATGACTGAGAAGTTATACAGATCAATATAGAGCAGCGCATGCATTGCGCCTTCCTGACGCGCAATTTCAATGGCTTTTTGGATGCGCTTAGAGAGTGATGTACGGTTTGGTAATCCGGTTAAGGAATCATGCATCGACTGCCACTGCAGACGGCTGGAAACCCGGCGCGCCTCACTGAGAGGCCTAAAGATGACCAGGCACTTAACAATACGACCCATGGCATCGCGCAATGGAAATGCTGACACCGAAACACTCACCGGTGCAGCACCGCGCACTTTTAACAACAGCGACTGATTGGACTCCACATTGAGAGCCTTGTTTAGTGCATCCTGAACCGGCGTTTCGGCAATACCTGTCTCTTCGTTAGCCAGAGGCATGGCCGCATGAATCTGTACCGGCTTGGATTTATCCAATTTAAAACCCAATAACTGTTCGGCAATGGGGTTCATTTCCAAAACAAAACCTTCGGCATCTACCAGCGCCACAGCGTCGGCAATATGACGAGAGGTAAGGTCGTAGAGCTCGCCGCGATTAATCAGTTCCTCGGCCTGCTGACTAACCTGAGTGCAGTCATTACACAGAATAATCAGCTGACCTTGATCAGTCGCCGAATGAAATAGTTTGATATCCAGATAGCGGCTTTCACCATGGCATGTGGCGGCCAGCACATAACCCTGATTATGCTGAGTAGCGAGGCTATTAATATTTTCTACCAAATCCAACCCATGTATTTCATCGAGACCGGGAAATACTGTGCGCACCGAACTGCCAAGCAAAAGTTCGCTGCTGTAGCCAAATAAGGTTTCTGCGGCAGCACTAATCTGAGAGATAAAACCAAATTGGTCCGCGGTGATATAAGCAGAATTTTTATCTACAACAAATGTTTCAGGCTGCTGATCGGCTAGCTCGACAATGTTTTTTCCGACGCTATTTTTAACAGAAGTTGTTGCACTACTTTTTACAGTGGGGTTACCTTGACTGCTTTCGTCGGTGAAGGGTTTTTCATCAGTAGTATTTTTGGTCGCGGCCTGCAGAGTGAAGCGGATCAGGCAATAATTGTTAGAACCATCATCGTAAGCTGTCATAGACACAGCCAACAGTGAAGAACTATCACGAGAGAAAGCCTCGGCAAATTGATCTAACAGACTATTGTCCGCAGGCCGCGTAAAACGACTTTTGCCTTCGGCGCTAATAATTTGATGCAGCTCCCCCGAGAAGCCACTGCCCAGCAGCCCTGGAAATAGCGCATAGAAACGCTTACCTTGAGACTGGCCTGAGGAAACCTGACAGAAATCCGCCGCTTTACGATCGATCATCACCACCCGGAGATTGCGATCTACGACCATCACGCCCCCCTGTAGCCGCGCCGCAATTAGAGCCCGACTTAACTGGGACCCTGCTCCACCAGCTCCTTTTGCGTGGAAGATATCATTCATCCTTTATCCCTTTCACACTTAAACGCTTGTTTTAGGGGCTGATACTACAGCCTCACTTTCACGCCAACATTAACCCTGAGAGAGCAGCTCCCGAAGATCAATAATCGCCGCATTGGCGCGACTGATATAAGAGGCCATCACCAATGAGTGATTAGCTAACAGACCAAAACCTTCACCGTTGACAATCACTGGCGCATTAACAGGCTGTTGACTCGCTTCCAGCTCACGGATAATTTGCTGCAAACTGGTAATCGCATTTTTACGATTGAGCACATCGGCAAAATCCACTTCGACGGCTTTTAAAAAGTGCAGCAGTGCCCAGGTGGTACCTCGGGCTTCATAAAATACATTGTCGATCTCAAGCCAGCCGGTTTTTACCTCAATTTCCTGTGCGTTCTGGGTCGATTGACGACCTGCAGCATCACCAGAGAGATCGGTATTTATACGTCGCTGACCAACACTGGCAGAGAGTCGTTGAGACAGACTGCCAAGGCGTGTTTCGACTGTACTCAGCCAGTAGCGCAGATTATCTGCTCGAGCAAAAAATTGCGCATCAGGAGCCTGACTATCAGCAAGCCGTTCGAGATAGCGACGAAAATATTTCTGCCCCTCGGCATATTCAGATTCAGGCCAGGGAACTGCCCATCTACTGTGGTCAATATGAAGTCGCGGCTCGGCGACGGCCAAATCCCTGTCTTCAGTTGACTGGGATTGCGAGCGACTAAATGCTTCTCGATTGGCTTTGCTGAGGTCGCGAATCTGAACTAGTACGCCAAACTCCCAGCTGGGGATATTATCGAGCCATACACCGGGGGGCATCATGTCATTACTAAGGTAACCACCGGGCTTTTGCAGCATGACTTCAATGGTGTGGATCAGTGTCGCTGTCGTGGTGGCACCTACCACCAGCGGCTTACCCGCCAGCGCTTTTTCGGTCTCTGCACGCACGTCAAAGAGATCGGGTTCATCACTCCAGTGCCAACCCAAACCGAGTATCAACAGCGCAATAATCAACAGAGTAATCAGCGCATAACGAAAATAAGCTGGCCTCTGATTATCCACATAGCCATCGGCTATTTTCTCAGCCGCATCCAAAAAAGGCTTTTGCCCAACGGTTTTAATTCGACGCCAAAACTTCATTGATCAATTCCGTCTTTTTTCGTTTTCGGCATGTCGTGGCCTGAGTGCTTGTCCATAGAATGNTCATGCATGGAATGATCATGGGCCTTCTCCGCGGGAACAGATTTTTCAAACAAACTGCGTACCTCAGCGGTGATATTGATCGTGCCACAGTCCTCAGTTTGCAAGCTCATCTGATGACTTTCCCCCAGCACCAGTGCAGTTTCTACACCGAGCAACATCAGGTGGAATCCACCAGGTTGTAACCGCAGGGTTTCACCCGCTGCAACTTCCACCGCAGCCGCAGGACGCATTCTCATCATGCCGCCACTCATCAGTTGTTGATGGATCTCCAATTTAGCCGCGACCGCAGTGCTTCCGCCGATAATTGAACAGGCTTTGTCGTGGTTATTGGTCACCGATAAATAAGCTGCCGTTGCCGTTCGACCTGGAGGCATAGCTCGCATATAGGCGTCTTCAACCGAGAAGCCAGACGCGCTTGCAGCCAGACCAAACGGCATGGAGAGACAAAAAACAAAGCAATAGATTAATCGAGTATTCATAGGATTCCTTGTTGAAACTATAGCATGGGATCAGAATGTTGATCGCAAACCGGTATTATGGATCTAACTTAAATCGCGCCTGGTTAAGAATTGAAATCAGTTTAGCGCGCGGTTACGTATCTTCCTGCATTATACTAGAGTCGAAAATACAGTGACGAATAATACCGCGGAAAGGCTATGAAAATAACAATGCGCAACCTCCTACTGAGCCTGGCTCTAATGTCCACTTGGATACCTGCACTGGCAGAAACAGACTTTCTATCCAACGCAAACCAAAACAGCTGGACAAGTGAGATCGCCAATCCAGAGTTTGTTCCTGTTGAACAGGCCTACAACCTAACTGTTGTAGTTGAAGATCAGCGGCTGTTACTCAACTGGACGATCCGCGACGGCTACTACTTATACCGCGATCGCTTCAAATTTGGATCTACGGATAGCAGTGCGGTTCTAGCAGCGCCACAATTCGGTAGCGGCCTGGTGAAGTGGGATGAGTATTTCGAAAAAGAACTCGAAGTCTACTATCAACAGACCAGCGTCGCGCTACCCTTCACCACAGAGTCAACTCGACTTAGCCTGGAAATTACATCTCAGGGCTGTGCTGACGCAGGGCTCTGCTACCCTCCTTACAGGCAGTGGCTGGATATAGATCTGATAAACGGCATTGTCGAAATCAGTAGCCAACCTTTTACTACACAGCAGGCAAACAGCAACGTCAGCGACACCGCATCTCTGCCACTGGCCCTAGTATTACTCTTTGCACTGGCTGGCGGTATGATTCTCAATCTGATGCCCTGTGTATTTCCAATTCTGTCGATCAAGGTGTTGAGCTTCACCATGAATCACAAAACCGATCGCAGCCGACATATTCACGGACTGGTATACACCGCAGGTGTGGTCTCTAGCTTTGTGGTCATTGCTATAGCGATGCTTTCTCTGCGTGCCGCGGGAGAGAGTATTGGTTGGGGCTTCCAATTGCAGTCACCGCTATTTGTCATCTTTTTGATCTACCTGTTTTTTGTTATGGGCCTTGGACTCTCCGGCTATCTCGAGATCGGTAGTAGCCTGATGTCTGTGGGCCAAAACAGCCAAGGTGAAGAGGGGCTGCGCTCTTCCTTTATGACCGGTGTTCTGGCGACGACAGTTGCCAGCCCCTGCACTGCACCTTTTATGGGCCCGGCACTGGGTTTCGCGATTAGCCAGTCAGCGTCTATTGCGGTATTAGTATTTGCCTTTCTTGGCCTCGGCATGGCACTGCCGTTTATTCTACTGGCTTGGATTCCCGGCCTCACCAAACGACTCCCGAAACCCGGCCCTTGGATGGACGTGTTCAAGCAGTTTCTTGCCTTCCCGATCTATATGACCGCCGTCTGGCTGCTCTGGGTTGCAGGGCGCCAGACCTCTATAGATGTCGCAGCGGCCGTTATTATCGGCCTAATCCTGCTGGTGATGGGTTTGTGGATCTGGAAACTCAACAGCAAGCCAATAACCCGACTTATAGCAGCAGTAACATTTGCGGCTGCTTTGGCCGTACCTATAACCGCCATCTCGGAATCAGACGTTGAGCCAGAATTTCTTGCCTACTCACCAGAGTTACTCGCCGAATTACGCGATGACAATCAGCCGGTATTTATCAACCTTACTGCGGACTGGTGTATTACTTGTTTGGTCAATGAGCGCATTGCCCTGAGCTCAGAAAGGGTTATCGGGTTGATGCGCGACAACGGCATTAGCTACCTGAAAGGGGATTGGACCAACAGCGACCCGCAGATCACCGAACTGCTTGGGCGCTTCAATCGTAGCGGCGTGCCACTTTACCTGGTCTACCCTAGAGGCTTAGGTCAAGCAGAAATTCTTCCGCAAATTCTCACCGAATCAATAGTTATTGAAGCACTAACCGACGCAATAAATTGATTTTGCAGATTTTAGCCGCAATATAGAGCATATTTGCAGGTGTTAGCCGACTTTGCTGGTTTTTAGCATTATTGACTGTGAAAACTGCCCTAAAAAGCGCTAACTTCGCCGTTTCAGCAAAAGCCCTACAGCTAAAAAACAGCTATTGTGTTAAATATCGGCGGCATTTTCCGCTAAGTTCGCCGAAAATAGCATTTTACAAATTATTCATAGACAGTACTTTTATTTTCGGGCAGACTTCCCTCAATCTAGTAATTATCTATTTCCGAGGGATCCAATGGCTTCACTACTGGTACTTCACGGTCCAAACCTAAATTTACTCGGCTCTCGTGAGCCAGAAATTTATGGCGCCGCGTCTCTTGAGCAAATCAATGCCGCCTTGGTTAGCCAGGCAGCGGAATCCGGACATAGCCTTGCGACACTGCAAAGCAACGCTGAATTTGAGCTAATCCAGAGAGTCCACGACGCACGCGACGAAGCTGTCGATTTTATTATCATCAATCCCGGGGCCTTTACTCATACCAGCATTGCCCTGCGCGATGCGCTACTCGGTGTTGAAATTCCGTTTATCGAAGTACACCTCTCCAACGTTCATGCCAGAGAGGCATTTCGTCACCACTCCTATTTTTCTGATATTGCTGAAGGCGTAATTTGCGGCTTCGGTGCGAACAGTTACCAGTTAGCCCTGCAAGCAGCGCTCGGCAAGCTAAACTAAGCTTTTGATATCGGCTTTAAACCTAATTTAAAAATTCATTTAAGAAAGAGAAAACTACATGGATATTCGTAAAGTAAAAAAACTCATTGAACTACTCGAAGAGTCGAACATCAATGAACTGGAAATTACCGAAGGTGAAGATTCCGTACGCATCAGTCGCGGCGTCCCAATGCAGGCTTATGCTGCCCCGGCACCAGTTGCCCAACAACCGGCAGCTCCTGCACCAGTAGCAGCCCCTGCAGCTGCCGCTCCTGTAGCCACGACTCCTGACGAACTGGCTGGACATGTCGTTAAGTCGCCAATGGTTGGCACCTACTACGCATCGCCCTCACCAGATTCCGCTGCCTTTGTTACAGTTGGCAGCTCCGTAAAAGCCGGTGACGTGCTCTGCATACTCGAAGCCATGAAAATGATGAACCAGATCGAAGCCGATAGAGCAGGCACCATTGGCGCCATACTTGCCGAAGACGGCGAGCCTATCGAATATGATCAGCCACTGTTCACCATCGTTTAATTGTAGCCAGGGATAAAATCATGCTCGAAAAAGTCCTGATCGCAAACCGCGGCGAGATTGCTCTGCGCATTTTGCGCGCCTGTAAAGAACTAGACATCAAGACCGTCGCTGTTCACTCCAAAGTGGACGCCGATCTCAAACATGTCATGTTGGCTGACCAGTCAATCTGCATCGGCCCTAACCCTTCAGCAAAAAGCTATTTGAATATTCCGGCCATTATCAGCGCCATGGAAGTGACCGGCGCAACAGCCGTCCATCCAGGTTATGGTTTCCTTGCAGAAAATGCTGACTTTGCGGAGCAAGTTGAAAATAGCGGTTTTGTATTTATCGGACCAACTGCTGGCTGCATTCGCATCATGGGCGACAAGGTTGCCGCCATTAAGGCGATGAAAGCTGCTGGCGTTCCCACTGTACCCGGCTCCGACGGCCCACTGAATGATGACCCGGCAGCGCTTCGCGCAATGGCCAAGAAAATTGGCTATCCGGTTATCATCAAAGCCGCCTCAGGGGGCGGTGGTCGCGGCATGCGCATTGTTGAAAAAGAAGAAACACTGGTTAACTCCGTGGCAATTACCAAATCCGAGGCTGAAGCTGCATTTGGTGATGGCACTGTTTACATGGAGAAGTTCCTGCAGAACCCACGCCATGTTGAAGTACAGGTACTCTCCGACGGCCAGGGTCATGCCATTCATCTGGGCGATCGCGACTGTTCACTACAGCGACGTCACCAGAAGGTTTTGGAAGAAGCTCCGGCTCCCGGCATTCCCGAAGAGGCACGCCAGGCAGTGTTTGAAAGCTGCACCAAGGCCTGTATTGAAATCGGCTATCGCGGCGCCGGTACTTTTGAATTTCTCTATGAAGATGGCGGCTTTTACTTTATCGAGATGAACACTCGAGTTCAGGTTGAACATCCTGTTTCGGAGATGATTACCGGAATCGACATCGTTAAAGAGCAGCTGCTGATCGCCAGTGGCCGGCCCCTTAGCTTTACCCAAAAAGATGTGATCTTCCGCGGCCACTCCTTTGAGTGCCGAATTAACGCTGAAGATCCGGTGACCTTTATGCCCCAGCCCGGCACTATCACCTCCTATCATGCTCCTGGCGGTAACGGCGTGCGGGTGGATTCCCACATCTACAACGGCTACCGCGTGCCACCGAATTATGACTCCCTGATTGGTAAGATTATTACCTATGGTCGTGACCGGGATTCAGCGCTTTCGCGTATGCGCAACGCGTTAGACGAAATGATGATTGACGGTATAAAAACCAATATTGAACTACACCAGGACCTAGTTCGCGATCCTGAGTTCAAGAAAGGCGGCGTCAACATCCATTATCTTGAGAAAAAACTCGGGCTGTAATTTACAGCCCGGCGTTTTATCTAACTCGCTTTCCAAATTAGGCTCCTCCCATGCAATGGCTCCAGCTGATTGTCGCTAGCACCCGTGATGCCAGTAGTGCAATTGAAGATGCACTGCTCGAACTGGGCGCCGTTTCAGTGACCCTTGAAGACGCCGCCGACCAGCCTATCTTGGAACCCGGCGTTGGCGAGACACCACTGTGGGACAACTGCATCATCAAAGCCCTGTTTGCCGACGATACAGATACAGTGCAAACATCAGCACAGCTCGAGCAGCTCACGGCGCAGCCACTGCAGCAGAGCTGGCAACAACTAGAAGACAAAGACTGGTCTCAGGAATGGAAGAAATATTTCTCTCCAATGAAATGCGGTGAACGTCTGTGGATTTGCCCCAGCTGGATTGCACCGCCAGACCCTGAAGGCATCAACCTCAGCCTCGACCCCGGCCTCGCCTTTGGCACCGGCAGTCACCCCACCACTCACCTCTGCCTGCGCTGGCTCGACAAGCAGGATTTGACTGGGCAGACAGTGATCGACTACGGCTGCGGTTCTGGTATTTTGGGTATAGCTGCCCTGCTGCTGGGTGCGGAGAAAGTGATTGCTGTAGACAACGACCCTCAAGCGTTGCTGGCCACTCGCGACAATGCCGAGCGCAACAATATAGCTGCCGAGCGCATTAGCACCTACCTACCTGAAGACCTTCCAAGCGACACTATTGGACAGACCATGTTAGCCAATATTCTTGCCGCGCCCTTAATTGAACTGGCCCCGAAACTCGCAGCATTGACCGAAAGTAATGGTTTGATCTGCCTGTCGGGGTTGCTCGAGCATCAAATTGAAGCGGTATCGCAACCCTATCTCGCCAACTTTAGCTTTGATGACCCGACGATCGAAACCGAATGGGCGCAGCTGGCTGCGCGCAAGACAGCTTGAGCGGAGAAAAACCTGAGCAACAAAAAAGCTCAGTGCATTAATAGTTTGAGTCGCGAAGCGACAGCCACTCGATACTGCTAAACTCAGCAAAACACCAGCTGGAAAAATCATGTCACAATTCGCTACCGCCTGCCCTGACTGCGCCACCAAATTTCGCCTTACCCAAGAGCAGCTAGCAGCGGCCGGCGGGATGGTACGCTGCGGAAAGTGCATGACTGTATTTAATGCCAGCGACCATGAAATCACTGCCCAACCGGTGAGCATTGACCAATCTGAAGACACCAATAAACTTCCAGTTATGACCGAGCTGTTACACCGTGAATTTGGTCAGCAGCAGACTGCCATAAAAGATACGAAACCCAGCAGGATTATCCCGAAGTTAATAGTGATCTTAATTGGTGCAACATTGCTAGCGGCACAATACAGCTACTTTTTTAGCCGCGAGCTAAGCCAGACTGAAGCCTATCGCAAACCATTGATCCAGTTCTGCCACTACAGCGGCTGCACAGTTGAGTTATTTCGCGATATAAATAAGCTCGCCGTCAGACAATTCACTGTCCGCTCAGACCCAAATCAGCCTGGCGCCCTAACCGTGGATCTGACTATCGAGAACCGTGCGCTGTTCGACCAACCCTACCCCAAAATTGCTCTGAAATTTTCCGACATGGAAAGCCAGCCCGTCGCCGAGCGAATTTTTTTAGCCCAACAATATTTACCGACCAACGAGCAGAGCCTGACAGAAAAGCCTAAGTTGATTCCCAAAGGCAAACAAAGGAGGGTTAACTTCAGTCTCGTCGACCCAGGCACAGAGGCGACCAACTATTCTGTCGAGTTGACAGAATAATAAACCGCTGTTTTTCAATTGATCACTTTTTAATCAGCTAATCTCAGGGTATCATTGTCGGCCTTTAAGCCCAGCCCATTAAACCCGAGGCAAATGTGTTCAATATCGGCCCCTACCAGATCAATCGAAAGACAGTGTTGGCACCTATGGCCGGTGTCACTGATCTGCCCTTTCGTCAGCTCTGCCGCGAGATGGGTGCGGGTATGGTGGTATCTGAAATGGTCGCTGCAGATCCCAGCACCTGGTCCAGCAGAAAATCTAAACTGCGTATTCAGTTTGCCGATGAACCAGCACCGCGATCGGTTCAGATTGCTGGCTATGATCCTTTAATGATGGCTGAAGCGGCGCGCTTTAATGTTCAGCAGGGCGCTGAAATTATTGATATCAATATGGGCTGCCCGGCCAAAAAAGTTCTCAAAAAAGCCGCCGGATCGGCGCTGCTGCAACATCCGGATCTGGTGCAGGATATTCTTCGCGCTGTGGTCGACAGTGTCGACGTTCCCGTCACCCTAAAAATCCGTACTGGTTGGGACCGGCAAAATCGCAACGCGGTGACCATTGCCAAAATTGCTGAAGACGCTGGCATTGCCGCTCTAGCAATTCATGGTCGCACCCGGGCCTGTCGCTTTGTCAAAGAGGTTGAATACGACACCATAGCCAATGTGGTCGAGGCGCTGTCGATTCCAGTGATCGCCAATGGTGATATCACCACGCCAGAAAAAGCCCTGGCTGTTTTAGAGCACACCGGCGCTGCCGCGGTGATGATCGGACGGGGCGCTCAGGGTAACCCCTGGATCTTTAATCAAATAAACCATTTTCTCGAATATGGCGAAGCCTCAGCTAAACCGTCCACCGAAGAAATTGGTCTGGTGGTCTGCCGCCACCTGCTGGCACTGCATGAATTTTACGGTGCCTTTGCTGGGGTAAAAATTGCCCGCAAACATATCGGCTGGTACTTCAGTGTGCTGCCAGGTGGGAAGGAATTTGCCCGCCATTTTAACAAAATTGAAGATCACCTTGAACAGCAACAGCTGTTGCAACAGTTCTTCCAACAACCCCATATTTTTCAGGAATTAGCGGCATGAAGTACGCACAGACCGGCACTGGCTCTCCACCCAAAGATCCGACCAGCAAACAGCAGTCTCTGCAACAGAGTGTTACCGAAGCTATGCAACGCTACTTTTCCGATCTCGACGGTCAAGCAACTCACGATCTCTACGATATTGTGATGGCCGAAGTCGAACCACCGCTGCTCAAAGCAGTCATGGCTTACACCAGACAAAATCAAAGTAGGGCCGCGGAAACTCTCGGCCTTAATCGCGGCACCCTACGTAAAAAATTAAAACAATACGACCTTCTGTAATCTTCATTGAGGACTCTATGAGCGACCTGAAAAAAGTTTCACGCGCCTTAATCAGCGTTTCTGACAAAACCGGCATTGTCGACTTTGCCCGTGCACTCACCGCACAGGGTACTGAAATACTCTCCACTGGCGGTACCTTTCGCCTGCTTCGAGAAAACGATATTGCAGCCACCGAAGTATCCGATTACACCGGTTTTCCCGAAATGATGGACGGTCGCGTCAAGACGCTGCACCCGAAAGTTCACGGCGGTATTCTCGGACGCCGCGGTACCGACGATGAAGTGATGGCCGAGCACGGCATCAAGCCCATCGATATGGTGGTGGTTAACCTCTATCCTTTTGCCGCGACTGTTGCCGACCCCAACTGCACATTGCCAACTGCGATTGAGAACATTGATATCGGCGGCCCGACCATGGTTCGTTCAGCGGCTAAAAACCACAAAGACGTGGCCATAGTGGTCAACGCCAGCGACTACCAAGCCGTACTGGATGAGATGTCTGCCAATGATGGTCAGCTGGACTACAGCACTCGCTATCAGTTAATGGTTAAAGCCTTTGAGCACACTGCGGCCTACGACGGCATGATCGCCAACTACTTTGGTGCCCGTGATATTGAGAACCAAGCGCGCAATTTCTCGGACACTTTTAACGTTCAGTACTACAAGACGCAAGAGATGCGCTACGGTGAAAACCCGCATCAGAAAGCGGCATTCTATATCGAAGCCAATCCCACTGAAGCCAGTGTTGCCACCGCCAAGCAGTTACAGGGTAAAGAATTATCCTTTAACAATATTGCCGATACAGACGCTGCTCTGGAATGTGTAAAGCAATTTGATCAACCGGCCTGTGTTATCGTCAAGCATGCCAATCCCTGCGGTGTTGCCGTGGCTACGGATATTAAACTGGCCTACCAGCTGGCATTTGCCACGGACCCAGAATCCTCTTTCGGTGGCATTATTGCGTTTAACCGTGAGTTGGATGCAGCCACTGCTGCGGATATCTGTGATAAGCAATTTGTTGAAGTGATTATTGCTCCCTCGGTATCTGCAGAAGCGGTTGCTGTGATCACCGCGAAAAAGAATGTACGTCTGCTGGAGTGCGGAACCTGGGGTACTGAGCGACCACAGGACTTTGACTACAAGCGTGTTAACGGTGGCCTGTTAATTCAGGATCGCGATAACGGCATGGTTGCAGAGAAAGATCTTAAAGTTGTCAGTGATCGCGTACCGAGCAATGACGAAATGGCNGATATGATGTTTGCCTGGAAAGTNGCCAAGATGGTCAAATCNAACGCGATCATTTATGCCAAAGANAACCGTACCGTAGGTGTNGGCGCTGGCCAGATGAGTCGAATTAATTCCGCGCGTATTGCNGGNATTAAAGCCGAGCATGCAGGNCTTGAAGTGGCAGGTGCGGTNATGGCATCAGANGCCTTCTTCCCCTTCCGCGACGGTATTGATAANGCAGCNGCTGCTGGCATCAGCTGTGTGATTCAGCCCGGTGGATCNATGCGTGATGATGAGGTGGTTGCCGCCGCAAACGAACATGGCATGGCGATGGTCTTTACCGGAATGCGTCACTTTCGGCACTAGTACGCTGGTTATTTTGTCTTCTGACGGCGTTAAAAATGTACTCAGTCGGTCGCTTATAAATATAAGCTTCCTCCCTGCGTGCATTTTTGCCTTGTCAGAAAACAAAATCCCTGCCCGTACAAGCGCCTAACTTCTAGCACGTAACTTCTAG
>JGI20152J14361_10000312_pt1 | contig 36105 bp, 40 predicted proteins | sample COG_02_FD_14361 | JGI IMG/M metagenome (IMG submission 14361)
GCCCTGCAGGGGAAATGATCTTGAGACTATTTAGTGAGCATAACAAAACCAATATAAGCTACTCTAACTACCTATGTCAGGCGCTTGCCTTGATTGGGATGAGCCAGGATATCTATGAAGACTTGTTAAAAGGAAGGCTTTATATACCGATAACAGAAATGAAAAAGTTTAGACTAAAAAAATCTGATATCAAAAGTAAATCCTTTAACCCAAGCTGGAAAATATTTAAAGTTTCATGGTTAAAAAGGATAGAATTATTACTAAATAAAGGGAGGCCTTTAAATGAAAATGTTAGTGGGCGATTAAAACTGCAAATCAATATATTAATTTCGGGTGCTGATTTGTTAATCAAAAGATTAAAAAAGGATGACTGTGATTGGTTTATGAATCCACCTAAAATTTCAAAATTGGATTGGTCTATTTTACTATTCAAAACTGTTATTTATAAAAAATGACACCTCAAGAATACTGTAAGCAAAAAACAAAGGAGAGCCACTCAAGCTTCCTATCTGCTTTTATTTTTCTAAAAAAAGAAAAGCGTGAAGCCTTAACTGCTCTATATGCATATTGTAGAGAGGTCGATGATATTGCTGATGAATGCCTCGATCATGAAATTGCAAGTAAAAAATTAAACTGGTGGCGAGAGGAGGTAGAAAGACTCTTCAAAGGTGCACCTCAGCACCCAGTCAGTAAAGCGCTGCATCCTTTTCTAAGTCACTTTAATCTTTCAAAGAATTATTTTATTGAAATAATTGATGGTATGGAGATGGATGTAAAATTTAATCGATACGAGAGCTTTGAACAGCTTGAACTTTATTGCTATAGGGTTGCTTCATGTGTCGGTATTCTCTCCGCACATATTTTTGGCTTCAAAAATAAAGACACCCTTACCTTCGCGAAAAATCTTGGAATTGCATTACAGTTAACTAATATTATTAGAGATCTAGGTGAGGATGCTAGAAGAGGCAGGATATACATACCACTTGATGAATTAAAAAAATTAGGTGTATCCGAGGAAGAGATTATCTCACTTAAGAATAGTGAAAAAATAAAAATATTAGTTCAAAATCAATCAGATAGAGCAAAGAAATTTTATGACTTAGCTTCTAAAACATTACCTATAGAAGACAAGAAATCGCAGAAAATAAGCCTTGTAATGGGTAACATTTACTATGTGCTTCTCAAAGAGATTGTAAAAGATAACCCTGAAAAAATTCTTAATCAAAAAACTATCCTGCCTGGATTTAGGAAAATGAGAATTTCAATTCTAACTATGCTCGGATGTTCATTTATTTAGAACGCTTAAATATTTTTCAATAACTTGATAGCTTGCGAAAGATTATCTACCGGAGATATCTCAATACCATTAATCTTTTGTTTAGCTTGGTTTGCTTTGGGGATAATTGCTTTTGTAAAACCTAATTTTGCAGCTTCTTTTAATCTCTCTTGACCCCTTTGAACTGGTCTTACTTCACCTGCTAGACCTATTTCACCAAAGATAACTGTTTTTTGGTCAAGTGGTTGATTGGTGAATGATGAAACAATGGCACATAAAATAGCTAAATCTACCCCTGGTTCTACAATTTTTACCCCTCCCACAGCATTAACAAAAACATCTTGATCAAAACATGCGATTCCAGCATGCCTGTTGAGTGATGCTAGTAGCATAGCCAGTCTATTTTGATCTAATCCGACCGACAGTCTTTTGGGTGAATGTCCATGAGCATTATCTACTAGAGCCTGTATTTCAATGAGCATGGGTCTAGAACCTTCTTGAATACAAGTGATACAAGATCCATTTACCTCCTTATGATGATGTGATAAAAAGAGTGCCGATGGATTTGTTACCTCTTTCAAACCTTTTTCAGTCATCGCAAAAACACCTAATTCGTTAACTGCACCAAAGCGATTCTTAAATGCTCGAATCATTCTAAAGCTTGAACTTGGGTCTCCTTCAAAATATAAAACTGTATCTACAATATGCTCTAGAACTCTTGGTCCTGCTAAAGTCCCTTCTTTGGTTACATGGCCTACAAGAAGCATCGTTATATCAAATTGTTTAGCTACGCGTGTTAGCTGTGCAGAGCATTCTCTAACTTGTGTAACAGATCCTGGTGCTGAGGTCATTTCTTCTGAATAAATTGTTTGAATGGAGTCAATAACAACTACATTTGGTTTATTCTTTTGGACAACACTTACAATTTTCTCAAGATTAATTTCAGATAAAATTGAAATATCAGATACATCTAACTCAAGTCTTTTTGCTCTCATTGCAATTTGTTCCTTCGACTCCTCTCCGCTAACGTAAATTACATTACAGTCATCTTTTGGATCTTGAGTAATTTTTGACAATGCTTGAATTAAAATCGTTGACTTACCTATACCTGGATCACCCCCTATCAAAATTACCCCTCCTGGAACAAAACCTCCGCCCAGAACACGGTCAAATTCTGAGATATTCGTTTTTCTTTTGGGTATAGAAAGAGCTTTTACATCATCAAGCTTTGTAAGCTCATTGGTCTTTGATAACGCTGCAAACCTTGATGGTGTTTTTGATTCAATTATTGTTTCTTCGAGAGAATTCCAAACAAAGCAATGTGGGCACTGACCTTGCCATTTCGATGAATTGCCCCCACACTCTCTACACTGAAAAGCTGATTTACTTTTAGCCATCTTCGTACTCCAATGGAACTCGAGTTGAAGCGGTAACATTACATAATAATTCATACCCCACGGTGCCTGAGTTCTTTGCAACATCATCGACAGGAATATTATTTCCCCACATTTCTACTTCTGAGCCTATATCTGCATTAGGATTATTAGATAAATCAACATAAAGCATATCCATAGAAACTCTTCCAATAGTTGTTGTTTTTTTTTGATCAACCAAGATTGGTGTTCCTGTCTTGGCATGTCGGGGGTATCCATCTCCATAACCACAGGCAACTATCCCTATGCGCATATCTTTTTTGGCGATAAAATTATTACCGTAACCTACGGCTTGCCCTGTTTTAAGATCCTGTAAAGCAATAATTTCACTAACTAGAGACATCACAGGCTTTACATCAAGTTTTTTAGCTGAAATATCTTCAAAAGGAGATGCGCCGTACAACATAATACCTGGCCTAACCCAATCAAGCCTCGATTCAGGAAATTTATAAAGGGCTGCTGAATTAGCCACGGAACTGCTAAGGTTATAGTTATCTGTGATGCGATTAAAGCAATCTAACTGTTTTGTAATCCCCTCTTTTTCATCAGCAGAAGCAAAGTGTGTCATTAAAGTTATATCTGAAACGTTTGGGTTGGCATTTAAATTCTCAATCAGATAATCAATTTGATCGGGAGGGAATCCCAATCTATTCATTCCTGTATTGATTTTCAAATGAACGCTTACAGGATTCTTTAAAACTACATTATCTAAAAATTCAATTTGCCGATCATTATGTAAGGTTATGTTTAGATTTAGTTTCTCTGCTTGGTAAATTTCCTCGGCAGCAAATAAGCCTTCAAGGAGTAAAATTGTATTTTTATAGCCTGCCTTTCTAATTTTAAAAGCTTCTTCAATAGTTAGAATTGCTATTCCCTCTACATTTTTTATTGCCTTGACTGACTCGATTAACCCATGTCCATAAGCATTGGCTTTTAGAACTGCCATTACCTTACTGTTTTTTGCAATTTTTTTGATTGATTGAAGATTAAAAGTAAGTGCGCTTAAATTTATACAAGCTTTTATCGGACGCATAGTTTATGTATTTGAATCGTACCCTGGATTTGCGTAATTTTCAAAGCGCGTATATTGTCCAAGGAAAGTCAATTTTGCTACGCCTGTAGGACCATTCCTTTGTTTTGATAAAAGAATTTCAGCCACACCCTTTTCAGCTGTTTCAGGGTTATAAACCTCATCTCGATATATAAACATAATCACATCAGCATCTTGTTCGATAGCACCAGATTCTCTCAAATCTGACATCATTGGCCTTTTATCAGGTCTAGACTCTACACTTCTATTGAGCTGAGAAAGTGCAACAACAGGAACATTTAACTCTTTCGCTAATGCTTTTAACGATCTTGAAATCTCAGAAACCTCAGTTGCCCTATTCTCTCCTGATTGATCATTTGCAGATGACATAAGCTGAATATAATCAATAACAATAAGCCCTAATTTACCTTGTTGACGATGTAACCTTCTAGCTCTTGCACGAACTTCATATGAATTTAAAGCAGACCCCTCATCTATAAATATTGGAGCTTCATTTAGGACACCCAAGGCATTGGTTAACTTTGGCCAATCCTCATCTTCTAATTGTCCAATCCTCATCTTATGTTGGTCTAATTTACCTACCGAACCCAGTAGACGCATTGTTAGCTGTGCTGCACCCATTTCCATTGAAAATATGGCTACGGGTAAACCAGCTTCCATTCCAACATGCTCGGCAATATTTAAGGCTAAAGAAGTTTTACCCATAGATGGCCGACCAGCAATAATAATCAAATCTCCTGGCTGAAGACCAGCTGTCTTCTGATCCAAGTCAGCATATCCTGTAGGGACACCAGTGACTCCATTTGGATCATCTAATTGATATAAGTCATCAATTCTTTGAGCGGCTTTTGGTAATAACTCTTTAATATCAACGAAACCTAATTTTTCTGAAGTCCCGGCATCAGCAATTTGAAAGATTTTAGATTCCGACTCGTCCAGTAACTGCTGTGCATCTTTACCTTGAGGAGAAAAGGCACTCTCTACAATGTCTGAACCAACTTCTACAAGATTTCTCATAATTGATCTTTCACGAACAATTTTTGCGTAGCCTGAGATATTTGAAGCTGTGGGAGTATTTTCAGCAATAAGTCCAAGATAAGCTACCCCGCCTACTTTAGTTAATTCTGAATTCTGCTCTAAAGATTCTGCAACAGTTACAATATCTGCAGGTTGATTATGATCAATTAATTTGCTTATATGAGAAAAAATAATTTGATGATCATTTCTATAAAAATCAGAGGCTGAAACTTGGCCGGCGATTCTATCAATTGCCTTATTATCAATCAATAGCCCACCTAAAATTGATTGTTCTGCCTCAATTGAATGAGGTGGTACTTTTAGAGATGATATTTGGTTTTCGTCCATCTTTTCATTATAACGAATAAAAAAAAGGCTGCCTCATTGACAGCCTAAAAAATTAAATTTATTTGAAAATATTACTCTTCACCTTCGATAGTAACTTTGATTAAAGCAGTTGATTCATGTTGAAGATCAATCGTAATATCAAACTCTCCTGTTGACTTAAGTGGCCCATCGGGAAGTCTAATTTCAGATTTTGCAACCTCATGTCCTTCTTTAAGAAGTGCTTCAGAAATATCAATATTATTTACAGATCCAAAAAGTTTGCCATCCACACCAGCTTTCTGAGAAATTTTAATACTCACTCCATCAAGTTTTTTAGCTCTTTGTTGAGATAATTTCTCTAGTGCTGCTTGCTGTTTTTCAAGTTCAGCCTTTTTAACTTTAAATTCTTCCATGTTTTGAGCTGTAGCCCTTTTAGCCTTACCTTGGGGTATTAAGAAATTTCTTCCAAATCCATCTTTGACGTTTACTACATCACCTAATTCACCAAGATTTACAATTTTTTCAAGTAGTATAATTTCCATTTTTCCTCCTAATGCTTATCTGTAAACGGAAGCAAAGCTAAAAATCGTGCACGCTTTACAGCAGTTGAAAGTTGTCTTTGATATCTTGCTTTTGTTCCAGTAATTCTCGCAGGGATTAACTTTCCATTCTCTGTGATGAAGTCTTTAAGTATTCCGATATCTTTGTAATCAACCTCACTTATACCTTCAGCAGAAAATCTGCAATACCTTCTTCTTTTGTACATATCTCTTGCCATAATTATATAACTCCTAATTTTTTAATTTCAGAAATGTGGAAAACTAATTTCGTTGATTTAAATGATTTCTTGTCCAGAAACCCTATAAATAAAAATTGTTTCCCAATCTGAATTTCTTTTCTCATATGTTTATCAATAAAAATTGCTTCCAATTCAATACTTACATCTTTTTTTAAATTCGCTTCTTGTTGAAAAGACTTATGTCCTATTTTAAAGCTTTGAACAACCAACCCTGAAGGGGTGTAACGAATTTTGTCTTCAAATAAGATTTCACCCTCGATTTGAAGTTTATTCACTAGTTAGGCATCTCCTTCTTTCTTTTTTGTGGTCGCCTTTTTAGCTGCAGGAGCTTTTTTAGCTACTGGTGCCTTTTCTTCTTTAGCTTCTTTTTTAGCTGCAGGAGCTTTTTTAGCTACTGGTGCCTTTTCTTCTTTAGCTTCTTTTTTGACTACTGGTGACTTTTCTTCAGAATGAGATACCTCTTTATTTTGATTTTCTCCAAGAAGTGACTTAGATTTTTCTTCACCCATCATTGGAGACTCTGAGGTAACTGCTGTTTTTTTGGAAACTACAAGATGCCTAATAACAGCATCGTTAAACTTAAAGTTATGTTCCAACTCTGCCAAAGATTCTAAAGAACACTCAATATTCATAAGGACATAATGTGCTTTATGTATTTTTTGAATTGGATAAGCAAGTTGTCTTCTTCCCCAATCTTCCAAGCGATGAATGTTGCCTTTATTGGTTGAAACAGATTTTTGAATTCTTTCGATCATTGAAGGTACTTGCTCACTTTGATCAGGATGAACAATAAAAACGATTTCGTAATGTCGCATAAACTCTCCTTATGGTTTATAGCTTCCAACTCATGTTGTGAAGCAAGGATTAAAGGTTGCTAATTATATTGACTTAAATGTTTTAAATCAATGTTTTTAAGTTAATTAATTTTATCTTTAATGTTGGCACCATAAATTTTTTCTTTCAAAAATTTTATTAAATCACGCGTATTTGCAGCTTTTTCAAACTCAAGATTTCTGGCTGACGACTGCATGACTTTTTCAAGCTTTCCTATCTCTTTTATTATTTGTGGCTCAGTAAAATCTTCATACTTTCGATTTGACTTTGATTGGGCTTTTTGCCTTTTAAACTCTTCTTCATCCTGAACGCTTTCGATAATATCCTTTACTTTTTTCAAGATACCAACGGGAGTAATATTATTATCCTTGTTAAATTTAAGTTGTTTTTTTCTTCTTCTCCCTGTCTCATCAATTGCAGCCTGCATACTTCTTGTGGTGCTATTAGCATAAAAGATAACCTTTCCATTTAAATTTCTCGCAGCCCTACCTGCAGTCTGAATAAGAGATCTTTCCGACCTCAAAAATCCTTCCTTATCGGCATCCAATACAGCAACAAGTGATACCTCAGGTATATCAAGACCCTCTCTCAATAGATTAATACCTACCACCACATCAAATTTACCTAGTCTCAAGTCTCTTATAATCTCTACCCTTTCAACAGTGTCTATTTCAGAATGAAGGTACCTTACCTTTATTGAATGTTCAGTTAAATAGTCTGTAAGATCCTCAGCCATCCTCTTTGTCAGGGTTGTAATCAGGACTCTTTCATTTATCTCAACCCTAATTTTAATTTCACTCAGCACATCATCTACTTGTGAATTAGCTGGTTTTATCTCTATCTCAGGGTCTATTAACCCAGTTGGTCTAGCAACCTGTTCAACAATAATTTTTGAATGCTTTTCCTCGTAATCAGCAGGCGTTGCAGATACAAAAATACATTGAGGCATAATTGCTTCAAATTCATGAAATTTTAAGGGTCTATTGTCATGTGCTGATGGTAATCTAAAACCATAATCAACTAAATTATTTTTTCTTGCACGATCTCCTTTTGACATACCACCAATTTGAGGAACCGTAACATGACTCTCGTCTATAATCATTAATGCATTATTAGGAAGATAATTTAGTAAGGTTGGGGCAGGCTCTCCCGCCTTTCGACCTGATAAATGCCTTGAGTAATTTTCAATTCCCTTGCAAAAACCAATTTCATTTAGCATTTCTAAATCAAATTTTGTTCTCTGCTCTATTCGTTGAGCCTCTAAAAGCTTTCCTTGAGATATATACTCTTTTACCCTTTCTACCAATTCTTCTTTAATCCGCTCAATAGCCTTAAGCGTTGTTTCTCGCGGGGTAACGTAGTGACTTGAGGGATATATTGTGAATCTATTAAGCTTATCAAATAGTTGCCCAGTTAAAGGGTCAAAGGCAGTTATAGATTCAATAACGTCATCAAACAATGTAACTCTGATTGCTGTCTCAGAATTTTCAGCAGGAAATATATCTATTACATCACCCCTAACCCTAAAACAACCTCTAGAAAAATCAAAATCATTTCTATCATATTGCATTGATACCAAACGCAAAATTATATTTCTTTGAAGAATTTTTTCATCTTTTTGAATATGAAGGACCATTCCATGATAATCAACAGGATCACCAATGCCATAAATTGCTGATACTGTTGCAACAATAATTGAGTCATCTCTTTCAAGTAAAGATTTAGTTGCTGATAGTCGCATTTGTTCTATATGATCATTAATACTTGAATCTTTTTCTATAAATACATCTCTTCCAGGAACATAAGCTTCAGGCTGATAGTAGTCATAATAAGATACAAAGTATTCAACAGCATTATTTGGGAAAAAATCTCTAAACTCTGAATAAAGTTGTGCGGCTAGTGTTTTGTTGGGTGCCATTACTATAGAGGGTCGTCCTGTTTGAGCAATAACATTAGCAATGGTAAATGTTTTACCAGAGCCTGTTACACCTAACAAAGTTTGAAATTTCTCATTTTTATTAATGCCATCCACTAACTTTTTGATTGCATTAGGTTGATCACCAGCTGGTTTAAAAGGCTGATTAAGAACAAACGGACTGTTAGGAAAGGTTAAATTCAAACTATCACTTTTTTTAAAAAATTAATTTAGCTGGTATGAGAACTTTAATAAATAGATCCAGTCTTTTAAAGTAGTATTTAATTAACAGGAAAATTTTAAAATGTCTAGACTTCTCATACTTATATTAACACTCAGTGCTTCTTTCACAACCCTTGCATTTGATAGGGAAAACTTAATGAATGCCTGGTCTTCTAGCGTCGTTATTAGAGGCTATACAGAATCTGGTCTGGCTTATGGATCAGGAGTTGTTGTTGCCAAAGATAAAGTCATAACTAATTGTCATGTTCTAAGAAAAACTAAGTCTCCTTGGGTTTCCTATGGTGATTCTAGCTTTCCTGTAACTGGGGTTCAAGCAGACAGGTGGCATGATCTTTGTCTATTATCAGTCTTTAATTTACCAGTTAAACCTGTCCCACTTGGTAATAGTAGAAACCTAAAAAAAGGCCAAGAGATAGTTGGAATTGGCCATTCTGGTGGCGCACCTGTCGCATTAACCACTGGAGGAAATATTATTGCTACTTATGATTTTGAAGGGGAGAATATTATACTCAGTTCAGCAAAGTTTCGGATGGGGGCAAGTGGAAGTGGGTTATTTGATTTAAAAGGCAACCTAATCGGTATAAATACATTCAAAACAACTGGCTATGGAAATTATTACTCATTACCTGCTGATTGGATTAAGCCATTAATGAATAAGGAGGTTGAAACTGTTTTTCCCATAACTGGTAAAGCGCTTTGGGAGGAAGATGAAGATAAAAAACCTTATTTTTTGAAGATTGCAATCCCTAAGACAAAAAAAAATTGGGCTGAGCTTGAAGCTGTCACAAAAGAGTGGGTAAAAAATGAGCCAAATAATACAGAGGCATGGTACGAACTTGGTTATGCTTACGAAAAGCTTGGTAAAATTTCAGATGCATTAAAATCATATGATAAAGCTTTAGAGATTGACGAAAATAACTCTGATGCGCTTTTAAGGGAAGCTGTAATTTATAAAAGTAGAGGTGATTCAAAAAAGGTTGCGCAGATACAATCGACTTTGGATGCGGTTGACCCAAACAAAGCTTGGATTTTAAAAAATAATAAGTATTAATTGTAAATATAGATTCAACCCATAAGATTTTTACAGTAAAATTAAAATCTTTAATTACTTAACGGATAATGTTGTGAGTAAGTCACCCCTTTCAAAGTGTATGGGACGAATTCAAGAGTCGCCTACACTCGCTATTACCGCTAAAGCACTAAAATTAAAATCAGAGGGAAAGGACATTATAGGTTTAGCCGCAGGCGAACCTGACTTTGACACACCTGACTTCATTAAGGAAGCTGCGATTGGAGCAATAAAATCAGGTTTTACAAAATATACCGCAGCAACAGGTACTCCGAGTTTAAAAAAAGCAATTGTTGATAAATTACAAAATGAGAATAATCTCACTTATAACTCAAGTGAGGTGATTGTTGGTACTGGTGGAAAACAATGTATCTTTAATTTGTGTCTTGCTATTCTCGATCATGGTGATGAAGTTATTATCCCAGCACCATACTGGGTTTCATATACTGATATAGCAGAGCTAACGGGTGCAAAATCTGTTGTCATTCCCTGTGGTATTGCACAAGAATTCAAGGTTTTACCATCACAGCTTGAAGATGCAATTACTGAAAATACCAAATTGGTTATGCTTAATTCTCCCTCAAACCCCACTGGCTCTGTTTACTCCAAAGATGAATTAAAAAAATTAGCAGAAATTTTATTAAAGCACCCTAACGTCTTCATAGGCACTGATGATATTTATGAAAAAATTAATCTAAATGACGAACCATTTTTTAATATTGCTATGGTTGAGCCTAAGCTTAAAGATAGAACGATTATTTTGAGCGGCGTTTCGAAAGCTTACTCGATGACTGGCTGGAGAATTGGTTATGCTGCTGGACCTAAAAATATAATTAAAGCAATGGGCATTTTACAATCGCAATCAACTTCAAACCCAACATCAATTTCACAGGTTGCGGCAGAAGCCGCTCTCAATAGTGATCAATCATGTATTATACCTATGGTAGAGGCTTTTAAAGAAAGACATCGTTTTGTTGTAGATGCCTTTAATGATATTAAAGGCATTAAATGTATAGATGCTAAAGGGGCCTTTTACTCCTTCCCGTTTGCAGAAGAAGCAATAAAAAAATTATATAACGATGGCAAACTAAAAAATAATGATGACATTGCATTTTCTGAATTCTTGCTAGAGACTAAAGGTGTTGCTGTAGTTCCGGGAACAGCATTTGGAGCACCCAATTATTTTAGGATATCTTTTGCAACTTCATTGGATAATTTAAAACAAGCACTCAAGCGAATTAAAGAAGCAATAGAAGACTAGATTCAATTTAAAAGCTTTGTTAAAATGCTCGGATTAAAACAAGTTATTCCTCAATAGCTCAGTTGGTAGAGCACATGACTGTTAATCATGTTGTCCCTGGTTCGAGCCCAGGTTGAGGAGCCAATTAAAAAAAGGGCTTCAAAAGTGAAGCCCTTTTTTATTTAGTATTAGGTTTTCTGGCGGTTAATTTCATACAAGCAAATTCCTGAAGCCACACTTACATTTAAGCTTTCAACTTGGCCCATCATAGGAATTGAGAAAATATCATCACATAACTCTTTTGTTAGTCGCCTCATTCCTTTTCCTTCAGATCCCATCACCAAAGCAATGGAACCTTTAAAGTGAGTTTCTTGAAGAGGTTTATTTGCATCGTCATCTGTTCCATAAACAAAGACATTTGAGCTCTTAAGGTATCTTATTGTCCGAGCTAAATTTGTCACAACTACAAAAGGCACAGACTCTGTACCACCACATGCAACCTTTCTTACAGTCAGTCGCATTTAATCCAACCGCATTATCTTTCGGACAAATTAATGCATCAACACCCATAGCATCAGCAACCCTAAAACATGCCCCAAGGTTATGAGGATCAACGACGCCATCAAGTATTAAAAATAAAAGAGCTTTATCATGATTTTCCTCAATAATATCCTCAATAGTTACATACCTATTTTGCGTTTCTCTCACTAACGCCACCACACCTTGATGCTTATTGCTTGAAACCATGCCATCAAGTCTATCTTTAGTTGATAGATGAAATTTCACTTCGTTCTCTTTAATCAACTTTATTAAATCATTAACTCTGCCATCAGTTCTTGCCTCATCAATAAATACCTCCTTGACTGCTAAAGAATCTAATCTGATTTGTGAGGTAATTGAATGAAATCCATATATTTTCTTTTCAGTGCTCATTTTTTCTTTTTTCGTTTAATTTTTTTATTACTTTTTTCAGACCTAATAAATGATTTTTTAAATTTTTTTGAAGATTTTTTTTGTGAGCCGATTAAACCTAAGTCAATTTTTATTGTATCTAAATCAACTCTAATGACTTTTACCTCTAAACGATCGCCTAGCCGGTAAGTTAGATTCGTTTTTTCGCCTACCATTGCATGCCTTGCTTTGTCGAATGTAAAGTAATCGTTACCCAACTCAGTTACATGTAAAAGCCCCTCAATATATATATCATCAAGCTCTATAAATAAACCAAAGCCGGTTACACCAGCAACTGTCCCCCAAAAACTTTGCCCCACCTTGTCTTGCATAAAATAACATTTTAGCCATGATTCAACATCCCTTGTAGCATCATCAGCCGTTCTCTCTGTGGTTGAGCAATGTAAAGCTACAGCTTCAATATTTTTAATAACTGGCGCCTTACCCATAATTTGTGACTTAATTGCACGATGCACCATTAGATCAGGGTATCTTCTAATAGGCGAAGTAAAGTGGGTGTAAGCTGAATAAGCGAGACCAAAATGCCCAAGATTTTTACTGCTATAAACTGCTTGCTGCATTGATCTCAATAAAACTGTTTGCAGCAAATGTGAATCTGGTCGATTAGCGATCTTTTTAAGTATTTCTCCATAATCTTTTACCGTTGGTTCAGATCCGCCTCCCAGAGTCAGACCAAAATCAAGTAAAAAATCTCTAAGATTCGCTAGCTTTTCCTCTGAGGGTGTTTCGTGATTTCGGTATATGCCATCGCCAGGATTATCTAATAGATAGTTTGCTGCACAAACATTTGCAGATAACATACATTCTTCTATAATTCGATGCGCCTCATTTCTATAAATAGGCTTTATAAAGTCAATTTTTCCCTTGTCATTGAATACGATTGAGGTCTCCGTTGAATCAAAATCNATTGCCCCTCTTTTTTCTCTTTTCTTTGATAAAAGTCTAAATAAATTTTGTAAATTAACTAAATCACCATATGATTTTTGGTACTCCTTTTTTAACAGCTGGTCGTCATGATTTAATATTTTATCAACAATTGTATAAGTTAGCCTTGCCTTTGAATTCATCACTGAAGGATAAAATTTATAATTCGTAATGTCTCCGTTTAAATCAAAAGTCATATCACAGACCATACACAACCGATCAACATTTGGGTTTAGCGAACAAAGACCGTTTGAAAGAGCTTCTGGCAGCATAGGTATTACACGCCTTGGAAAATAAACCGAGTTGCCTCTTTCTAATGCAGATTCATTTAATTTTGAGTTCTCTTTTACATAATTACTAACATCAGCAATTGCAACAACCAATCTCCAACTATCTTTTTTTTGCTCGGCATAAACTGCATCATCAAAATCTCTTGCTGTCTCACCATCAATAGTTACTAATGGTAAATCTCTTATATCAATACGACCCTTAAAGTCTTTTTCATTTACTTTTTGATCAAATGACTCTGCCTCATCAATAACTTCCTTCAAAAACTCATAAGGTAAGTTGTGTTTTCTTAAAGCAATTTCAATCTCAATGCCGCTGTCAGAATAATTACCAAGAATATTTATCACCTTACCCATAGGTTTACTTCTGAAGCTGGGTTGGGTTGTAATCTCAACCTCGACTACATCACCTGTTTTTGCATCAAGGTCTAAGTCATATGGTATTAAAATATCCTGGCTAATTCTTTTATCTTCAGCCGAGACCACTGTCACACCTTGTCCCTGAATAACTCTTCCTACTAAAACCTTATTCACCCGTTCAAGTACCTCAACAATCTTTCCCTCCAGCCTCCCTCTTCTATCCTGGCCTGTTACCTGAACCATTACACGATCTTTATTAAATACCTGAGACATTTCTCTTGGGGATAAAAAAACATCATCCATTCCTTCGTCGTCTGGAATCAAGAAACCATAGCCATCTGGATGCCCCATCACACGACCTGAGCTTAAATTTATTTTTTTTGAGATACATAAAACATCTTTACGGTTAATTAAGACTTGCCCTTGTCGTTCCATTGCCCTTATTCTTTTTTCAAAAAAAATAATCTCGTTTTCTTGAATCTGTAACATTTTTATTAAGTCAGATTTTTTAACAGGCACTCCATGTTCTTCCATCACTTGCAGGATTAATTCTCTACTTGGTATTGGGTTTTCATAAAGCTCAGATTCGCGAGCTAATTGAGGGTCAATTCTTTTAGTATTTTTCTTATTTTTCATTAAATGAGAATAGATTGGGGAGGTTTCGCCCACCTCCTTTAAAGTCTAAGCCAAACCCGTAAACATACTTATTAGGAACTTCTAAGCCTACAAAGTCTGCAGTCATTGATTTATTTTTACTAATTTTTTTATCAAATAAAACAGCTGTCACTATTGATCTTGCTCCCATAGATTTTAATTCATTTTTTATATTGAGAAGTGTAATTCCCTCGTCAAGAATATCATCTAGCACCAATATATCTTTATTTTTAATGACACTAGCATTTGGCTTATAAATCCAACTGCAATTCTTTGCTCCAATGTTTTGATGGTATCGGGTTACATGTACATACTCGATATTAGTATTAAACGAAAGCTGAGGGATAAGGTAGCCAGCAAAAGGAATCGCACCTTTCATTACCGGTAAAACAGTTACACTATAACTTAATTCTTTAAAATATTCGTTTATTGCATCTGCTATATTCGAAATGCTAATTTTAATTTCATCATAAGAGTATAAAATCTCGGAATCTTTGACTANATCCTTAATNGTCATAATAAATTTTTAATATATATCTTTAANTCATCACTGTAATTCGGATNATTTAAAGCAAAAGCAATATTAGCTTTTATAAACCCTATCTTTGTTCCGCAGTCATNCCTAGTNCCACTAAACTTATAGCTATAAATAGGATTTGTTTTTAGTAACAATTTTATGGCATCAGTTAATTGAATTTCATTGCCAACGCCAGCTGATACTTTATCAAGCATAGAAAATATCTTACTACTAAGGATATATCGGCCTACAACACCATAATTTGAAGGAGCATTTTCAGGAGAAGGTTTCTCAACTATATTAATAATTTTCATAAGATCTTTATTAACTTCTTTGAATTCAATAATTCCATAATTAATAGACTCTGATTTCATAATTTTTTGCACAGAAATGATTGATGAATTTTCATCATTATAATGATCTAACATTTGTTTAAGGACACCTTGTTTAGAATCAATAAGATCATCAGCCAACACAACTGCAAAAGGGTCTTCACCAATAGCCTCTTTAGCCTGTAATATTGCATGACCAAGCCCTAAAGGCTCATCTTGGATAATATATTTGCACGAAACATGACTAGGTATAACTCTATGCATTTCTGATAGAAAATTTTTTTTATCTTCTGTTAAATTAGAAATATTTAAATCAGGATTAAATTTAAAATGATCTTGTATAGCCTTTTTTGTATTGCCTGTAATAAAAATCAGCTCACTAAAACCTGCATCTATTGCCTCATCCACTGCATACTGAATTAAAGGTTTATCGATAATTGGCAACATCTCTTTAGGAATGGATTTAGTTGCAGGTAAAAACCTTGAACCTAAGCCAGCTACTGGGAATACAACCTTGTTTACTTTCATATTTTACAAATTTTTTTTAGTTATCTTGAATTAAATTATGCTTGAAAAAAGACAATTTAATCCTTTTAATTCCAGTTTGTTTTCTTAATAATATCTTCCTGTCTTTCATCGACCCAATTTTCACTATCTTCAGAGATCTCTTTCTTCCAAAAAGGTGCGTCTGTTTTTAAAAAATCAATAACAAACTCACATGCCTTAAAGGCATTTGAGCGATGCATACTCGAAACAATGACGCCTACAATTAAATCTTTAGGTAAAAGTCTTCCTACCCTATGAACGATCCTTATATCAGCAACATCCCAATTTTTCATTGCTTTTTTTTCAATGTCTTCAAGAGCTTTCTCAGTCATACCAGGGTAATGTTCAATCTCTAAATACTTCAGTTGCTTGTCTTTTGAGAACTCTCTTACATGTCCACTAAAACTTACTATAGCCCCGACATTATCTTTATCTGATAACTCTGCACAAATTTTTGAAATAGAAAAACTATCCTCTTGAATAATTATAGCCATTTTAACCTCCTGTTATTGGCGGAAAAATTGCCAGTTCATCGCCATCATTTATGACAGCTCGCCAGGATGCTAGGTTTTGATTAATAGCTACCTTATATAAATTTTTATCTTCCAATAATTTTATCCAATCTTCTCCAGCCCCTAAACTCATTAGTTGCAAAAACTCTTCTGGTGACTTCACGTCCTTTGCCAAGGTAATTTCTTTATAACTAAACCCAAATTGCTCTCTTAAGCTTGCAAAAAATAATAGCTTAAGCTTCATTTTTTTTATTAATTATTGGCTTTTCTTCAAAATCAAGGACATTATTTGGGTCATCCTCAAGCTCAACCTTTTCAATTTGCGTAAATCTTTGTGTAATTTTTTGACTAGTAATATGAACATCTTGTGCATTTTCATGTGCTTGTCGGATATTATCTGCTAATTTTTTCATCCTTGTATCAAAGCGATCAAATTCTTTTCCAAGTTTGCCAAGTTCAGATTTTATAATATGAACTTGTTTTCTGGTTTCAACATCTTTTAGGACTGCCCTGGCCGTATTAAGAACAGCCATAAGAGTGGTAGGAGATACTAACCAAACTTTTTTTGCCATTGCCTCTTGAATAAGTTCTGGGTGATAAGCATGTATTTCAGCAAATACAGCTTCTGCGGGTATAAACATCACGGCACCATCTGAGGTTTCATCAGAAATGATATATTTGCTTGCAATGTCAGCGATATGTTTTTTAACATCAACTTTAAATTGTTTTTGTGCTTTAGCTTTATCGATATCAGAAAGCTTTATATCAAACATTTTTTGATAATTTTCCATTGGAAATTTTGAGTCAACTGCAACAGTCCCCGTTGGGTCCGGAAGAAATAAAACACAGTCTGCTCTAACGCCTTTTGAAAAAGTATGTTGAAAACTATATGAGTCTGGTGGCAATATATTTTTAATTAAACCCTCTAATTGTAGCTCTCCGAATGCCCCCCTTGATCTCTTATCTCCCAATAATTCTTGTAAACTCACCATATTGGTTGTTAGGCCATCAATCTTTTTTTGTGCCTCATCAATTGTTGCTAATCTTTCCATAACACTAATAAAGGTTTGGTTTGTTTTTTTAAATCCTTCATCTAATCTTTCCTGAACCTTTCCTGTAATTGCCTCTAATCGTTTATCAACAGATTTTGTTAGTGTTTCAACAGATGCAATCAATTGCAAAGCCGTATTTTTTAGAGAATTTTGAAGAGTTTCTTGTTGGGCCTTGCCTTGTTCAGAAAGTGTTTTATGTAATTTTTCAGTAATTTCCTCACGTATCTTAGACAATGCTTCCTGTTGAGATAACTGTAGATCATTGACTGACTTTCTAGTTGATTTTAATTCCTCTGAAACTGTCTTATTGAGTCGGTCTGAAGATTTATTTAGACTGTCGTTAATATCGACAATCATAGAGCGATGCTTTTCCTCTAGCAGTTTATCTAAATTATTTTGCCTTGGTTCTTGGTAAACTTTCCATAAGATTAGAATGCTAACTAAAAGAATTAATCCTAAAAAAATCTCAAAGAGCATTATTTTTTTGACGCCTCGAGTGCCTGCTCAACATCGCTTATAATGTCATCAATGTGCTCTATACCCACGGAAATTCTTACCATATCCTCACTCACCCCAGCTAAAGCTAGCTCCTCGGGGCTCAATTGTCTATGAGTTGTAGAGGCTGGGTGACATGCAAGTGATTTGGCATCCCCAATATTCACAAGCCTTAAAATCATTTGTAATGCATCAATAAATTTAGTTCCAGCTTTAATTCCACCCTTAATACCAAAACTGATAATGCCTGAAGCTTTACCATCAGTAATTTTTTTACATAAACTGTTGTATTTATCATTAGGTAAGGCGGCGTAATTAACCCACTCGACACAGTCATGATTTTCTAAATATTTTGCAAGTGTAAGTGCGTTCTCACAATGTTGCTTGATCCTGAGACCCAGCGTTTCTAGACCTTGCATAATTTGGAAGGCACTATGCGGTGAAAGTGCTGCGCCTGTATTTCTTAATGGAACCACCCTACATCGACCAATGAATGCTGCAGGTCCTAAAGCTTCCGTATAAACAACGCCGTGATAAGAGGGATCCGGCTCATTAAGCATAGGGTATTTTTTTGGCTCCTTGGCCCAATCGAATTTTCCAGAATCAACTATAGCTCCACCAATCGTTGTGCCATGCCCACCCATATATTTAGTAAGTGAATGAATCACAATATCTGCACCAAAATCAATGGGTCTGCATAGGTAGGGAGTTGGGACGGTATTGTCAACAATCAAGGGAATGCCATGCTTATGTGCAATGTCTGCAAGTTCCTTTAAATCAATAATGTTTCCTAAAGGGTTCCCAATTGATTCGCAGTAAAGAGCCTTAGTATTGTCATCTATTGCCGCATCGATTGCTTTAAAGTCTCCGCCATCAACCATTTTTACATTTAACCCTTGTTGAGGAAAACTATGTGCAAATAAATTATATGTCCCTCCGTAGAGTTGATTGGTGCTTACAATATTATCGCCTGTTCTTGTAATGCACTGAATCGCATAAGTAATTGCAGCCATACCAGACGCAAGAGATAAGGCAGCAATGCCACCCTCCATTTCCGCGACTCTTTGCTCAAGTACCGCGTTGGTAGGATTCATTATTCTTGTGTAAATATTTCCTTCAACCTTAAGGTCAAATAAATCTGCTCCGTGTTTTGTATCATCAAAAGTAAATGAGGTTGTTTGGTAAATTGGTGTTGTTGCTGCCTTGGTAGTTTTTTCCGACTCGTAACCATGATGAAGTGCTATTGATTCAAGTTTCATATCTTATCTTCCTTTGATTAATTTTAATTAATTATGCATTATTTTTTTGAAGCCTCAATTGCTTGCTCAACATCTTGAATAATGTCATCAATATGCTCAATCCCTACAGAAATCCTTATTAAGTCCTCACTCACCCCTGCTAAGACCTTCTGTTCTGGGGTTAGCTGTCTGTGTAATGTTGATGCAGGATGGCATGCAAGCGATTTAGCATCACCCATACTGAGAACTCTCAATATCATCTGAAGTGCATCAATAAATTTAGCGCCTGCATCTCTTCCACCTTTGATACCAAAACTAATAATGCCCGACGCTTGTCCGTTTGTAATTTTTTTACAGACATCATTATATTTATCATTTGGAAGCGCAGCATAGTTTACCCACTCCACACGTTCATGATTTTTTAAATACTTTGCCAATGCAAGGGCGTTGGAACAATGCCTCTCCATCCTGACACCAAGGGACTCAAGCCCCAACATGATAATGTAAGCATTATTAGGAGATAGGCATGCACCTGTTTCTCTTAAAGGAACCACCCTACAACAGCCAATAAATGCGGCAGCACCGAATGTTTCAGTATAAACAACCCCATGATAAGAAGGGTCTGGCTCATTTAGCATAGGGTATTTTTTAGGCTCCTTAGTCCAATCAAATTTTCCAGAATCAACAATAATTCCGCCAATTGTCGCTCCATGACCATCGATATATTTAGTGAGTGAATGAATGACAATGTCTGCTCCAAAATCTATGGGTCTACACAGATACGGAGTGGCAACAGTATTGTCCACAATCAAAGGAATGCCATGTTTATGGGCAATGTCTGCAAATTTCTTTAAATCGATAATATTTCCCAGGGGGTTACCAATTGACTCACAATATAAAGCTTTAGTATTTTCATCAATTGCTGCTTCAAGACCCTTGTAGTCTGCTCCGTCAACCATCTTCACATTTATACCTTGCTTGGGAAAGCTGTGAGTAAAACAATTATAAGTTCCGCCATATAGCTGACTAGTGCTAACAATATTATCACCGGCCCTTGTAATCGTCTGGATAGCATAAGTTATGGCTGCCATCCCTGAAGCAAGAGATAAGGCAGCAATGCCACCCTCCATTTCCGCGACTCTTTTTTCTAGGACGTCATTAGTAGGATTCCCTATTCTGGTATAAATATTCCCTTCAACTTTAAGGTCAAATAGATCAGCACCATGCTGCGTATCGTCAATAGTAAATCCAGAAGTTTGATATATCGGAACTGTTGCTGCTTTTTGATCATTTTTTTTTGACTCATAACCATGATGAAGCGCTATCGATTCAAGTTTCATTGGTACATCCTTATGATTGTTTACTGTAAATAATAACAGAATTACCACATAGATTTAACAATGTCACATAATGAGATGGGGTTTAATTGCTTTAAAAAAAAGGGGGAAGATATTCTAGGCTAAAGAATTGATTTCAATCATAGGAAATTTATTTTTTATTATCTCTCTAGTGGCATCACTAACCTTTACCTTAAGTGTAATATTTTGATCAAATTTTCGATCAATTATCATACCATTATTATCAAGTATAACTTTAGAAATAATGTCTAAATAATTGTATTTAATGATAAATATATATTCAAATAATTCAATAAAATTATTTAACTTTGAGGCTAAAATTGCTCGAAGTCCTGCTTGGCTGTAGGCTCTTGCAAGGCCTCCCATGCCTAAATTAATGCCACCATAATAACGTACAACCACGAGTCCACAATTAATAATTTTCTTGGATTCCAAAATACTAATTAATGGCCTCCCTCCTGTACCTGATGGTTCTCCATCATCACTGAAATAAGGTTCGATAGTATTTTTTTTTATTCTTAATCCGTAAACAGCATGACTTGCTGAAGAATTAATTGTTTTTATTTCCCTTAGTCTGCCTAAAAAGTCCTCCCTTGAATTTACAATAACGCTATATCCAATAAATTTGGATTTATTTACAATTAACTCAGATTGCTCTTCTGAAGCTAATATTCTCATCCCTAGCTCAGACCTTCTATTTCTCCATTAGAGTTTACTGAAATGCCTTCACTTGCTGGCTTCAGAGGAAGCCCAGGCATAGTCATTACGCTTCCACAAATTGCAACAATAAACCCTGCGCCCCTCACCAACCTAATCTCTCTAATGGTCAGTGTGTGATTAGAAACAGCTCCAATCTCTTTTGCATCTCCTGAGAAAGAGTATGGCGTTTTCGCAATACATACAGGGAAGTGTGCATATTCATCCTCTATTAATTTAAGTTGACTTAAAGCATCGCCTTCAAACATGACATCTTTAGCACGGTAAATAGTTTGAGCAATTGTTTTTAGTTTGGACTTTAAAGAGTCTTTAGTATCATAAAGAAACTTAAATTGATTTGGCTTTTCAGAAAGATCAATAGCTTCTTTGGCAAGTAATTCTGCACCCTTAGAGCCCTCCCCCCAGTGCGAGCATAAAATAGCCTTGAAGCCTAGTTTCTCGACTTTACCTTGAACAAGCTTAACTTCTTCATCGGTATCTGTTTTAAAGTGATTGATAGCAACCACTAAATTTAACCCAAAATGTTGACTGCAATTTTCAATATGACGCTCTAAGTTAGAAAAACCCTTTTCAAGCGCCTCTAAATCTTCATTATTTAATTCTTCTACTTTGACTCCGCCATGATATTTTAAAGCTCTAATTGTCGCAACCACGACAATTAGGTTTGGCTTAAGACCTGTTTGTCTGCATTTGATGTCAATAAATTTTTCTGCACCTAGGTCAGCGCCAAAACCCGCTTCAGTCACAACATAGTCAGCCATATCAGCGCCTAGTTGGGTAGCCACATATGAATTACAGCCATGTGCAATATTTGCAAAAGGCCCTCCGTGGATTAAGACTGGATTGTGCTCTAAGGTTTGGACTAAGTTAGGCATAAAAGCATCTTTTAGTAATGCAGCCATTGCCCCTTGAGCCTTCAAGTCTTTTGCAAAAATAGGTGATTTATTTTTATCAAGGTTTTGAGCAACCTGTATTTCTCCTAATCTATATGTCAAATCATCTAACGATGTAGCCAAGCAAAAAATTGCCATCACCTCACTTGCTACGGAAATATTAAATCCCCCTTGATATTGATAACGTGCATTGTCTATGTTTACCTTCCTTAAAGACCTATCATTCATATCCAACCCTCTTTTGAAGGTAATGGCTTCAAGATCAATCCCCAACTCATTTCCATGATATATGTGGTTGTCTATTAGAGCAGCAAGGAGGTTGTTTGCTGAGGTAATCGCATGGAAGTCACCAGTAAAATGAAGGTTGATGTTCTCCATTGGAATTGCCTGGGCATACCCGCCACCTGTTGCACCACCCTTCATACCAAAAACAGGTCCCAATGAAGGCTCTCTCAAACATGCAACAACACTTTTACCCTGACTTGCGAGCGCATCTGTTAACCCAATAGTAGTGGTGGTTTTCCCCTCGCCTGCCGGAGTGGGACTCATTGCAGTCACTAAAATTAATTTGGCTTCTTCTTTTTCTTTTTTCTCCAATTTTTTAGGGTTAATTTTCGCCATGTAAGGGCCAAAATTAATTAATGCGTCTTGAGTAATGCTTATTTTTTTTGCGACGTCTTCAATTTTTTCCATGTGAGCACTTTGTGCAATTTCTAGATCTGATTTCATATTAGTTATTTAATCCTTAAATTGTTTATATAAAAAGTGACAATTAAATAAATTACATTAAATCCTATTTTGGATTAAACNTAAAAATTAATCATCAGGTTTTAAAACAAGAAGACTTTTGGTCATGAATTGTTTTTTTAGAAGACTTTTGGTCGTGAATTACTTTTGATCGAGATTAACAATGGATGATGTTATCTGTACGACCTAATAATTAGTATATAGCATTCCCTATGATTCATCAATAGTCTAAGTTGTTGTTTATAAATAATAAATTATAAATTATATTTCATTATCCTATTTAATTACGACTTTGATTGCTTCATTAGATAGATGCTTAGACATAAAAATAATGAAACAGTGACTTCAATAGCTATTGCTTTAATTAAGAAATCTGCTCCATGAACTAAGCCTGCATAAATTCTAAAAATTGCAGCAGAGCCCAATAGGCTTAATGTTGTATAGAGCCAAACATGCTGATTTCTATAGGCACCGATGCAAGCCATCAATCCTGCAGTAAAAAAGAAGGCAGTAAAATCTCCTATTTGTGTATTCATACCCATAGTTGTATCCCCAGGTCCTTCAACTAATGCCATCGCTAAACCCGCTGCAGCAGTTTCAGGATTTAGAATCCATCTAAATGCTGAACTAAGTAAAACTAACCCAATCGACGCTGATATCAATCTTGCAATCATCATATTCTCCTCTTAATTAAATTTTATATATTCATTTAAGCTTAACATTTTATATATTCATTTTAAGGCTCTATTACTTTTCCTGAAAAATCAAAACACTTCCCCGAATCCTTGTGGGTAATTTCATTGATCACCTTAATCATAAACCCAACACTTTCCTCAGGGCTAAATACATCATGTTTCACATGCTTTAGGAAAGGTTCAGATAAGTGGCTTTTAACGGTTCCTGGATGAATCCCAATCACAACATGTTCCTTGTTCAGTCTCTTTAATTCAATGGAAAGGTTCTTAATCATCATATTAAGTGCAGATTTTGAGCTGCGATAACTATGCCAACCACCTAGTTCATTATCTGCGATACTCCCTACTCTTGCTGTTAAGAAGACAATTTTTACTCCTTTTGATTTCTTAATCAGGGGTAAAAGCTTCTTAACTAACAGGGTCGGACCAAATACATTCGCTTGGAATACTCTCTTCATACCCTCACCATCAATACTATCAATTGATTTCTCAGGTTTGAATGTTTCTGAATGAAGAACTCCTGTAGCGATGATGATCTTACTAATAACTTCTACATTTGATATTTCGTCTAAATTTTTGAATGTTTCTTCGTTGTTATAATCAATTTCGATTGATTGAATTTTGTTATGTTCTGTATTAATTGACTTCCTAGATAACGCTATAATTTTTTCTACAACTGGATTATCTGCATAAAACTTAGTAAATTCATTGCCAATAGCGCCTGATGAGCCGGCTATGATTATATTTTCTTTCATATCAAAATATTAATATTCACTAAACAACAAATTGTGCGATGCCATCTTTAAACGAAAAATCCACATCGTGATTTTCAGTGATTGTGATAAAAACATTTTCAGGCTTAATGCCTACCCTTTGATGTAAATATTCAACAACACGTTTATAAAAAGCTTGCTTTGCTTTATTTGGACGTCCAGACCGCATAACAAGATGCATCATAATTCTTTCCTCTTGCCTACCTTGGTATTGCATACAATCTTCTGATAATTGATTAACGACTTGATATCTATCATCATCAGGGAAAGCCATCGTTTCAATTACTGCTTCATTCACACTATCAGAAACTTTTTTTATATAATCTTTTCCCTTCCCTTCTAAGACATTAATTGTTACAAATGGCATACCCTCTCCTCATTTATTGAATAAATTATTATAACGTTAATAGCTGCGTTCATTCATACTTTGCCGTTATTTATTATAATTAAATACATTAAATATAATAGATAAAATATTGTTTTTAATTTAAATTTTTAAACATATTTTTCCAAAATGCTGGTTCGATTCTTGATATTTGAAGGCTGATACTATTTCCTCTAATTTGAAGGTCCGATCAATAATTGGAAAGATTTGTTTCTCATTGATAAATTCAATCATTCTTAGTTGCTGAGCCCTATTTCCGACTAAAACGCCTTGCAACCTTACCTGTTTTAATAATGCATTGACGAAATTTAGATCACCCTGAAGGCCAGATAGAATTCCAATCACAGAAATATGCCCACCAACTTTAACCGAATTGATAGATTCACTGAGCGTTTCAGGTCCACCCACCTCAATGATATGATCTACCCCACGCCCCTTTGTATAACTTAAGACCCCCTCAGACCACTTCGCATGTTTTTTGTAATTAATACAATAATCAGCACCTAAAGATTTAAGTTTTTGAATTTTTTCATCTGATGATGAAGTAGCAATAACCTTAGCACCCACAGATCTTGCAAACTGTAATGCAAATATTGAAACACCGCCAGTCCCCTGAATAAGAATGGTGTGTTTCTCAGTTAAGTTAAAATCCTCAAATAAAGCTCGCCATGCCGTTAATCCAGCCGTTGTTAGTGTGGAAGCTTGCTCATATGTCCAATTTCTTGGAGTCTTTGTTAGCGCATTGGGAGGAATGTTTACTATCTCTCTGGCGTATCCATCAACACCGTCGCCTGGAACAGTTTGAAATCCATCGACATTAGGCTCTCCATCCAACCAATTTGGAAAAAAAGTGGTGCAAACATGATCACCTATTTTTAAATCTTTTACCTTACTCCCTACTTTAATAATTTCGCCAGCCCCATCAGCCATGGGAACGCGTTGTTCACTAGGCCCCCATACGCCTGATACAACTGCAAAGTCATGGTAATTTAACGAATTTGCATACAGATGAACTTGAACCTCATCTGGCTTAGGATCGGATACTTTTTCATTGCCTAAAAAGACACTGTCGTATCCTCCCCCTGCTTTCAAATAAATTACTCTTGTCATTGTTTTTTGCCTAAAATAATGATTATATATAATTATATTTAAATTACAGGTGGATTTAATATGGCAGCGTACGATCAAAAAGAACTAGAGCAATGGAAAAATGGTTTACTTGGAAAGAAAAGCGGTGGTTCGAATAAAAAAATTCTATTGGTAGTTGTAATCGCGTTGATAGTTGTGGTTGCTTATCTATACCTACCTAAGTAAGTACTTTAATTAAAAAGCCTCACTCCTTTTTTTCTATAAAGTATAGGCATGAGGATTAGATCAAAGCTATGCTTTAAATGCGATTCTGAGCATAGAATCCTTTATCGTTGTAAGTATGGACAAAATGATTGGGTATTTTTATGCCAACAATGCTTACTTGACGTTAAATCTAAATATGAAGATTCTTATCAGTACGGAGGCACCTGGAAGAAGTTTAAATAAGCACATCGATAATCTATATGCATAAAATTCTTATCTTATTGGTAGTTATTCCTAGCTCTTTATTTGCTCAAAAATTGTGCAATTATGACTACTTAAAAAATGAAATCCCGCCGCTTTATAAGAAAATTGTCGAAAAAACTAACTCTATCCCAAAGATATTTACCTTTTGTTCAGGTGAAAATCATTACTTATTCAATTTAACGATGTTCCAACAATTCAACGAAGGTGTTGGCATAAATAGAGCGTTAGAAAAAGACTTGTTTGGCTATCTTCTAAAAGAATATGATGCAAATAGCTATTCCCGAACAAGTTTGGTTGCTGACAAAAACCAACAACTACAATTGGTAACCAATTTTACAAACAAAAAACCATTTGAAGCGATTGAAATAAGGCAAGAGGTTTTCGTTGATGAAGCTGAAAATCAAAACATCAGCTATGGGAAGAAAGTTACTTATATAAGACGAAATAATTCTAAATTTGCACAGTACTTTAAACCTGTTGATTTGTCTGAGGAAGAAAAAGTTTACCTAGAAAAATTCAAACAATTTATTGGCGTACAAAAATTAAATTAATTTTAGAAAAAAAGATATTTTGTAAACGCGCAAATACCTAATACTAAAAATATAGCCGCCAAGTATGACATCAACATGAAAGGCTTACATTTATGTGCTGGGCACTCTTCTTTCTCACTTTTTTTTACCATAACTATTTAACCTATCCATTAATAACCTTTAAAAGACTGTACTCAAGTTAAAAAATTCATTTTATACTGATATTTTAATTGCCTACATTTGCAGATGGAAAACGATTTTATTATTAAATGCATTGATAGTGTTGCACAATGCATCATTGATCGTGAGGATGAAATTGAGTCCTTAGATAGAGCTATCGGTGATGGGGACCACTATATTAATATTAAAAGAGGCAGTTCAGCGCTTCAATCAATTAAACCTGAACTCGAAGACATACCCACTAATGAGATTTTCAAAAAAATCGGTATGACTTTAATGACATCTGTTGGAGGTGCATCAGGACCTTTGTTTGCAAGTTTCTTTTTATCAGTCTCAAAACATATTGAAGAAGGTGATAATCTTCAAAAATTTAGTCAGGCCTTTGCATTAGGTGTAGAGTCAATTATGCAAAGGGGAAAATCTAAATTGGGAGATAAAACAATGCTTGATGTGTTAATCCCTGTTTCGGAAAAGTTAAAGGTTTTAGCTGATGATAGTTATGAAATAAAAGAATTAACTAAGCAAATTGATCTTGTTGCACAGGCTAGTGTGAAAGCGACAAAAGATTTATTACCAACCAAAGGAAGAGCGGCAGGTTTAGCTGATAGAGCTATTGGACATATTGACCCTGGGGCAAAAACATGTCAATTAATCATCAGTACAATTTGCTATGAATTAAATAAAACTTAACAAATACAATATATGAAAAAATTTATAAATAAGACAGATAACTTCATCATTGATAGCCTGAAAGGATTTGCTAAAGCCCACGATGACTTAGTAGAGCTTAACTTAGACCCTATTTTTGTGACACGAAAAAAAATAAATTCAGATAAAGTACTTTTGGTATCTGGTGGGGGATCTGGTCATGAACCCTTGCATACAGGCTATATAGGGAAAGGTATGCTTGATGTGGCATGCCCAGGACATGTTTTTACCTCACCTACCCCCGATCAAATGATTTCAGCTATTGAATATTGTCAGCCTAAAAATGGCGTTTTATTTATTGTAAAAAACTATTCAGGAGATGTTATGAATTTCGAAATGGCATCGGAAATGATCAGCGTTGATCATCAGACAGTATTAACTAATGATGACGCAGCTGTTATTAACTCAAGCTATACTTCAGGCCGGAGAGGTGTTGCAGGCACAGTTATAGTTGAGAAAGTGGTGGGTAGCTTAGCGGAGCTTGGCGGTGATTTAACTGCTTGTAAAAAACTTGGGGATAAGGTGAATCTTTATTCCTCAAGTATTGGGGCAGCACTTTCAAGCTGTACTATTCCTGCTGCAGGAAAACCAACTTTTGAAATTGGAGATGACGAAATTGAGTTTGGCGTGGGCATCCACGGTGAGCCAGGAAGAAAGCGAGAAAAAATTAAAGAGGCAAGTTTGATTGCTGAGGATATGATTTCGGTAATACTAAAAGACTTTGAAGAGAAATCACTGAATATTAAAGATTCTAATGGGGTATTACTTTTAGTGAATGGATTTTCAGGCACACCCTTATCAGAGCTTTATTTAATTTATAATGAAGTTTCTGAAAAATTTAGTGCTAAGGGTATTCATATTTCCCGCTCAATGGTGGGAAACTATACAACGGCGTTAGATATGGCAGGTGCTTCAATTACAGTTTGTTTGCTTGATAATGAGATCAAAAAACATTGGGATTCAGCAGTGATGACACCTAGTTTGAGATGGGGTAATGAAGATGTTTAAAAAACATTTAAAGGAAGCTGGAAAAAGCTATTGGGAACATTTTAAATTTGCATTTATTGCAGGCTTTATTCTTATATACGCTGGAATCACTTCAATCATTCATGCAATATTCCCCTGCTTCTTTCAATTCACAAGCTTAAAAATTGTGAAATATTTATTGAAAAAAGCTGAGTAAGAATTAGATTTGCATAATCAGTCATATAGAAAAATAGGTTTTTGGGTGGGTCTACTCTTATTTTTATCCATTATCTTAAACACAACCCCAGAGACACTATCAGTTGAAGGCTGGCATGTCGCAGCGGTGGCATTACTTATGGCAGCTTGGTGGAGTACAGAAGCAGTCCCTTTACCAGTCACGGCGCTCATACCCCTAGTCGCTTTTCCACTTCTAAATATTGCATCACTCAAAGAGACTGCGATACCTTATGCAAACCCGTATATTTTTTTATTCTTAGGTGGTTTTATTTTAGCACTTGCTATACAACGATCAGGATTGCATAAGCGGCTTGCTTTATCGGTTGTGTCGAAAATAAATGCTTCAGCTGCAATCATTGTCGGCGCATTCATGTGCATATCATTCTTCATCAGCATGTGGGTAATGAATACTTCTACCACTTTGATGTTGCTCCCTATTTGTTTGGCGATTTGTATTAATATTAAAGAGGCATTGCCTGGAATATCGATTAAACAGACAAAAAACTTTGAGATTGCCCTCCTTTTAGGTATCGCCTATGCTGCTTCAATTGGTGGCATGTCGAGCTTAATCGGGACTGCCCCAAATATTGTTTTTGCTGGCTTTATGCAAGAAAACTTTAATATCGATATTTCATTCCTTGATTGGATCAAAATTGCCCTCCCCATTGGTTTGATGATGCTGATAGCCGCCTATCTTTTATTGACAAAGGTACTTTATCCATCGTCATTTCAAATCAATACTGCTGCAAAAGATAAAATTAAATTAGCGCTAAAAAAATTAGGTGCCGTGAGCAGAGATGAAAAAAAAGTTTTTATTATTTTTTTAATGGCTGCATGTTTATGGATAGGAAGGCCCTACTTAAAATATCATGAAATCTTACTAGGACTAACAGATGCTGTTATCGCCATTTTAGCTGCGATTTTGCTTTTTATTTTACCGTCAGATAATAAAAAAAGTAATCTTTTGGAATGGGACGAAACTAAAAAATTACCCTGGGGATTATTACTATTATTTGGTGGAGGTCTCTCTTTAGCAAGTGCAATCAACTCATCAGGGTTAGGTCAATGGCTGGGATCTTCGTTTAGTTTAATTGTTGAACTAAAGCCTTGGTTGATTATTCTTTTGATTACGACATTTATTATTTTTCTAACTGAATTAACATCAAATACAGCAACAACATCAACTTTCCTGCCCATTGCTACATCAATTGCCGTTGCTATTTCAATCGCCCCGCTTTCCATTGCTATTCCTTTAGTAATGGCTTCAAGCTTAGCATTTATGTTACCAGTCGCTACACCGCCTAACGCGATCGTTTATGGTTCTGGAAAAATTACGATTGGCAATATGATTAAAGCAGGATTCATCTTAAATTTGATTGGAATTCTTATTATTACGCTGGTCAGTCATTATTTGATACCAGCGTCCTTAGCAATATTAGTATAAAAAACTTAGAGCGTTATTTATCAATTTTATTAATTTTACTGCCTTCAAGTGTGAGGTTATACATTAGCCCTTTGGGTGAAAAGACAAATGCTACAACCGGATCTTTAATTGATTCAACGTTAGCAGCACCACCAGCTCCCCAGATGGCAACTGCGACACTTGCGTCACCACCAGCATTCCAACCACTGGCATTTCTAAATTCTTTTAGTGCATCTGCTTTTAAGAACATATAAACCTCAGATCTTTTTTCAACGCCNATTTGAAAACCAATCGAACCAGCGATATTATTGTAATACTGAACTTTTTTACCTCCAATGATTAAAGCCCCTTCCCCATAAGATCCACCAATACCAAGTCCTGCTTTAACAATACTAGGAAAAACTAAAATTCCTTGTGCTCTAGCGGAGAGTTCTTTCGCAGCAGGTGTAGTTTTATATAATTCAGCCAAAGCCGCTTTTATCTCTGCATCTATTTCTGCCTTGGAGGCAGCAAACCCGACTTGGGAAAACATCAATAAGATGGTTGCAATAAATGGAATAATTTTTTTCATAATTTAAACGCCTTAAGTTAATAAATACTAGTGATTTTATACAACATAAAACTGATTAAAACAATTTATTTTTTACGTCTAATAATGTTGGTATAGTTTTTACTATGACTCTCACACAAATTTTTACTTGGATTATGAATATAGATTTGGTTTATTTGTCCACAATCGGTTTTTTTGTCGTGATTGGGGCCTTATTCTTAATCACCGCGGTTTATTCATTAATCTATGACAAGGCTTTTAGAAAGAAATATTTGGGAAAGTTAAGTATGTTCTTTGTATTATTTATAACGATGTTCATTGGTCTAGTTTATTTTCTCATCAAATATAAATTTTTAATTATCTAATAATTTTTTAAGTTATAAGCGCTTTATGATTTTGCCATCTTTGTAAATCACTTCAGATTTAATGGTGCCATCTTTTTTCCAATTAATCTCTTTACCTTCTTTTTTGCCATCAATAAAATTTACATTCTTCTTCTTCTGACCATCTGAATACCATTGTTCCCATAAACCATTATATTTTCCGAGCTTAAAATTTACTTCAATCTTCTTTTGACCATTTGGATACCATTGCATCCATAATCCATCTTCATGGTCATCCACAAAAAAACTTTCCATTTTTTTATTACCATTTTCATACCAAAATATCTCACTACCATTTTTCTTACCGTTTTTGAAAGTGACCTCATATTTAGGCTTACCGTCATCAAAAAATTGCTTTTGGGTTCCATCTTCAAACTTTTCAGCAAAGCTTTGAATGCTAAAAAATATTGAAAATATAACTAACAGACACCTCATTGTTATTTCCTTAAAATTAAATAGATTAGTTTGGCATTATGCTACAAGAAAAGTTTCTATAAATTCTTNNTGTAGTTTATTTTATTCAATGCTTAATGCNTCTGGTAGTGGCTCAACTATACAATTACCCCTATATTCATAATGTTTTTGCCATCGACTAATAATTTCAATTTGACCTGTCTTTCTATCAATAAAAAAAGAAAACCCAATCGAGCCATCAGTATCAAGCTCTTTAAATCTGACCGAGCTTTCATTTACATCAAGAAAGTGATTGCCATGAAGCTTATGAATAAGCGTACTACCCGATATTTTAATTTTCTCAATTGCGGGCTCTTTTGCGCATTGTGAGCCGTCTTCGCAAAATAAAATGACCTCCCCTTCACATATAAGATCAACACTTAGAGGTTCTGCATTAATAATGCTTGGGAAAAGCAATAAAAAGAGTAATTTTTTCATATTTGGGAGTTCTTAATGATGCTGTTAGTATCTAAGCTTAACATCGTTAACTTAAAAATAAAGGATAAAGTAAATGAAATTAAGACTAGTGCTTTTAGCTCTATTGACTTCAGTTGCATCGATATCATTTGCCGCTGAATATATGACTTTACAAACATGTATTGATCGAATTGAAAAAGACTATCCTGGGCAAATAATATCTATGGAAGTTGAATCAGAAAACGGTGTAATAAGTTATGAATTTGATATTGATACAAATGTAAATGGAACTGATTTTTTTATTGAGATTGAATGCGATGCAAAGAATAGTCAATTAAGTGAATTCCAACTTGAAACGTATGCTACAGATAAACACTTCCAAGCTAAAGCTAAGATCTCTGTCAGTGAAGCTGAGAAAGCTGCTATAGATAAATATAACGGAGAGATTATCACTCGAGAATATGGGTTTGCAAAGGGAAAACCCTTTTACTCCTTTGATATCTATAATCAAAATAAAAACATGCAAACTGAAATTACAATTGATGCTGAAAATGGAGCAATTATTAGCGTTGAAGAAGAGCTATACCAAATTGGCCCAGACAGAACTTTTTAAAAAAGGATAAACGAAATAATGAAAAAAATTAACTTCTTATTGCTCGGTTTAATGAGCCTTTTTCTATTTGGGTGCGCCTCACAGACAATGACAGGTGAGTCCTACTCAGGTAATCAAGCAAGAAAGGCTCAGACTTTGAAAATGGGTCAAATTGAAAGTGTTAAAAGTGTTGAGATTAAAGGGCAGAAATCTGGTGTGGGCGCACTTGCTGGCGGTGCGATAGGTGGTATCGCAGCCTCGAATATTGGGGGCGGTAGAGGCTCATTAGTCGCTGCTATCGTTGGGGCTGTAGCAGGAGGTATTGTGGGAGATAAAATTGATGAAAATGTAAACACACTCAATGGTCAAGAATTAACCATAAGACTGTCTAATGACACATTGATTGTAGTAACTCAGGAAATTGATAAAAATGTTGGGCCGCTTAGGAAGGGTGATGAAGTTAGAGTACTCACATCATCCAACGGAACGACGCGAGTACAACTATCTCAATAAGAAATATTAATTAGATGGCTTCTGGCTTTCTTTTTTGAATTTCGTCTAGAACGAGTTTGCACTCACCTGAAGTCAATGAACAACCATTAACACCATCTTCAAAATTATAGCCATCAATCATTAACTCAACGAATTTTTTAACTTCTTCCAGCTCCACATCAAGGAGCGTTGCAATTTCAAGTAACATTGTGGTGTGTTCTTCTGTATGCATAATTACCTCACTATTTAATATTAAAACTTTCCTAAATAATACACGGAATTACCCTATTTAGTGAAGCCAAAATATTTTAATTTTGAATAAAAAAAACCAACAAAAGTTGGTTTTTTTTTGAGTTTGAAATTAGGTACTTCTAGTACCCGTATTGTTTGAAATCACTTTTTTCAAATGCCTTATCAATCGAATTTATTACTAGAGATTCAAAGGTATTTGGTGCCATCTCACCCTCAAAGCCCTCCCCTCTAAATACAAAAATTCTTGCCCTAATTAGGTCACCAGAGACACTATCGCTAATTCTAGATTCAAACACCATAAAAGGGACTTTAGTATTATTATCGGTAATTTTTTTACCTAAGTTCCAAGCGGCTTTTATTGGTAAAAAGTCTAGCACGCCCATCTCTTCTCCCGTTAGGTCGGCATCCCTGAAGTTCACTTGCATTCTCATCACATTGGGTTCAGCTGAGCTTGCCAATGAGTATGATGCTCTAACTTCATCTCTGATCTTAGTTCTCGCGGTATTTTTGATTCTAGTAAGAAGTTCAGCGGTCACTGTGCTGTCTGCTTTTTCTTCAATTGTTATCTCATCTAACAACACTGAGTTGTATGAGCTGAGGCTAAGATCTGGATTATTATATCCATAAGATCTAAAGTTATCTTCATCGACAAGCAAGGTCCAGCATTCAATATTTTTAAATATCGTTGTCTCGGCTAGATCGTTTATCACTTTATTTTCGCATGCGAGNGATTGAGAAATCATNGTAAATGGAAGTGCTACAGCTAATACTAATTTCGTAAATTTCATTGAAACTCCTTTTGTTAGAAAAAAAATTAGAGCAATTTTGCGAGATAAGTTTAAATAAAAAATTTTCTCATCACAAGCATTTATTTAGTATTTAGAGCAATTTTGCGAGATAAGTTTAAATAAAAAATTTTCTCATCACAAGCATTTATTTAGTATTTAATTAACAGTGTTTTGAATATAAATTCTTCTCTGCGTGCGTTTCTTTAAAAGATGGAAGAGAATTGGCTTTAAACTGGATAGAGTCAAGCATGTTGACTGACTCTTCAATAGATTGTAAAAGGTTTTCGACCATGATGTTATTTATATTCGCCTTTACAACCACCCTAAACATCGTTTTTTTCTTGTTTTGGTCATAAAACAAGGGTTCTATTTGTTTTGTTATTGGGTCTTCAAAACCCATTCTATAGCCGCTGACATACCAATGTTGCTGTGAAATAGCATGTTGAAGGTCAATATCATCATAATCAAAGTTACAGTCAGGATTTAGCATTGCAGTGACTACTGGTAAACAATGTTTATCTCCATCATCAAGTATCGTAAACCTCGGTTTACCTTTGTATTGCATTTTTTTTAGTCCTGATCTAATCATGTGCGCATGACGCATCATGTGGTCACATGATTTTTGGTAACCGGCCATTCCAAATCTAAGAAACTTATAGTATTGGACATAGATTCCACTGGCTGGTCTTGAAAAGTTTAACGTATAAGACTCAGCTTGACCTCCCAAATAACTTACTGAAATTGCTACGTGTTCACTCAAGTCCTTTCTTTGGCGCCATACAACCCAACCCGTGCCTATGCAAGACTCACCAAATTTGTGACCACTTGCTGAAATCGATAATACGTTTTTAAGCCTAAAATCCCAATCTGGAAGTCCTTTTTGGAAAGGTGCAATAAAGCCACCAGACGCAGCATCCACATGAATACCTACCTGTAAATTATTGTTTTTATTGACTTCTTCAACTATTTTATTCAATTCCCAAACAGGATCATATTGTCCACCATAATGATTTCCCATAATGGCGATAACGCCTATTGTATGGTCATCAATCAATTTTAATGCCTGCTTGGGATCGATTTTAAAATCCTTAGCGGTAGGCTGAATAAACTTAGCTTCAATATCCATGTACTTAATAAGCTTTTCCCAAGCGGCTTGAAAGCAAGTGGAAATTACAATATTAGGCCTCTCCCCCAAAACCTCATTCATGCTTAGGTTATTTTTTTTTGCGTACCAATTTCGCCACCTAAATTTTAATGCTAACCCAGCAAGAAGGCATGCTTCAGTTGATCCCACAGTACAAGCACCAGGGTAACAGCCATAATCATCAAAATCATCAGGCTTTGGACAGTTCCATAAATTTGCGATCATATTCACTAGCTTGTCATGCATTTTAAATGACTGAGGATAGACTGTTTGATCAGCAATATTGACTTGAAGCCCTTTTACAGCAAGTGCTTTTTCTTCAACATCTAAATTGATATTTACGTAAGAGGATGTATTAAGCTCGGGGGCCACGTCTAGGATAATTTCGTCGTTAATGAAGGTTTCCACCTCTTTCGCTTCAGCGCCTGATGTAGGAATTACGTTAGGATGCTCAAACTCTTTCTCTTCAAGCGGCTCATCTTCACTATTGTTTATAGCTGATTTTAGTTTATTTATCTCTTCTTTAAGTTTATCAATTTCCGATGTCATTGCAGCGTTCTCCCAATTGATATTTTGCATATTAGTCTAACATCCCAAAAAAATAATGGATGTATTTTGAGTAATTTAGAATTATTAAGTAAACATTAATTTTTAAAATATTGAATAAAATAATTTAAGAAACTTTTTTAAATTATTAATAAAATATAGTAGAATTACGCCTTCTGGATGTCCCCATCGTCTAGAGGCCTAGGACACTGCCCTTTCACGGCGG
>JGI20152J14361_10000320_pt1 | contig 35755 bp, 32 predicted proteins | sample COG_02_FD_14361 | JGI IMG/M metagenome (IMG submission 14361)
TACCCTTGTGATCGCACGCGTCCCGTCAAATTATTGCCGACTTCGCGAGTACTGCGACCTGCTACAAAATACCTGTTGGCGATGGCATCGGCAATCATATCCGCGTGCCCATCAACCAGTAATACACCCTGCGGAATATTTGTGCGGCCCAGTGCCGGAGCCAAATCAGGGCTATTTGAGAAACCGTGTTTTCGGTGTGAAAGCACGGATTTTCGTGTTCTTGTCCACCCTAAAAAAACAGCCGATGCACCCGAATGCTTGCCCGCTTGATCCAGAATTACATTCAGATCAACGGCGTTTTGCGCAATCGTATCGGCGCGTGGATCGCGTAGATCAACTGGCGTCAGATATGTGTTTTTGTCCTTGTTCAACAAGTGGCCAATAAACACATAGACCAAATGATCCATCGGCTCTGCCGAGGCATTAAATTCAGAAATCCGTTGTCGCAGCGCATCATTGCCCAAGTTCTGTGCTTTTTGAACACGATAACCTGCCTTACGCAGGCTTTCGATGGATGGGTTGGTGAACTGTGGGGACACACCATTGCCGGTAAATTGGTAATTGCCGTTTACGATGACCAGTGCCTGATCGTCGGCAAAAGCCGGCATGGCAACCGCGCATAATACAGCCAAATAATTTCGAATTCTCATCGCCATCTCCCACAGTGTTTTACAAGACTTAAGGTAATGCCTTTTTTGAGTATTCCAAGGGATTTGTCCCAAACGTCGAAAGTCAGCGTATTAGTTCATAATCTCTGCGCCACCTTTTGCGCGACGCTTTTCGATATACCCTTCAATTCGTGATGCGACATCGTTGCAAGTTTCTGGGGTTTCATAATCGCGCAATGCCTGTTGCCAAATACCTGTTGCCCGTTGCATCGATGACATTGCGCCGTTGTCACACCACGCGCCAAAGTTATCCAAATCAGCAACTAACGGTTCATAAAATGCATCCGCATAACGTTCCATCGTATCCACGGCGTCGAAAAAATGCCCCCCTGGAGCCACATTATTCAGCGATGCCAACGCCAAGTCTTGGGCGCCCTCTTCAGCAGGTTGTGCTAGCTCTGCGAAGGTTTGCAATGCTTCTAAATCATTGATGAACTTTTCAAACCCAAACGACAGCCCGCCTTCTAACCAACCTGCTGAATGCAACGTCAGGGTCGCTCCTGCTTGGGCAGCGCCCCACAGACCCATCGTATTTTCGTTCGCCCCTTGGGCATCTGCCAGATTACTGGCCGATCCGGCGGCCACGCGAAATGGAAAACCGATCAAACGCGCCAATTGACCGGTGCCGATAGTCAATTTCACATGTTCAGGCGTTCCAAAAGCAGGCGAGCCAGATTTCATATTCACATTCGACGCAAACCCGCCATACGACACCGGTGCGCCTGTACGGGTCAATTGCGACAATGTGATACCAGCCAAACTCTCTGCATGTTGTAATGTCAGCGCACCCGACAAGGTGATAGGTGCCATCGCGCCCGCCAAGCAAAACGGCGTGATGATCGTCATCTGGCCGTGGCGTGCAAAATCAATAATCCCCTGCGCCATCGGCCTGTCAATCAAGCGCGGCGAGTTCGTGTTGATCACTGTTTTGATCCAAACATTATCCTTGAATTCAGCGTCCGACACACCACGCGCCAATGCCAAGATTTCGAAGGCTTCCATCGTTTGCGCCCGACCACGGGCATAGATCGATGGCGGCTTATCTGAATGCAACAATTGCGCTTCCATCATAAAATAGTGACGCTCGTTTGTGGGGATATCTTGGGGCTCTGCCGATGGCCCTAACAGATGTATTACATCGAAATGATGTTGCAATTTGGTGGCTTCTAAAAATGTCTCGGACGATCCAGGCCGGCGACCGCGGAGGGCATCCGTTGCGTTGGGACATCCACCAGCAGGGCCAAATATCTGTGCGCCCAATTCATATTGTTGATCTCGATCAGCCGTTGCACCTTTCAACGCGAAAGATTTGGGTGCTGATGCAATCGCGGCCAATACAATGTCGCGACCAATGAACACCATATCGTCGTCAACACGTGCGCCTGCCTGCGCGAAAATTTCACGCGCTTCTGGCAACAGGATTTTGATACCCTTTTCTTCTAACAGATGAAGGGCTTGATTGTGGATTGCTTGGATATGGTCTTCGCTGAAATAATTTTGCGGTGCGAAGGGGTGACGTAGTTGTCGATATCGAAGGGCGCGCGGCGGACTGATCTGTCTCCGCGCGCGCCTTGTCATTATTCTGCGGCGACTTGGGCCATCTTTTCGACCCGAACAGCCGAGAACTTGAATTCAGGGATTTTACCGTATGGATCCAATGCAGAGTTTGTCAGAATATTCGCTGCCGCTTCGACATAGGCGAAAGGCAGGAATACCATATCTTCGGCAACGGCGCGGTCTGCACGTGCCATCACGTTGATCGTGCCGCGTTTCGTTGTCAGCGTTAACATACCACCTGGCTCGATGCCCAACTTGCGCAATGTGCGCGGGTGTAGTGAACAGTTTGCTTCTGGCTCCAGTGTATCCAGAACAGTTGCACGACGTGTCATAGACCCTGTGTGCCAGTGTTCCAATTGACGTCCGGTGGTCAGGATCATCGGGAATTCCGCATCTGGTACATCATCAGGTGCGATGATGGATGCTGGCGTGAATTTGCCTCGTCCATCAGCACGTGGGAAGCCATCACCAAACACAATAGGTTGACCGGGGTCAGTTGGTGACAAGCTTGGGTATGTCACAACATTTTCTGCTTCCAAACGATCCCATGTGATGTTGTCCATGGATTTCATATTGATCTTCATCTCTGCGAACACTTGTGATGGGTGCGTGTAATCCCAATTCAGGCCACAACGCTGTGCCAAATCGACAGTAATCGCCCAATCTTCGCGTGCTTCGCCAGGAGGCGAAACGGCTGGGCGGCCCATTTGAACTTGGCGGTTTGTATTCGTAACCGTGCCCGTTTTTTCTGCAAACGCAGAGGCCGGTAAAACAACATCCGCATAGTTCGCAGTTTCCGTCAGGAAGATATCTTGGACAACCAAGTGATCCAATTTCGCCAATGCATCACGCGCATGGTCGACATCTGGATCAGACATCGCAGGGTTTTCACCCAAGATGTACATCGCCTTGATTTTATCGTCGTGGATTGCGTGGATGATTTCGACAACTGTCAGACCGCGTTCAGAACTGAAATCTTCGGACTTCCAAACATCAGTAAAGGCAGAGCGCACACCGTCGTCACCAACAGGTTGGTAATCAGGTAAGAACATTGGGATCATACCCGCGTCCGACGCGCCTTGAACGTTGTTTTGACCGCGCAATGGGTGCAGGCCTGCGCCTGATTTACCGACGTTGCCTGTCATGAACGCCAACGAGATCAAGCAGCGTGAATTATCTGTTCCGTGAATGTGTTGTGACACACCCATGCCCCAGAAAATCATGCCCGCCTTACCATTTGCAAAGGTACGTGCAACATCGCGCAATACATCTGCTTCAATGCCGCAAATTGGTGCCATCTTTTCTGGTGTGAAATCTTTCAGATGCTCTTTCTGGGCTTCCCAGTTTTCGGTGTACTTGGCGACGTATTCGTCGTCATACAGGCCCTCTTCGACAATCACATGCATGATCGCGTTCAACATCGAAACATCGGCGCCTGGGCGGAATTGCAACATATGTGTTGCATGGCGTGTTAACGCTTGGCCACGTGGGTCCATAACGATCAATTTGCCACCACGTTTGGCGAATTGTTTGAAATAGGTCGCTGCAACTGGATGGTTACCAGCAGGGTTAGACCCGATAACAATCGCTACATCGGCGTTTTCAATTTCGTTAAACGTGGCTGTCACAGCCGCCGATCCAACATTTTCCATCAAGGCCGCAACAGATGATGCGTGACACAGACGTGTACAGTGATCGACGTTATTGTGGCCAAACCCCTGACGGATGAATTTCTGGAACAGATATGCTTCTTCGTTTGAACATTTTGCAGAGCCAAAGCCGGCAACTTCTGTGCCGCGACCTTTCAGGCCATTGGCAGCAACATCCATTGCCTCTTCCCATGATGCTTCGCGGAAGTGGGTTAATGGATTGCCCGGATCAACATTCAAACCCTTTGGCGCATTTTCCAAACGGATCAAAGGTTTCGTCAAACGGTGTTTGTGATCGATGTAATCGAAACCAAAACGACCCTTAACACACAGGCGGTTTTCGTTAGCTGGGCCATCAATACCATCGACCCATTTCACTTTGTTATCTTTAATTTTCAGGCTGATTTGACAACCAACACCACAGAATGGGCAAACTGATTTGACTTCTTTGTCGAAGTCCATGCTGTCGCCGACTTGGGCCGCGTCAACAACAGTTGCGGGCATCAGGGCGCCTGTTGGGCATGCTTGGACACATTCGCCACAGGCCACACATGATGACTCGCCCATTGGGTCGTCTAGATCAAATACGATTTTGGCATCTTGACCACGGCCGGCCAAACCAATCACATCGTTTACCTGTACTTCGCGGCATGCACGAACACACAGATTACACTGAATGCAGGCATCCAAATTCACACTCATCGCAACGTGACTGTTATCCAACAATGGGATGCGATCAGGCTCAAGCGCTGGAAAACGGCTGGTTGAAACGCCTTGCAAATCGGCCATGTCCCACAGGTGCGATGATTTATCATGCGCCACGTCTTGGGCAGGCTGATCGGCAACCAGTAATTCCATCACCATTTTACGTGCAGATTTTGCGCGGTGGCTTTCGGATTTCACGACCATGTCGGGGCTGGGTGTACGGATACAAGATGCGGCCAGCACGCGTTCGCCGTCGATTTCAACCATACAGGCGCGGCAGTTGCCGTCTGAGCGGTAACCTTTTTCGCCAGAATGACACAGATGCGGAATTGTTGTTCCCTCACGCTTGGCCACTTCCCAGATTGTTTCGCCGGGTTCTGCGGTTACGGATTTGCCATCTAAACTAAATTCGATTTTATCGGCCATGAGGGATTCCTACAGTTGAGTAGGGTGAATAAACCACACAGCCACTGGTTTCCCAAGGAAAGAACCGACATCGGATGCCTATTTTACGCCCTTCGTCGAAAACCAAGTTTCCGATATGCTTCATTTGGGCGTTAGTGTTTTGTAACTTTCGCCTTTATGCGACGCACCATAAACATTACGGCAAAGCAAACGGGTAAAACCATTGCCGCGCTGACATAGGTTTTGTCCCACCCCTGTGTTTTAGCAAAGGGCACCAGCAGATAGGTCAGAAGGCTGACACCATAATAGCTGATTGCGACGACAGATAATCCTTCGACGGTTTCTTGCAAACGCAGTTGCAATTCGGCCCGTGCATCCATTTTTTCCAACAATGCACGGTTTTGTTCGGCTGCGCGCACATTCACCCGTGTACCCAACATATCAGCAGCGCGTGCCGCGCGATCCGAAATTGATTGCAGACGTTTTTGTGCCGCCTGACAGGTGCGTACTGTTGGTGAGAAGCGGCGCATCATGAATTCGGAGAAAGTTTGGCGGCCCAAAAAACGTTCTTCGCGTAAGACCAGTATGCGTTGATCGACCAAGGCGGCATATGCTTCGCCTGCGCCGAACCGGAATGCGTTTTCGGCGTTTAAATATTCGATTTCTGCGGCGATGGACATCAGCGCGGTTAGGCGTTCGCGGTGCGTACCTTCGCGACCTGAAATTGATTGCACTTCGCTGGCAAGATCGCGTTCAAGATTTGAAAGACGCGAGAATACTTTTTTGGCGATCGGTAGGGTTAGCATCGATACGGCGCGGTATGTTTCGATTTCCAACAAACGCTGAACAATGCGGCCAAGGCGATTACGTCCAACTTGGCCAATTGGTAAAACACCGAAACGCACAAAGCCTTCTTCGTCCATTTTGAAATCACTTGCCACCACTGCGTTCGCGTCCAATACGTATGAAATAGCCAAGCTTTCCGATTGAAATGCTGTGTGGAAATTCGTCAGAACGTCTTGTTCTGCTTGCTTTTTACTGGCTGGACTGACCATGCGCAGCTTGATTGCCGTTAGTATTTTGCATCGTAATGTATCCATCCATTTGGCTGGAAAACAATCGACCGCGATATCGCTAAATGGTGTATCTTCTTCGCCGTCTACAAAGACGGTATAGGTTACAAATTCACTGTGGCGTTCCCATTTCAGTGCGAATTTTTCGAACCTTTCATAGTAATGCCCAGAGCCGATCACATATTCCGTTCCACCCATCATATGCGCCAATGCTTGGATATCTGTTTCGGCGCTGTCGCTGGTCGTAAGTGCCATATAGGCGACCTGACATGGCGCATCGACCATTGGAAATGGGCGTGCGTGAAGTTCGTTTGACAAGCTGTCGCGAAGGGGGTGGCTTTGAAGTGATTGCATAGTTTTTTGCCCTGTAGTTACGCAGACCATACACAAGACATCACTGCAGACAAGCGTGGTTTATGCGGCAAATTCGGGTGTGCACAACCTGTACACAAACCATGCACTATCCGTACACGGGCATTTCACTTGTTGATTTTGTCCGCGCTAAACCTTTGGCGTCAACTTCAAAACGTCCGCTGATTTTTCCTCTGCCAATTCATCAAAATCAAAACTGTCTAAGCGTAGGGCGCGATTGCCGGCCTTGGTTGCGGAAATTTTGATTTCTTCGATGTCTTTGGCGGCCATGCCGAAATGTTTGTCCAAATTTGTAACGCGTGAGCCCAAGCGATCGACGTCTTTGTATAATGCACCCAGTTCTTTGCGGATTGCACCTGCTTGTTCGCGCATGCGCGCATCTTTTAGCACCGCGCGCATGGTGTTTAATGTGGCCATGCAGGTTGTTGGGGATACGATCCAGACGCGGGCATCGAATCCTTCGCGCACGACATCGGGGAAATTGGCATGGAGTTCGGCGTAGACTGCTTCGCTGGGTAGGAACATCAAGGCGCCGTCGGCGGTTTCGCCTTCGATGATGTATTTTTCAGAGATGTCTTTGATGTGTTTGCGCACGGAGGTTTTCATGAAACGCCCAGCTGCCGCCGCTTCGGCGTCGGTGGTTGAATTGCGTAGCATTTCGTAGGCTTCGAGTGGAAATTTGCTGTCGATCACGATTGGACCCGGAGGGTTTGGCAGGTGGATGACGCAATCGGCGCGTTTGCCGTTGGAAAGTGTGTGTTGGAATGCATAGGCATCGGGTGCCAAGGCGCGTGTTACGATTTCGTTGAGCTGGATTTCACCAAATGCACCGCGCGTTTGCTTGTTCGACAGGATGTCTTGTAATGACAAAACGTCGCCTGACAGTTTTTCGATATTGGTCTGCGCCTTGTCGATTGTTTTGAGGCGCATTTGTAATTCGCCCAGCGATTCCGCCGTGCGTTTGGCGGAACCGTGCAAACTGTCGCCCATGTTTTTTTGAACGGCTTCAAGACGGCGTTCCAATGTGTCGACCATTTGCGCCTGCCCTGCGACCTGTGCATCAGATACGGATCGCAATCCACCTGCAAGGCTGTGTTGAGATGCGTTTAGGGTTTTGACGTTTTCGCCCATGACACCCATTTGCATCGCCAAAGGTTCAATCGCACGTACCGAACGACCCGAAGCACGCAGCGCCATAAAGACCATCAACATTAGCATCATGAACAAGAATACACCGATGGCCCCTGCGATAACAAAGGGGTTGCCGAAATCCAAAACTGTGTCGCCGATTTGTATCATGTGCGCCCAAATAACCTTTCGATATCCGACAGTTTCAATTCCACGTATGTCGGACGGCCATGGTTACACTGTCCTGAATGTGGTGTCGCCTCCATTTCGCGCAGAAGTGCATTCATTTCTTCGCCGCGCATGATGCGCCCTGATCGGATGGAGCCGTGACATGCGACGCGGCTTAGGATTGCTTCGAGCCTGTCTTGGACAGTTTGGGTTTGGGACAGGTCCGCGAGTTCGTCCAAGATATCGCGGATCATGGCGGTGGCGTTCACCTCGCCCAAGATTGCTGGGGTTTCGCGGATGGCGACTGCGTTGCCGCCGAATTTTTCGATTGTTAAGCCGAAGCGCGATAGTTCTGTGGCGGCGTCCATTAATGTAGCGCAATCGGCATCGGAAAGTTCGATGATTTCGGGGATTAACAATGCCTGTGCGGCGACGCCGTTGTCAGCCATTTGGTTTTTCAGCTTTTCATACACCAGCCGTTCGTGTGCCGCGTGTTGATCGACGATCACGACACCGTCTGTTGTTTGCGCGATGATATAGTTTTCATGCACCTGTGCGCGGGCCGCGCCCAAAGGGTGATCGGTTGGGGTGTCTTCGATAACGGGTGTTTCAACGCGGCCAGAATAATCGGCAATGGATTCGCCAAACCCAGATTGCGCGTTATATGCAGTGCGGATTGCGCCCTGTGATGGGCGATCCATTTGGTATTGGCGCGGTGGTTGGGATGCATCAGGTGCGCGAAATGCACCAAGGGTTGCGTTGGCAACCGTGCTGGATGCGCGATGCCCGCCTTCGGCCAAGGCGTGGCGTAGGCCAGAGACCATTAGCCCCCGTGCAACGCCTGGTTCGCGAAAGCGGACTTCGGCCTTGGCGGGATGGACGTTTACATCGACGCGTTCGGGATCACATTCCACGAACAGGGCCACAACGGGGTAACGCCCACCGTGTAGGAAATCGGAATATGCGGCGCGCAGGGCGCCAAGTAATGCTTTGTCTTTCACGGGGCGGCCGTTGACGAAGATGTATTGTGCCACCGCCGCGCCGCGTGAATATGTGGGCAGGCTGGCATAACCCGTTAATGTCATGCCTTCGCGTTCGGCATCCACACGGATACAGTTTTCGGCGAATTCAGACCCGAGGATTTTACGCAAGCGTCCGTGCATGGCCGCGAACAGTTCGCCGTTTTCAGGGTCCGCGCGGAAAACAATGCGGCCTTCGCCGCCACCCGATACATCGCGCAGTGTAAAACCGACATGGGGTTCGGCCATGGCCAAGCGTTTCACAACGTCCAAGATTGCGCCTGCTTCTGATCTGTCTGTGCGGAGGAATTTTAGACGTGCTGGTGTGGCGTGAAACAGGTCGCGGAGTTCGACCGCCGTGCCGACGGTTGCGGGTGCGGGTTTAAGGAGGCCGATATCGCCGCCGTTGACGGTGATTGTGGAGCCGATGTCCGCTTCGGCTACGCGGCTGGTGATGGTCAGGCGTCCGACTGCGCCCATGGAGGGTAATGCTTCGCCGCGAAAGCCGAATGTGTGGATGTTCAGCAGGTCTGATCCGTCGATTTTGCTGGTCGCATGGCGTGACAGGGCGAGGATCATTTGATCGTGTGGAATGCCGTGGCCATCATCGGTAACGCGGATCAGTGTTTTGCCGCCGTCGGCGTAGGAAATATCAATACGCGTCGCGCGGGCGTCGATGGCGTTTTCCACCAGTTCCTTGATTGCAGAACTGGGGCGTTCCACGACTTCGCCAGCCGCGATGCGGTTTGCAGCGGCGTCATCCAATTGACGAATTACCGGTCGATCAAGGGGTATATTGGGGTTCTCAGCGTTCATGCCACAAGGGATAGCATGGGACGGTGCGATTCTGCTATGAGGAAGATGGGTAGAATAGTGAATTGGTTATCGCTTTGGTCTGTCTGCAAAAATTATGAATTGCCAACACATTGTACGACATCAGGCGTACAGGCATCCGCGGGCCAATCAGTGCGACGCCAGCAATATGTTGATGTGTTTCGCATCTTTAACTGCCAAATCACCAAGTCGCCTAGTTTAGTTTTTCGTTTCTCGCCCTGTATGATCGATGTGAACGAATTTGTGTCAGCGTAAAGGATGCTATAGCTGGCAGGATCATGGATTTTATCCCAAGAAATTATCATTTCGCTCAAATCTTGTGTGAAACGAATTTCATGCGGATTTTTGCTACATGTATTCCTGCCTTCTACCCACCCCCACTGACCAGTGTGTAATACATTGGCCATTTCTGCGAGGTCTTTGGCTGTTGAAGGCGCCGCCAGATTACACACCAACAATATAAGAAATATACGCATAAAAATCCATTTACAGTTAATCAGTTGTCTGCACACCCACAGGTCGTCCAACCACCACGAAGCGCATATCATCGGGGCGCAAAACGCGTTTTGCTACGCGGGCGATATCGTCTTTGGTTACTGCTTCGATATAGCTGTTGCGGTTTTTCGGATAATCGATTGGGAAGTCATTCATTTGACTGTAAGTCAGCAGGTTCGCAATTTGACCGTTGCCGTCAAAACGCAATGGATATGAGCCAGTCATGTATTTAATGGCCGCTTCTAGTTCAGCGTCCGTGACGCCGCCGTCTGCCATGCGTTTCCATTCTTGCTTGATTATCTCGATGGCTTCGCCGATGCGTTCATTTGCTGAGGACACAGAACCGCCGTAGTAATCAGCCTGATCATAGCCCGCCATATACGAATACACGCCATAGGTAAGACCGCGTTTTTCACGAACTTCTTGGGTTAGGCGCGATGTGAAACCACCGCCCCCCAAGACGCGGTTCATAACGTACGCGGCAAAGAAATCTGGGTCTTTTTGATGGATGCCTTGATGTCCCCAAATGGCTGTTGATTGTGGAATGTCAAAATCCACCACGGTCGTGCCACCTGATGCTTGGAACGTGATCGGTGTTGGAAGATCTGCGCCATTTTCAGGTAAATCGCCGAATAGTTCATCAAGCATTATCGCGAGTTCATCGGCCGTAATGTCGCCAACCACACCGACGAATAATCGATCTTTCGTCATTGTACGTGCGTGCGCTGCGCGCATGTCGTCTTGGGTGAGTGCCGACATTGTTTCGGCGGTACCACGGTATGGTCGCGCATATGCGTGGCCTTTGAATGCCAATTCGTTAAACGCGCCAGAAGCCAATTCATCTGGATCGGATTTGTTGCGGGCGATGATCGACATGACCTGTGCTTTGGTACGCGTAAATGCCACGTCGTTGAATGCCGGTGTCGTAATCGCGGCCTTAAGTAAGGCCACGCTGGCGTCGCGATTTTCCGACAGGAATTCCGCAGAAATGCTGATCCGTTCGCGTGAACTGTCGAAGCCAAAGCTGGTTGCTAACTCTTCGGCGGCGCGTTTGAAGGCGATTGCATCCATGTCGCCTGCGCCCTCTTCTAATAGTCCTGCCATGAGATAGGTTGCGCCCAATTTATCGGCTGGGTCCGTCGTTGATGCCCCTTGGAAGCCAATATTTAATGCGATCATTGGGATTGATGGCTCGTGTACGAGCCATGCTTTTATGCCACTTTTTGATGTAACTTCTTGGATGTTTATTTCCGCGCGAACAGGCAATGCTGCCAATAAAATAGCAGTACAGAGTGTTAATAATTTAATCATTTCGCCGCCTCCTTGGGTGCGCGTATCCAGCCGGTAACGGATGCTTTTGGATCAAGTACGTTGCGGGCGGCATTCATGACGTCTTTGGCTGTTACGGCGGCCAAAACCTTTGGCCAATCTTGGACGTCTTGCACCGTTAGCCCTGTAGTCAAACCTTCGCCATAACTGCGTGCGACGCTTTCTTGGTCATCCAATTCGAAAATTGTTGATGCTTGGATTTGTGTTTTAATGCGATCCAAATGGGCCTGATCGACGCCTTGGTCGAGGAACGAAAGTAACGCGGCATCAAGTGCATCTTCGGCTTGTTGCAGGGTCACATCTGGTGCTGGCACAATGTACAAGCCAAATGTGTCAGCGTCATATGATGTTGCCGAATGCCAAGACGCTACATTGAGCGCGACCTTTTCTTGGAGTTGTAAGCGTTGCCCCAAAAACGATGTCACGCCTGAACCACCTAAAAGTTCGGCAAAAATTGTCAAAGCCGCTGCTTCGGTTTGGTCGCCAGTTTTTCGGTTGGCCGCCAAATATTCACGAATGACATAGGGTTGGCGCACGCGTGGGTCTTCGAAAATTGTATGCACTGGTGCGCGTTTTGGCGGCTCTTGGGCGCGAACGCGTGTTTTGATCGCATCAGATGGAATACGTGGCCCGTAATGTTCATTCGCCAATTCCAGAACCTGTTCGGGATTAACATCACCCGCGACAATCAGAATTGCATTGTTTGGAGCATAGTATTTTTTATAAAAATCGATTGCATCATCGCGGGTTAGTTGACCGATTTCATGTCGCCAGCCGATCACGGGAATACCGTAGCCGTGATTTTGATACATCAATGCGTTGCGGTGTTCGCCAAACAATGCGTTTGGATTTGTGTCAGTGCGAGAATTGCGTTCCTCGATGATGACATCGCGTTCGGGCAACACCTCTTCGGCGGTTAGTTTTAGGTTTTGCATGCGATCGGATTCGATTTTCATCATTAAACCCAAACGATCGGCAGATACGCGTTGGTAATAAGCCGTATAGTCATAAGAGGTAAACGCATTGCCTGTACCGCCATTCGCGGCAACGATTTCGGAAAATTCGCCAGATTTTAGGTTATCCGTGCCCTTAAACAAAAGATGTTCCAAGTAATGTGCGATGCCAGATTTTCCAGGCATTTCGTCCGCTGATCCCACGCGATACCAAACCATATGCGTTACGATTGGGGCGCGGTGATCTTCTAGGACGACGACCTGCATGCCATTATCAAGTGTATATGTTGTGACTTCGCCAACTGCGAATGCAGGGGATATTGTGAATAGTAGAAAGGCAATTGCTTGGGAAACTAATTTCATTTGAAAACTCTCTTTGATCGACATGAACCTAGCCTGACTTGCACGGGATGCAAGCCTACAAACATAAATGTGAGCTTTCGCGAGGTGTTATTCGCCCTGTGGTGGGGCAGTTGGTGTGCGCACACCTAATTTACGCAAACGCAACAGTTCTGCGTATTCATCCAAACGCTGATCTGTGTAGCGGCGTTCGTAGGTCGCGGCGCCAACCCAGCGTTCCAAAACCTTGCCTTTGTTACGTTTTCTGAATTCTGCGTCTTCTTCGACAAGGACAGTGCGAATATTTGCGGCGACACCAAAACGCCCTGCGGCGGCAATCAAGGCGGATTCACCAGAGTTGATGGTTTTCGCTGTTAGACGATCAGCCTTGCCACCCAATGCAACAACGCCATCTTCTAGTGGGCGTTTGTCGGCCAAATTAATGCCCTGCGGGTTTGGTTCAGGCAATTTTGAAAGGTCTTCTGGATAGACTAATGGTTTCGTTGGTAAAACGCCAAACTCGTCGGGGCCTTTTTTGGGGCCCTTGTCGCATGCTGTTAATCCAAGCCCTAGGGCCAAAATTAAACCAATTTTTACAGCTATTGTCATGTCCACTCACTCGCCTTGCTTGGACTATGTTTAGCCCAATAATTCATGGACGTCACGCCCGTTTCGTCAAGCGTTCTGAAAACAGCGCCAATCCGATTAATCCAACAAACACAAAAATATCAGCGATGTTGAAAACATAGGGATTTCGAACGCCGCAACATGACATATTCAAGAAATCCACGACCGCGCCAAAACGTACGCGATCCACTGCGTTACCCAACGCGCCACCGATAACCATACCGATCAAAATCGCCGCCCAGCGCCCGCCAAATTGGCGTGACCAATTCAACAATGCCAAACTTACGATCACCGGCAAAGCAATCAAAACCCAACGCATAATATCTGGGCTGTCGGAAAATAGGCCGAAATTAATGCCTTTGTTCCACCCCATGGAAAAAACCAAATAGGGATGGAAAACTTCGTATATGCCCAGCTCGTCTAAATTTAAGCGCTCAAGAATCGCCCATTTGCTGATCTGATCGATCGCAAAGAAGATAGCCGAGAAGAGCAGAGCGCGGATCATATTAGTGTTTAAAGTGGCGCATGCTGGTGTAAACCATCGCCAATCCTGCTTTGTTCGCCGCTTCGATGACTTCTGCGTCGCGCATGGAACCACCTGGTTGGATCACAGCCGTTGCGCCTGCTTCGGCGGCGGTTAGCAAGCCATCAGAGAATGGGAAGAATGCATCTGATGCCACGACTGAACCAATGGTCAGTGGTTGAGCCAAGCCCATTGCCTCGGCCATATCTTGGGCTTTGCGGGCGGCGATGCGTGTGCTGTCTACGCGGCTCATTTGACCTGCGCCAACGCCGACTGTTGCGCCGTCTTTGACATAGACAATCGCGTTTGATTTGACGTGTTTGGCAACTTTCCATGCGAACAGCATGTCATTCATTTCTGCGTCTGTTGGTTTGCGTTCGGTGACAACCTGTAGATCATCAAGGCCGATAAACCCGTTATCGCGGTCTTGGATCAAATAGCCGCCTGCAACTTGGCGCCATGTTTGGCCGGCTGCGTGAATATCAGGCAGGCCGCCTGTTGTCAGCAAGCGTAGGTTCTTTTTGGCGGCAAAGATTTCTTTTGCTTCGTCGGTCGCATTTGGGGCGATTACGACTTCGGTGAAAATCTGACAGATTTGTTCGGCTGTTGCGCCGTCCAATGTACCGTTCAGGGCAATTATGCCACCGAATGCGGATGTTTGATCGCATTGGAATGCACGTTCGTATGCAGCGCTGAATGTTTCGCCTGTTGCCACGCCGCAGGGATTGGCGTGTTTGATAATCGCAACGGCAGGGCCATTTGAAGGATCGAATTCTGAAACCAATTCAAATGCAGCGTCGGTGTCATTGATGTTGTTGTATGACAGTGCTTTGCCTTGGTGTTGGGTGGCTGTTGAGACGCCCGGGCGATTGTCGCCGTTAGAATAGAAGCTGGCGGATTGGTGTGGGTTTTCGCCGTAACGCATTTCTTGTACAAATGTGCCTGCAATTGCTTTGCGACGTGGTGTTGTATCGCCAATTGCGCCAGCCATCCATGTGGATACCGCCGCATCATATGCACCAGTGCGTGCATAGGCAGTTTGGGCCAATTTTTGACGGAACGCCAAATCAGTTGCCCCATCATTTTGATCCAAGCTTTGCAATAATGTGTGATAGTCATCGACATCAACGACAACAGAAACAAACCCATGGTTTTTCGCTGCTGCGCGGATCATTGCAGGGCCGCCGATATCGATGTTTTCAATGCAATCGTCGTAATCGCCACCCTTGGCGACTGTTTCTTCGAATGGATACAGGTTCACAACCAACAGATCGATTTCACTGATGCCATGTTCGCGCATTGCAGCCACGTGATCGTCATTATCACGCAAGGCCAACAGGCCGCCATGCACCATTGGGTGTAGCGTTTTGACGCGACCATCCATCATTTCAGGAAAGTTCGTAATCTCAGACACGTCACGTACCGGAAGGCCCGCATCGCGAATTGCTTTGGCAGTGCCACCAGTGGACAATAACTCGACACCTTTGGAATCAAGCGCGGTCGCCAATTCGATCAGCCCTGACTTGTCGGATACGGATAACAGTGCGCGGCGAATTTTAACAAGATCTAGGGACATTTGGTTTCCTTTTGGCGTCAGTTGGCAGCGGTCGCTATGCCTCTAATCGGGTCAGCGACCATTCGATGACGCCCTCATAGTTGATTGCGACGCTAGATACCACAACCTGATTTGCCGCACGTGGATTAAGGCGTCCATACTCCATATATGCGCTCTTTTCGATGCTCATTTGTGCCTTAGGTGCGCGTAATAACCAAACTTCGCCCTTGGGTGTGGTCATTGTTACCGCTGTATCACGCATCCCTAATTCCAACGCCACATCTGGTGCGATATGAAAGCGCGCCGCAAACGGAATTTTTGATTTTTTATGATTTGCTTTCCACGTGTCAAACTTTGCACGGTTATCTTTGTTTTCGGCGGTTACGGTATCTTTGCCACGGACAAACAAACCGGTGCGGGCCATTTCCAATGATCTGTAATGTTTCAAGCCAAAGAGTGGCACAAATCCAGTGTGTGAACTGGCCAACATTTCGAATTCAGAATTCTCACTTCGTTCGATGGTTGGTACGATTGGTTCTGCTTTTTTGGCGGGACGCACGCTGGGTGACGTTTCCGCAACGGACAGGCCGCTGTGCGCCAAGAGTGTGCGGCTGGCATTCCACCATTCGGTGCCAAACAGCATCCCCGGCCCCGTATTCACAATCAAAGGTTGGCGACCTGTTGATAATTCAAAACACAACGCGCTGAAACTGCCCGCGTCGCGCAACACTTGTTCGCCGCCATCCATAATCAAGACAGTGCCGCTGTTGGCGATACGTTGATACCCCATTGCACCACCAACGCGTGCCGGTAAGGAAATCGAAGCATCAGACAATGATTGATCCAACCGCCCTTCCATGCCGCGTCCGCCACCATGGAAATGCGCCAATCCCCCGTCACCCAATCGTAGACTACGCAAGCTGGGAACGATGCGTTCCATTGCCAATAAGTGGTCGCGCAATGGTTGCTCTTCGGCTTCACCTATTGCATGGGACGCCCATGCAAGGGTTGTGAAAATATCCATCAACTCTTCTGGGTTTCGCGATGGGATAGCGCCTTGGGCATCCACATAATTAACCGACTGTTTCGCCAAATTTTTCACCGCAGGCTTCAAGAACCGCTTTTTCCCTTCCAACGCAAGGCCGCAGTAAACCAATCCTGTCAGGGCTTCAAAACGCCCCAATCCCGCAGGTTCAGCCTGCCAGCGCGCACCCAAGAAATCTGCTTGTTGGCCAAGTGCTTTGAAATATGCTTTTTGGTTTATCGCGTCTTCTTTGATCAGCAACAGCAGGGCATGATTAATAACACGTACAACACGTCGTCCGGTCAATTGCGGTGTCCAACCAACACCCGATCCATTGCCATAACGTTCAATCCATTCCCACAACCACTGCTTTGCCAAAGCGCGCGCGCGTGGGCTTCCTTCGGCGGCTAAATGATCAAGCCAGCTGAAACCATGCAATTCTTGTTCGAAAAAGATACTGGGGGCTTCGAGGTCCCAAATTGATTTATCGGGTGCTTCGACCATATGACCCGCAAACAGGAAAAACCCGCTGATCATTTGTTGGCCACGCGCTGGCACACCGATCGAGCGTGGTTCAGGTTGAGCAATAAATGCGCGCGCTGGGCGTGCAAATCTGCTGCGCCTTGCGGCAATTGAATTGCCTAACTTATATCCAAATAAACCCATTGGTACGCCCTTATCACTTTGGGCAGGTTAGTCTTTGCGTTTGAATTTTGCTACGTAAAATCCATCCATACCACCGTGATTTTCCCAAAAATCTGGGCGTAGGCGAATTTGGCCGGTTTCATTTGCCATATCCGCGTCCAATCCCATTGACGTTGGATCAATCGCGACTGTTTCCAATGCTGCGTTTTGTTTTGCGAGCCAGTTCACTTGGCCTTCGCCTTCGGCAGAGAAAATCGAACATGTTGAATAGATCAGCACGCCATCGGGGGTTAACCATTCTGCCGCTTTTAGGATCAGTTGACGTTGAAGTTTTAACAGATCACCCAGATCAAAGTTTGCTTTTGCAAATGGCAAATCAGGATGGCGGCGGATTGTGCCTGTGGCAGAACATGGGGCATCCAACAAAATTGCATCAAACGGCGCATCGGGCGTCCATTTCAATGCATCCGCTACGACACAGTTTGCCTTTAACTTTGTGCGAAACAGATTTTGCTGCACGCGTTTCATACGGCCGTCAGAAATATCCAAGGCTGTTACATCAGCCCCCATCGCGGCCAGTTGCATTGTTTTACCACCCGGTGCCGCACATAAATCCAACACACGTTTGCCACGTAAATCACCCAGAGAACGGGCTGGAATAGAAGCTGCGGCATCTTGGACCCACCAATCACCTTCGGCAAAGCCAGGCAATTCAGAGATCTGCCCAGCGCGCGCCAAACGTACGGAATTATTTGGCATCAATTGAGCACCCAATGTTTTCGCCAATTCAGCCGCCATGGCGTCGTCTTTGCACGTCAAATCAATTGGCGCGCCCGTCTGATGAGCCTTTTCAATCGCGACAATATCTGACGCGTTGGTGATTTTCGACATCTGTGAGCGAAATGCTTTTGGTAATTCTTGGGGTGGTAAGTCGGCAAAAATGGCTGGCCCTTCGGACGCAACTTTGCGCAGGACTGCATTCGCCAAGTTTTTAAGATGTGCCGTCTTTTGTCGACGTTTCGCCATGGTGACTGCCGCATCAACGGCAGCATGATCTGCAATTCCGTCAACTAAAATTTCAGTCGCCGCAACGCGTAATATATTTAGCAATGCAAATGGCGGTTGCTTAGTTAAAAATTTATCCAAAACAAAGTCGACCGGCCCCAAATTACGCAGTGTCGTCAATGCCAGCGATTGCGCACGGGCGCGTTCGTAAGGTTCCAAATCAATCAATGGGCTGTCTTCAGCATTGATCAAATCGATGAGCAGGCGTTTTTCCAACAAGACACTGTGCAACAACCGCACCGCTGCTTCGCGTGCATATAATCCAGGTTTAGCCATTTGCGTCTCTTTCCGTGGTCGTTTATAGGGCTGTTACTACATGCATACGCCCAGCAACAGAGCAAAGAACATGACCGACACCAAAGAAACACGTCTTAAAAATGCCGCCGAACGCGCCCTTGCAGAAGCAAAAGCGCGAAAGGATGCGATCAATGATGCATCCTTGCAATTGGAATTGGGCGGACCCAAAGGTTTAGAACCAACACGGTTTGGCGATTGGGAAAGAAAGGGAATCACATCAGATTTCTGATCAATTTGATTGATTTTCAAACGTAAGTTTACGCTTTCCCAATATATGAACAGTTACAAAGCCCATGTTAATCGGAGCTTTGTTATGTCTAAATCCTTCTATCCTGTGCTGGCTTGTATGTTTTGGCTGGGATTCGTCACCCCCACATCTGCCCAAGAACAATCAAATCGGATTTGGTTCACATGGGAGGCGCTTCGCACAAATACAGAACTGTGCCAGCAAAAAAACACCTGTCGTCCCGTTTCAACCTATATCACGCGAATGATAGAGGAAGCCGATACCAGAAAAGCCAAAGAAATGACTGGCGCAATGGACCAATTGGCAAAGCTACGCGGATATCCAACCGATCATCCTGATGCACCCAAAGTATGCCAAAATGTTGAGGCCGCCAAAGTATTGGGGTTTAACCCAGAAATGTGGCCAATCTCAGAAAAACTAGATACTTTGGTTGGGCTTCCGGGCGTGCATTTTTCACTGGGATCTCTTAAGGCACCGGCGAATTACGAGGGGCCTTTTGGTGAACAGGTTCACGCAGAAGTCGTTAAAAAAATTACAGCGGCGGGCATTCGTTATCTGACAGAAGAAGAAATGGAAAAAACGCCCGGGCAACCGCATTTGAACATCTATTTTTCAAATACAAATCCAGACACGGGCTGTTGGTTCAGTGTTTTTTCCAGCCTTTCGCAAACGGCACTACTTACCCGCAATCATACTGTGAAATTCAAGGCAGGAACGTGGGGGTTTGGCGGAGGGTATTCTGCCGATCACCCAGATCGCAGTGAATACGCCGCAATTATGATCGTCATTGATAAATTCATCGCGGATTTCCAAACCGCCAACCCAAACGGCGTCAAACGCATTGCGTTGAACAGTCCATAACGACACATTTGGCCCCCCGTTATTCTAAGCAAATAGCAGGCACAAGAATCACCGCATGGCGAGGAGTAGTCAGATTTCAGCGCCGGAGGCGCAACTCATCCTCATTGCACCCGAGCCGTAGGCCCATCAACGCGGCACAACATCACAGACCTAAAACATCCATCATGTCATATTCACCAGGAGCTTTACCCAACCCCCAAAGGGCTGCTTTCAGAGCGCCACGGGCAAATACTTGACGATCCGTTGCCAGATGACGCAACACAATACGTTCACCGTCTGCTGCAAAAATTACATCGTGTTCACCAACAACGTCGCCGCCGCGAATGGCATGAAATCCGATGTCACCGCGTTTACGTTCACCCGTAATACCGTCGCGACCACGATCGGATACATCCGTAAGGTTTACACCACGACCATCCGCAGCTGCTTCGCCCAACATCAATGCTGTGCCTGAAGGTGCATCAACTTTGTAACGGTGGTGACCTTCGACAATTTCGATATCAAAATCTTCGTCCAAGGCCGCGGCTACTTTTTTGGTCAGTAGCGTCAAAAGGTTCACGCCTAAGCTCATATTGCCAGCACGCACAATAACTGCATTCTGCGCAGGTGTTTTTAATGCCGCTAAATGCGTGTCATCCATGCCCGTTGTGCCAATAACATGAACAACGCCAGTTTGGGCGGCCAATTCTGCGTGGGCGACTGTGGCGGCGGGTGATGTGAAATCAATCACCGCTTGGGCGTTTGCGAAAACCGCTGATGCGTCATCGCTGACGATGATACCGTTTTCGCCACCGCCCATACAGACACCTAAATCACGTCCAACCCATTCATGCCCAGCGCGTTCAGTCACACCCGACAGAACCGCCTTGTCTGAATTTTGAACTGTATTTATCAACATCTGGCCCATACGCCCAGATGCCCCCACAATTGCGATCGCTGGTAGAGTTGTCATGATCTTTATCCCTTTTTGCTGTCCCCATTTACCGCGCATTGGCACAGATGCAAAGCCCCGCTTGCGAGTAGTTAGAAAAACCCCTAAATGAGGCGCATGGCGAAAAAAGAAAATCACGCGGCCAATGGGCCAACCCAACGACAATTACGTGTCGGCGAAATGCTGCGACGCGCAATTTCTGATGTTTTATTGCGCGGTGACATCCACGATGCCGATTTGGCACATATGTCCATCACCGTCGGCGAGGTGCGTTCAACACCTGATCTGCGTTTAGCATTGGTTTATGTATTGCCGCTGGGCGGTCAAAACGCGGATATCGTGATAGAAGCGCTAAATCGAAACAAATACGAAGTAAGAAGAGCCGTGAATAAGCAAGTTTCGCTTAAATATTCACCTGACCTTAAATTCGTTTTGGATAGAACGTTTGATCAGTTGGATGAAACACGCCGTTTGTTAAACCAAGATGTTGTCGTAAAGGACGTATCATCCGACGACGAATAGCGCAGGGTTGCGCGTTGTCTAGGGGTACTGAACAAAATGCTTACGTCACAATCATTGGCGCTGAATGCCGCCGTTGCGCGCATGGAATCGCCAGCAGATAAAATCAAAATTCAAATCTCTGAACAGTTTGGGTTTAAATATCACCAAATCACCAAATGCGGATGTACGTTCACCAAGACGTTGATCAATCAATTGGATGGGCGGTCATCAACGGCACACCCCATTAAAATCGACTGGTCGTCCGGTGGACCGCCTGCGTTTGTTATCATTCGCAATCCCATCGATCGCTTTATATCGTTGTATTTTGATAAAATATTACGCGGCTCGTCAGGGATTGGCCGTAAGTTTTTGAACCGTCATTTGGTTGATCGCGATGCCGCGTCTTTAATGGCGCATCAGTTGAATTGCCTACAATCCCTTGGCTGGATAAATTCGACGATAACAGGGCGATCATCAGAGCCGACGAATTATCATTGGCGACCCCAAGTTCGGCGGTTACACAAAATTTCAAAGATGGATGTGCATGTACTGACACTTGATGGGCTATCGTGGCAATTGCCTTATTTGCTGCGCGGCTGTTGTCCAAATATCAGCGATGTGATGAAACGGGTTGGTATGCGAAACGTTTCACCCAAACCATGCGATGCGTCACAACTTGCGTCACAAAAACTGCGTAAGCAAATAAGCAGGATTTACGCGGACGATGAACGTGTATATTCCGAAGCAAATCGCCATTGGGCGAAAATCGGAACAAGGCTGGGGCATCATGGGCAAGACATCAAACAAACGGCGCGTGGATGGTTGGTTACTGATCGACAAGCCTGCTGGAATAACATCCAGCGCGGTGGTCAATAAGGTAAAATGGGCGCTGAATGCCAAAAAGGCCGGCCATGCGGGTACGTTGGACCCCGAAGCAACGGGATTATTGGCGGTGGCGCTGGGCGAAGCGACGAAAACCGTTCCTTATGTGACGGATGGGTTGAAGGCATATACCTTTATTGTACGGCTTGGTCAGGCGACGAATACGGATGATACCGAAGGTGAAGTCATTGCCAGTAGCGATTTGCGCCCGGCCGATGCGGAAATCAAAGACGCCTTGGTTCAATTCACGGGTGATATCCAACAGGTTCCGCCGCAATTTTCCGCTGTCAAAGTGGACGGCCAACGGGCGTATAAGTTGGCGCGTGATGGCGAAGAGTTGGATTTGATTGCGCGTGATTTATTTGTCGAAAGTCTGACACTTTTAAACCGCATCGACGACGATCACGTTGAGCTGAAAATGGTTTGTGGCAAGGGCGGATATGTGCGTTCGATTGCACGCGATTTGGGCGCATCATTGGGGTGTCTGGGGCATGTGAAAATATTGCGCCGCATTTGGTCTTGTTCACTGAACGTCGAGGATGCCATTGATTTCGCAACCATTGAGCGTTTGGCAAAAGATCCAGAACTGGAAAATTATCTGCATCCGATCGAATTGGGTTTGGCAGATTTACCAGAACTAAAATGTCGCCCTGAAGAGGTAGGTAAGTTGCGTAATGGTAATCCTGCAATGGTGTTGGCGTCTGATCTGGAATACGGCGCCGAAGCGTGGGTTTCTTGCAATGGTGAACCTTTGGCGATTGGCATTTATAAAGCCGGTGAAATTCATCCCAACCGTGTATTTGTTGCGCCTTAGACACGCCCTGCTTGAATTATAGTTCCTTCATCTTTGACGCGTTGTATTGCTACTTTTTGGGGCTTAGTGAACGCGCATTCTAGAGAGCGAAAATAGATGAAAAATATTAAAACAGCAGTTTTTGCGATTACACTTAGTTCCATTGCCACGGTTGCATCTGCGAATGACACCAGTGGGTTTTATTCCGGGTTAAGTTTTGGGGACTTGAATGCGACTGAACTGGGTAATCCAGTAGCGAGCGGAGCCCCCAAGAGCATTTTCATTGGTTACAATTTAAGTATGTATGACAACTTCACTGTTTCAGGTGAGTTGGAACTGGGCCAAACAACATACAAATTTGAGCCAGATTTTTTTGGCTCTATTAGTGCCCCACTGGACATCAAAAGCCAGACAGTAAAAGCGCGTTTTGGGTATGATGTTAGCAATGCGGCTACTGTTTTTGCTGTTGTCGGAAAAACAAAAATTAGCACAGATGGAAACGGCGAATACATATGGTTTGGGCGTTGACTATGCCGTAGGCAAACATGTCTTGCTTGGCTTAGAGGCCGTGCGCACGAATTTGAATTACGACATTGATTTTAAAATTCTGAAATTGCGCGCCGCTTATAAATTTTAAGCCGTCAAAAATTGATTTGAGAGGGGGCGCATTTTTGCGGCCTCTTTTTTGTATGCGGCGTCCAAGTTCTACGATAGATGACCAATATGATAACACGTACCCATATCAAAGATGATGCGCCATCCACGGCGATTTATTCTGATTGCGAACAATATCGTTATGCGTTGACGCGGACGTGGGATGAAAGTGGCGGGCGTGTTTTATTTTTGATGTTGAACCCATCAACCGCGACAGAAGTTCAAAACGATCCGACAGTTGAACGTTGTGAACGTCGTGCGCGGGCGTTGGGATTTGGGGCTTTTCGAGTGTGCAATATTTTCGCATACCGCGCCACAGATCCACGCAACATGCGTGCGCAGACTGATCCAAATGGGCCAGACAATGACACGGCAATTTTAGATGCCGCCAAATGGGCAGACAGCATCGTTTGCGCATGGGGCACGCACGGTGAACATATGGGACGCGGCGCGCAGGTTGAAACGTTGTTAAGGCAGCAGTCGACGCCATTAACGCACCTTGGATTATCCATAAAGGGGCACCCCAAACATCCGTTATACATTGCATACAGCGTTCAACCTGAAAGTTGGTAAGCGCAATGATTAATTTTGCGCTTCAAATGCAATCCACCCAGAGCGTTGATCAGGCGCTTGGCGCCCTTCTTATTATCATCGGCTCGCCAATTGTGGGTTATTTAATTTTAAAACTTTGGGGTAAGCAAAAGGATCGAAGCTCGCCTTATTACAAGGTCCAAAGTCTGAAGGATGTTGGGTACACGTTTTTAAGCTTGATAGGTCAAAACAGACGCAGTGCCAAAGCGTTGGGTACGCACATCACCCTTTACCCCACGTGGGGCGTAAGGGTTGTGACAACTGTGTCGGTACTGTTTTTCGCAGGCTTCGTGTGGCATACGAGTCGCCCCGATTATATCGCGCTAAACGGTAATGAGTTGATGTTGCCAATGTGGGGAATTTATGCATTTTCGTTACTGCTGGGATACAGTCTTTTTGCCGTGTGGTTTGGCCAAAAGACATCATATGATGACCGCGAAATAAAATGCCGCTTTGTTCAACTTTTGCCACAACAACGACAACTAGACACGTTGTATGACATCGTTAAGCACCCGCGAAATCCCGTTTATGTTCTGCATTTTGATCGCCAGAAACCGATGCATGTATTTTCTTATATGACGCAAAGAGAACAGTTCTTGGCTGATATGAATGTGATTATCGACCAAAACCACAAACAGTTGGGCGTTACACGTGAATGATCAAACCAAAGGCATTTTACTGACGGTATTAGGTGTATTATTCATCGTGCCTGACAGCTTGTTTATTCGCCTGCTGAACGCAGATGTATACACCATTATTGTTTGGCGTAGCTTTATATCCGGTTTCTTTATCCTGCTGGGATTGATCGCATATCATCGCAGCAACATCATCAATGTTTACAAAAATGTTGGACCAAACGCCGTTATGTTTGGTTTTTTCTTGGCAATCAGCGGGCCCCTGTTTGCGTTGTCCGTGAGTTTGACGGCTGTATCAAATACAGTTTTCATTATCGCGACGATGCCTGTGTTTTCCGCGTTTTCCAGCTGGTTGTTGATTGGTGAACGCATTACACGGCGTATGGCATGGACGATTGGGTTTTCCCTGTGCGGCATTGCATTGATTGCCTTTGGATCAGTCCAAGATCAGGCGACATCTGTTTGGGGTGATTTGTTCGCGGTTGGCTGTGCGGCCAGTTATGGCACCGCCCTGACGTTTGCGCGTAAATCCAAGGCATCGTCAATGGTTCCTGTTACACCGTTTGCATTGTTTTTAAGTGGCGCTGTGTTTTTACCGTTTGCCACACCATTTGTGTTCACTGGCATGGATGCGCCGATGGCCCTGTTTCACAACACGTTGATCGCAATTTCGACGTGCCTGTTGGCCATCAGCCCGCGTTATATTACCAGCGCTGAAGTGGCATTGTTGATATTGGGCGAGAGCATTTTGGCACCCATATTGATCTGGGCTGTTATCGGTGAAAATCCAGGGCAATGGGCGTTGGCCGGTGGTGCTGTGGTTTTGGTTACCCTGTTCATTTCCAACTGGATTGCTTTGCGTCGCAGACGCGTGCGGTAATGCCACGTGTAATCATGCAAAAATTTGAATATGATGGTATTATCTTATTAAATCGGTGAAAAAAATGGCACAGACAAACACGTCTAAAAAACAACGCATTTTAGCATGGTTGGTTATCATCGCCACGGCGCTTTTGGTGATCTGGCTTAGCCTGCCTTATGGTATGAAACATCATGGCTTTAACGGCGGCATGGGTGAACATCATGGTGCCAACGGCCAAGGCCATGACATGGGGACGATGCCCGGTTTGCGCGGTGAGGATGCCAGTGAAGAAGAATCAGCCGAATTGGCAGTTTTGTTTCGCAATTTTGAAACCATCACGCGTACGGTTACAAACCTGCCGAATGGTATTCGCACTGTGACGACTTCGTCTGATCCAGAGGTGATGAACAACTTGGTCAGTCATGTCAGTGGTATGATTAATCGTGTTGAAGAAGCGCGTGATCCCAAGATTTTCATCCAAAGTGCCACGTTGGATATTTTGTTTGAGCGTGGTGCGACGATGGACAACGATATTGAGGTGACCGATCAAGGGATTGTTGTGACGCAGACGTCTGATGATCCAGAGGTTGTTGTGGCATTGCAAACCCACGCGGGTGAAGTATCGGACATGGCGGATCGCGGTATGGATGCGGTGCATGAGATGATGATGGAACGCTAGGTCGATTTCCCTTTATTTTTGGGGGAATCAGCCGTATACGACCCAAATCTGAGCAATTAGATACTCCATAGGCCTTGCTGGACGATATCCCGGCCTGCGCCATTAACCCTTACCAAGGAGACCCCGATGTCGATTACAGCAGAAGAAAAAGCACGTTTGATCAAAGAATTCGCAACAAAAGAAGGTGACACTGGTTCACCTGAAGTTCAAGTTGCTATCCTTACTTCACGTATCAAAACACTTACTGAGCACTTCAAAACGAATAAAAAAGACAACCACTCACGTCGTGGTCTTTTGAAAATGGTTGCTTTGCGTCGTAAGCTTTTGGACTACACACGTGGTAAAGACGAAGCACGTTACGCAGACTTGATCAAGCGTTTGGAAATCCGTCGCTAAGACGTTTTTCAATTCGGAATTTTAAGGCCCGTTCAGAAATGAGCGGGTCTTTTTCGTTGGGGTGTGCGGTGGGGTTAACGTTTTCGCGATGATGCGCTGCAATTATTGACAGGGCGGGGTTCGCGCGGCCATGTTGGTGGTATGAAAACACTTGTGGTCATTTTGACATTCCTTGCCCTGCCCGTTTCCGCCTGTCCTGTGATTNTGGACATATCGGGTGAAAAGNATGCGATGTTGGAACGGTTGGCGACAGCCACGGATTATTCATCGGCGCAACGCGCAGTGAACGCCATTTGGCGGTATTGGCACACGGCCCCTGACGCGCAGGCGCAGGAATGGTTTGATGAAGGTGTGGAACGTATTCGTCAGGCGGATTTGACGAAGGCGAACGCAGTTTTAACGTCATTGGTGGAATATTGCCCTGACTATGCCGAGGGCCACAATCAATTGGCGTTTGCGCAGTTTTTGGGCAATGATTTTGAGGCATCCGAGCAGACGTTGAAACGGGCGATGGCATTAGAACCACGCCATTTTGGCGCGATTGCGGGGATGGGTTTGATTGCGCATCAGCGTGGGAATTTAGCGCTGGCCAAGATTTGGATTAAAAAGGCCGTCGCAGTGCATCCGTTTTTGAATGAGCGGTTTATTTTGGATATTCCTGAGGATGTGGATGCGTTGTGATTGAAGATTGATCACCATAGCAAAAGCTACTAAATATTGCAAACAAGGTAATGTAATTACAGGGCATACAAGTGATTGAAATCCTTATTCGAGTTTTCGTCGCATTGGTTGCGATAGCGTTTTCTATTTGGATCTATCGCATTATTGGTCGATTCAAACCCTCAAAGCTTGACGATCAAAGCGGAGTTATTAGGCCTGAGTTGTGGAGTGCTTGGATCACAGTAATTGCTGGCTCATTGTTTTTCAGCTTTTGTTTGTTTTCATTTGCATTTCAGGATGGCGGAACAGGTATCCTATTGGGTGCAGCAATGGGAGCCGCTATTGCTGGCTTCATGGCTCCATCAGTTACTCTGGTACATGCGGTGTCGTGGAACGTGCATGGTATGTGTGGTCCATCCAAGCTATTTGGGTTGACGCTTGGCCGTGCACGAACAGAAATCCAATGGAATGACATTGTCTCCTCAGGATCAACAGCTACGGGTTACTGGTTTATCGCGTCAAGTGATGGACGGCGCATTTACTGGAGCTATCTTTACAAAGGGCATCAATCACTTGCACAGGCGCTGAAAAAGAATTGTCCATTCGTTGATCTGCCTACTGATAATTAATTAGCCTTTTGGCATTAGGGGTAAATAAACTTACACCCGTTATTCCACCCAGCTGGGCCGCGCCCAGCCACGCGCCGACCCAGCGAAATTGCTTTGCAAAATCGCATACCCCATGGGCGGCGCGTTCCCCATGGGCGGCGCGTTTCGCACCACCCGCGGGCGGCTGGTGTTGGGCGTTCCGATGTCTGTTTGATTAAGAACAACACTAGCGCCTTCGCTTGGGAGGGCGTGGAACGCCTTCCCGGGGGGAAGGGAAGGCGCGGCTTGTTCTGGCGAACAAGCCAGAAGTGAAGTGGAATCGCTACCCCTTCCCAAATCCAGAAATACCCTGTATACGCCCTCATATCTGGAATGTGATGCTTTGACCTGTGCATTCACCAAGAGGATTAAGGTCGGTGGCAATGGGGCCACTTTATAATAGGAGACTTCGGAACGCCGAAGATTGCTCCTTTGATAGGAAACTTAAATGTTTAAAGAAGTTAAAAAATCCATCCAATGGGGCGAAGAGACGCTGACATTGGAAACGGGCAAGATTGCTCGTCAAGCAGACAGCACGGTTATCGCCACGTATGGTGAAACATCTGTTTTAGCTGCTGTATGTTTCGCGAAAAAAGAAAAAGAAGGTCAATCTTTCTTTCCTTTGACTGTGAACTACCAAGAGAAATATTACGCCGCGGGTAAAATCCCAGGTGGTTTCTTCAAGCGTGAAGCACGCCCGACTGAAAAAGAAACGTTGACTGCGCGTCTGATTGACCGTCCGATCCGTCCTTTGTTCGTTCCTGGCTTCAAGCATGAAGTACAAGTTACGCTGACTGTTTTGTCACACGATCTGGTTAACGATCCTGACATGGTTGCGATGATTGCAGCGTCTGCTGCTTTGACACTATCTGGTGCACCATTCATGGGCCCAATCGCAAACTGTCGCGTTGGTTTTGAAGGCGGTCAGTATGTGTTGAACCCAACATGTGACGACATGCACGAATTGAAAAACAATCCTGATCAACGCCTTGATCTGGTTGTTGCTGGTACTAAAGACGCCGTAATGATGGTTGAGTCTGAAGCGTATGAATTGACAGAGCCAGAGATGCTGGGTGCGATTAACTTTGCGCATGAGCAAATCCAACCTGTTATCGATATGATCATCGACATGGCCGAAGATGCAGCAAAAGAGCCGTATGTTTACGAACCTGCTGATTATTCTGATTTGTATGCAGCGGTTAAATCTGTTGGCGAAGCTGGCATACGCGGTGCTTATGCAATCTTGGACAAACAAGAACGCACGACTGCGTTGTCTGATGCCAAAGCGGCAATCATTGCAGCGTTGAGCGAAGAGCAAGCGGCAGACACGAACCTTGGGACTTGTTTGAAGAAACTTGAATCCGAAGTTGTTCGTGGTGACGTTGTTAAAACTGGTAAGCGTATTGATGGTCGTGATTTGACGACAATCCGTCCGATCGTTTCTGAAACGGCTGTTTTGCCACGTACGCACGGTTCTGCCTTGTTTACACGCGGTGAAACTCAGGCGTTGGCAGTGACCACATTGGGTACTGGCGATGACGAGCAGATGATTGACGCGCTAAGCGGTACATACCGTTCGAACTTCCTACTACACTACAACTTCCCTCCTTATTCAGTTGGTGAATGTGGTCGTAGCATGGGCCCAGGTCGTCGTGAAATCGGTCATGGTAAATTGGCATGGCGTGCATTGCAGGCGGTTCTGCCACCTGCAACTGAATTCCCATACACAATCCGTATGGTTTCAGAAATCACGGAATCAAATGGTTCGTCTTCTATGGCGTCTGTTTGTGGTGCGTCTTTGTCCATGATGGACGCTGGTGTTCCATTGCGTGCGCCAGTTGCTGGTGTTGCGATGGGCTTGATCCTACAAGACAGCGGCGAGTACGCGGTTTTGAGTGACATCTTGGGTGATGAAGATCACTTGGGCGACATGGACTTTAAGGTTGCTGGTACTGAAAACGGCATCACTTCATTGCAAATGGACATCAAGGTTGCGGGCATCACGTCAGCAATCATGGAAAAAGCCATGGACCAAGCCAAAGCCGGTCGTTTGCACATCTTGGGCGAAATGGCGAATGCGTTGACTGAACCAGGTCAATTCAGTGAGCATGCGCCACGGATTGAGACGATCAAAATCAACCCAGAGAAAATCCGCGAAGTTATCGGTTCTGGTGGTAAAGTGATTCGTGAGATTTGTGAAGTTTCTGGTGCCAAAGTGAACATCGACGACGAAGGCGTGATCAAGATCGCATCTTCAAACGGTGAGCAGATTGAAAAAGCAAAAGAAATGATCATGGAAATCGCAGCAGAGCCAGAAACAGGTGCTGTTTACACAGGTACTGTTGTTAAGGTTATGGATTTCGGTGCATTCGTAAACTTCTTTGGTAAGCGTGACGGTTTGGTGCACGTTTCACAAATGGCAAACGAGCGCGTTAATCACCCAAGCGATTTGGTTAAAGAAGGCCAAAAAGTTAAAGTGAAATTGATGGGCTTTGATGATCGCGGCAAAGTGCGCTTATCTATGAAAGTTATCGATCAGGAAACTGGCGAAGAGATTTCAGCAGAGAAAAAAGAAGACTAAGTCTTCTGTTCATCCCCGCGTTTGTGGGGGTAGAAATTGGAAAGGCCTCGCGTTTGCGGGGCCTTTTTTGTATCAAGAGGGATATATACAAAGGAAACCCATGGGCGTTCTCAAAAAATCCGTCGCATCTTTCAGAATTTTTGGAAAGACGCGCGATCAACAATTCGATCCTAAAGAAATCACCGAACTTCTTGGTGTTGCACCGACAAGGTCACATGCAATTGGAGATTTAAATGAGCGTTATTTCAATCGAACTGGTCAACGCCACTTTCGCGATTTTGCAAAATGGATAGTATCTGTTGAATATAGAACTCCTGGCGATTTAAATTCACAGATCAAAGAGCTCATCGCTATGCTACCAGATGATCCAAATATTTGGCGGCAACTACATAAAGATTACGAGCTAACTGTATTCTGTGGGCTTTGGTTGGAATGTTTCAATTCGGGTCAACCATTAGATAGCGAAACCCTTCGTTTATTAAGCGATAGAAATTTATGCTTGGATTTAGATATTTATCAAGATCCTGATTATATCCATGATGAAGATGAAGAAACATTAGAGTTCTGGAAACAAGTAGACGTAAACAGCAAGCGCCTTACAAACAAGGACGCTGAATAATTTAACACCAGCGCCTTCGCTTGGGGAGGCGTGGAACGCCTTCCCGGGGGGAAGGGAAATGCTCTCGGGCATTGCTTTGCAATCCCTGCCGCATCAGCGGGCGCAGGCGGCGGGCGCCACCCGAAGTGGAGTGATCTTCAGTGATCGACACAACAGATGCAAATCGCCGATCCAAGGGGCGGATCAGCGATGTGCGGCGGGTTCGCCTTGATTCCGCGCGGGGCTAAACCTCTGTGCTTTTACCCGTTCTCAATCTCTTCCAAATACGCATCAGAATAATCCGTTTCCAGCTCTAGCCAAATTGGGAAGTGGTCGGACATTTCTAGGCTGTACCAATGGCGGTAATCTGACATGTGGTGGTCGCCGAAACCTTTGCCGCGTTGGGCGAATTTTATGGTTTCGTAGAATGATTTGTCCTGTTCACGGAAAACGGAATTGCGCCAATCGTATTTGCCGTGGTTTAGGTGTTCGACACGATTTACGTCCTTGGTGAAGTTGATTTTGTCGTAGGCGGAAGAGGATTTTCCGGTTGTTGTGTTTTCGAAATCTCTGACGTCCCAACCGTTGGCGCGCATTTGTTGAAAGACGGTGTCATCATTTTCCTTAATGTTCATGTCACCCAAGAAGATGAAAACGTCGCGTTGTTTTGAGGCGCGTTTTTCCAGAACATTTGAGACCGCCAATATTTCGGCGCGACGTTTATTCAAATTACCGTCAAATGTGACGTGGCTGCTGCAAAGTGTGAAGCGAAACCATCCTGCTTGGAATGACGCAAAGAATGGGTTGCGCGCAATTGTGTCGCCTTCGGGGATGACTTCGCCGATGAGGTTTCGAAAGAACACTTTGTTCGTGTTGTACACAAAGGCCATGCGTTCGGAATTGCCGCCATCGCCCAAAGTGACATCGGAGACGAAATAATCCCAATGTGGGCCAAGCAATTTGGTGACGCGGACGAGGCCGCTGAGGTCGTCGTTTACCTCTTGGATTGCGCAGATATCGAAGTGATCTATGACTTCTGCGATGTAGTGATAGCTTTCGTCTAGGCGTGGTAGGCCGTTGTCAAAGTTTTGGATATTCCATGAACCAATGACGAGGCTGTCGTGTTTTTGGCGTGTGATCTGTGCGCGAATGTCGTTGCGCAAGCGTCGCAAGTTTTGCGCGATTTTGCTTTTCTTGTCAGGATACGGAAAAGTGGTTCCGTCGATAAATTCGAAATCTTTGTAATCTTTTATTCTTTTGTAAAAGGCCATAATCAATCCAATCTATTGGGTGGGCATAAAATAGAACCAAATGGCGCAAAAAACTGTGATTTAAATCACTAAGTTAAACGGGCTTTTGCAGCGATATCAATCGAAAATCAGCCACCTGATTGGGTGGATTTTGCGTTACACGCCGCAAAAACACAGTTATTGTGGCCCAAATCGGAGTAATATGTATGCAAAGTTTCATCCTGCATTTGGCCCGCTCTACCGAGCGTGAGGGCTTGGTCAGCGATTTGATGGCCGTTCTGCCAAATGCACAGGTTTTACCTGCTGTGGATGGGGCCGCATTAAGTCAGCAAGAGCGTGATGAAGCGTATCAGCCGCGATTGGTAAAACCGCATTTTCCGTTTGATTGTAAAGCGGGTGAGTTGGGGTGTTTTTTAAGCCATCGCAATGTGTGGAAAGCGTTGATTGCATCTGATGCGGAAATGATTTGGGTCGCCGAAGATGATGTGGCCATTGAAGCCAGTGATTTTCAGCAGATGGCGGCGTTGGTTGCGCCACACGCCAATACCAACAGTTTAATCCGCGTGCCAATCAAGCATCGTGAACGCCCCAGTGACGTTATTGCAACCAGCGGTGATATGCAGTTGATCCGCCCAAAGATTTTGGGATTAACCACCGCGATGTATTTAATTGGACGTGATGCGGCGCAGCGATTGTTGGACGCCAGTGCGCCGTTTGATCGCCCAGTGGACACGTTTTTACAGATGCGTTGGATGACCGGCGTCGACAGTTTAGCCGTTATGAATTCTGGTGCGCGATCGGCGGCGTTTGACGTGGGTGGCAGTACAATACAAACCAAGAAATCCATCAGCCAAGAATTAAAACGTGTGACAGCGCGCGCGACGTATCGCGCGCATGTACGCCGATTGTCTGCAAAAGGTGTATCATGATTTATACGCGATTTTTAGGCTATACTGGGAACCAGATGTTCCAATATGCGACGGCGCGTGCGTTGTCGTTGCGGCTGGGTGTCGATGTGGTGATCGATGATCGCAAGGCATTGGCAAAGGGCATGGGGAGCATTTGCGGTTTGTTTGATTTACCGCGAAATCATCCGCCTCAGATGCCGCCTGCGGAAACTGACGGAAAGTTGCGTTATATGATGTGGCGTTATTTTGGGTCTTCGCCAAAGTATTGCCGCGAGAAAGGGTTGGGATATCATCGGGGGTTTACCGCGATTGAGGATGACACGTATCTGCATGGGTATTGGCAGAGCGAGAAGTATTTCGCAGATGTTGCGTCGCAAATTCGGGCTGATTTCACCTTTCCTAAGGCGACTGGGCGCAATGCGGAATTGGCGGATGAAATACAGTCAAAAACGTCTGTTTCATTGCATGTACGTCGTGGGGATTATCTGGATTTGGCCGCGTATACCGTGTGTTCAGAAGCGTATTATACGGCAGCTGTTGAAGCGTTATTGCAGCGTTTGGATGAGGTTCCACAGATTTATGTTTTTTCCGATGATCCCGAATGGGCGCGTGAAAATTTGAAATTACCAGCACCGACGATTGTGGTGGATCATAATTCAGGTGCTGCAGATTTTGAGGACATGCGATTGATGTCATTGTGCAAGCATAACATTATCGCCAACAGTTCGTTTTCATGGTGGGGTGCGTGGTTAAATGCCAATGCGGATAAACATGTGATTGCACCCAAGGCGTGGTTTGGCGATCCAAAGTTAAACAACCCAGATATAACGCCAGACGGGTGGTTGCGCATTTAGGTTTGCGGGATTAAAATCTGGCATGCATTCAATATATCGCCGAATTAACCATGAATTTACTTGGCTGTTCACAATCCATTAACCGTTCGTTACCCTAGCTTAAGCTTGGGTGGGCGAAATGATTGAATATATACTTTATCATAGTCGATGCACGCATCGCGATTTTAGCATAACGGATTTAGATATTTTGCGCGTTGCGATGGCTGCTAATTCTGAACATCAAGTGACTGGTTTTCTGCATCGTGAAGCGGGTTTTTACGTGCAGTATTATGAAGGCTGCAAAAGTAAAGTAGATCAATTGACCCAGAATTTACAGGGCGATAATCGGCATTATAATTTTACGATACTGAGCCAAGGACAGACACCCGAACGGTTGTTTTCGAACTGGTCAATGGGGTATTCTGGATCAACGGCAACGACGTTGGGATTAGAAGACAGCGATGACGCTGCCTTTGGATGTTGTGCTGATGGCGTTACCCGCTTTTTACAAACTGTGGCCATGCGCCAAGTTTAGGGTTTCCCCTTTAGACTCGCAAATAACGTCGTGATTTGATCTACGTCTGTCATTGGGTTGACCAAGCAAATGCGCAAATGTTTACGCCCCTGCCATGATGTTGGCATGCATAACAACGTTCCGTTATCCCGGTGTGTTTCAGCCCAGAAGTCGATTTCATCGTCAGTCATGTTTTTTGGACGAAACACGGCAACCGACAATTTAGATCGAACGGACAGTTCCAAATATTCCTGATCGTCAATCCAGTCAGCGATTGCCTGAGCGGCATCAATGGTCATTTTGATCGCCTGCGCATAGGCATCCGTGCCGTATGTGGCCAATGAGAACCAAAGAGGCATGCCACGTGCACGACGTGACAAGTGCATGGCGTAATCAGTGGGGTTCCAATTATCCTTGCGAATTGGATCAAGGTACACCGCGTGTTGGGCGTGTGCGCTGGCGGCGATTTGTGGATCGCGGTAAACCAAAGCACATACGTCATAGGGTGCAAAAAGCCATTTGTGTGGATCGACGATGAAGCTGTCTGCGCGTTCGATACCGGTGAAGGTTTTGCGGTTTTCGGGGCACGCCAAAGCCGCCAAACCGTAGGCTCCGTCAAGGTGCAACCAAATGCCGTGTTTTTGTGAAAAATCTGCCAAGGCAGAGATGTCATCGACGGCACCAGAATTCGTGGCGCCTGCATTGGCAACGATCGCGAAGACATTGGATGTGTCGACATCGGACAAGGCGTCCAAAATCATTTCGCCGTTGTCGTCTACTGGCATTTTGATCAATTCGACATCCATCACGTCAAGGACTGCTTTGATAGACGAGTGTGCTTCGGTTGAGGCGAGAACGGCCAAACGTTTGTCTGATGTATTATTTGCGCGCCATTTATGTCGGGCTGCGTGTAACGCGGACAGGTTTCCGACAGTTCCGCCGGACACGAAAACGCCACCTGCTGTTTCAGGGAATCCTGCACAGGACGCCAGCCAAGCCAGTGCTTGGTTTTCGGCGTGGATTGCGCCTGAGCCTGCTTCCCATGTACCGCCAAAAATACCCGAGCTGCCAAGGGCCGCATCAAATGCCAGTGCGGCAGGTGATGGGTATGCAGGAACATAGGCGACGTTTGTGGCGCTGCTTTGTGAGCGTACGGTTGGGATGATTTCATCAGTGAAAATACGTAAACTTTCTGTGCCACCGACACCTGATGGTGTGATTGCATGACCAAAGCATTTTTCCAGTTCATCGGCTGGTTTTGCACCGTATTGGGTGTTGGGAATTTTGGCAATCCGATCCCTG
>JGI20152J14361_10000322_pt1 | contig 35673 bp, 37 predicted proteins | sample COG_02_FD_14361 | JGI IMG/M metagenome (IMG submission 14361)
GATGGGGTTGATGCCTGATCCGTTGCTTCGCTTGATTTTGGCGTTGTGACGGCATCCGTTGTTAGAGGTTTGGATGCATTATCTATCACCTGATCACCATTGGCAGAAACAGAAATTGGCTTCAGATCGGCGTCTTTTAAGATTGGTGCTTGGTCTGGTTCTGCAACAACCAGTGACGTTTTTTGAACCTTTAATCCTGCCACATCTTCGGGTTGAAATGGGCGTGGGCGTGGGGCCAGATATACTTTGTCTGCGGGTTTTGATGCGCCACCGGCGGCTTGCACTTCGTTCACGGACAAACCTTGGAAGCTGGCTTGTTCGCCACCTGGGTCTGCTGGTGCAACGCGTGCGGGGCCTTGGGCCTTTTTGATGACGGGAATGTCGTTTGGATCCATTTGGGACAATGATACGCCCCAATAGATTACGCCTGCGAATGCAGCTAGCGACGTCAAAGACGCCAATGTGTTCAGGAACCTGCTCATGGTCTCTCCGATTTGGGGTCTTTGCCCCTGCCCTTTATGGGCTTATAGCGGTTGTTTAGCTCAGTTTAGCGCATTTCGTCAATTGGTGTGACGCCCAGAATACCAAGTCCGGCTGCAAGTGTTGCTTTTACCGCGCTAATCAATGCCAGCTTTTGTGCGGTTATCGTTGCGTCGTCTTGTAAAAAGCGAACTTGTTCTGCCTCTTTGCCTAGGTTCCACAAGGCGTGGAAATCACCAGATAGTTCATACAGATAAAACGCAATACGGTGTGGTTCATTGTGCTTGGCCGCCAATTCCAGCAAACGTGGCCATTCGGCCAGCTTTTTGACCAATGTCATTTCACCGTCATGTGCAAGCGACGTCAAATCGCTGGCGTTTGCGGCAACACCCGCATCCACCGCTTTGCGCAGAACTGAGTTAATCCGCGCATGTGCGTATTGAACGTAAAAGACGGGATTATCTTTGGATTGCTCTTTGACCTTGGCCAAATCGAAATCCAATGGTGCATCGTTTTTACGGGTCAGCATCACAAAACGCGTTACATCCGGACCAACCTGATCCACAAGATCACGCAGAGTTACAAATGTACCCGCGCGTTTTGACATTTTGAATGGTTCGCCGTCTTTGTATAGTTTTACCAACTGGGTCAGTTTAATATCCAACGGAACACGACCATCAGAAAGCGCCGAAACAGCCGCTTTCATCCGTTTTACATAGCCACCGTGATCTGCGCCAAAAACATCAATCAATTGATCAAAGCCGCGTTGAACTTTGTCAAAATGATATGCGATGTCGGGTGCAAAGTAAGTCCATCCACCGTCTGATTTTTTCACAGGGCGATCAAGATCATCACCATGGTCAGTGGATTTAAACAAGGTTTGTTCGCGTGGCTCCCAGTCCTCAGGCTCTTTGCCTTTGGGTGGAGCGAGGACGCCTTCGTAGATGAGGCCCTTGGCATCCAAATCTTTGATTGCGCTTTCGATCAGGCCAGTTCCGTACAGTGATTTTTCGCTGAAAAACTTATCCATTTTGATGCCAAGTAATGCCAAATCACCACGGATCAAATCCATCATTTGTTCCGTTGCGAACAGGCGTAAATCAGCCAGCCAATCGCCTTCGGGTTTGCCAACCAAACTGTCGCCATATTTCTCTTTTAGCGCGATGCCAACATCAACCAGATAGTCACCAGGGTAAGTTCCGTCAACGAATTCAACCTGTTGGCCGTTCGCTTCGAGGTAGCGCAGGTATGCAGAGCGGGCCAAAACATCAACCTGTGCGCCGCCGTCATTGATATAATATTCGCGCGTCACATTGTAGCCCGCGAAATCCAAAAGGCTGGCCAAAGCATCGCCAAAAACTGCGCCGCGTGTGTGGCCGACGTGCAATGGACCCGTTGGATTGGCAGAAACATATTCAACGTTTACTTTCAGACCAGCGCCCATGTTTGAACGCCCAAAGTCAGCACCAGCATCCAAGGCAACAGGCACAATGCCGTGCCATAAATTTGGATCTAAGCGCAGGTTTAAAAAACCAGGTCCTGCAACATCCGCAGACACCACACGTGCATCAGCAATCAATAATTCGGCCAGACCTTCGGCAATTGCGCGTGGATTGGCACGTGCAGGCTTTGCCAAAACCATCGCCGCATTCGTTGCCATGTCACCGTGCAATGCATCGCGTGGTGGTTCCACTGCGACGTTTGCGAAATCCAGATCAGCTGGCAATGTGCCTGCTGATTGCATCGTTTCAAGAGATGATAGAACAAAGGTTCTGATGTCAGCGAATAAGTTCATTGATCTGTCCAAAATTGATTGTGCGCGATTTAACATATGCGAGCGTCAGGTGCCAGAGTGGAGTTCAGCAAAACGTTTTTCCGCGTAACCATCTGTCATCCCTGCAAGGTAGTCCGAAATCAGGCCTGCGCGTTTTAATTCGTTGCCTTTTGATGACCACTGCTTTGGTAATAAAGTGGCGTCGTTCATAAAGGTGTCAAACAACCCATTCACCACCTGTTCAGCGCGATCGCGCATCAGATTTACGCGATCCGAACGATACATATTTTCGAACAGAAACGCACGGATTTCACGCAGGTCTGCGAATAATGTTGGCGAAAACCGTATGACTGATGCGGACAAATCGCGGATATCTTGGGCCGATTTTGCGCCGCTGTTATTGATCAAGTTGGTCGACGTTGTAATCACATCTTCGACCATGACACCAAACACGCGACGCAATGCTTCGTGACGGCGGCGGTTGGGATCAATGTTTGGGTATTTTTTATCCACGGCGGCGAAACATGCACCAACAATTGGAAGGTCAGTGATATCGGTTTCCTTGAACAACCCCGCACGCAGGCCGTCATCCAGATCGTGATTGTTGTATGCGATGTCGTCCGAAATTGCGGCGACTTGGGCTTCGGCGCTGGCGTGGGTATGAAGTTCCAAATCGTGCATTGCCGCATAGTTTGATAATGCGTTTGGTAAATCCCCCACGACTGGCCCGTTGTGTTTGGCGATCCCTTCCAGCGTTTCCCAAGTCAGGTTTAGCCCATCAAATTCGGCGTAATGGCGTTCCAGTGATGTAACAATTTTGATCGCCTGTGCATTGTGATCAAAGCCGCCGAATGGGGCCATTTTGGCAGCAAGTGCGTCTTCGCCAACGTGACCAAAGGGTGTGTGGCCCAGATCGTGAGCCAAGGCCACTGCCTCGGTCAGTTCGGAATTTAGGTTTAGGGTTTTTGCAATTGTACGCGCCACCTGCCCCACTTCTATTGTGTGGGTCAGTCGGGTGCGAAAATGATCGCCTTCGTGGGCGACGAAAACTTGGGTTTTGTGTTTGAGCCGGCGAAAGGCGGTGGAGTGGATGATCCGATCGCGATCGCGTTGAAATGCGGTGCGATACGCGCTTTCGTTTTCGGGAAAGAGGCGTCCGCGGGTCTGTTTTGGGTCGCTCGCCAGATTACTGTCCATTATGTGATCGCCTTTGTATTGTGCTGGGTCTATTGCCCGCTTATATTGGGGTTGTATCCCATTTATGAAAGTGGCGAAAGATGGACCTTTCTTTACCCCCAAGTGTGACTGAGCGTGCCTTTGATCGTTTAGCCGAAATCAATGACGGTGCTGATGGCATGCAGGCATTACGCATTGCTGTTGAAGGCGGCGGGTGTTCGGGATTTCAGTATGAAATCAAGCTGGAAGAGCAACCAGATGGCGACGATTTGGTGTTGGAAAAAGATGGCCAAAAGGTTTTAATCGACAAAGTGTCCCTGCCATTTTTGGCAAATGCAGTTATCGATTTTTCTGATGAATTGATTGGTGCGCGTTTCGTTATTGAGAACCCAAATGCCACATCCAGTTGTGGATGCGGCACCAGTTTTTCGGTTTAGTTAAACACGTTTACTGCCAGCTTCGCGGAAAAATGCAGTGACTTCGTCGGTCAAAAACCCCTTACCGTATGCGATTTGTGGCAGTTCGAAGGCTGACCCACAGTTTACTTCGACAACAACGGGGCCATTTTCCGTGATCGCGATATCAGTCGATCCGTATTTGATTTCATGATGCATGAGGGCGACTGTTTCATTCAGGGCCTTTATGTCATTCCAAAAGGGCAAATTCTGCCCAATCAGATTGTGATCCGTATTGGGAATGCTGTCCAAATTTTCGTAACCCATATCGGTTTTTCCAACCAAAGTTAAAATTTCACCCGTATCCACATCCAAGGCACAGACCAGGTTGTCGCTGCGCCAAAAGTTATCTGCGATACTGGTACCCAACGGTAATTTCAAAACGGCAAAGGGATTAAAAACGCCGTCATCGTTGACCATATTGATCAGGCGCACTGTTGCAGTGGCATCGGTAATTCCGTCAAAAAAGCTGTGAGGTTTTATCAGTTTTTGAAGAACAAATGCGCCGGTTGAAATGTAGATATCAAAGAAATCGCTGTATGAAACCGCATCACCGCCACGAATTTGGATCAATTCTGCATCGGCACTCTCGATTACAAACGCACCCGCGCTCCACATGCTGCGCTGGCTTTTGGCGAAAAACTGGCCTGAATTTTTACTTAAAAACGCTTTGAGTGCTGCGGCATCGTTGATCACAGTCGTTTTTGGGTAAAGTCGCGCCGAACGGTCAATGATAGCAACTGTTTCTGGCACGGGGATATCGCAGGCTTCTAGGAATGTGCCACTCAGCCATTTATCTTCGGTCACGGCCCACCATTCGCGACTGGTTGTGTCGTCGAAGATCGGCCAATGAATGAATGCAGAAATGAAACGTTCACGTTCATCATCTGTGAATTTCGTGCGATCATACAGGCCATATCGCAAATATTCAGCAAGTCGCAATTTGCCACGGCCACGTTTTAACTTGGCGTGATCTATGGTGATTTTTATTGGGTTGATCCCTGACGACTTGGCCGCATTCGCAAGCATTTCTGTGCTTGGCATATCTTTGGCTTGGTTGATGGTTTCAATATCTTGTTGGAATGCGGTTTTTACGGATTGCGTCATCAATGCCTCTGATCTGTTTTGGCAGATTAAAGTACGAAATGCGCATTGGTTCAATCTTTTCTTATTGAACGTTGGCAACTCTTTTCAGTTCGATTTCTGGTTTCCGACTTAAATTCAGCATTTCATATGAAAATGCTTCTTGATTTGCCGTGGACAGTTTTTCGGGGAAATCATGTGCGTCCAAACGTTCATAGCAGAATTGATCAACTAACGGCCAGTCTAGCAGATCATTGATGGCCTGCACGGTTGGTGCCGTCAGGCGATTTCGCCATTCTTCATTGCCATAGTATTTTTGCAATACTGACAGCGGTTTTCCATGATTTTTCGTGGATTCATTTATTGGATCGGGTGCAACCGAGGCCCCAAATGCGTGCAGTGTTGTTGATAAACTGACTGAGGGGTTTTCGACGAAATCTTCGAACCGAACATATGCATATTGCCCACCTGATAATTCTGCTTGGTCGGCGAAATCCGCATAAGCACGTAATTTATTGTTCCATAGATCCATCACGGATCGCAGAATAATCCCAGTGTTGTCACGGCGTTCAGTCAACCATGGACGTTTGACAAAAGTCAAAAAGTCATCCGTGCGACGCGCCTTCATGTGATAAGGCTTACATGCCATCGACAGCGCCCATGAATACGGATTGCGCACGCAGAAAACCGTTTTTATGTTTTGCACAGCGAAAGCATCATCCCATTCGGGTGCCGCGTGTTTCCACATCGCCAAAGGCGCGTTGTGATGTGCCACGTTATCGCGCAGAGCATCCATATAAACCTTGCGCCAATCATCCTGAATATACAGGTTGATTGAGGCGACCAGGTTGGCCCATTCCACATTGCCCAATTCATCGGGGCGTTTGGAATTTAACAACGTGACGCCATCCGTTGCGCGCAGCATTTGTTTCACCGCGCGGGTCGCCGTGTTGCGTTCGCCAAAAATTTTTACTTTCAATTCCATGCGTTAATCTTTGCGTCAATTTGGTTAACGCATTCCTAACTTGCACAGGGACAGTTGGGGGCTATAGGGTGTGGCAATGACAAAGGATATGCCCCATGAAAATCGCTAGCTACAACATCAATGGGATCAAAGCCCGTCTGCCCGCACTGCTTGATTGGTTGCGCGAAGCTGAACCTGATGTGGCGATGTTACAAGAGATCAAATCCATGGACGAACTGTTCCCACGCGAAGAGATCGAAGCGCTGGGATATGAGGTGCATACCCATGGCATGAAGAGTTTTAACGGTGTTGCGATGCTGTCCAAACTGCCGCTAGAGGATGTTATGCGTGGGTTGCCCGGCGATGATGAGGATATTCAAACCCGTTATATCGAGGCGACTGTGATCGGTGAAAAAGGTGCGGTGCGATTGTGTAACCTGTATCTGCCCAACGGCAATCCAGTACCGGGGCCGAAATATGATTACAAACTGGCGTGGATGGCACGTTTGTATGATCGCGCTGTTGAATTAATGGCCGCAGAAGAGCCGTTTTTGATGGCGGGGGATTACAATATCATCCCGCAGGTCGAAGATTGCTGGGATACGGCCCCGTGGTTAGAGGATGCTGCGTATTTACCAGAGAGCCGTGCGGCGTATCGCAAGATTTTGAACCTTGGGTTTACCGACGCGTTTCGCGCGCGCAATACGGCGGCGATGAATTATACGTTTTGGGATTATCAGGCGGGTGCGTGGAATAAAAACAATGGCATTCGCATCGACCATTTTCTGTTGTCACCTTCGTGCGCGGATATGCTGGTAGATTGTCAGGCAGATCGCGAGTGTCGTGCCAAAGAAAAGCCATCGGATCACATCCCCATATGGGTGGCGCTCGATATTTAGAAAAACAAACAGTGCGAGCTGCACCGCAATCTGTATGACAACGTGAACAAGAAACTGTTTTATAATTCCAATTTTAAATGGTGTTTGTGTAATTGGATTATATTTGTAAATCCAATCAAAGCGACCCTCAAGCGACTTTGGTGCGACTTTTGACATGCCTTTAAGTGCTGTTTGTACGATGATACGCAATATAGGGTTTGATTGGTGGAATATTCGCCCATTACTTGACGCAATTGATTGAACAGATGTCGCGCGGATTTTGCGGATTGCTTCGTAACGAGCGAGGCCATGCTTAAAACTCCATGCCTCATCCAGCGCACGAGCCAATACAGACGCATCCTCTAATGCCATACAAGCACCTTGCGCCATAAACGGAAACATCGGATGGGCGGCATCTCCCAGCAATGCCACATGCGCACGCCACCATGTTTGCAGCGGCGGATGGCCGTACAATCCCCAAACGCGTACATTCTTAACTTGGCTTAGGATATCCTGCGCCTCGCCACCAAATTCGGCGAAGGCGGCACGCAGGTTTTCAGGTGTGTCGGTCGTTTGCCAATCTTGTGGCGCGGCTAATTTGCGTTCCTGTACCGCCACGATGTTGATCATTTTGCCCCCACGCAGTGGGTATGTGACAAGATGTTTTCTGCGTCCCATGTAAACCGTGGTTTTTGCATCGGGGTTGTCGGCGGGGATTGTGGCGCGCCATGCGACTTGGCCTGTGAATTTGGCTGAGCCTGCTTCGAACCAATCTTGGCGGGTTTGGGAATTTACACCGTCGGCGGCGATGATCGCATCAAAGAATTGCGTGGTTTTACCCACGCGAATTTCGGGGCGTTCCACAAAGGCGTCAACGATTTCGGCTTTCGCGTTCAGTTGGATCGTTACGCCGAGCTTTTCCGCACGCGCAACCAACGCCGCCATTAAATCGGCGCGGTGCAATTGCAGGTATGGGTAATCTGGATTTTGGTTCTGACGGATGCGGGCAACGAAACGGCCCGCCTTGTAATCGCGCAATTCAATTGCTTGGGGTCGGCTGGCGGGGCCTGCGTGTTCTGGATCAACGCCCAGCTCTGTCAGCACGGCCAATCCGTTGGCGCTGATCTGAATACCTGCGCCGACTTCGGCCAATTTTGGGGCCTGTTCGAAAACAGTCACTCGACCACCCAATTGCGCAATCGCAATCGCCGTGGCCATGCCGCCAATGCCGCCGCCGATAATTCCGAAATCTTTGCCTGTTACTGACATAGTACCTCAAATAAAAACACCGCGAGGGATGCTCGCGGTGTAAATGTGTTCGTTATGCGTGGCCGCGTCAATCGTCGCGGTGCACTTTTTCCTTACGCTCGTGACGCTCTTGTGCTTCCAATGACAGATTTGCCGTTGGACGCGCTTCGAGACGTTTTAGCGAAATTGGCTCGCCAGTTGCATCACACCAACCGTATGATCCATCTTCGATACGGCGTAATGCGCTGTCGATTTTGGACACCAGTTTACGTTCGCGATCACGTGTGCGCAATTCAAGTGCGCGATCTGTTTCTTCGGATGCACGATCTGCAACATCAGGGATGTTGCGTGTGCCTTCTTGCATGCCTTCGATCGTGTCACGTCCATCGGACATGATTGATGTTTTCCAATCCAGCAATTTCTTTTGGAAATATTCGACCTGACGGTCATTCATAAACTCTTCGTCTTCAGAGGGACGGTATTCAGAATCCAGCATTTTATCCACCTTCATTTTCAAACCTATTTTTAGCCGTGTAGCCCATTGTTAGGGCGGGGGTAACGCAGATTTCGGTCGTTGTCACCCCTTACTTCTATGACCTTGCTGGATTCAGCCTAAAACACTAGGGTTAACCATAAAACCCGACAATTTTCACGGAATTGTGTAGATTAATGAGACTTATAAAGGATTGAATTAATGGAATTACAACTGAAACCCGCAACACCAGCGTTGGAGCAAGATTGGCGCGAATTGTGGGCGCTGTATTTGGCGTTTTACAAGACAAGCAAGCCTGAAGAGGTTTATGCGGCGACTTGGGCGCGGATTTTGGATGATACGTCACCGATGTATTCTGTGTTGGCGTATGCGGATGGCAAGGCGGTGGGTTTGACGAATTTCTTATATCACACCAGTTTTTGGGAGGTCGAGGATCGTTGTTATTTGAACGATCTTTATGTGCGTCCAGATACGCGTGGCTTGGGTGCTGGCGAAGCTTTGATCCAAGCAACTGTTGATCATGCAAACACCCAAGGTGTTGATATCGTTTACTGGACGACTGCGGGTGACAATGCTGTGGCACGAGGGCTATATGACAAGGTGGCGCGATTGACACCCTTTATTAAATATCAGGTGCCATGAAGTATAATATAATTTCAATGCTGGGCGCGTTGACGTTGATTGCATGTCAACCAATGGAACTTGGCGTGCCTGATCCTGTGGCAGTAAAAAGTTTTGCGCATCAAACGCGATCCACGGATGTATTTCGTGCAAACGGTGATATTGCCGACGAATTCATGGACTTCATGTTTCGCAATGAACTGGGTGGTGAAACACCCGTTTTTTCCCGCTTTGATGGGCCGATTGTTGTGCGGTATGATACCCCCCCACCACCGTTGGCATTGCGTGATCTTAAGCGTTTGATTGCGCGATTACGTACCGAAGCGGCGATCGACATTCGGTTGGGCGCAGCGCAAGAGCCGGCCAATATTTACATCCATCGCATGCCATTGGCACGCCTGCAAACAATTGCGCCAAACACCGCATGTTTGGTTGTGCCGAACGCACGCAATCCCAAAGAGTTTCGTGCTGGTTGGCGGTCTGGGAAAACTCAGTGGCGCAATGTCGTGACGCGCAACACCGTATCGGTTTTCTTGCCGTCTGATCAATCACCGCAAAGCGAACGCGATTGTCTGCACGAAGAAGTGGCGCAGGCGTTGGGGCCATTAAACGATCTGTATCGCGTTTCAAATACAGTTTTTAATGACGACAATATGCACACCGTCCTTACCGCATATGACATGTTGATTTTACGCACAGTTTACGATCATCAGTTTCAGATTGGTATGCGCCCTGAGCAAGTACGCGCGCGACTGCCCATCGTTTTGGCGCGATTAAATCCAAGGGGTAATGGATATGGTTCAAGTGGGCGTTCATTGTCATTGAATTGGAATACGGCAATCAAAGAAGGAGCTAGCCCTTCGTTAAGCGAACAACGCCGTATCAACGGTGCCAAGCGTGCAACGCGCATTGCGGTTGCAGAAAATCTGGGTCAAGCGCGGGTCAATTTTTCCGTTCTAACTCATGCCCGTTCCGCGTTGGGACGTGATCCACAGCTGCGTGTTGCGCAATACCAAAAGGTTTTAAAAACGTATCATCAGATTTTAGGTGCTGACAGCGTGCAGGTTGGTTTGGTCAGTAAAGAGTTGGCCTTTTTGTTGTTTCATTTAGGATTGGTTGAAGAAGCCAGCACATTCATTCCCACGATCATGGCGGCGGCAAAAAAGTACCAAAATGCCGAATTGATGTTCGAGGCATTACATTTGCAAGCATTAGTGGCACGATCTGACGGCAATTTGGCGCAGGCCAAAGCATTGGTTGCACAGGCACGTGGCTGGGGGTTATATGCCTTTGGCAGTGTTGCCGCTGTCAACCATATTGAACGTCAAATTGATGTTCTAATGAAAGTTAAGGAAAAACGTTAATGGTCCCTCTTATATTCGCAGTTATTGGTTTGATGATAGGTTGGTTTCGCGCCCAAAAAGCAGGCAAAGTCGTATTGGATCGTTTGCAATACAGCGTGGCACACGGGATTGGGTTTGGCCTGATCGGGTTGATCGCATCAGTCATTTACATTCGCATGTCGATGTAGCTGCTATTGTCAGATCGCACCGCCTGCCCCATATTTAGAATATGCTAAAATTTTCACCCATCTTTCTGGCGATCATCTGGGCCGTGGTCATGTATTACATGTCTGCATGGCGTACAAAATCAGAGATGGATCAAAAATCCACACCATTGAATGATCCCCCGCTTGAAGCATTAACAGATGCCATGGCCGATGTTTTGGATCTGCAACGGATCAAGGTTCATGTTTATGAAATTGAACCTGTAAACGGATTGGCTGTCCCCGATGGCCGTATTTTCATCACCCGTGGTTTTATGAAAAAATATTACGATGGCGAAGTCACTGCGCCTGAATTGGCCAGCGTCATTGCCCATGAATTGGGACACGTTGCGTTGGGGCATACAAAACGGCGCATGATTGATTTTTCCGGTCAAAATGCCATTCGTGTGGCATTGGCGATGGTTTTAAGCCGCTTTTTGGGTGGATTGGGTGTGGCGATTGCCAACACACTTACGAAAATGCTGGCGGCGCGTTTGTCGCGCAAGGATGAATACGAAGCCGACGCGTATGCCGCCGCGTTGCTGACAAAATCGGGCATCGGCGTGGAACATCAGATATCATTGTTCGAAAAACTGGGCACGTTAACAGGTGTTGGCGGGCAGCCAATGGCGTGGATGATGAGCCATCCAAAAACCAAAGATCGCATTACTGCGATCGAAGATTTGCGTGATGGCTGGGCCTAGGCTGATTACATGTTCGATTTCAGGGCAGTAAACGCATCGTATTGTGACAAGAACACCTGTCCTGTTAGTTCTGACAGGAAATGTTCGCGATTTAAGCGATCCATTACAGGGCCTTTGATTTCAGAGAAGTGAAATTTCACGCCCATGGCGTCCAAGCGTTCGTTGATTGCCTCTAATGATTCCAACGCGCTGAGGTCGACCTCGTTCACGGCTGAACACATCAAGACGACATGTTTGATTGGTGTATCAGTGGCAACGCGATCATAAATGCAATCTTCGAGGTATTTTGCATTGGCGAAATATAGGCTCTCATCAATGCGCAAGCTTAGGACATGGGGCAATGTTTGCACGTCGTGGCGTTTAATATTGCGAAAATGTTGTGACCCTGGAACCAATCCCACTTCGGCAATGTGGGGTTTGGTTGTTTTGTAAAGGTGTAGAAAAATTGACAGGACAACGCCTGCGGTGACCCCTACTTCTACGCCCATGCTAAGGGTGAGCAATATGGTTGCCAAAACGGCGAAAAAATCTGCTTTGGAATATCCCCAGCTGCGTTTCAGAATGCTGAAGTCAACCAAGCTGAGAACAGCCACGATGATGGTTGCGGCCAAGGTTGCCTTGGGCAAGAAGAAGATCAGAGGCGTCAATGCTACGGCGGCAATCGTTAGACCAATCGCAGTGAATGCGCCAGCAGCAGGTGTTTGAGCACCGGCATCGAAATTCACCACCGAACGTGAGAACCCACCAGTTACCGGAAAACCACCCGTAAAGGCCGCGCCTAGGTTTGCCGCGCCAAGACCGATCAATTCTTGGTCAGGGTCGATACGTTGGCGTTTTTTTGCGGCCAGTGTTTGGGCCACGGAAATGGATTCAACGAAACCGATGATCGAGATCAAGAGCGCCGGTACGAATAGGAGGGAGATCAGATCGAACGACATGTCTGGCATTGTTAATGGTGGCAAGCTTTGGGGGACATCGCCCACAATTTTCACGCCTTTGTCTGACAAGTTAAACAGCCATACCGCCACTGTTGTAGCAACGACTGCAGCGACTGGCCCTGCTTTTGTGGCGACATCTGCGGCGGATGTGGACATGCCGCGTGCGCGTAGCATTGGTTTCATGCCTTTGCGTACCCAGAATAAAAATCCAGTTGCGCTGGCACCGATTATCAGCGTCGCCCAGTTTGTTTCAGGTAAATGTTCCCACAGTGAAATCACCAATTCCAACAGGTTATGGCCCGACGCATTGATGCCTAAAATATGTTTCAACTGACTGGCGGCGATAATGACGCCTGACGCGGTGATGAAGCCAGCGATCACTGGGTGTGACAAGAAGTTCGCGAGAAATCCCAAGCGAAATACACCCATTGCCACTAAAATCACGCCCGATAAAAACGCCAATGTCAGCGCGGCGATTGCATAGCCCATTGTGCCTTGGTCCATGATGTTGCCCAAGGTAGCGGCGGTCATCAAAGAGATCACGGCGACAGGGCCAACCGCCAATGCGCGGCTGGTGCCAAATATCGCGTATAGAATGATTGGTGCGATAGACGCGTATAAACCTGCCTCTGGTGGTAAGCCCGCCAACAGGGCATAGGCCAAAGATTGCGGGATCAACATGATCGTCACAATCAAAGCGGCAATCATATCGTTGGAAAAGGCCGTTTTGTTATATTGGCGCCCCCAGTCAAGAATGGGCAGATATTTTTGCAAATTAGAAGACATGTTAGGCACTTTCGTCGAGACCACGACGGGTGGCGCAATCTGCACCAACCCGTGATTTTTATTTTATTGTATAATTACAAAATTGGATCAGTCATTTTTGACGCTGATGACATCTGGTTTCGCCATCCATTCGCGGCCCTTTAGCATTGCTTTCCAATAGATTGGTGGCAGAAGCTTTTCCTTTAGGAACCACGCGGCGCGTGATGGTTTTGTGCCGTCGATAATCGCCTTTGGAAAGCTGGGCAGCAACACGCCACCATATCCAAATTCGGCCAAAACAATTTTGCCACGTTCAACCGTCAATGGACAAGAACCATAGCCATCGTATTGTGCGGTGGCAGAATGCCCGTTGATGTCGGCCACAATATTATCTGCCACGACGGGTGCTTGTTTACGTGCCGCGGCGGCGGTTTTTGCATTTGGTGCGTTCATCACATCACCCAATGACCAAACATTATCATATGTTTTATGGCGTAAGGTCGATTGATCCACATCGACCCAACCAGCCGCGTCAGCCAATGGCGATACACGGATAAAATCTGGCGCTGTTTGCGGTGGACAGACATGCATCATGTCAAATTCCATTTCCACACGTTCAACAGGAGCATCCGGTTTTGCCACATCAAACCATGCCTTTTTGGCTGGTCCATCCACAGCAACAAGGTTGTGAAAGAAGTTCAAGGACGCGTCATATTTTTGGACGTAGTCCATCAATGCAGGAACATAATCTTTGACGCCAAACAACACGCCGCCCGCATTATTGAAATGAATATCGATGTCTTTTAGAACACCACGGCGGTGCCAAGCATCGCCTGATAAATACATTGCTTTTTGTGGTGCGCCTGCACATTTGATCGGCATTGGTGGTTGCGTGAAAATCGCGCGACCAGATGTCATGCCCTGAACCAGGTTCCACGTATAAGGCGCCAAATCATAGCGGTAATTCGACGATACGCCGTTTTGACCCAGTGTATCATCCAATCCTTCGATCGCGTTCCAATCCAGTTTGATACCCGGACAAACGATCATGCGGGTATATTTCACGACCCGACAGCCGTCCAAAATGACCGCATTGTTTTCAGGTTCGAATGCGGCAACGGCTGATTTAATCCAATGCACGCCACGTGGAATCAATGAACCCATTGTGCGCGCGGTATCACTGGCGTCAAAAATACCCCCACCGACCATTGTCCAACCCGGTTGGTAATAATGAATATCCGCGGGATCAATGATCGCGATATTTAAATCTGACTTGCGTGATTTCAAACTGGCCGCGGCGGAAATGCCGCCTGCACCAGCGCCAACGATGACGACGTCGTAATACGCGTCACCTTTGTCAGTTGGCGTTTTACCACCGTTTGCAATGCGACGTACAACACCGCCCATATCGTAACCCGCGCCTTTGGCTCTGGTTAAGATATCCGACATATTGCGTGTCTTACTTCGGCTTAGTGACCACAGCATGGTTGAGCGTGTGCCACTGCGGCAATAGGCCAATGTTGGCCCAGCCAGTTCATCCAAAGAATTACCGAATTCAGCGGCTTCTTCATCGCTGACGCGTCCTGCGGTGATGGGTATATAGCGTGCCTCTAGGCCCATTTTTTTGGCCGCCTGTGCGATTTCATCAAATGTTGGCTGATCCGCGCCTTCGCCGTCAGGGCGATTGCAGATAATTGAGCGAAAGCCCTGTTCTTTGATGTCTGCCAAATCAGCCGCAGTGATTTGCGCACTGACGGATAAGCGCGACGTAAGTGATTTAATATTCACGGTTTTTTCCTGTTTATATTGCGTTCACGGGAACCTTCAGCATGGGGATACCATCGCGGTCGGTTGGAACGGCGCCAGCGCGCATGTTGATTTGCAATGATGGGATGATCAGTTTGGGCATTGCCAACTGAGCATCACGTTCGGTGCGAAACGCGATAAATTCATCGCGGGTTTTCCCGCCACCGACATGAATGTTTTCGGCCTTTTGTTCAGCGACTGTGGTTTCCCATTCGATGGCACGTCCATTGGGTCCATAATCGTGGCACATATACAAACGCGTTTCATCTGGCAGTGACAACACCTTTTGAATGCTGTCATACAATTCGCCCGCATCACCACCTGGGAAGTCCGCACGTGCGGAACCACCGTCTGGCATAAATAATGTATCACCAGCAAATGCCGTATTGCCCATTACATGCACCATACATGCGGGCGTGTGGCCCGGTGTGAACATCGCAAAGCCCTGCATGTTGCCAACCATATAGGTATCGCCATCTTTAAACAGCGCGTCGAATTGTGACCCGTCGCGTTGGAATTCCGTGCCTTCGTTAAAGATTTTGCCAAAGGTTTCTTGGATGACCATAATCTTTTCACCAACACCAATTTTACCGCCAAGTTTGTCTTGTAAATACGGTGCCGCGCTTAGGTGATCGGCATGGACATGGGTTTCGATAATCCAATCCAGCGTCAATCCACGATCTGTGATTTCAGCGATCAATTTATCCGCGTGATCATACGTGATGCGACCCGCTGCGTAATCAATATCCATCACACTGTCGATAATCGCACAGTGATCACTGGTTGGATCTTTGACGATATAGCTGATCGTATTCGTCGCCTCGTCGAAATGGGCCGATACTTGTGGGTTGATTGTCATATCGATGGGATAGCTCATTTGATGCTCCATTTGGTGTAGTGACGCGCCCTGCCGACATGCGGTGGGCGCATCATAAAGTCAGTATTACATTTTACAGGTGCGAATGCCAAAGATACGGTAAGCAGGGCAGAAACGCATGGCTGATGTTGCGATCAATACGATACCAACGATCACTGCAATTGCTGTACCAGTTGTGGATTGAAACATGCCAATTTGTGTCATGAATGGTGCCAGAATTAACAAAACACCGATTACAGTGCGTACGATACGGTCGATTTTACCAACATTAGATGTCATTTTTAGAACTCCTTTTTAAAGCTAAGGAAAACTTACAATTTTGATTCGTCTGTGTCTGTGACTTTGTCACCAAGCGGGGCATGTGTTCAAATGTGATGATTTGCCAGCTTTTCCAACTGTTCACGGTCAACAAATGTAACTGATCCGCGTGCTTGTTCAATCCAGCCACGACGTTGGAATTCTTGCAACTGGCGCGAAATCACTTCGCGTGCTGTGCCCAGTTCCGTCGACAGCTTTTGATGGGTCGTAGACACGGTGTTTGCGCCCTCGGACAGTTCGATCAACCGATCTGCCAGCCGTACATCTGTGCGTTGAAATGCGACTTCGTCGATCATCAAAAACAAATCTGTGATGCGTTTGGAAAATGCCGCAAAAACAAAATCGCGAAAGGATTTGGATTGTACAACAAGATCATCAAACAAATCGCGCGTAATCGCCGCCGCCTGTACTGCGGTTTCGGCAATGCCATCAGCTGCGTAATCTTCATAGGCCAGCAAACATGCCGTTGTTAAAACACAGCTTTCGCCCGCATGGATGCGATATAAAACAATTTCATGACCCGTTTCAGACACTTGTTGTACACGCACAGTGCCATCCAGCAAAAACAGCATGTTTTCAGGCGAATTTCCGGGGCCAAATATCGTGGTGCCTTTTGGCACATCCACGACTTTACTGCCTGTCACCAACAACTGTTTGGTTACGGGTTCCAGTTGCGCCAACCCGGGAAATCGTTCAACCCATAATTCGGTGTTATTCATCATACCCTACTGTGGCAGATTGTTCTTTGTCAGCCAAGTTAGCCTGCAATATATTTTGCCAAACGTGGCAGGCGTGAGTTTTTAAGCATCTTTCGATTGTTGATGCTGGCACCTGAACGACGAATTGCCTCTTTGCGAACAGCTTCGATTATTTCGAGCATTTCTGCGCGGTTCGCCATCGCCATTTCCAGCAGGAAATCATCAGGTGAACGACGAATGATGCCATGACCCGTTAAAATATCCGTTGGGAAATCTTTCAGGTTGGCGGTAAGCAATTCGTCCGCTTTACCTTCAATGGCAGCCTGTAAAACATGGATGTCATTTTCATCAGGCAGGAACAAATCTTTGTTCTCTGGTCCCAGTTTCACCTGAGCGTCAGGCCATTTGACCCGCAACAATGCAATTTCAATCGTTGCTTCGGCGTCTTCGTGATTTTTCACAGCCGCCAAACGCCATTCCTCGATAATCCGTTCAGACCACAAGGGTTCAAACAAACCCTTTTTCGCCGCGCCCAACAGGATTGAACGCAGAATTGATGGGTAGATGACGCAGGTATCGAGTAAGACGCGCATCAGTCTAACCGTAGGAAGATTGATTTCAGGTAAGACGATTCAGCCAAATGTGGATGCACTGGGTGATCAACACCCGGGCCGCCTGTGTGGATGATCTGACCTGTGCGACCAGCTTTGCCCATACCAACCAATGAGGATTTGCGGAACTTGGTCATGTCAGCCGCGTGTGAACACGAACAAACAACCAAATACCCACCTGGTTTGACCAGTTTAGCAGCCATTTTCGCAGCTTTTTCATATGCGCGAAGACCACGATCAAGGGCTGGTTTGGATGGGGCAAATGCTGGTGGATCACAGACAACAACGTCAAATGTTGCGCCCTCTTCGGCCAATGCGGCCATTGTGTCGAATGCGTCACCTTTGCGGGTGTCGAATGTTTTCGCAAATCCTGATGCGTCTGCGCCAGCGATTGCCAGATCAAGTGCAGGTTGCGAGCTGTCCACAGCCAATGCGGATGTTGCACCAGCGGCAAGTGCCGCCAATGAAAACCCGCCAACGTGGCTAAAGATATCCAACATTGTGCCACCTTTTGACAATTTGGCAGCAAAGGCATGGTTTTCACGTTGGTCAAAGAAAAGACCTGTTTTTTGGCCACCTGTAAGGTCCGCCATGTATGTGGCACCGTTCATTGAAACAGGGATCGGCGCGTCGACATTACCTTTGATGAATACAGTGTCTGTATCCAAACCTTCTAGCGTACGAGAACGGCCAGAGGCGTTTTTAAGAATGATTTTCGGTGCAAAGACTTGTTCCAATGCATCCGTGATTTCGGAAATCATGTTTTCGGCCCATGATGCGTTTGGCTGGATTACAAAAGCATCGCCAAAACGATCGATAATCACACCTGGTAATCCATCTGCCTCGGCGTGGATCAGGCGGTAAAATGGTTCTGCGTAAAACTGTTCACGCAAAGAAGCCGCGTGTTTCAGCTTGGCTACGATCCAAGCCGTATCGATTACGGCATCCACGTTCATATCCATCACACGACCGGTGATTTTTGATTCGCCATTAAAAGTGACCAGCGCAATGTCTTGTTTGTCGTTGGTTTGCACCTTAACGAACGTCCCTGCAGGGATTTTTTTGGTCCGGCGGTCCAACACAACATCGTCGGAGTAAACCCAAGGGAAGCCAAACATCACCCGTGCAGGTGATTTGTTGGGGCGGAAGCGGAGTGTGGGGATATCTGTCATAGACTGCGCTTACATGGGTTCAAAGCAAAAGAAAAGCGCCCAAGCGATTGCTGGAGCGCCTTTTAGGCTATGAAACGTATCAACGCATCTTTTTGATGCGGTGGTTGTTATACTTGGCGGGCACCCCGTGATGGCAGTGCGTTTATTGGGCGTGTAAGATGTGAAATAATTGCATTCAGCTTTGACTTAATTTTTGTATCATTGGCCAAGCGGTTCAGTTCCGAAGCTTGCATTTTTGCAGCCAAATCGCTGAACTCAATCACATCTGCAGTTTGGTTATTGGTGACCAATATCTTGTTTGATTTTGTCATCGTCGTGTCTTTCAAAGAGTTGATAGGCACGTAATATTGAGCGGATTAAATTCAACCATTCGTATCGCGAATTTTGCGTTTTCTTTGTATTTTTTGAGCTGTCAGCATTTCAACAGCTTTGATCGCACAAAAAAAAGCGCCCAAGCAAATGCTGGGGCGCTGAAACGAACCAAAGGGGGAGGAGAGAGTTCGTTTACTTTGGTAAATTACGCGTGGCGTAGTGAACCAAATGTGAATAGGTTTTTAATGAACGTTGAAAGTTTGGCGGCCAAACGGCTCATCTCTTCGGCTTGCATCAATGCAGCTTTGCGACGGATTTCGTTTAGGTCAGCTATTTCGTAGTTTGTAATATCGATTTGAGCGTTTTCCATAATCATATCTTTCCGTTGTTGTTGAAAGATATTTAGGACATCACCAATAAGCTTACATCAGATATTACAGCTTTGGCGCCACGCGGTAGGCGCATAGCTGTACAAGTCAGCTATGCGTAATTTTAGTGAAAGTTAACTTCGGTGCCCGTTTCAGATGCATTTTCAAGCCAGTTCATGATGTGACCACCAACAGAACGGAAACATACCAGTTGTGCATTTTCGCTGTCGTTAAACCAAAATGCCACGGCCAATTGACCAATGCGCGTGCGGCGCACCTCGCCGATAGGCAGGCCATCCACGGACATATCTGCCGGCGAACCTTTTGCCAAAACATCACGGATCACATCACCAGACAGGTTAAATACAGCACGTGCATCAGACACGTTCACAGCCAGATGATGCACAGATGACAAGGATTTCGATAATTTCGCAACCGTTGCATCTGCATCCGCGTAATCCACCATCAACAACAATTCGTCCGAAGACATCCAAGCGGCTGATCCTTTTTTCGCGGATGTGATTTGTCGCGCAGCTGGCATTGCTGCACCAGTCACTGCTTTGACAGCTTTGGCCATTTCAGGTGACGCCAGATCGCCGCGCAGGGTAATCATTCCCATCAGGCCCGCATCACTTACCGAGATAATTCCATTGCTGGTCGCGCCATTCAGCGCCGTAACACTAGACATTTTGACGTGCTCCTTCTGGGTCGAGGAAGACTGGATCACAGATCTCCGCTTTGATAATTGTACCCTCAATGGTCGGGAAATCGATAATCTCGCCCATGCGATCAGGGCCAAATTCGATTAAACCCATGGCAATGCCGCGATCCAATGTCGGTGAATAATATGTGGACGTCACGCGACCAATCATGTTTTTCACGCCATTTTCGCGAATTGTACCGTCCGTTGCATAAGCACCATCTGGGATCACATCGGATGGCGTAACAGTTTTCAGCCCAACCAATTTCCAACGTGACGGATCAGCCATATGCGCACGTTGTTGCGCGCGTTTACCCAAGAAATCTTCTTTCTTTTTCGAAATCGCCCACTGCATGTTCAAATCCTGCGGGATAACTGTGCCATCGGTTTCATCACCAATCATGATAAACCCTTTTTCGGCGCGCATCACGTGCAGACATTCTGTGCCGTATGGCTGAATACCAAATTCTGCGCCTGCTTCCATGCACATGTCCCAGAACGCTTGGCCCTGTGATGCAGGCACCGCGATTTCGTAAGAGAGCTCGCCAGAGAAAGAGATGCGGAATGGACGTGCTTTGATGCCGCCAATTTCACCGTCTTTAAACGCCATGAATTCTAATGCTTCGGCCGATACATCCATGCCACCCAGTTTTTCCAATACCTTGCGGGCATTTGGGCCAACAACAGCGATTTGTGCGTATTGTTCGGTGATATTGGCAGTGTATACGTTCCAATCCCACCATTCAGTTTGCAACCACTCTTCCATCCATGCATGGATACGATCCGAACCGCCTGATGTTGTGTGGCACAAAAATGTTTCATCGTCCAAACGTGCAACCACGCCATCGTCCGACAAGAAACCGTTTTCGGTACACATCAAACCATAACGACAACGACCAACTTTCAGTGTCGACATCATATTAGTGTACATCATGTCCAAGAATTTGCCCGCATCAGGGCCTTTGACGATGATCTTACCCAATGTGGATGCATCCAACAGGCCAACATTCGTGCGTGTGTTTAGGATTTCGCGCTTAACCGCATCCTTCACGCTTTCGCCGTCTTGTTGGTAACAGTATGGGCGACGCCAATCGGCGACTGGCTCAAAGAACCCACCGTTTTCATCGATCCACGTATGCATCGGCGTTTTGCGAATTGGTTTAAACAAATCACCACGCGCATCACCCGCAATCGCACCCATCGAAATTGGGTGGTATGGTGGGCGGAATGTTGTGGTGCCGACCTGCGGGATTTCTGCATTCAAACTGTCAGCTAAAATGGCCAAACCGTTGATGTTGGATAATTTACCCTGATCTGTCGCCATGCCCAATGTTGTGTAACGTTTTGTATGTTCAACGCTTTCATAACCTTCGCGCGCCGCAAGACGGACATCGGATACTTTCACATCATTTTGGTAATCAAGGAATGTCTTGGTCTGCAACTTGATCGACATGCCCTGTGGCATTTGCCAGATTGGTTCGATCGGCGCTTCGACGGCAGAAACCGCTTTTACAGCCTGCGCTGCGGCAGGTTTATGACCCGCCTCTTTCACAGCTTTGCGGCCCTGCGAAATCGCATCTTTCATCGCGCTTGCTGCATCCAAGTAACCGTTGGCAGTACCGCCAACAACAACAAATCCAGTGCCATCAGCACCCAATGGTGGGCGCGTTGCGTCCGGGCGGAACATTGCTTGGTCCGCATCCCAATTCAATTTACCACCACAATGTGACCACAGGTGCACGATCGGTGACCAGCCGCCAGACATGGCAACAACGTCACATTTGATCTCTTCTGTCGGGGTGCCTTCGCCTGCTTGTGAACAGATCGCAACGCCCGTGACATTCTTGGAACCTTTAACCTTTGAGATCGCCATGCCAGTTTCAACACGAATACCCCGTTCGCGTGTCATGTTTGGCAATACGCCGTCTGCAGAAACGCGGGCATCCAAGATCACAGCAACATTTAAACCAGCATCCAATTGGGCCAGTGCAGTGCGATATCCATCATCGTTATTGGTTGCCAGCACCATAACATCGCCACAAGACGTGCCATAGTTCGTGATGTAATCACGCACAGCACCCGCCAACATAACACCTGGAACGTCGTTACCAGCAAATGAGATCGGACGTTCAATCGCGCCTGTCATCGTGACAATGCGTTTGGCACGAATGCGCCACAGGCGATGACGTGGACCGCCGATTTCTGGCGCGTGGTCAGTCAAACGTTGGTAACCAGTGGCCCAACCGTGATCATAAACCCCTGCACCCATTGTACGTGTCCGCAGTGTGACGTTGTCCATTGTCGACAATTCAGCAACGGCGGCGTCGATCCAATCAGCGGCAGCCATGCCATCAATTTCAACGCCATCCACAGGTGCACGACCGCCCCATGTGTTGGTTTGCTCCAACACCAAAACCTTAGCGCCCGCGCGACCAGCTTCCAGTGCGGCAGCTAATCCAGAGGTACCACCACCGACGACTAAAACGTCAACATGGGCATAGAAATATTCGTATTTATCAACATCCTTGGCCGTTGGCGCCGCACCCAAACCAGCCGCTTTGCGGATTACGGGTTCAAACACGTGTTTCCACGCAAAACGCGGGAACATGAATGTTTTATAGTAGAAACCAGCCGGAAAAACGCGGCTCATGATGCGATTTACACCACCAACATCAAATGCCAGCGACGGCCATGCGTTTTGGCTTTTGGCGGTTAATCCGTTAAATACTTCGGTTGTTGTGGCGCGTTGGTTTGGCTCGAACGTGCCGCCTTCGCCCAAACCAACCAATGCATTGGGCTCTTCTGGGCCTGCCGCGATAATGCCGCGTGGGCGGTGATATTTAAACGAACGGCCAACTAATGTTTCGCCGTTTGCCAACAACGCAGACGCAAGTGTATCGCCTTCGTATGCTGACAGGCGCTTGCCATCAAATGAAAATTCCATCGCTTTGGAACGGTTAATCAGGCGTCCACCTGTTGCTAAACGTGTGCTCATTTCGCAAAACCTTCAAATTCTGGGCGCTTTTTCTTGATCTTGTTGATCAAGGCCTTGGGTGGAACAAACGTTTGCGCGGGATATGTTCCGAACACTTCCAACGTCATGGTACAACGCGCCGCGTGGAACCATTTTCCGCAACCATAAACATGGCGCCAGCGTTCAAAGTGAACGCCCTTTGGGTTGTTGCGCATGAACAGATATGTTTCCAAATCATCATCATTCGCACCCGCACCGTGGCGTTCAATATGGGCCTGACCATCACAGTGCAGATCCGTTTCATCAGCGGTAATCCCGCAATTTGGACAAGTAAGGTTTAACATGTTGCACCTCTGAGTGTGGTTATGTTCATTTGATTGTCTCCAAGCAGCGATCCACAGATACCTTGGCCGTGCGTAACATTTCCAGATCAACAATAATGCTGTCTTTTAGGCGCAACAAATCAAAGCTGACAGTTGTACCGGATGCAACCAGCATATCAAATTGTGCCAGATCAGTATCTTCGGTGAATGGGACTGGGAAAGTGTTATTCAAGCGCTGCAATTCACGTACGATAAATGGTTCGCCATCAAAACGAATGGTCAAAATATCGTCGGCCTGTGCAACCTTTACACCTGAATGCCCCGTAACCTGCCAGCGATCGCCGTCTTTTAACTTATATGTCGCGAAAAACGATGCTGTACCATTTTTGGATGTCGTGTTGATGGTGGCAAAACAAACCTTGGATGCTTCAACCTTAGTCACTTGCACATCACCAGTGGTTTCAAAGATTTCCATTGTTTGCTCTTGGGCAAATGCAGGCAATGATACGCCCAGCGCCAGAACTGTAGTTAAGAAAATATGTCGCATTAGTGTGCCACCCCCGCCGCAACGCTTTCATCAATAAAGCGGCCCTCTTGGAAGCGGTTAAGACCGAATTCCGCGCCCAGTCCGGTTTGCTCGTCCTTGGCCATCAATTCAGCCATGGCCCAACCTGATCCAGGGATCGCTTTAAATCCACCCGTGCCCCAGCCACCATTAATGAAACAACCACCTAGCGGTGTTTTCGAAATAATCGGCGAACGATCGCCCGTAACATCCACAATACCGCCCCAGTGACGCAGCATTTTCAAACGGCTGACCATTGGGAATGTTTCGATTAACGCACGCACGGTTTCTTCCAAATGATGGAATGATCCGCGTTGGGTATAGTTGTTGAAACCATCCGTACCGCCACCGATAACCATTTCGCCTTTGTCTGATTGCGACATGTAGCCGTGAACCGTGTTGGCCATAACCACCACATCCATGCAGGGTTTGATCGGTTCGGAAACCAAAGCTTGTAAGGCCACTGATTCCATCGGCAAACGGAAACCAGCCATTTCGGCCAGATGCCCAGAATTACCCGCAACCAAAATGCCCAACTTCTTACACTTGATATCGCCCTTGGATGTCTGAACACCCGTCACCTTGCCACGCGACTGTTTTACACCAGTCACTTCGCATTGCTGAATGATATCCATGCCCATGTCGGAACATGCACGCGCATAGCCCCAAGCAACCGCATCATGGCGTGCAGTCCCCGCGCGTGATTGCCACAAAGCACCCAATACAGGGTAACGTGGGCCAGACAATTCGATGATTGGGCATAATTCTTTGACGCGTTGTGGGCCGATGTATTCTGTTTTAACGCCCTGCAACGCATTTGCGTGCGCAGTGCGTTTGTAGCCACGAATTTCAGCTTCTGTTTGGGCCAACATCATCACGCCGCGTGGGCTGAACATAACATTGTAGTTCAAATCTTGTGACATCGTTTCATACAATCCACGCGCTTTTTCATAAATCGCCGCCGATGGGTCTTGCAAATAATTGGAACGGATAATCGTTGTATTACGCCCCGTGTTACCACCGCCCAGCCAACCTTTTTCGATGATCGCCACATTGGTGATGCCGAAATTTTTGCCCAGATAATACGCCGTTGCCAATCCATGCCCACCGGCACCGACGATCACAACATCGTATTCTTTTTTCATCTCTGGTTTGGCCCATGCGCGCTCCCAGCCCTGATGATATGTCAGTGCATTTTTAGCGATGGCAAAAGCGGAATAGCGTTTCATGTGGGTTTACCTTTAACAAGCGAATGGAACCTTTTCGCCAATTTCACAAATTTTACCAAGGAGTCCAGCGGCAATCCTGCGCCAAATCACGACATTCGTCGTTTTTTGCAGGCTAAGATTTGGATATTTGCACAAAGTAAAGTGATGGGGTGCGGCGTAATTAACGCTACCCTTTGGATCGCCTGACAGTTAGTTATTGCGTGAAGAGGATTTTGGTATGGTTTGGATCATCGGCGCAGTTGCCTGTTTAATTTCGATAGTTGTCATTGTGCGACCCATTTTGGCGCCCAAAAACGTGGAGATAGGCGCAGGTGCCAAGGACTTGGCGTTGTACAAAGATCAGCTCCGAGAAGTCGAAAGCGATTTAGCACGTGGTGTATTAAGCGACGACGACGCTGGCGCGGCGCGTTTGGAAATTTCACGCCGCATTTTGGCCGCAGATAAACGCGCCCAAGCAGAAGATGGCGGCGCAATCGCGCCAAAGCGTGCAAATCAGATATTGGCAGGATTAGTGGCCATCACAGTACTGGGTGGTAGTTTGGGTGTTTACGCGTCCCTTGGACAGCCTTACATGCCCGATCGCCCCTTGGTTATGCGATTGTCAGAATTAAAAGCAGCGCGCGCAAACCGCCCCAACCAAGACCAAGCAGAAGAGCGCGTTGGTGATGTGGCTGTTGATGTGGCGCCTGAATACGTAAAACTGGTTGAACAGTTGCGCGGCGCCGTGGCTCAAAATCCAAATGACGAAAAAGGGTTGCGTTTGTTGGCCTTGCACGAATTTCGTTTGGGAAAATACAGCGCCGCACGCAAAGCGCAGGGTAAAATTATGGAATTGGTGGGCGATAATGCCATCGCCAAAGATTATTCAGATTTCGCAGAGGTCATGATTGTCGCCGCCAACGGCTATGTTTCACCGCAGGCCGAGCTGGCGTTAAGCCGCGCATTAAAAGCCGATCCAACAGATGGGCGTTCGCGGTATTATTCTGGTCTGGCGTTGATTCAAAACGGTCGTGCCGATGTGGCGCATCGTTTGTGGTCAGGCTTGTTGGCAGAAGGCCCTGCAAGCGCACCGTGGATACCATTGATCAACGCGCAAATCGGTGATGTGGCACGTGCGGCAGGTATTGAAACCGCCCCTGGCCCCGATGCCGCAGATGTCGCCGCGGCGGCAGATATGTCAGACACCGACCGTCAGGATATGATCCGTGGCATGGTTGAAGGTTTGGGCGAACGTCTGGCCACCGAAGGCGGCAGTGCCGATGAATGGGCGCGTTTGATCCGCGCACTGGGTGTGTTGGGCGAAACAGGTCGCGCATCCGCAATCTGGAAAGAGGCCCAAGGCGTTTTTGCAGGCAAGCAAGACGCATTGGCCACCCTACACGCAGCGGCCCAAGCGGCAGAGGTTGCGAATTGAGCTATTACGACGACTTCATTGAGTTCGCTGCCGCAGTACCACGATACCAATCCATTTTGGGGTTGGATTTGGGTACAAAAACCATCGGTGTGGCGGTTTCAGACACTTTGTGGTCGATTGCTACACCGCGCGTCACCATCAAACGTAAGAAGTTTGGATTGGACGCAGACGCATTGGATGTGATCATAAAAAGCACAAACGCAGGTGGAATTGTTTTGGGATTACCCATGAACATGGACGGAAGTGAAGGCCCACGTTGCCAAGCAACGCGCGCATTCGTGCGCAATCTGGCCGCACGATGTGATCTGCCAATCGGGTACTGGGATGAACGCCTGTCATCTGTCGCCGCAGAACGTGCCATGCTAGAGGCCGACATGAGCCGCGCCAAACGCGCTGTTGCCATCGACCACGTTGCCGCCAGCTATATCCTGCAAGGCGCATTAGATCGCATGGGGAACCTGCCATGATGGATAACTTTGACGAAGTCTGGAAACGTGAAGAAGTCGAAAGCCCCTGTGTAAAGCTGTGCATCATCCACGAAGAAAGCGGATTGTGCATGGGGTGTTACCGTACCCGCCATGAAATTGCGGGCTGGTCACGGATGAGCGATGCTGAACGCAGTGAGCGGATGTTGCTACTGCCCGAACGCGCGCCTATGGTTAAGGGTGCACGACGTGGTGGACGTCGACGGTGACATGGATGATGCTACAGACTTAAACCCCAAATTTTCTCTAGTAATATGGTTACTTCTTCAAGCATGGGCTATCGCCTTAATTATAGTAGCTCTCACTTACAGTATTCCTTTATTTATTTCGTTTATCTTCACGAATGGAACAGTCTCTGATTTATCAGAAAGCTTTTTTGGTGGATTATCGATGCTTTTCCTTAGCTTCGTCATTGGCGCTTTAATCAGTGTACCAATCTTCATATTGGCCGGAATTTTTGCGGTTTTTATTGCTAGTAAGTTGGCACGTCATCCTTGGGTAACGACAATAGCAACATCACTTGTTGGAGTACCTTTATCGACCTTATATATATCAATAACCTTTAGCCCAAATTCTACCAGCCATTGGTACGATTATATCAACCCGTTTTTCAATAAAGAGTCAGCTTTCCTACACATAGCTTTTGCGGTATCCGCCGTATATTTCACCTTCAAGTTGCGTGCATTAAACCTAAGCATCCAAGGCCAACCTAAAGATGACTGACCCAACCGTCATAAGCCCCAAATTCGACCACGTTATCTGGCTGTTGCTCAAAGCATGGGTGGTTGGCGTATTGGTCGTCGCCATTCTGATGGGCGTCATATTCACGATGGGCATCGACATGTCTTTAGAAACATCAACCGCGCTGAAGGTCGTCGTAACATTTATTATGGGCACTCTATTCCTACTGTTATCCGCAACCCTATTCACACTGCCCCTTGTCGTTATCGCAGGTATCTTAGCATACATCTTTCACGACAAAATTTGGCGCAACCCGTGGATCACAACATGCGTCACACCAATCGTCGGGTTTGTGCTGTTTGAGCTGACAACTCAACTGTTCACGCGCCCATCTGATACCAGCATTCTCGATACACTGCGTAATTCAATACTGACTCCAGAAGGCATCGCCATCCTAATAGCCCTAACGGCATCCGCTGGTTTTTACAGTTTCAAAATGCGGGTGGTGGTGTTGGAAATCGAAGTTAACAGTTAGTTAGATTGAGATTATAAATACAATTCAAATACTTAACCCCATACCCACACGTGGACACCTCGCAAAGCCCCATTACGGCGCATGCAACCAATTCAACAAATCATCACCCCGCCAATAAGGTCGTAAATACGCAATCGCTCGCTCGGAATGTTCCGCCGACGCCCGCCACGGCCCCATCCCATGCAATGCCATGCGATGGGCCACATAACATTCGCCCTTCTTCGCCGTAATCTCGACCCGCTCACAGGTCTCAAAGATCCGCGCCCGGGTTTCCTGATAAATCGCAGTTAAATCCTGATCCGCCCAAACATCGGGATGTAGATCATTAAACGCCTGCTCCAACATATCTTGGAAAATCAAATGCGATCCTTCCCAAATGACGAACGGTGCCGCATCGGGCGGTGTATCCGATAATGGGATGCCCAAAATCACACCGTGAAATTCCTGATAAAACCGCCGTTTATCCGCACCAATCGGCTTTAGCCCATCCAAATGCGCTGTGTCACGTTTTACACGATACCGAAATGATGCATCGGGTTCATCCGCATCTTGTAATGGATAATTCGGATAACAAATCGAAATTTGCCCCACTCCCCAATCATCAATACCGCCCATTTGATTGGCGCAAAAGTCCGCACCCTGCCCTGACAATTTTGCAGAACCATTGACCCGCCCTTGTGCATCATTGCCTAACACGTCTGCGCCCACAAACCATGTACCACCAGAGCGTAACCAATTCGCACAGTGAACGGGATCTTGCGCGACATCCTTGGCACGATCTGCCACGTGATCCGCCCATTGCGCGACAGCTACGTCATATGGAAACTTAACCCAGCCCGTGTGTGCAAAATCACCCAAAGAAAGCCTCGCGCAGCATATTTGATGCTACGATAATCAAGAAAAACGCAAACACACGTTTCAGGGTTTTTACATTCAGCTTATGCGCCAAGGTGGCCCCCATAGGCGCGGTAATCATTGTCATCGAAATCACCACCAAGAACGCGGCAATATTCACATATCCGACTGTCATCGGTGGCTTGCCTGCCACGGGTGGTTGAGCGATCAAAAACCCAATCGCACTGGGCAATGCAATCGCCACGCCAAATCCCGCCGCCGTGGCAACAGCCTTGTGAATTGGAATGCGGTGCAGGGTCATGGTCGGCACTGCGAAACTGCCACCACCGATCCCCATCAGAACCGATAAAAATCCAATCACTGAACTGACAGAGGCACGAATGATCCCCGTCGGCATCGCCTCACCCAGATGCCAATCACTACGGCCAAATGCCATGTAAAAACCGACACAAATTCCCAGCACACCAAAGATCATCGTCAATGTATTCGACGGCAATTTCGCCGCGATCAACACGCCAACGACCGCGCCAATCATTATACCAGGTGCCCAAGTTTTCAGGATATGCCAGTCGACTGATCCCTTTTTATTATGGCTCATCACTGATCGTACCGATGTAAATACGATGGTCGCCAATGACGTCGCTACGCAAATCTGCATCAGTTGCGCATTGTCATAGCCAAGACCGCTAAATGCATAATAAAACGCTGGCACCAAAACGATGCCACCGCCGACACCCAGAAGGCCCGCCAAAACGCCTGCAAAGGCCCCGATGGCCAACAGCATAAATAATGTTGGCAGTAATGTTGAAATTTCTGGCATGGAATGCTCCGCTGTTTAAGCGAGCTTAATCCGCAAGCGCCCTGCGTTGCAATTCCAATGTGGCATTCAGCGCGGTTTCCAACACCTCAACCCCAGCGCCGGCGACATGCGCTTGGTCGGACAAGGTGCGTTTCCAAATACGTGCGCCCACTTGCCCTGCAAACAGCCCCAGCATGTGGCGCGTAATTTGGTTCACACGCCCACCATGATCCAGATGATTTTGAATATAGGGAAACATTCCGCGAATAACTTGCTCAGGCGTTTTCACAGGGCTGTCCACACCAAACAACGCATCCGCATGGGCCAGAATTTCCATCGGGTTATGATATGCAACACGCCCAATCATAGCTCCATCCAAACCTGCATCAATTTCTTTGCGCGCTGCATCAAAGGTTTGCAAGCCGCCGTTAATTACAATTTCTAAATCAGGACGATCGCGTTTGATTTGATGGACCAAATCGTAATCCAACGGTGGCACATCGCGGTTTTGTTTGGGTGACAGCCCTTGCAACCACGCCTTGCGTGCATGGACAGCAAAGGATTTTATACCGCGCGCAGAAACGGTTTCGATAAATTTCGGCAACACCTGATGCGGGTCTTGGTCATCCACACCAATACGGCATTTCACTGTGATTTCAGCACCCGTACTGGCATCCATCATCGCACTGACACAGTCCGCGACCAGTTCGGGTTCCTGCATTAAACAAGCGCCAAAACGTCCCGATTGCACACGATCAGATGGGCAGCCAATGTTGATATTTACTTCGTCATAACCAGCGTCGCATCCCATGCGCGTTGCGGTTGCCAATTGATCGGGATCAGACCCACCAATTTGCAAAGCCACGGGATGTTCAGCAACGTTAAACGCCAACAAGCGATCAGCGTCACCGTGGATCAACGCAGGTGCCGTCACCATTTCGGTATACAACAGAGTTTGCGACGAAATCAGCCGATGCAAATACCGGCAATGACGGTCCGTCCAATCCATCATGGGTGCAACACTTAAGACTCTGTTTATACTCATTTTTTTCTCTTTTAGATCAGTGACTTACGCGTGTTCGATCTCACGTTTATATTTCTAATCACCTCCAAACAAGCTAAATCAGCGTATATGGAGACGAATGGGCATCGCAGGTGTCTTATTTTAAAAATGGTATCTCAACTTAACCTTTTGAAATATCAGTTGTTTTGGATAATATTAAGTTCCAAGTCGAAGCCGGAAAATTGACAAGTACAGACCTAATTTCGGCGATGCCCAAGGAACCGGCACAATCACATTTGCAGGATGAATTGGTATTCATGGTTATTAATCACGAGCGGTTAAAGCGCCCATTTGGAGCTATTTAACTTAGAAGTCGTAAATCCAATATTGTTGCAGACTACTTCCTGCGTAGCTTGGCAGCTACCAAATATAACCACCTAAAGGTCGTGTATATTTCTATTTTTCTTCACTTTATCAATCATATCAAGGAAGTCTTTTTTCTGTTTTTCGCTGATATTTGCAAGAAGCTTATTTTCGATTTCAAGCACTTTTGGAACAATTTCAAGATAGGTGGTCACGCCAGCGTTCGTCAAAGAAAGCATCTTGCTGCGCCCGTCGTCGGAATTGGAACTTGCGACCAGCCAGTCGCGTTCTTGCATACGTTTCACTGCGCGACTGACGGTGACTTTGCCCATGCTGGATAAGGTCACAATTTCATTCGCCGCTAACGTCTGATCTTTTCCCAAGATCGCCATACAGCGCCACTCTGCAGGAGACATATCGTAATCCAGCCGATAGGCAGATTGCACGGCACGGGTCACTTCGGCATAAAAGTCCCGGACCAAATACGGGAAAAAGCTATGCAGCTCAAATTCGCGATCTTTGTTGTTTTCTGTTGTCACTTAGTACGCATCCAATTTTGGTTTCGTTTCACGACATTACCTGTTTTTAGTTTCAGTTGAAACTTCTTTCTTTAAGTGGCATCAAATGAAACTAAATGTGAAGCCAGTGCGATTCTTAATATGACTTGCAGCCAATGAACTTGAGGTAGAGATGACAAATAGCAGCGAAAACAGAATGACAATCGCCCCCTCAATCCCCGGGCCGCATGTTGGTTACGCCCCAGGTTTTGGGAATGATTTTGAAACCGAAGCACTAGAAGATGCATTGCCTCAGGGGCAAAATAGCCCTCAAAAATGTGCCTATGGACTGTACGCAGAACAACTTTCTGGTACGCCATTCACTGCACCACGCGGCCACAATGAACGCACATGGTGTTATCGCATCCGCCCATCCGTAAAGCATATCGGCAAGAGTAAGAAGATCGACCTTCCCTACTGGAAATCTGCGCCAAATGTGATCGACGATGTAATTTCGCTGGGTCAATATCGATGGGATCCAATTCCACACACGGACGCAGAACTGACGTTTGTCACAGGCATGCGCACCTTTACGACTGCTGGTGATGTGAATATTCAAGAAGGCATGGCTACGCATGCCTACCTCGTTACAAAATCGATGGTCGATGACTACTTTTATTCAGCGGACAGTGAGCTGTTGGTTGTGCCACAAGAAGGTCGGTTACGCTTTTATACAGAGCTTGGCATCATCGATATTGAGCCCCAAGAGATCGCAATCATTCCGCGTGGTTTAGTTTACCGCGTCGAACTGATCGATGGTCCCGCGCGTGGGTTTGTTTGTGAAAACTATGGACAGAAATTTGACCTGCCGGGTCGTGGGCCAATTGGTGCAAACTGTTTGGCCAATCCGCGCGATTTCAAAACCCCAGTGGCCGCCTTTGAAGATCGCGAGGTTCCGTCAACCATCACCGTGAAATGGTGTGGTCAATTCCATGTCTCGAACATCGAACAATCACCACTGGATGTCGTGGCATGGCATGGTAATTACGCACCCTGCAAATATGACCTGCGGACATTCAGCCCTGTCGGCGCAATCTTGTTTGACCATCCTGATCCTTCAATTTTCACGGTTCTAACCGCGCCTACACATACCGAAGGTACGGCAAATATTGATTTTGTTTTATTCCGCGATCGCTGGTTGGTGGCCGAAAACACGTTCCGCCCACCATGGTACCATAAAAATATCATGTCTGAATTGATGGGCAATATTCATGGCATATATGATGCCAAGCCCAAGGGATTTGTTCCCGGTGGCATTAGCTTGCACAATATGATGTTGCCACATGGCCCCGACAAAAACGCATTTGAGGGCGCAAGTAATGAACCGATGGTCCCCAACTTTTTGGCGAATACCATGTCCTTCATGTTCGAAACACGGTTCCCACAACACCTGACAGAATTTGCCGCCAACGAGGCGCCCTTGCAAGACGACTATGTGGATTGCTGGAAAGATATGGTGAAACATTTCAACGGCAAAAAGAACCCTTCATGATCCTGTATTCATATTGGCGTTCAACTACATCTTATCGTGTACGGGTTGCGCTTCATTTAAAAGGCGTTCCGTTTACAACACGTTCGATCAACTTGGCCGACGGTGAACAATGTTCGTCAAATTATGAAAAAATCAACCCCAGCATGGGTGTGCCAGCATTACAAATCAACGACGATGTCACCTTGACCCAAAGCATGACAATTTTGTCTTATCTTGAACAAGTCCATCCAGTGCCTGCAATGCTGCCAAGTGACCCCATCAAATCGGCGCTGATTGCGGCTGCGGCAAATGTCATCGCATGTGACATTCACCCCGTAAACAATCTGAAAGTCGTTAGCCGGATGAAATCACTTGGGGCGGATGGTATAGAGTGGATGATTGACTGGATGAACCAAGGGCTTATGGCCTATCAAAAGCTGATCGAACCCAAAGGGCGATATAGTTTCGGCGATGACCTAACGCTCGCAGATATTTGCCTTGTTCCACAACTTTATAATGCACATCGCTGGGGCGTAGATTTATCGCCGTTTAAGCGATTAGTTGAAATTGAACAGGCTTGTCTCATGACGGACGCCTTCCAAAAAGCACACCCTAACAACCAACCGAATTCGGAAACACCATGACAAAACGTTTAAACGCCTTCGTTGCATCTGCCAACTCAAGCGAAACACAATTTCCTCTAAACAATCTGCCTTACGGCGTATTTTTGCAAGGCGACCTGAAACGATGTGGCGTTGCAATCGGTGACTTTGTTTTGGATGTTGCCGCGTTGGAAAAACAAGGCCTGATCGACTTGGGGCAGCCATTATTACAGTCAGCTGCCTGGAACCCAGTGATGGACGCTGGGTCTGATATTTGGGGTCAACTTCGTGCCCGATTAATCACTTTATTGTCTGATGGCAGCGCAGATCAGAATGCAGTTGAAGCCGCATTATATCCGTTGACGGATGTGCAGTTATTGATGCCATTCACGGTTTCAGAATTTACCGATTTCTATGCTGGCAAACACCATGCCACCAATGTAGGCACGATGTTTCGCGGCGCAGAAAATGCGCTTCCGCCAAACTGGCTACACATTCCAATTGGTTACAACGGTCGCGCATCTTCTGTTGTGGTTTCTGGCACCGACATTCATCGACCTTCAGGGCAGTTGAAAGGGCCTGATGACGCCTTACCAAGGTTTGCACCGTCCAAACGGTTCGATATTGAATTGGAAATGGGTGCAATTGTTGGACGCCCATCATCTGATCGCGTTTCTGTGGATCAAGCAGATGACATGATCTTTGGCTATGTGATTTTGAATGACTGGTCTGCGCGTGATATCCAAGCATGGGAATACCAACCCCTTGGCCCGTTTCAATCCAAAGCAACAGCAACAACCATCAGCCCATGGATTGTAACCAAAGCTGCATTGGAACCATTTCGCTGTGAAACACCCACGCGTGATTTCGAACTCTTGGCGCACCTGAAAGACACTGGACCAATGCTGTATGGTATTGATCTAGGCGTTACGATCGCACCAAAAGGATCCGATGCTACCGAGGTCATTCGCACCAATTACAAGGAAATGTATTACTCGGCCGCACAACAATTGGCACATCACACGTCTTCAGGTTGCCCGATGCGGGTGGGTGATTTATTGGGCTCAGGCACCATTTCTGGTGCAACCAAAGATAGCCGTGGATCATTCCTAGAATTAAGCTGGGGTGGTAAAGAACCATTCACACTCGACAGCGGCGAAACCCGCAGTTTTATCGAGGACTATGACACATTAACGCTTCAAGGATTTGCCAAAGGCAGTGATTTCAAAATTGGCTTTGGTGATTGCACGGGCACGATATTGCCTGCGAAATAAAATGAGTTGCCGCAATCTGCAATGACGTTCCTGAATTCTCAATGGGCGAGCATTCGCTGCCTACTTGCCTTCTTTTGTTAGCGGTTTTTTTGACGTCGGTGACAGGCTTTTACGAATTGGTTGATTGTCCGCACAGCTGACATTTGCATCTGACTGATGGAAACTTAAACGCCGCTCATCACCCACGCATCGCCGTGCCGAATGCCTCGAACAGCGGTCTGGATACGCTGTCGTGTTGCGCATTCCATTCGGGATGCCATTGCACGGCATATGCGAAACTTTGGGCGCCTTCCACACGGATGGCTTCGGGGGTTCCGTCGGTTGCGTATCCTTCGACGATGATGCGATCGCCTGCTTGTTTAATGCCTTGGCCGTGCAACGAATTGGTGACAACCGTGTCCGATCCGAAAATTTGTGCGAAATGTCCGTCTGGCGTCAGATTTACATCGTGGCGCATCGCGAATTTTTCCTCTTGGGTACCTTCGGGCGGCATACGGTGGTTCATGCGGCCCGGCAGGTCGCGAATTTCAGGATACAACGACCCGCCGTAAGCCAC
>JGI20152J14361_10000328_pt1 | contig 35161 bp, 29 predicted proteins | sample COG_02_FD_14361 | JGI IMG/M metagenome (IMG submission 14361)
AGCAGACATCAAAAAGGGCCAGTTTCCCAGCCCTTTTTAAACCTATTTCTAAACCTACTTAAAAAGCCTAACCACAGATTAAGCCATAGTTTCCGCGGCTGACAATGCGGCCTGCGCCTGGGTGTTTTGTATCTGATTGTAGTAAGTAATGATATCCACTGTAGGAGCAGCGGCAGTGGCGGCCAGAACCTGCGCCTGAGTCATGCCCACTTCCAACTGAGCATTGTTAACATTCAGCTCAAGGTGTAAGTCACCAGCTTGCTTGTAGGCAGCAGCCCACTCAACGATGGCATCATCTATATCTGAGGCCACAGCAGTAAAGTTAGCCGATCCTGCATCAGTCACCGCAAGTTTGATATCGTTCACGGCCAAGGCCACATCGGACTCCAGAGTCTGCCATTCAGCTAGAATAGCTTGCAGGTTGGTCTCGATATCATTGGCTTCAGTCGACATGGCAGTAAAATTTTTCGACAGAATCTGTAGCGCTGCAACATCTGCAGTCAATCCCGTAATCTGACTTTCATCTGACTTAATAAGATCGTTATCGGCCTTGATTTTGACACCATCAATGGCGATAACCGCAGTTGCCGCAATCACTGCTGGGCCCAGTACAAACCACACCAGGGCACCTTCAGGGAAGGCTGCGATAGTTGCAACTATACCCAAAGTCAGTGCAATGCCGTCGACAATGGCCAGTGCCACGATAGACGCTGTGAGGCTCTTAATCTCGGCTTTAAGGGTATCAATGTCCGCATTGAGCTTGTCGATCTGAGCCTGGTCAGCCTTGGCATCTACAGCTGACTTAGTCGCAATAGTCTGCAGGTTGGCAGCCAGTGTTGGCAGCTCATCTTTAAAGTTTTTAACCGCGGTCAGTGCACCACTGATAAAGGTCACGACCAAACTCAAGGTATTGTTTACATTAGTGAGATCAGTATTGAGTGTCTGCAATGCCGTTTTATTGGTTGGATCAGATTCCAGAGTCATGGCTTGAGTTTTAGCATCGGCTAACAGCTGACTAATGGTCGCGTTATAACTCTGCACCTCATCGGGCACATTCAACAGTCGCGCCATAACGTTATTCACCCAAGTCAGCGCGCCGGCATCAGCGGCTTCAAAAGCCGTTGTAAAGTCGGCCCAGTCTGGCGGATTAGTGCTGAGTGTCGGTAAATTCGATGATAAAACACTGGTGACCAAAGTATTCACAGCCACAACATTTTCTTTATAGGAGGTCTGCTTAACTGCGAGTGATAGCGCATTTTTACTAATTGCTAGTGCAAGAGCCATATCGATTTCCTTGATTGTATTCTTATTTTTAGGGGCCCCATGTCCTTCGAGGCGCCGCAAGCCTAATCCATTTGGCAATGCTTAAAACAGGAACAAACGCTCATATTGCTGGCTAGATGATATTGATCAGAGGTAGTGCACAGACAGCTCATACAGAGGGTAAGGAGGGGATGGAACACCGCGTATATTGAATGTGAAAATTTGAAATATTACAGAAATGTTCCACTTTTTATTTTTTTGCTGGCTACAGGGGCTTCGCTTGAAAAGCTACTGAGCCCAGTAGATCGACACAGGAGTTGCCTGCTGTTGCAAAATCGCCCGAATCGGCAGCTCCATCACATCATCGCCAGCATTGGCCTGAGCCAGCACCTGTTGCTTACTGGCACCACTGATATGAATTATAAGAGACTCAGTATTCAATAGTCGCGGCAAGGTCATGCTCATGCGCTGATGAGGTGCATCCAGTGGCGTAACCGCAATACAGTCTGCGCCGGAGCGCATGTCAAGACCGCGGGCTAAAGTCTCAGTGCCAGGAAACAATGAGGCAGTGTGGCCATCATCACCCATACCCAAGATAACCACAGTAAAGCGGCCAACCGTATTTAAGCGCTGCTGGCACTCTGCTTCGCCGTCGAGGGCATATTCAGCAGATGTCTTTAATGCCAGATACTCAGCTTTATGGGCTTCGTTGATCAGCAAATTTTCACGTACCAGCTTTTCATTACTGGCAGCGTGGTCAGCATCGACCCAGCGCTCATCAGCCAGGGCAATGGTCACCTTGGACCAGTCGAGATCAGACTGAGATAACAGGTGAAAAAAACCCACTGGAGTGCGGCCGCCAGAGACAACTAGAGAGGCCTTGCCCTCAGTCTCGATGGCTGCGCTCAGCATGCCACTGACCTTGGCGGAAAGTGCTGCATCCAAAGCGGAGGTATTTTCAAATTTAAGCATCGACATCATATTTATCCTTTTCCCTTGCCTGACTTAGGCTTCGTACCAGCTACGCCCATCTTTTTCCATCAACATGTCTGCCTTGGAGGGACCCCAGGTGCCAGCACTGTATGTCTTAGTCCCTACGTTCTTCTCAGCCCATGAATCCAACAGCTGATCACACCAGCGCCAAGAAGCTTCAATCTCATCGCGACTAACAAATAGCCACTGATCACCTTTGATCACCTCTAAAAACAGGCGCTCGTAGGCATCGGCAATTCGCGACTCACCAGAGGAATCGAAGAAGTCCAGATTCAGGGTGCGCTTCTCAAGACTTAAACGCTCTTTGAGGCTCTGCTTCTTCGAGAACATCTCAAGCTCAATACCTTCATTTGGCTGCAGGCGAATAATCAGACGATTTTGTGCATCACCACCTTTATCAGGGAAAATCGCATGGGGAATCTCTTTGTAGGTAATCACTACCTGAGTCACCTTGTCTTGCATACGCTTGCCGGTACGCAGATAAAACGGCACGCCAGCCCAACGCCAGTTGTCGACATAGGCTTTTAAGGCAACGAAGGTTTCAGTGTCATTGCTGCTGTCTTGACTGCCCTCTTCTTCCTTGTAGCCAACCACTGGCTCGCCGGCAACCCAGCCAGCGGAGTATTGTCCACGCACTGATTGCTCGAGAACATTTTCGCTGTCGATGGGTTTTAGTGCGCGTAGGATCTTAACTTTCTCGGCGCGAATCTCATCTGCCTGGAGTGAATTTGGCGGCTCCATCGCGACCATGCAAAGTAGCTGCAGGAGGTGATTTTGAATCATGTCCCGGAGCTGACCTACATTGTCATAGTAGCTCCAGCGGCCTTCGATACCGACAGTTTCAGCAACAGTAATCTGCACGTTATCGACACAGGTATTGTCCCACTGGGAATTGATCATGCGATTGGCAAATCTCAGGGCCAACAGATTCTGTACCGTCTCTTTACCTAAGTAGTGGTCAATGCGGTAGATATTGCGCTCATCAAAATACTCACCGACGGTGGCATTAACTGCCCGGGAGCTTTCGAGATCTTTGCCTATAGGCTTTTCCAAGACAATGCGCGCCAACTTATCAACGCAGCCCGCAGCATCTAAATGGTTACAGATAGATCCGTAGAGACTCGGTGGGGTCGCCAGATAATAGATTGCCGTGCGCTTCGCAACCAGCCACTCTTTGAGTGTCAGAAAATCTTTTTTGTGGGAGAAATCGACTTTCATATAGCTCAGGCGACGACTAAATTTGCGCCATGTGGCAGCGTCCCAGTCGGACTCAGGAATATGTTTTTTTAGATTCACCTCAACCTCAGCAATAAACTCTTTGCTGCTGATATCTTGGCGAGCGAGACCGGCAATACGCACACTGTCACCCAGTAGCCCAGCACGATCCAGCTGATAGAGCGCAGGAAATAACTTGCGCTCAGAGAGGTCGCCCTTTGCACCAAAGAGTACCAAATCAATATTGTTGTTCATCATCAAGCTCCCATTTACAGCACAGATTTATCGCAAAATGCTGCTAATTATTATTCTATTAATCACTGACCTAACAGACTAGCCTCGCGGGCCAACTGCTCAATTTCATCCCAGCGCTGATCGCGTACTAACTGAGCAGGACAGATCCAAGAACCGCCGACACATAGTACATTTGGCAGGGACAGATATTCCATTACATTATGCAGACCAATGCCGCCGGTGGGGCAAATTCGTGCCTCGCTAAAGGGGCCGTATAGGGACTTGATCATAGCTGAACCCCCTGCAGCTTCAGCGGGGAAAAACTTAAAGTCTTGGTAGCCCTGCTCCATGCAACGCATCATTTCAGTCGCTGAGGAGATACCGGGCAACAGGCCAATGGAAGAATCGGCAGCTGCTGCTAATAGTTTGTCTGTACTTCCTGGGGAGACCATAAACTGACAACCCAGATCTTCAGAGAGTTTTACTTGATCAGCGGTGCAAACGGTGCCAGTGCCAACAATCGCACCTGGTACATGCTGCACAATTTGGCGAATGCCCTCAACTGCTGCTGCAGTTCTCAGGGTCACTTCAAGCACATTTAAACCACCTGCAATAAGCGCCTTTGCCAACGGCACAGCATCTTCCACACGATCGATAACAATTACTGGGATTACCGTATTACCGGCCAAAAGATCTCGCACTGATCACTCCTTAAATATTGTGTAAGTAATTTTTTAATTAAGCGCTTTGTAAATAAGCACGCTGTAAATGTAAGCTCGGTATTAAATGTTCTTTGAATAACGGCTCGCCACTAGCTGTTCTGCAGCTTCTTCGCTGCGCCCAGCAAACCGAGCTTATTATGTGTCACCAGATAGACCGGTATTGGCTCGAGATAGGTGGCAAAACGGCCCTTATCTTCAAATTTTTCACGAAATCCACTATTCACAAAGAACTCGCTGAATCGCGGCACAACACCACCGGCAATATAAATACCGCCCTTGGCACCCAGAGTCAGAGCCAGATTGCCCGCCGCTGCGCCCATGGATTCACAAAATGTATAGAGTGCCGTAAGCGCTTCTGGATTGCTGTTAGCCAGCGCCGCTGCGACTACATCCGGCGGAGTAGTCAGGGTCGGATCAGTGCCTTCCATCTGACAGATGGCATTGTAGATATTCACTATGCCTTTGCCTGACAGCACCCGCTCGAGAGAGACCCGCTTATAGCTCTCAAGCAGGCAGGTCAAAACATCCATTTGACGCTGCCCAACAGGAGCAAAATCAGCATGACCGCCCTCGGTATCCAAAACGTGATAACCATCGCTATGGGAGATAAGTCCCGCCATGCCGAGGCCAGTGCCAGCACCCAAAATACCCACTGGCTTGTGTGCCTGAGGTTCACCGCCACCGATCTTAATGCTGTCTTCCGGACCCAGCTCAGTAATACCATGAGCCACGGCTTCAAAATCATTTATGACAACCAGATTCTGGCAATCAAACCATTCAAGCAAGTGGGTCTTGGTAAACTCCCAGTGGCTGTTGGTAAAAGAGATATGTTCCGCATCCGCGGGACAGGCGACGGCTAGGCAAACGCTATGTGGCGCGCCGATAAAACCGGTAGCCAGGGCAATCTCGTCTCTCAGTTTAACAATCAGATCGCTAAACTGGGGGTACTCTTCAACCGAGTGATAGAACTCAAATTCGCTTTCCAGCTGACCTTCGCGCAGCGCTGCAAAGCGTGCATTGGTGCCACCTATATCGGCGACTAAATTCCAGCGTTGCTCAGTCATGGCTAGACGCCTCCAAACAGGAATGAAGCACCCTGTTCCGCATTACTTATATTGCCTCGATTGACCGCAAAGTATTCACGACCGCAGCCGCGCTGACCCGCGTCCGGCTGGGGTGAGGCATCACGGGCTTCAAGCTCCGCAACATCACCGATAAATTGCAACTCGCCGGTGACCGCATTAACCCGAATCACATCGCCATTGATCACCTTGGCCAAGACACCGCCATTGGCTGCTTCAGGCACCAGATGAATTGCCGCTGGCACCTTGCCCGATGCGCCAGACATACGGCCATCAGTAACCAGTGCAACCTTGTAACCCTTATCTTGCAGAATACCGAGCATCGGCGTCAGTTTGTGCAGCTCTGGCATACCCAACGCTTTGGGACCCTGAAAACGCACAACCACAACGCAATCACGATTCAACTGACCAGACTCAAACAGAGCCGCCAGATCATCCTGAGCGTCAATCACNACNGCAGGTGCTTCAACAANCTGATGCTCTGCAGCAACGGCAGACACTTTGATCACACCGCGACCGAGGTTACCTTTTAATAGGCGCAAACCGCCCTCAGGGGAAAAAGCCTTGTCCACTGTGGTCAGTACTTCAAGATCCAGAGGTATTATGGGTGACTCATGCCACACCACTTTGTCGTTATCCAAGAACGCTTGCTGAGTGAAGTCACCAAAATCGACGCCCCAAGAGGTCTTGGCATCGGCGTGCATAAAGCCGCCGCCCAGCAGCTGACGGAACATGCAGCTAGTGCCGCCGGCAGCGTGAAAATGATTCACATCGGCATGACCATTGGGATAGACCTTGGCTAATAATGGCACTGCCGCAGATAGCTCAGAGATATCATCCCAATTGAGGATAATACCTGCAGCTCGGGCGATTGCCACAAGGTGCATGGTGTGATTGGTTGACCCGCCAGAAGCTAAGAGTGCAATAGTGGCGTTGACCATGCTGCGCTCATCGACGACTTCACCCACCGGACGATAGTCATTGCCCAGAGCAGTAATCCGTGCCATTTGGTGACAGGTCTCAACCGTGAGCTTATCGCGCAGTGGATTAGATGGATTGACAAAGGAGCTGCCTGGCAGCTGCAAGCCCATGGCTTCAAGAACCACCTGGTTGCTATTAGCCGTGCCATAAAAGGTACAGGTACCGGCGCTGTGATAAGAATCAGACTCTGCCTGCAACAATTCTTCGCGATCAATTTTGCCTTCGGCAAACAGCTGGCGAATGCGCTGCTTCTCTTTATTGGGTAAGCCTGACTCCATTGGACCAGCGGGAACAAACAGCGCTGGCAAATAGCCAAAGCTGAGCACGCCCATCAATAGTCCAGGAACAATTTTATCGCAGATGCCCAGAGCCAATACGCCATCAAACATCTGATGCGACAGCGACATGGCGGTGCACTGAGCGATCAAGTCACGACTCAGCAGACTCAACTCCATACCGTCTTGACCCTGAGTAACACCGTCGCACATAGCGGGAACGCCGCCGGCAACCTGTGCTGTACAACCGATATCGCGCATCGCCTGCTTGATCTTGTCCGGGTAGACCGCGTAGGGCTGGTGGGCCGAAAGCATGTCGTTGTAAGAAGTGACGATGGCGATATTGCTGGCTTCCATCAGTCGCAGACTATTCTTGTCGTCTTCACCGCAGGCAGCAAAACCGTGAGCCAGATTGCCGCAACTTAACTTGCCACGCTCAGGTCGATTACTCTTGTCTTCTTTAACTTGACGCAAATAATCAGCTCTCAGGCTACTACTGCGTTCGATGATGCGCTGAGTGACTTCAGCAACTGTGGTATTTAACTGGACCATAGCGACTCCGCTCAATAGCGGCTCCATGTAGATTAGCTGCGAATTGTAACAAAATTACGGAATTTAACCAGACTCAATGTATAATTCGACGAAATATCGTAATTTTATTACATTTAAGATTTGTTGCGGCAGTGCCGTTTTAAATAGGCTATTGTGGCGACAACCTCCCTATAGGACGGCATCAAAAGATGCCCCTAGCTGAGCTCTAGGTGAACTCTAGCTGAACCCTAGTTTACGCTTTAGCCGACACCAATTAAACGGCCTATATAGACTAATTAAACACAGGAACTTGGATAGATGACTTCCAGCAGCAAGACCACAAACAAGTACAATCCGACCAGCACCCCAGCATGGAAAACCCTTGAACAGCAGGCAGAAAAAGCCCAGCAACAAAGTATCAGTGACTTTTTCCTACAGAACCCCCAGCGCAGCAGCCAAATGTCTGTGCAGAGCGGCGAGCTTTTCCTCGACTATTCCAAGAACCTGGTCTCTGATGAAACTTGGCAGGCACTGCTTGAACTCGCCGCTCAGTCCCCCCTGGAACAGCATCGTGCAGACATGTTCTCGGGAGAAAAGATCAATACTACCGAAGGCCGTGCAGTACTTCATGGCGCACTGCGAGCTGAGATTGGCGATCAAACTGTCGCCTCAGCCGCCGCCGAATCCGATCAGCGTGTTAGCCTGGTCAAACAACAGCTGGCAGACGTCGAGCTGGTCAGCGAGAAAATCCGCAGCGGCCAGTGGCTTGGCAGCACCGGCAAAGCCATTACCGATGTCATCAATATTGGTATTGGCGGTTCTGACCTAGGCCCCAAATTGGCCTGCAGCGCACTGCAAGAATTTGCCCACCCGGATATCAAGCTGCACTTTATCTCCAATGTGGATGGTGCTGAAATTCTGACCATCCTAAAGAAGCTCAATCCAGAGACCACTCTGGTGGCCTTGGCCAGCAAGACCTTTACCACCCACGAGACATTGCTCAACGCCAAGACCGCTCGCAATTGGTTCGCCGAGACATTGGGACTAGAGAACGCACAAGCTAGCAGCCACTTTGTCGGCCTTACCGCCAATCGCGCCAATGCGCTGGCCTATGGCATCCCCGCTGATCAGATTTTGGAGTTTGCCGAATGGGTTGGCGGGCGTTATTCACTCTGGTCCAGTATCGGCCTATCTATTGCCATCTCTATTGGCTTTGAGAAGTTTGTCGAGATGCTAGCCGGTGCACGAGAAATGGACCTGCATTTTCAACAGGCACCAATGGCAGAGAATATGCCGGTAATTATGGCTCTGCTGGGCATCTGGTATAGCAACTTTCTCGACGCCCAATCCAATGCAGTGATTCCCTACTGCGAACGGCTACTACTATTACCCTCTTATCTTCAGCAGCTGGATATGGAGAGCAACGGTAAGTCGACAACCCTCGATGGCGAGTCAATTGATTATCAAACCGGCGCGATTCTCTGGGGCCAGACTGGCACCAATGGACAGCATGCGTTTTTCCAGCTGTTACATCAGGGCACACGAATGGTGCCCATCGATTTCGTTGCCGCCGCCGTGGATAATTTGAGCAATGAAGAACATCACCGCGTGCTGCTGGGCAATATGCTGGCTCAGGCATCGGCTCTGATGTGCGGCCAAGAAGCACCGGAAGGCGAAGCCTACCGATACTATCCTGGCAACAAGCCATCCAATGTGTTGTTGCTCGATCAGCTGTCGCCAAAGAATTTTGGTGCACTGATCGCACTCTATGAACACAAGGTATTTGTTCAGGGCAGTATTTGGAATATTAATTCGTTCGATCAGTGGGGTGTCGAGCTGGGCAAGAAAATGGCCAATCAGTTGTTGGCTTCAGACACCGCCTCTGATTCTGAGCATCCTGCGGAATTAGATCCTTCCACCACAGCGCTGTTTGCCCACATTATGAAGTGCCAAGAGTAACGGCTATAGATTGAGTTGCGCTAGATGCGCAGCTCTTTTGGCAGGGAAAAAGTAACATCTTCAACCACGCCGCTCAGCTCTTGAGGGGCGTTGGCACCCAGCTCTACCAGACGCGCAATGACATCTCGCACCAGCACATCCGGTGCCGATGCACCGGCGGTAATACCAATAGCCTTACTCTGCTTCAGCCATTCAGTATTGATATCTTCAGGACCATCAATCAGATAAGCCGTGCAACCACAGCGCTCCGCCAACTCACGGAGGCGATTGGAGTTGGAGCTAGCAACAGAACCCACCACCAGAATTAAATCAGACTCCATGGCTAACTGCTTAACCGCATCCTGACGGTTTTGCGTGGCGTAACAGATGTCGTCTTTTCGCGGCCCTTGAATAGCGGGGAATTTCTGGCGCAGAGCGTCTATCACTTTAGCCGTATCATCCATAGACAATGTAGTCTGGGTGACAAAGGCCAGTTTAGAGGGATCTTTCACCTCAAGTTTCGCCACATCAGTCTCGTCTTCAACCAGATAGATATTGCCACCCTTGGAGTAGTCATACTGACCCATGGTGCCTTCCACTTCCGGGTGACCGGCGTGGCCAATCAATACAGACTCCATGCCCTCTAAGCTATATTTAGACACTTCCATATGCACCTTGGTGACCAATGGGCAGGTAGCATCAAAGACTTTAAGGCTGCGACGGCGGGCTTCATCTTGAACCGCTAAGGAAACACCGTGAGCACTGAAGATAACAATCACATCATCGGGAATTTCATCTAGCTCATCGACAAACACGGCGCCGCGATTGCGCAAATCATCGACAACAAATTTATTGTGTACCACTTCATGGCGCACATAGATCGGCGCACCAAAAACTTCCAGAGCGCGATTCACGATATCAATGGCACGATCAACGCCGGCGCAAAAACCCCTCGGGTTGGCTAGCTTGATATCCATTAGTGCAGGTTCTCCGGAACAACGCCGAGAATTTTTACCTGGAAGACAATATTCTTACCGGCTAATGGATGGTTAAAATCTACCATCACTTCGCCGTCGACTATATCGGTAATCACACCTGGCAGCTCACCGTCGCCGTTCTGAAACGAGAACATGGCACCGATCTCAATCTCCAGTTCGATAAAATTATCCATGGCCACAGCCTGAACATTTTGCTCGTTGTGCTGACCAAAGGCCTTTTCCGGTGGCACTAAAAACTCCTGCTCATCGGTGGCTCTCAGGCCAAACAATGTCTCTTCAAAACCAGGTAGCAGACTGCCGTCGCCAATTGAAAAAGTCGCCGGCTTACCTTCAAAATTCGAATCCACTACAGCACCATCCTCTAGTGCCAGGGAAAAATGCAACGTAACAGTGGTGCCTGTATCTATGGGTATACTCATATCTAAAACTCGTAAAAATTTTGAATTATTGGGTCTAACTACTTCTTATCTGGAATCACTACCGGGGCTTCAGCGGAATCCTCTGTCTCACTTGCGGACTGAAAAAACAGCCCATCAATAATAATCAATACAGCGCCAACAGAGATTGCCATGTCCGCCACATTAAAGGCGGCGAAGTGCCAATTGGCCCAATGGAAGTCGAGAAAATCTACCACGTATCCGAGAGTTAATCGGTCATAGAGATTGCCCAGTGCGCCGCCCAATATTAGCGACAGTGCCAATGCCTCAAGTACGCGCTGGCGAGGTAAACGGGTCAACCAGACTGCAATGATCAAACTGACCACAATAGAGATAATGCTAAACAACCAGCGCTGCCAGCCACCTGCATCGCTGAGAAAACTAAAGGCCGCGCCCTCATTGTGAGCGCGCACCAGATTAAAGATGCCATTGACATAGAGACTCTGACCAAGACTAAACTCCGCCATGATCCACAGCTTAGTCAGCTGATCCAGCAGCAGTATGCTTGCCGCTAGGGCAAACCATTTTAGCCAGGGCAGCGTTTTAACTGGTGCTTTAACTGGTACTTTAAGCTTAGGCATAGTGACGTGTCTCACCCGTATCAGAGAGATTAGTCACGCAGCGACCACAGATTTCCAAGTGCTCTGCATGGCTTCCCACATCTTCAATAAAGTGCCAGCAACGAACACATTTCTCGGCGCTAGAACGCTGCAGGCCAACTTTTAAACCTTCCAGCATAGACCCATTAGCACCGACGCCCTCTTCCAGAGGCAGCAAGGTTGCCTTCGAGGTGATGGTGACAAAGCGCAACTCATCACCCAGTTTGGCCAATGATTGGTGTAATTCAGGTCCAGCATAAAGTTGGATATCCGCACCCAGAGAGCCTTTTACTACACCCTGATTGCGCTGATCTTCAATCACCTTATTGATCGCTTCTTTAGCCTGCATAATCGCAGCCCAATCAGCGGGGCTAATATCATCGCCGCCAGACAGACGCGGTAGCGAATACCACTCAGCAATAAACACAGAAGACTCGCGCTCGCCTGGCATAAAGCCCCAGAGTTCACTGGCGGTAAAGCTCAGAATCGGCGCGATCCATCGAGTAAAGGCTTCGGCAATATGATGCAGAGCGGTCTGCGCAGAACGGCGTGCCAGACTATTTTCTGGACAGGTGTAGATGCGGTCTTTAATGATATCCAGATAGAAACCACCCATATCGCGGACACAAAAATTGTGTAGCTTTTGATAGATCAGGTGAAACTGAAACTCATCATAGGCAGTGATAATTTCTTCCTGCAAACCCGCTGCGCAATCCACCGCCCAGCGATCCAGCGCCAACATGTCCTCATGGGCAACTCCATGCTCGGTGGGATCAAAGCCATCGATATTGGAGAGGAAATAACGTGCAGTGTTGCGAATCCGACGGTAGGAATCACCGGCGCGACTCAAAATCTCATCCGAGACCGTCATCTCGCTACTAAAGTCAGCCGAGGCAATCCACAGACGCAACACATCGGCGCCCATCTCATTGATGACTTTTTGCGGGGAAATTACATTGCCGATGGACTTGGACATCTTGCGACCATGTTCATCAACGGTGAAGCCGTGGGTCAGCACGGCCTTGTAAGGGGCTGTGCCATTGATCGCGATAGCGGTCTTCAATGACGACTGAAACCAGCCACGGTGTTGATCTGAGCCCTCGAGGTAAAGATCTGCAGGATAGCGCAGCTCTTGCCGGGCGTTGATCACGGATTCATGGGTAACACCGGAGTCAAACCACACATCCAGAGTGTCAGTCACTTTTTGGTAGTCGGCGATATCTTCGCCAATCAGCTCGGCAGCTTCAAGTTCAAACCAGGCTTCAATGCCATGCTCTTCAACTCGCAGGGCAACCTGCTCAATCAGCTGTGGCGTATTCGGGTGCAACTCGCCGCTCTGCTTGTGAACAAACAGTGCGATAGGAACGCCCCAGGTACGCTGGCGAGAAATACACCAGTCTGGACTATTATCGAGCATGCCTTCGATACGCGCTTGGCCCCAATCTGGGTGCCAGCTAACGCCTTTAACCGCGGCCTTAGCCTTGGCTAGCAAGCCGTTTTTATCCATGGAGATAAACCACTGCGGTGTAGCGCGATAAATCAACGGGGTTTTGGTGCGCCAACAGTGGGCGTAACTGTGAACAAATTGGCCGCAGCTGAGCAGACGTTTGCCCTCGCGCAGAACCTCCAAAACCGAGTCATCGACTTTGTACACATGTTGCCCTGCAAAGAGCTCGACATCATCGGCATAGAGGCCGTTATCCAAAATATAATTTAAGGTGCCAATGCCATATTGCTTGGCGACGACGAAATCTTCCATGCCGTGATCTGGTGCCGTGTGCACACAGCCAGTACCGGCATCGGTGGTCACATGCTCACCGAGCAGCACAGGAATGTCGCGCTCATAGAACGGGTGACGGGCAATAATATTTTCTAATTCTTGGCCCTGACAGCTAGCAAGCTGCTGATAGTCTTCAATCTCAAGACGCTGCATCACTGATTCCAGCAGCAGCTGTGAACAGATCAGACGCTGGGGTCCATTCTCGCCATTGGTCTGCACCAGCACATAGTCAACATCGGCACCCACAGAAATCGCCTGGCTGCTGGGCAGCGTCCAGGGTGTCGTGGTCCAGATCAACATATTGATCTCGCCTTCGCCAGGCAGACCGCCAAATGCGCTGGAGACTTTATCCAACTGCACGGCGTCGGTTACGGCATAGGCGACGTCGATGGTGTAAGAGGTTTTGTCCTGATATTCCACTTCTGCTTCAGCCAGAGCTGAACCGCCCACTACACTCCAATAAACCGGCTTGTAGCCTTTCACCAGATGGCCGTTGGCGGCAATTTTTCCCAGTGCGCGAATGGTGTCCGCTTCCACCTGATAATTCATTGTCAGGTAGGGACGTTCCCAATCACCAAAGATGCCGAGACGCACAAAACCCTGACGCTGGCCTTCGACCTGCTTCATGGCATATTCGCGACACTTTTTGCGGAAGGTGGAGTACTCGACTTTGACGCCGGCTTTACCAATCTTCTTTTCTACGTTGTGTTCAATGGGCAGACCGTGACAATCCCAACCGGGAATATAAGGCGCATCAAAGCCGCTCATGGTGCGCGCTTTAACGATAATATCTTTAAGGGTTTTGTTTACCGCATGACCCAGGTGAATCTCGCCGTTGGCGTAAGGAGGGCCATCGTGAAGAATATACTGTTCGCGGCCAGCGCGGGCCTCGCGAATCTGCTGATAGAGATTGCTGTCCTGCCATTCTTTTAACATTCCCGGCTCCCGCTGGGCCAGATTGGCGCGCATGGGGAAGGCTGTCTTGGGCAGGTTCAGTGTTGCTTTGTAATCAGTCATTGGTTTCTTTGTTTGACCACAGTGGCCAACCCTATATCAGTTTATTGTTTTGTAAAGTGTCTGGCCCAAGCTCTTCTGTAACGCCGAGGCTATATATCGTTGTGCAAAAACCACTGACGGATGTTTCTTACATCAGCAGTGATTGTCGCTACCAGCTTTTCAACACTGGTGAATTTTTCTTCCTCGCGAACCTTGTGCAAAAACTCCACTGCAATTCGCTGACCGTAAAGATCACCGGCAAAATCTAGCAGGTGCACTTCGAGGATCGGCTTTACTAAATCCCCCACTGTGGGTCGCAATCCGACATTGGCGGCGCCGCAATACAGCGTACCAGCAACATTCACTCGCACCGCAAAAACACCGGATAAGGGCGCACTAAAACGGGCTAGCTGCACATTCGCAGTGGGAAAGCCTAGTTCACGTCCGAGCTGTTGGCCATAGCCAACCACTCCACTGATGGCAAAGGGTCGTCCAAGTAACTGGGCAGCCCGGGCAAAATCTGCCTGCTCCACCACTTCACGAACCAGGGTACTGCTCACTCGACGGCCATCCGCTTCGACTGTCGCCGTGTCCTGCACCTCAAACCCGTGGAGCTTGCCCTGCTCGTTCAACATAGCAAAGTCGCCACTGCGATCACAGCCAAAACGGAAGTCATCGCCGACGATCAAATGCTTCACCGCGAGTCCACGAACCAATACCTGACCGACAAAATCCGCTGCCGACAGATTGCGGAGATCGCGATTGAATTGCAGGCAAACCACCGAGTCCACACCCAGGGACAGTAATGTTTCAATCTTTTCGCGCAATCGCATCAACCGCGCTGGCGCTCGTTCAGCTGAGAAATACTCTCGCGGCTGCGGCTCAAAGGTCATCGCCACCGAGGGTATCTGCAAACGCTGAGAGGCCTCTTTTACCTGAGCTAAAATCGCCTGATGACCAATGTGCACACCGTCGAACGAACCGATGGTGACCACCGATTTTTGGTTTGGGGAATGCAGGTTGTGCAAACCGCGAACAAAGGTCATTTTGGCATGAGGCACAGGCGAGGTTTTCACTGTTCAAAATAGTCGTCGAGTATACCTAGCAAAGGCCATAAACGTAAGGCACTGCGGCCAATTAACAGCCCCTGAAAAGACGAAATAAACTGCTGTCTAGACTGCTGTCTAAACGGCCATCGATAGCACGCCAATTTAATCCCCAGAGGTGGTGGCTTTAGCAGGCCCTTTTAAATCACTGAGACGCATACCACCAAACCCGAGAACGGCAATATAAACTCCAAAGCCGCCTAGGCAGATACAGGCGATAGCACTACTGCGCTGCCACCAGCCAAGCTGTTGCCAGATACTGGTCTCAAATGCATCGAACTGACCGCCGAGCCAGACCAGGGTCGCGACCATGAGTATTACCGCCAACAACAGAGTTACCAAAAAGCGCAACCAAGCGCGACCTGGGAGATAGATAGCCTTGCTGCGCAGAGCCAAAAATAATAGCAGTGCATTTAAGAATGCCGACAACGATGTCGCCAGCGCCAGACCGACATGACCCACCTGCCAATAAAAATGCAGTGGTATGACCAAGATTAAGTTGAGCGCCATATTGGAGACCATGGCAATCACACCGATACGCACTGGCGTGCGCATGTCCTGACGGGCAAAAAATCCCGGCGCCAACACCTTGATTAACATAAAGGCGATCAAGCCCAGGGAATAGGCGCGCAGACTCAGGGATGCCATAGACATATCCCGTGGGGTCATCACCTCGCCGTAGAGAAATAATGTCGCCAGAATCGGCTCAGCGAGAAGCATCAGGGCCGCAGCGGCTGGCACGGCAATCAACAACACCATACGCAGAGCCCAATCCAGAGTTTGGGAGTAGGCCTCAACTGAACTGGCCGCATGATGTCGAGAGAGGTTCGGCAGTATCACTGTGGCAATAGCCACCGCAAACACCCCCAGAGGCAGTTCCGAGAGACGATCCGAGTAATACAGCCAAGAGACACTACCGGTGGGCAGAAAGGTTGCCAACATAGTGTCGAGCATCAAATTGATCTGGCTTACGGATACACCAAAGATGGCTGGACCCATCAACCTGAGTATTTTTCGCACTCCCGGATGACGCCAATCCACCACCGGTACCGGCAGCATATGAATACGCGCCAAAAACGGTAGCTGGAAGCAGAACTGAATCGCACCAGCGGCAAACACACCCCAGGCCAAGGCATAGGTGGGCTGATCAAACCAGGGCGCCGCAATCAGGGCAGCAAAGATCAGAGACAGATTGAGCAGCACCGGCGTAAAAGCGGGAACCGCAAAGCGGTCATAGCTATTGAGGATGCCACCGGCAACACCGGTCATTGAGATAAATAACAAATAGGGAAAGGTAATGCGCAGCATTTCAGCGGTGGCATTAAATTTAAACGGATCGTTGAGGTACCACTTCGGTGCAAACAGCGCAGCGAAAAATGGCGCGGCGACCACAATCACCAGCGTTAATATCAGCAGCGCCATGCCCAGAGTGCCGAATACTCGATTGACCAACTCTTTGAGCGCCGCCTGACTACCATTTTGGCGATACTCCCCGAGCACTGGAACAAAGGCTTGAGCAAAAGCACCTTCAGCAAAGAGACGGCGAAAAAAGTTGGGAATCTTAAAGGCGACAAAGAACACATCGGCCAGGGCTTCGGCACCAATCACTCGGGCGAAGATAATATCCCGCGCCAGTCCGAGAACCCGCGACAGCATAGTAAAGAAGCTGACCACGCCACTGGAGCGCAGCAGACCACCATCGGCCTTCACTTTCGTAGGCGACGGCTGTGGTGGATGATTGCTGGGCTTCTGATTCAATTTTTACTCGATTGACAGGGGCTTTTCACAGCAGTTTAACGACCTCCAAGCCCATCTCCAAGTGAATACTGAAAAGCTGTGAAAGCTAGCTGGACGCCTCAGGCTTCTCTGACAGTACAAAGTAATTATATTGCTTCGACAATTGGGTTGAATGTAGCTTACAAAACATGTATATTTCCGCGCCTTCAGTGAGACCAATTAAGAGGAGTACAACAAGTGGCAAATTCAGTACAAGCTAAGAAACGCGCACGACAGAACGAGAAACGCCGACAGCACAATGCCAGCTTGCGCTCTATGGTTCGCACCTATTTGAAAAAAGTCGATGCAGCTATTGATAGCGGCGTTCAGGCTGATGCTCAGCTGGCTTACACCACTGCAGTGCCGGTTCTAGACCGCATGGCAGACAAAGGCATTCTGCACAAGAATAAAGCTGCTCGTCACAAGAGCCGCCTAAATGCTAAAGTTAAGGCGCTTGGTTAATAGTTATTTATTAGCCAGCAGTAAAAGAACCGGCTCTGGCCGGTTTTTTTATGTCTGGGATTTATTGCTCTGCAAATAAAGCGGCATAAATATATCAGTATAAAAAGACCCGCATAAAAAAACCCCGCCAATTGGCGGGGTTTTTATTAACGTTTTAGTACTTTAGAGCTTTAGCACTCCAGCAATCTCTATAGCTGATTCAGCGCCGTAGTCATCTCGACAACCGCCTTCTTGCCGTCGCCGTAGACCATCAAGGTATGGTCCATTGCGAACAACGGATTAGGCAAACCGGCAAAACCGGGGCTCAATGAACGCTTGATCACGACAACCGTCTTGGCTTTATCAACATTGAGAATTGGCATGCCGTAGATCGGACTACCTTCAACATCACGGGCCATGGGATTGGTCACATCGTTGGCACCAATCACAATCACCACATCAGTGTCTTCGAAGGTAGGATTGATTCTATCCATTTCCACAAGTTTATCGTAAGGCACCTCAGCTTCAGCCAACAGAACATTCATATGACCGGGCATACGTCCTGCCACCGGATGAATACCGTATTCAACCTCAACACCCTTCGCCTCCATGGCGTCAGCCAGCTCGCGCACCGCGTGTTGCGCCTGAGCCATGGCCATACCATAACCTGGCACTATAACGACGCGCTGAGCATTCTCCAGCAGCATAGCCACTTCGTCGGGCTGAGCACTAGTAACCTTACCGGCATAGACTTCATCAGCATCAATAATCTCGCCACTGGCCGCCATTTTGCCAAATAGTACATTGGCCAGAGAACGGTTCATCGCCACACACATAATGCGCGTCAAGATCAGTCCCGAGGTTCCCACCAACGAACCGGCAATAATCAATACCGTGTTGCCGAGAATAAAACCAGCGAAAGCCGCTGCGATACCAGAGTAGGAATTCAGCAGTGCAATCACTACTGGCATATCAGCGCCACCAATTGGCATCACTAAGAACAGACCCAACAACAGCGCCAGAACAACCACAGCCACCATAGCAGCAACATTGCCTGGATTGACCACAACCAATGCCACAGCAACCAGCGCAGCTATGACAAATAGCGCGTTGCCCACTGGACCTCCGGGAAGACCATAGCTTTTCTTCATCAACTCCTGCAGCTTAGCGAATGCCACCAGGCTACCGGTCAAAGTCAGCGCACCGATCAATACAGTCATACCAATAGCGATCAGAGCAATAGTGCCCTCAGGTCCAGGACCAAAAGCGCTGCTATTAGCAACCACTGGGGTTAACAGCTCGGCAAAAGATGCAGGTGTAGTTCCCAACTTGGTGTAATACTCAGCCAGTGCGATAGTCAGTGAAGCACCACCACCAAAACCATTGAGCAGAGCCACCATCTGTGGCATCGAGGTCATCTGAATGCGCAGCGCCATAATGCTACCCACTATAGAACCCACCACTACGCCGGCGATCACATAGGTATAGTCAATGGTGTTCATGTTTAGCAGTGTTATTACCACGGCGATCAACATGCCCAGTGCCGAGAGCATATTGCCCCGCACTGCAGTTTTCGGTTTAGTCAGGCCTTTAATGCCGAGAATAAACAACACGCCGGCAATCAGGTAGATAAAATTAACAAGATTCTCATTCATCGCTTACTTCCTCTTAAACATGGCAAGCATGCGATTAGTCACAAGGTAACCACCGACAACATTGATGGTCGCCAGCGTCACAGCGATAAAGCCCAACACATTCACCATCATCGGTGAACCGTCATTGCCCGCGGCCAGCAAAGCGCCTACTAGGGTAATACCGGAAACCGCATTGGTTCCTGACATCAATGGCGTATGCAGTGTCGGTGGCACTTTGGTAATCAGTTCAACACCGAGAAATAACGACAGCACAAACAGTGCTAATAACAGAATTAAAATATCCATTTGCTTTACTCCCCTTGTGCTTCAGTTTCAGGTTCTAGTTTTGATTCAGGCGCCTTGAGTTCCGGCAGTCCCAGCAGCTTGCGCATATGCGGATGTGGAATCTCGCCTTTATGGGCAACAACCGTACCTGCAACAATCTCATCGTTAAAATCGAGGTTGAGGTTGCCCTCTTCGTCGAGAATTAACTCAAGTAATGTCTGCATGTTTTTGCCGTACATCTGACTGGCGTGATAAGCCAACTCGGATGGCACGTTCTCGGGACCCAAAATAGTCACGCCGTGGGCAACAACTGTTTTGCCCTGCTCGGTGAGATCGCAATTACCACCACGCTCCGCCGCCAAATCAACAATCACTGAACCGGGCTTCATGGCCTTGACCATATCTTCGGTCACCAAAATCGGCGACTTGGCACCGGGAATCGCTGCCGTAGTAATAATAATATCTTGCTCGGCAACCACCGCAGTCATCAGCTCGCGCTGACGCTTGAGGAAATCTTCGCCCTGGGCTTTGGCGTAACCACCAGCACCCTCAGACTCACCAGTATCCAGATCTAACTCAACCGGCTTGGCGCCAACTGAAATAATCTGCTCACGAGCGGCGGGACGAACATCGTAGGCTTCAACCACAGCGCCAAGTCGCTTGGCGGTGGCGCAGGCCTGAAGACCGGCAACACCTACACCCATAATCAATACTCGCGCCGGCTGCAAAGTGCCAGCGGCGGTCATCAACATAGGGAATATTCGCGGAGCAGCAGAGGCACCCATCAACACGGCTTTATAACCGGCCAACGTAGCCATGGATGAAAGAACATCCATACTCTGGGCGCGACTAATACGCGGCACCAGTTCCAGTGCAATTGCTGTGGCACCCTTCTCTGCCACAGCTTGAGCTGCCTGGGGTGAGGCCAGAGGGTCCATCATGCCAATCACCAACTGTCCACTGCGTAGACTGGCGAGATCGGCTTCACTGTTCTCGTTGTTTGAGCCAAAGGATTGTACCTGCAGAATAATATCGGCCTGGGCAAATATCTCTGCACGATCTGTACTGATGGTTGCACCGGCCGCTGTATAAAGCGCGTCTGGATAACCTGCAGCATCTCCTGCGTTTGTTTGAAAAAGCACCTTGACGCCTTTGTCCGATAGAGACTGGACATTGGCAGGGGACATGGCGACTCGTTTTTCAGCGGTTTTAATTTCCGCGGGAATTCCGATTATCACTCAATTCTCCTTGTTGTTATAGAAAGGTTTGACTACATGAAAGAGAGGACATAGTAGCAAAGATCCCCGCCTATTTTTATCTGTATAGCCATTATTAGGAAAAGCTATGCAGGTAGACTCAGACTAAAAAAATACTGTAGAACAAACAGCTAAAGTTGAGCAGCTAATTTGCCTAACGAATAGTTTGACCAAATTTAGGAGATTCGTGAAACCGCAAAGTCAGCCAGATCGGACATCACAGACTTTAGCTCGCTGTCTGGCAACTTCACCAGAGAATGCTTGGCCAGTTCGGCCTGCTCTTGAGCCTGAATAACAGAGTATTCAAGACTCGAAGACTGGCGAACTGCGGTAAGAATTTTCTCAAAATGCTCTGAGCTTTTACTCTCAATTGCCGAGCAAATTAGCTGCTTCTGCTCTTCATCGAGATGATCGCGCGCATGAATCAGTGGCAATGTCATTTTACCCTCAGACAGATCATCACCAATATTTTTACCTGTAGCGTCGCTGTCACCCTGGTAGTCCAAGACATCATCGGCGATCTGAAAAGCCATACCAAGGTGTTTGCCGTAAGTCGCCATCGCATCAATGATAAGCGTATCGCTATTAACAGCATTATTCTTAACAGAATCGCTGTCGACAATACCGCCCTTTTCCTCGTCAGCCGCCAACATGGCACCTATACGCGCAGCGGCCTCAAACAACTTTGCCGTCTTGCGGTAGATAACTTCGTAATAAGTAGCCTCATCGATTGCCGAGTTACCGGCGTTACTCATCTGCTGAACTTCGCCTTCGGAGATAACATTGGTGGCATCGGCAATAACCCCCATGATTGGCATATCACCCACAGAGACAAGCATTTGAAAAGCGCGGGAATAGATAAAATCACCTACCAACACACTGGGCGCGTTTCCCCACTGGTTGTTGGCGGTCTCGCGGCCACGGCGCAGAGCCGAAACATCAACCACGTCGTCATGCAGTAGAGTCGCAGTGTGAATAAACTCAATCACAGCTGCCATGGTTAGATGCTGCTTACCTTGGTAGCCATTTGCCAGAGCACTCAACAACACAACCACCGGCCGCAAGCGTTTACCGCCGGAGCCGACAATATAGTGGCCGATATTCTCTACCAATCCGACATCGGAGTGGAGATTGGCAATTATCAGTTCGTTCACTGCTGAGAAGTCGCCTTCGACAGCTTTGTGGAATGACAGCATGGAAGCCCAAATGTCGCGGTTATTAGACACGCAGCATGCTAGGGAGCTAGCGCTAAGCTGTCAACCGAAAATAAATTAGCAGACCAAAAAGTCTGCCTCTTCGTCCTACTTATGAGCCTAACAGACTCTAAAAGTTGCCGCTAAAGCCAGAACTGGGTACGATGCTCGCCTTCTGACTCTATAGCGAAGGAATCTATGTCATTTCAACCCCAGTCCTCTTACAACCGTGAAGAAATCCTCGCCTGCTCTCGTGGCGAACTCTTTGGTCCAGGAAACGCACGACTTCCAGCCCCCAATATGCTCATGGCCGACCGTATTGTTGAAATAAACAACACCGGTGGCGCAGCTGGCAAAGGTCAGATCATTGCCGAACTCGATATCAATCCAGATCTCTGGTTCTTCGGCTGCCATTTTGAAGGCGACCCAGTGATGCCCGGCTGTCTAGGCCTTGACGCCCTCTGGCAATTAGTCGGCTTCTTCCTGGTATGGAATGGCAACAGCGGCCGCGGTCGCGCTCTAGGTGCCGGCGAAGTGAAGTTTTTTGGCCAGGTCTTGCCTACCGCCAAGAAAGTCACCTATAAACTCGAACTAACTCGCCTGATTCAGCGCAAGCTGGTTATGGGTATTGCCAATGGTTCAGTTGAAGTAGATGGACGTGAAATCTACTCCGCTAAAGACTTAAAAGTCGGTCTCTTCGAAAGCACAGATCATTTCTAAGCTTAACGACAGCGAATCGCGACTCCACTGCATGGCAGACTAAACGCCATACTAAACGTCACACTAAATATCCAATTCAAGAGGAACACCGATGAAACGTGCAGTAATTACGGGACTTGGTATTGTTTCATGTCTGGGCAACGATAAAGAAAGCGTCGCCCATTCATTAAGAGAAGGGATCTCTGGTATTCGCCGTCGTGAAGACTTCGCCGAAATGGGTCTGCGCTGCAATGTCGGCGCTGTGTTAGATATAGATCCTAAAGACCATATTGATCGCAAAATTTTACGCTTTATGGGCCCCTCTGCTTCTTACGCTTATATAGCAACAGATCGTGCTATTGCCGATGCAGGCCTAACCCCTGAGATGGTTTCCAACCACCGCACCGGCCTAGTAATGGGTTCAGGCGGCGTCTCTGGCGAAATGTTTACCGAATCTATAGATGTGATGCGCGATCGCGGTATCAAGCGTGCAGGCCCCTACAGAGTCACACAGATTATGGCCAGCACCGTCTCTGCCTGTGTTGCCACACCGTTTAAAATCAAAGGCGTTAACTACTCTATCGCCTCTGCCTGCGCTACCAGCGCGCACTGTATCGGCCACGCCGTCGAATTGATCCAACTCGGCAAGCAAGACGTTTTGCTGGCTGGCGGAGCTGAAGATATGCACTGGTCTATGGCCGGCATGTTCGACGCCATGGGCGCACTGACCAGCAAATACAACGACACACCTGAGATTGCCTCACGTGCCTACGACGCTAACCGCGATGGCTTTGCCCCGGGTTTGGGTGCTGGGACCGTGGTCGTGGAAGAGCTGGAACATGCTCTAGCTCGCGGCGCCAACATTATCTGTGAAGTAACCGGCTACGGTGCGACTTCAGACGGTGCCGACATGGTCTCCCCTTCAGGTGAAGGCGCTGAGCGCTGCATGAAGATGGCTATGGAAACCGCCAGAGGTCCAATCGACTACATCAACACCCACGGCACCAGTACGCCTGTAGGTGATGTGGCTGAACTCGGTGCGATTCGCAACACCTTCCCTGAGAACTGCCCAGATATCAGCTCAACTAAATCACTCTCTGGTCACAGCTTAGGTGCTGCTGGCGTTCACGAAGCGATTTACTGCATGCTGATGATGCAAAATGACTTTGTTGCTGGCTCTGCCCATATTGATGAGCTCGATGAGCACGCTGTGGGTCTGCCGATCTTGATGAAGACTAAAGAGAAGAAGTTGAATTGCATCATGTCCAACAGCTTTGGTTTTGGCGGCACCAACGCCACACTGATTATGGAACGCTACACTGACTGAGTTTTAGCAGTCTTTGAAGAAGGCGGCCTCGGCCGCCTTTTTTGTGTCTGTCATTTTCAGCCTCCACTGTCAGCTTCCCCTGCCAGCCTCCCTTGCCAGCCTCCACAGCAAACTTATTTCGAGCATCTGATCTTGGGGTTTCACTTACCTTAAATCACGCCGAAAAATTCAAATGACATAGGGTCAATTGCACAGGGATGTGCAATTGAGCGACGTCAGGCAGGGACGCCTGTCGGCGCGACCCGTAATGGCATTTTAATTCGAGGGAAGCCGCAGGCCGTGATTTTGGGTAAGTGAAACCCCAAGAGCAGAGGCGGACGCACCATAATAAAATCATCAGACACAAAAAAAGGGAACCGCCTAAGCAGTCCCCCTCCGTCGAAGGATCTAACAGCACATTACAACGCCGCTAAAATCGCCTCAGCACTTGAAGCTTCCAGCGCACCAGCATCAACATTCAGCAAGCTCACTACACCGTCATCGACGATCATAGCGAAACGCTGACTGCGAGTACCCATACCAAAACCACTGCCGTCCAAAACCAGACCCAGAGCTTCAGTAAAAGTCGCATTGCCATCCGCCAACATCATCAGATGCTCAGCATTGGCAGACTTGCCCCAAGCGTCCATGACAAATACATCGTTCACAGACATGCAGGCTACTGTATCAACACCCTTAGCCTTAATGTCGTCAACATGGACAACAAAACCCGGCAGGTGAGCAGCGGAACAGGTAGGTGTAAAAGCACCGGGAACAGCAAAGAGTACAACTTTCTTACCACTAAAAAGATCAGCAGTGCTAACACCAGTAGGACCTTCTGCGCCCATTACAGTGAACATGCCTTCGGGAATCTTATCGCCAACTTGAATCGTCATAACAACCTCGTAATAGTAAATTCTAGCGCCGACAGTTAACTGCCGGAGCTAAGGGGATTTTCATTAGTTTGTTACCAGCAAACGCGCTCTAGAACGGGATATCGTCGTCAAAGCTGTCCATGCCCTGAGGGGCTTGCTGCTTAGGAGCCTGATTTTGCTGTTGCTGCTGGCCCTGATTTTGCTGACCTTGATTCTGTTGGCCCTGGTTTTGCTGACCTTGGTTCTGTTGACCTTGATTCTGCTGTGGACGATTCTGCTGGTATCCACCGCCACCGCCGCCACCTTCCTGACCACCGCGACTATCGAGCATCTGCATTTCGCTAGCGACAATCTCTGTAGTGTAACGGTCGGAACCATCTTGCCCCTGCCACTTGCGCGTGCGCAGCGAGCCTTCAACATAAACCTTAGAGCCTTTCTTTAAATACTCGCCGGCAATCTCGCCGAGACGATTAAAAAATACGACTTTGTGCCATTCAGTGCGCTCTTGTTGCTCACCGGTGTTCTTGTCTTTCCACGCCTCTGATGTGGCCAGGCTCATATTGGTGACAGCACCGCCTGAAGGCAAATAGCGAGTCTCCGGGTCTTGACCACAGTTACCGACTATTATTACTTTGTTAATTCCGCGCGCCATTTTCTTCCCCTGTTCGTTATCGATTAAAGTAAGGCTTGAGACCGGACATGTCCACGGTCTTTTTATTCACTTTGGCATAAGCCAGCTGTTCCCCACGAACAACGAGTATATCCTCTACGCCAGGAACTTTTAAGATTAATTTCGCAAAATCCTCATGTGCCATATCACCGCTATTTAGAACCACCGTTTGCAGTGCTTTCGGTGCCTCTAAACCCAGGGCCGCCAGCCACCAGACAAAGCCAATCGCGGCCAGCAATAAGAACAAACTATCGACACCGAACTGCTGCACACTCCAGCCACCCAACAGGCCTCCTACAAAGGCACCAAAAAATTGACTGGTTGAATAGATTCCCATAGCCGTACCCTTTTGACCGGCAGGACAGACCTTGCTCAGCCATGAAGGCAGCGACGCCTCCAGGAGATTAAACGCGGCAAAAAATAGCAGTAACATAACCGGGGTCAACAACGGACCCCTCAACAGAGCCAACAGCAACATGGCAATCGTTACGCAAGCCACTGCCGTGGTAAAACTGAGTTTCTGGCGCTGTAATTTTTCCCCGGCAATCATCGCCGGCAACATGGCCACAAAGCCACCCCCCAGCAACACTAGATAGACCCACCAGAGGTCATCACCGCCTATGCCCAGCTCGTCGGAGAGCAGCACCGGAATCACCACAAAGGCGGCCATCAAAATCAGGTGCAGAGCAAAAATACCAAAGTTGAGGCGCAGGAGATTGCGGTCTTTTAAGAGCCCGCGAATCTGTTGCACATCCGTGTGAGTCTCACGATTGCGCTGCACCGAGGCCGCCTTAGGCACCCAGCGCATAAAGATCATAATGCCCAGACAACCAAGCAGTGCAGTGACCCAGAACACGCCGGGCAAGCCCAGGTACGCGGCGATTAGCGGACCAAAAATCATCGCCAGCATAAATGACATGCCGATACTGGCTCCTATTGTGGCCATGGCTTTAGTGCGATTCTCTTCACTGGTGAGATCACTAACCAGGGCCATCAGCGTACTAGCGATAGCACCTGCCCCCTGAATAGCGCGACCTACTATCAAGCCTGTAGTGGTCTCCGCGGATGCAGCCACCAAACTACCTAGAACAAAAACTAATAGACCTCCAATAATCACCGGTCGACGACCAATCTTATCAGACAGCAGTCCCAGTGGAATTTGCAGTGCCGCCTGAGTCAGGCCATAGATCCCCAGACAAATACCCAGCAACAATGGACTGAAGCCAGGATAGTCATCCATATACAGCGCCAGTATTGGCAGCACCATAAATAGGCCGAGCATTCTAAAGCCGTAAAGGCTAGCCAGCGAGGCTACCGCGCGTTTCTCTAAGGGGGAAAATGAGGAGGAAGTATTCAATTCAGTCTCAGGGCCGTGGATAAATAACAGAGAGTTGATAGAGAGTCTCTGATGAACCCGAGCATTTTAACAGCGCCGCAGCCCAGTGTAAGATCTAATTTTGGCCAATAAGACGTAATTTTTAGGCAACTATTTTGCCGCTATTGCAGTCTGGCGCGGCGGCCTATTCGTAATACTTAGGTGAATTGTCAGAATCACTTTGCCCAGTGCACCAACAGCACCTTATAATCGACCGTTTAACACAACCAAAAGAATTCTCAATGAATACCATTCAGGTACGTGGCGCCCGCACACACAATCTCAAAAATATTGATCTTGATATTCCACGAGACAAATTAGTCGTGATTACTGGCCTCTCGGGCTCGGGTAAATCGTCTCTGGCATTTGATACGCTCTATGCAGAAGGTCAGCGCCGCTACGTAGAATCGCTCTCCACCTATGCGCGCCAATTCCTCTCGATGATGGAAAAGCCCGATGTGGATCATATTGAGGGGCTCTCTCCGGCGATCTCCATTGAGCAAAAATCTACCTCCCACAATCCCCGTTCAACCGTGGGCACCATTACCGAAATTTATGATTACCTGCGCTTACTGTTTGCCCGCGCCGGCGAGCCACGCTGCCCCGAGCACAATCAGGCACTAAAGGCCCAGACCGTCAGTCAAATGGTTGATCAGGTCTTGGCCATGCCCGAGAACACCAAACTTATGTTGTTGGCACCCATCGTCAAAGGCCGCAAAGGTGAGCATCTGCACCTTTTTGAAAGCCTGCGCCGACAGGGCTTTATTCGCGCCCGAATCGATGGCCTAGTCTGTGATTTGGACGAAGCCCCTGCGCTGAACAAAAAACAAAAGCATGATATCGAAGTAGTGGTCGACCGCTTTAAAGTGAAAGCCGATATGGGCATTCGCTTAGCTGAGTCCTTTGAAACCGCCCTAACTCTGGCTGAAGGATTGGCTGGCATTAGCTTTATGGACAGCGATGAACCGGACCAGATGTTCTCCGCCAAGTTTGCCTGCTCAGTCTGTAACTACAGTCTCAATGAATTAGAGCCACGGTTGTTTTCCTTTAACAATCCGGTCGGCGCCTGCCCCACCTGTGATGGTCTGGGCGTGCATCAGTTTTTTGATATTGACCGAGTAGTACATCACCCGGAAGCCTCGATCTCCGAGGGTGCGATTCGCGGTTGGGATCGTCGCACACTCTACTACTACAACATGCTCACCTCTCTAGCAGCTCATTACGATTTCGACATCGACTCTCCCTGGGAAGCGCTAACCGAAGATCACCGTAAAAAGATTCTCTATGGCAGCGGCAAGGAAGAGATCACCTTTAGCTACGTCAATGATCGCGGCACCATGTTCCGCCGCGAACATACCTTTGAGGGTGTGATCAATAATATGGAGCGCCGCTATCGCGAAACCGAGTCTGGCTCGGTGCGTGAAGAGTTGGGCAAGTATATGACTAGCTCACACTGTCCCGAGTGCGACGGCACACGACTGCGCAAGTCGGCGCGCCATGTGTTTATCGACGACCGTCGCATTGAAGATATTGTCAGCATGCCCGTGGGCGACTGCTGTGATTACTTCGATAACATCCAGCTGGAAGGTCGTCAGGGCGAGATCGCCGAAAAAATTATTAAAGAGATCCGTCAGCGTTTCCGCTTTCTGGTGGATGTGGGACTCAACTATCTGTCACTGAACCGCAGCGCCGACACCCTCTCCGGTGGTGAAGCTCAGCGAATTCGCCTGGCCAGTCAAATCGGTGCCGGTCTGGTGGGCGTGATGTATATTCTCGATGAGCCTTCAATTGGTCTGCACCAGCGCGACAATGAACGCCTGTTGAAAACCTTGGTTCGCCTGCGGGATCTCGGCAACACCGTGATTGTTGTAGAGCACGACGAAGAAGCGATTGCCGCCGCCGACTATATTATCGATATAGGCCCAGGTGCCGGTGTCCACGGTGGTGAGGTGGTTGCCGAAGGTACGGCGCAACAGATTCACGACAACCCCAACTCGGTCACCGGTCAGTTTATGTCCGGCGTACGTGGGATAAAAATTCCCGAGAAGCGCAATCAGCCAAAAGGCAAATTTATTGATGTCACTGGCGCCTGTGGCAACAACCTGCAAAATGTTGACCTGCAAATTCCCATCGGTCTGTTTACCTGCATTACCGGCGTATCCGGTTCCGGTAAATCAACACTGATCAATGGCACCCTCTATCCGGCTGCAGCAGTTGCACTGAATAAGGCCACGACCCTAAAGTCTGCTGCCCATGACACCATTACCGGTCTCAACCATCTCGACAAGTGTATCGATATAGATCAGAGCCCCATCGGTCGTACACCGCGCTCAAACCCCGCCACCTACACTGGTATTTTTACGCCGATTCGCGAACTTTTTGCTGCGACTCAGGAAGCCCGGTCACGAGGTTATAACCCGGGACGCTTTAGCTTTAATGTCAAAGGCGGTCGCTGTGAAGCCTGCCAGGGTGATGGCGTGACCAAGGTGGAGATGCACTTCTTACCGGATATCTATGTGCCCTGCGATGTGTGCAAGAGCAAGCGCTACAACCGCGAGACGCTCGACATTCACTTTAAAGGCAAAAATATTCATCAGGTGCTCAATATGACTGTCGAGGATGCCCGCGTATTCTTCGACCCCATTCCCGCCATTGCCCGCAAGCTACAGACACTGATGGATGTAGGCCTTTCCTATATCAAGCTGGGTCAGTCCGCGACCACCTTATCCGGTGGTGAAGCACAGCGTATCAAGCTGTCGAAAGAGCTCTCCAAGCGCGACACTGGCAAGACCTTATATATTCTCGATGAGCCCACCACCGGCCTGCACTTCCACGATATCGAACAGCTGCTGGCGGTACTCCACAGACTGCGCGACCAGGGCAATACCATGGTCGTGATTGAGCATAACTTGGATGTGATCAAGACCGCCGATTGGATTGTCGATCTGGGTCCTGAAGGCGGTTCTGGCGGCGGGATGATTATTGCCGAGGGAACACCGGAAACTGTGGCGACGATTAAAGCCTCGCACACAGGGCATTTCTTAAAGGATATCTTGGCGGATAAGCGAAACAGCAAGGCCGCTGCCAAAACAAAAGCCAAAGCCGTGGCCTAAACTGCCCGGCTCAGACCCTTAGAATCAATCAGGCTTCGCTGTGACGGGCCTGATTGTCTAGGTAGGTTGCCACCATCAGATCTATGGCCTCCTGCTGATATTCACGGAGACCACTGAGGATTAAAGTCTTCACTCCGGTGCCGACGATCTTGCCGCCATCCACCAGATTAAACTTAAACTCCGCATTGCCACGCTTGCCATCCACCTCAAGGCTAGTGCCAGCCAGCTCAACACTGGGCTGTCTAAGTGCCAAAGTCTCCAACTGCAGTGACATAGACTCATAGATCACCAGCGGTCGCTGGGGGTTGATCATGACATTCTTCTCGGCCATTAATGGCACCAGAATATGCGGGAAATTCTGTCCCGAAAAGAACACATAGTTCTTAATTAGGCTTTCCAGTATCTGCTGATCCTGTACTTGATCACCACTGCGTGACACTTTCAGGTAGGTCTTTTCGCGAGCATCGGCAATCTCAAACTGATCCCCAGGCGACTCGGGTAAAACCAATGGCGTATCCGCCGAGACCATGCCGGAAAATTCAAAGCGCATCTGCTGGCTCAGGCCATAGCGCTCCAGTACCAATGCAAACAGGAGATCTCCTGGAACACAGAAGCGCTTGCTGTCGACATCGTGAATTGGATTGAAATCATTGCTGATGGTTTTCGCAAAGCCACTGCCCTGTTCGGCACTGATGCTCAGAGACAACTCATCGCGGGTATAAAACTGCTGTAAAAACATGCTTGCCTCTGTCCTTTTAATCCAGTTCCGCTTCAAACTCTTCGAGCAGATCCAATGGCTCCATTTCCTGGCCTTCCAAATCGGCAGTCCAGTTGACCCCAACCATCAACACATCGGCGTGCATGCCGGGCAGCCAATCGTCGAGAAACTCTTCCATCTCAACGGCAACCGGGGTGTAGACATCCCAATCTCCATTGCACAGTGCCTGGGCAAAGTCACAATTTGACCAGAAGGGAATGACGTCGATGGTGTCGCTATCAGTAGAGCCCACCAGCGCCCAGTTGTCTTCCTTATCCTTTAGTCCCCAGACACAACCGGTTTCCAGACTCTCAACAATCATGCGATCGAGGTTTTCTTGAAGATCTTCAGATAGTGGTTCCATGACTACACTCACAAGCAAGTTAACAATCGCGCATGGTACTCGCTTTTTGGTTTTCTCCCAACTGTAATCAAATACTGATACGGGTAAAAAAAGCCTCTACTGCGACAATTTGTCACATTGTTCCAGAGCGGCCAACTCCTTAAGATTACTGGATTAATTAATCGCCTTTTTAATCGCCTTCTATTCACTATCTGGTTCTCTTTATGCTCCCTAAACCTGCCTTGGCTCTCACTGCCCTCTTCTTTAGTTTAACGGTTACCTCAGCACTGGCTGATCACAGCCACGACATAGAAGAAATCACTATTCAGGCCTTTCCACTAGCCAGCCAGATTAGTAGCTCTCCACGGAGTAATCCCCTTCACAGCCCAGACAGTGCCGAACTGCTAAAGCGTATTCCCGGGGCCAATAATAATGCCAATGGCGTGATCACTGGCATCGCCCAGTATCGCGGCATGTATGGCGATAGACTGTCAGTGAAACTCGATCAGGCGCCGACTCTCAGTGGCGGTCCCAACGCCATGGATTGTCCCCTGGCCTACGCCCCTGCGGGTCTGCTTCAGGAGCTCACCGTCTATCGCGGTGTTACGCCGGTCAGCCAGGCCCAGGAAAGTATTGGCGGCCATATGGTGGCGCAGTTTAATCGCGGCAATTTTGGCTCCGAGACAGCAGCAGGAGTCAGCGGCTTTGCCAGCACCCAGCTCACCGATAACGGCAGTCAGTCAAATTCAGATATGCAGCTGGTAATAGCCAACAACCAGCATAAGCTTTCCCTTCTGGGCTCCCATAACGAAGGCGACAATATCGACGCCGGAGACAATAAAACCGTTGCCGGTAGTCAGCATCAGCGGGATCGTTTTGATCTCGCCTACGGCTGGAAGTCAGACGCGACTGAATTAACCGTCTTTGCCGGAAAGCTGGATATCAGCAATAGCGGCACCCCCGCTCTGGCCATGGATATTGTCTCGGTGAAAACCGATCTGGCGGGTATGACTCTTAGCACTCAAGTGAATGACGCAGCAATCAACATGTCACTGGCATGGGCCGATGTGACTCACTCCATGGACAACTTTAGCCTGCGCACAGCCCCGGTCATGACCATGGGTTACCGCAGTAATTTGGCCACCGCCGACAACCTTTCCTGGAGTCTAGATGCGCAGCTGCCGCTGGCCTTTGGCGAGTTAAAGATCGGTACCGATGGCAACCTCAGCAGCCATGACTCGACCATCACCAACCCTAGTAATACCCTGTTTCAACTGCTTAATTTCAATGGCACTCAGCGCGACATTCTTGGCCTCTTCGCTGAGCTTAATGGCGATATTGGAGACTGGGGTTATCAGGCTGGTATCCGACAGAATCGCACTAGTCTAGACAGTGGTGCGGTGACCTCTTCTGGCATGATGGGAATGATGGGCAATGCAGCCAATATGTTGGCTATGCAGTTTAATCAGGCAGACCGCAGTCTCGATTACAACACTACGGATCTGGTACTCAAATTTAACCGCAGNCTAGATNCTGAAACGGCCCTGACCATTGATTTGGGGATTAAGAATCGCGCCCCCTCTTATCAGGAAACCTTTCTCTGGTTACCTCTNCCAATCNCCGCCGGTCTNGCCGATGGCCGCAGCTATGTTGGCAATCTGTCCCTAAACCACGAAACAGCCCATGAAATCAGTATTGGTCTGAGCAAAAAAACTGAGCGCTTCAGTATTTACCCGCAGGTTTTCTATCGCCAGATTAACGACTATATACAGGGTGTCGCGAGCACCGACATGACTGCCAATATGGTCAGCAACATGATGAGCGGTGCCGCTGCTTTGAGCTATGAAAATACCGATGCCGAGATCTTCGGCGCCGACGCCAACTGGAATTACCGTATCAATCATAATTGGTCAGCGGATGGCGTGGTCAGCTATGTCCGCGGCAAGCGCACTGATATAGCCGACGACCTCTACCGCATTGCACCGGCCAATGCCCGCTTTAGCCTGCGCTATCAGCCGGATCAAGGAGCATTGCAATTAATGGTTGAATCGGTTGTCTACGCTCGCCAAAAGCACGTGGCCAGCTATAACAATGAAACACAATCCAGCGGCTTTGGCATAGTGAATATCGGCGCCAACTGGTCCATCACAGAGAATATACAGCTGCGCTCCGGGGTTAAAAATCTCCTTGATCGCTTTTATGCGGCCCACACAAGTGGTCGCAATCGTAGCGGCGACAGCGATATTGCCATTGGTGAAGCAATACCTGGGCTTGGTCGAGCGGTTTATCTCTCAATGGCGATAAATTTCTAGTACCATTTGGCCCATGAAAAAAGCCCAGCCGAATAACAATAACGCCACCAGAGAGAACCTTTATGTTCTCAGTTTGATACGCGGTGTTGCCCTATTCGGCCAGGTTCTGGCATTGATCTATTTCACCTGGGTGCAACCGATTGGTCTGCCGGTGGCTGAAATTGCCTTTGTGCTCAGTGTCTATGCCTCACTCACCGCAGCCATTTGGGTACGCAGCCGACGCACTGTGCCCATAGGTGACAACGAATTCTTTGTTCATCTGCTCGCCGATATCGCGTTTTTTTCGATACTGCTATTTTTCAGTGGCGGCGCCTCCAATCCCTTCGTCTCCTACATGCTCATCCCCATTAGTATCGCGGCAATCACCCTGTCGAGGGTCTACAGTATTGCACTGGCAGCCACAGCATTGCTCTGTTACAGCCTGTTACTCAAATACTATGTGGCCATTGTCGCCATCGCACCAGGCCATCACCATCAGGCGCCAGACAACAGCCTGCATATTCTTGGCATGTGGGCTAACTTCGCTATCAGCGCGGCGATTATTATTTACTTTATCAGCCGCATGGCCGCGACCCTCAAGCAACAGCAACAAGAGATAGCCATGGCTCGGGATGCACAGTTGCGCGACGAACAGCTACTCGCCGTGGGAACTCTTGCTGCAGGTACGGCTCACGAACTGGGCACACCGCTAAATACCATGAAGTTGATTGTCGATGAGATGCTTTTGGATACAGATAATAATCCAGATGTGATACTACTCAATCAGCAGATCGAACAATGTAAGACGACACTGAAACAGCTGCTCACCACCGCTGAAGAATCTCAGTCTAATCGGCTTGAACCTCAGCCCGTGCGGCCCTATCTGGAAAGTGTTTTGGGGCGCTGGCAACTAATGCGGCCGCTGTTAAAAACCCGTATTCGATTCATTGATAGTCCAGCGGTTAAAGCGGTTTTTCATCCGACCATCGCTCAGTCAATTCTCAACCTATTGAACAATGCCGCCGATGCCAGTGAGCAGGTGGATATAGATATCAGTTGGAATAACGAAACAGCGACCATCAGTATTCGAGACTTTGGCGCAGGCCTCGATGCCGACAAACTCGACAGGCTGGGCCAGCCCTTTGTCACTGACAAAGTTGATGGCCTCGGTTTGGGTTTGTTTTTATCCCAGGCCACATTGACTCGCTTCGGCGGTTCTGTGAGTTTGCAGAATGCTCCTAAAGGGGGAACAGTCACCCAGATCACTCTGCCCCTCTTAACGGCGACAGCCACATCGTGAACTACTTATTAATCGACGATGACCCCGCTTTTAGCACAGTACTGGCAAGAGTCTTAGAGCGCCGTGGCGAAAAGGCCCTTATCGCTAGCAATGGCGATCAAGCTATGGCTCAGCTGCAGACCGAGGATATTGATCGGGTGGTTTTAGATTTAAAACTTGAACAGGAATCTGGCCTTGCAATCCTGCAGCAACTGCTGACCTCGCAGCCCTCAGTAGAGGTGGTGATACTCACCGGTTACTCGAGTATTTCAACCGCCGTGGAAGCGATCAAGCTCGGTGCGGTTAACTATCTGTGCAAACCAGCNGGAGTGGAAGAGATTGTTGCCGCCTTTGAATCCCGCGGTGGGGAGGCTGGCGAAGTGCCGCTGCAGGACTCACCGCCCTCGGTCAGTCGACTGGAATGGGAACATATTCAAAAGGTACTGAATCAGCACGAGGGTAATATTTCCGCCACGGCAAAAACACTGGGTATGCACCGCAGAACATTGCAGCGGAAATTACAAAAAAGGCCGGTCAAGAACTGAGCGGCCTAAGCTGGTAAAAAAACTGGTTCAAAATCCTTTAGTTCAAGGTTCTTTAGTTCAAGATTCTTTAGTTCAGAACTCTTTAGTTCAGAACCCTGTAACCACGCCCCGACAAACAGCGTCGCACTATGCGCTCTTGCTCATGGCGAGCGCGCTGGTTACCTTTTACACCA
>JGI20152J14361_10000332_pt1 | contig 35066 bp, 39 predicted proteins | sample COG_02_FD_14361 | JGI IMG/M metagenome (IMG submission 14361)
CGAACTGATCGTATCCGCAGTCAGCCATTCCACGTTCCGGCGAATTACATCCGCTTCGTGTGAAATCGGCAAGCCGTAAGGCGAGACATCAACACCATCACCCAGACCGCTTGCCCATGGTTGGACCTCGGTAATTAACGGATCTGGGGTTGCAGCATTTGCAGTTCCTGCGACCCCAACTGTGGCACCTGCGGCCAAGCCTTTGGCCAAAAATGCGCGGCGTGACGTTTTGTTCGTCATAATCTACTCCATCTTTATCGGTGGTGGCTTAAATCCCCACAACCTCAACACTCTTATTTTGTTTTAGGGCACTCTGCCCTACTTGGTGTCAGTCCAGCGCCTACGGCACCCCCTGCTTATAAAATCTCTTCGCGAAGTCGAATTACACATAAAAGCCTCCCTTTGCTTTTATGAATCTCCCTCTGGTAAAAACATATATGATTTTTTGAATTTGTCCACGCGTAATCGGAATAAATTGCATAAGGCATCACCGACTGCCCTTCGCATAAGCTATGCCTTTACATATGGAGAAATCCTGCAATACATTTGAGTATGAGCAACCAACCCAATCCAATCCCAAAAATCCGCCCCATAACAATCGCCGACTTAAAAATCAGCCTTTCACGCGGTCTGCGCGATTTCAGAGCAGCGCCATGGATCGGTCTGTTTTTCGCAGCCTTTTACGTTTTCGCGGGCCTCATCATGGGGTGGGTAACATATGTCACCGGACAAACATTTTGGCTGATATTGGCCGCATTAGGTTTCCCCTTGGTCGGTGCATTCGCCGCACTGGGTCTATATGAAACCAGCCGCCGCCGCATGACGGGCGAACCACTCGTCTTGCGTGAAATTATAGGCGTATGTTGGATGCAAAAAGGTGGCCAATTACCTTGGTTGGCGGTGATCATCGTTGTGGTCTTCTTGTTTTGGTTTTTCCTTGGCCATATGATTTTCGCCCTTTTCTTGGGCCTGTCGCCGATGACAAATGTGTTGTCTTCATTGGATGTGTTTTTGACGCCAAACGGCCTTGCTATGGTTGGATTTGGCACCGCCGTCGGGGGCCTATTTTCCACGATCATCTTTTCGTTCTGCGTGCTTGGCATGCCGATGATTTTGGATCGTGACATCGATTTCGTCACCGCCATGATCACGTCGATGGGTGCAGTGCGCAACAATTTGATAATCTATTTGCTTTGGGGGGCAATGATCGGCACTCTCACGCTAATTGCCATGATCCCACTTTTCCTTGGATTATTCATCGCGATGCCCATTCTTGGCCATGCTACATGGCATTTATACAAACGCGCCACCGACATCTAATCCACTCAAAATCGCAAGGGATCATCCCGTGCTTTGAACATGAAAGTTCTTAAAAATGACGCGCGATTATTCAAGTTTTTTACCGCCATCAGGTTCCAACGCAAAACGCGCACCGACACCCTTGGAAAAACTCGGCTGGAAACCGTTCTTTAGCCATCAAATAAACCCCGAAGAGCATGGCGAAACACAGCCCGTTCGCGTGGTCGAGGTTCACAGGAATGGCCTGCACGTGCTGGGCGATGGGATAGACACATCTGTCCCCCCAGGGATTGATGCAACAGTTGGCGATTGGATTTTGTTCGACCCAGAAAGCCCGACCAACAGCACAGTTCTGCAACGCAGCAGCCTGTTTGAACGCCGCGCACCGGGCACAGATCGCAGACGCCAATTGATTGCAGCAAATGTGGACACAGTGTTTATCGTGACCTCATGCAACAAAGATTTCAACATCGCACGACTTGAGCGCTATGTTGTATTGGCATTCGAAGCAGACGTGACACCCGTTATTTTGCTGACCAAACCCGATCTTTGTGACGATCCCGAAACATATCTCGAAGCAGCAAACACAATTTCAAAACGCATTGTCGTCGAGGTTCTAAATGCGCTCAGCGATGAGCCCATTTCGAAACTAGCGCCGTGGTGCAAACAGGGGCAAACCGTCGCATTTTTGGGCTCATCAGGTGTTGGCAAATCCACACTGGTCAATGCACTGTTCAAGGGTGAAATCACCGACACCGCCGCCATGCGCGAAGATGACAGCAAAGGGCGCCATACAACAACACGGCGCGAATTATATTTCACACCCAATGGCGTCGCCGTTTTGGATACGCCAGGCATGCGTGAACTTCAGCTTACGGATGTCGAAGCAGGCATTGCAGATGTATTTTCCGATTTGGTCGCACTTGCAGGGCAATGCCATTTCAATGATTGCATGCATGAAACCGAACCGAAATGCGCCGTACGAAAAGCCTGCGAAAATGGTGAAATTGATGCAACCAGAATGGCCCGTTGGAAAAAACTGACCGCCGAAGAACGTTTCAATTCCGCAACCTTGGCTGAACGTAAATCAGCCGATAAGTATTTGCACAAGACGATCCGTTCAATTCAGAAAAAGAACAAAAAGTAACACCTAAACAAAAACCACCCCTGCTTTACGACAAGGGCGGTTTTTGTTTTAATTAAACGCTACAATGTTTGGAATTAAATCCCTGACACTTTAACCGATGTGTTTGGATCAATATTCACTGCACCTTGTTTTTTGATCCAGCTTTCCGCAACATCCCAAATCGGCGGCCCTTCAGTGCCTTCGTTTACGGATGCCCAGCCAGCAACAACATATGTTTTATCAGCTTCAACCTTCTCACCTGTTTTCAACATCGTCATATCCGTAATGCGCGACCCTTGGGGTTTTGACACATCAATGGAATAACCCATGCCGCCAACACGCACCATATCGCCACCTTGTTGGTAATATGGATCAGGATTGAACAAATTATCTGCAACATCTTCCAAAATCGTGTGGATCAATTCACCCGACATTTCGGAACGATATGCATTTGGATATGACATCGCCGTTGCATTAAACAAATCTTCGCGTGTGATTTCTTGGCCAGGCAAAATGCTTGGGCCCCAGCGGAAACCAGGTGACAATGCAATGTCTGCCTCACGCTCGTCAATCAACGCATTACACAGCAAATCATCCCACGTGCCATTGAAATTACCACGGCGATAAAGCTCTTGATCGGTTGTGCCTAAAACTTCGGATAATTGATCTGTAAACGGCGCGCGTTGTTCATCAATCAAGGCCCGCACGGCAGGATCAGGTGCAATCACATCACTGAAAATAGGGATCAGCTTGTGCGCAAACCCTTTGACCTCGCCATCACGTACATCCAAATCCAAACGTGTTACGAACTTGCCGTTTGAACCAGATGCGATCAACATCGTTGATCCAACTTTTACAGGTTCTGGCAATGCATCATGCGTGTGTCCAGTCAGGATCACATCAATACCGTCCACACGGCTGGCCAGTTTGCGATCCACATCAAAACCATTATGCGACAGCAAAACAACCAGTTCGGCACCTAAACCACGCACTTCGCCGACGACTTTTGCCATATTTTCTTCGCGTACACCAAACGACAAATCAGGGAACATCCAGCCTGGGTTCGCGATTGGCATGTATGGGAATGCTTGGCCAATTACCGCGATTTTTACACCACCACGTTCGAACATTTTATATGGTTCATACGCAGGCTCATCCCACTCTTTGTCGAAAATATTCGCACCCAAGAACGGGAAATCCAATGTTTCCACAATTTCAGTAACGCGATCGATGCCCAATGTGAATTCCCAGTGCGATGTCATCGCATCTGGCTTTAGCGCATTCATCACATTGACCATATCTTGGCCATTTGTGTGATGCGTCGTGTATGACCCCTGCCATGTATCACCACCATCCAACAGCAACGCGTCTGGACGATCCGAACGAATGGCGTTGATCACTGTCGCCGCGCGATCCAAGCCGCCCATGCGACCGTACCCTTTGGCCAATGCAGAAAAATCATTGTATGTCAGCGCATATGCTTCGGGCGAACCCGGTGTCATATTGAAAAGCTTCAGGAAATCTGCACCCGTTACATGAGGCGGCATGCCGTTTACGGCACCAATCCCAAGATTAATTTCAGGCTCGCGGAAATAGATCGGTTTCAGCTGTCCATGAATATCCGTGATATGGATCAACGTCACGTTGCCAGTTGTTTCAAATTCCAACAACTTTTCTTGGGTCATGCTTTGTTGAGCAGCAGCGCGGGTGAAACCACCTGCGCCATAAATGGCAGATGCGGCAACAGTAGCCTGCAAGAAATCGCGACGAGAGATCATGGAGAAGATCCTTATATTCAGTTTTGTGAATGTTTAAGAAGAGAAAAACCCCGCGCCGTTTTCACAGCGCGGGGTCAAATTTTATTAGTTACGAACCGACGGGCTCTCGACCTGAAGGCCGTTGCCGCGTGATGCAACATACAATTCCAACGCCGTGAATTCATCAGAACCCTCTTTGTAAGGTGTCGCACGAATATTTTTCATGCAGCCCTTAAAGCGACCTTGGATTGAATTCAGTTTCGCATTTTTTAAACGATACGTCGGAAAGCCATTGGTTTGACCTTGCGAGAGGTGATCCGCACGGATCATATTGCCATAGTTGTCTTCGTGGCAATTCGCACAAGACATGTCCAACTGACCCACACGTGTGTAGTACAGCTCTTTGCCTTTTTCGAATGCTTCCGCCGCGCCGCCATCAACAGCCACGTTCATTGGCATACCGCGTGATTGCAAGCTGATCAAAGCTTTCATCGATGTCATCTTACCTTTGGAGAATTTCCAAGGCTCAGCACCCATGCGATCTGTACGACAGTCGTTGATCAATGTTGCCATTGTATCCAACTTGCCAGTCGACGCATTGTGACGTGGCAATACTGTGCGCAAACCTTTGAAACTTGCCACATCTTCGTGACAGGTTGCACAGGCTTTACCCTCTGTACCATCTACTTTTGCGAACTGTTCTTCAGCTTGCTCTACAAAAATGAATGACGGGTTGTCAAAATCATCCATTTGCATCAATTGAGTTTCGTTACTACGGAATACCCAACCTGAAAACAGCTCGTCCAAAGGGCTGTCCGCTGAGGCAGCTACATTGGTTTCGATTTTCAGTTCATCGTTGATGATCAGTTTTGCATCTTCGTCAGCAACGGCAACCGTTGCGAATGCTGATGCTGCGATAACGCAAGTCAGAGTTTTCGTGAATTTCTTCATAATCGTGTCCTCCCCTACGCCAATTAAGCGACTGTGATTGTTTTCGTTTGCTCAATCATTGAACCATCATCGTCAGTCCATTTCATCACCAAGTCACCCGTTGCCGGAACTGTAAATGAGAACTGAAAATATGGGTTCGTTGAAATAGCTGCTTCGAATGCAGCCGCGACAACATGTTCGCCACCGAATGTTGCAGTAAACGCATTGATAATTTTCCGAGGAATAAGATTACCCTCTTTATCTTTACGCTGACCAGATTCCATTGGATGGTTTACCAATGTTTTGATTGTCACCATTTCGCCTGCTGCTGCAGTCTTTGGTGCTTTTACACGTGCTTTTGCCATGATAATTCCCTTTACTGCTTAGCCGCCGCAGCCGCCGATGGTTACTTTTACAGCTTTCGCCACTTGTGTGTATGAACCATCTGCCATTTCAGCGATAGCGATCACATTTTGTGTTCCAGCCAAACGAATGCGTGTTGATCCAGATGGATCAGCCAATGCACCAAAATTAAATGTCGCAACACCTGGTGATGGGTTGCCGTCAGCCAGCAACATAACGCGTTTCGCGCCTGGTGCAGAAAACTCAACAGGAACTGTGTTCCCGTTTTCCGCGATTTCTGGTGTTGTCAATTCGATACCACCTTCAGCAACGGTCGCACCGTCGGCGAATGCTGTGATAGCTTCCATTGATTTTTCGCTTGCAGCGAAAGCACGCAATGGCAACAACGTCACTGCAATTGCAGCTGACCCAAGTGCCAAGGCATTTCTGCGTGTGAAAGACATGCCCTACTCCTCTTTTAAAGTAATTAGATATGCAACAACGTCTTCAACCTGTTGGGCCGAAAGGATCGTTTTACCTGCAAATTTTTCCATCGTTCTGGCGCCATTTTTAGCGCGATAGAACGATGGCATAATTGAATCCTCAAAGGTTTTCTTTGAGTTTACCACAAGACCACGAAGCTGTGCTTCGTCCCAACGAGAACCAGCACCGTTTAATTCTGGGCCAACTTCACCGTGGAATGATTGCTCGCTGGCATCATCATTGACGTGACACGCCAAACAATTTCCCAGTTTACGATTCGTGAAATATTTTTTACCAGCAGCGGGATCACCCGCAACATTTGTAAGTGATGCCATCACCTGCCCGTCTTCACCAAACGCAACTGCATCAGGTGCAGTGCCTTCGGCCAAGGCTGATGTGGAAATAAGCGCCGCCGTTACGGCAACAAGACTGCGAAGCAGCATGTGTTTTCCTCCCTTAGCTTAGTCATCACGGTTAGGTTACTGTGAGATACCCATGTGCGCAAGACAAATTCTAATTTTTGAATTTGAAAATAACCATCCCGTTTAGCGTGTGTTTAATTTTTAACTTCGCTCATTTTACGTGCCAGATACTTTTGAAAATGCTCATCGCCTTCGTATCCTTTTTCCAAAATGAAATTGAACAACGCAGCCGTCGTATGTTTCCCAAATGCACCAGGCATGGTCACGACTGCATTGCGTGCCAATGATTTAGTGGCATCAATCTGTTCAGGCATGAACATCATGGTTGGCGTGAACACAACGCCCCAACGCACAGCCATATCTTTTTCGCTCATCGTGGTGCCATCAAAATCGGTAACTTCTTCATCACCAAACAGGTTCATCTGCACAACGAAATAGTTGTCGTTAATAATCTTTGTGATTTCAGGCAGTGGAAAAATCTCTTCATGCATTTTGGTACAGTAAATACACCCACGTTGTTCAAAAATAACCAACATCCGCTTACCTTCGGTGTTCGCCTCGGCCAAATCTTCGGCCATGTCCTTGAACGTCGTGCGCAGCCATTCAGGCTTGTGCAACCCGTCATCCCCAAGATCAGCCGCGAACACTGGTGCGGCCAGTAAAAATGCGATTAATGCGATTATACGTTTCATATTTTCTCCTATCTAAACCAAGTGCACGAATGTTTGGCATTATCCTATTGTGGAAAACCAAGGCACATATTTTATCATAAAGTTAGCAATGTAATTTACTGTATTCGTGGCGATCAAAATCGCAAACACAATCAACATGACGCCCATGACCTTTTCGACCAGCCCCATGTATTTTCGGTTACGGTTCATCCAACGCAAGAATGGTTTCGCAAAAATCGCGGCAACAACAAACGGCAATGTCATCGACAACCCGTAAACCAACAACAACAGACCACCATGCCAAATATTGCCCATACCACCCGCAACCATCAAGATTGCCGCCAACGCGGGACCCACACATGGCGTCCACCCGAATCCAAACGCCAATCCCATCACATATGAACCAATCAACGTCGAAGGATCAGATTTTGTTTCAACTTTGGCTTCACGGTACAACAACCCAATGCGTAAAATACCCAAAAAGTGCAGACCAAAAACGAATAAAAACGCCGCCGAAACATAGGCTAATTCCTGCTTCCACATCCGAAACGCTTGGCCCAGCGCGGTGGCACCCAAGCCCAATAAGACAAATATTGTGGTCACACCCAGTGCGAAACAGATGCTCGCCATGATCAACTTTTTGTGTGTACTGGCAGGGATCTCATCTTTGCCCTGCAAGTCATTCATGCTGATTCCAGCCATATAACACAGGTAAAATGGCACCATCGGCAGGATGCATGGCGAAAGAAAGCTTAATAAACCAGCGACGATTGCACCGCCAAATGTGATATCCAACATCTCTGTGCTTGTCCTTTAGATTAAAACATATTACGTTTTTCATATATGTTATGAAAGTCTACGCGATGAAGTCAATCCTATTCGCTCTCTCTTTATCCCTGTCTGCAATCGCAGCACACGCAGAAGATATGCGTTTGCTGATGTTCGAAGAACCAGGTTGTTACTGGTGCGGTAAATGGAATGCCCAAATTGGCGACATTTACCCTAAAACTGCCGAAGGCCGCACCGCACCTTTGGAACGCATCCAACTGCGCAATGGCATTCCATCCGACGCAAAATTGAAATCACGTCCACAATACACACCAACCTTTGTTGTTGTCCGTGCGGGCATAGAAATTGGCCGGATCGAAGGCTACCCTGGCGAAGATTTCTTTTGGGGTTTGTTAAATCAGATCCTTGAAACCACACCCGAGTATATTCAAGAAAAGAACGCATCATGAAAAAACTACTTATCGCCGCCCTTTTGTGTACCGCCCCTGCATTCGCTGGCGAAGACGACGCATTTGTTGAATTCAAAGTCATCAAACCAGAAATCGCTATCAAAGCGGCAATCGCCGCGATGAAACATTGCGAAGACGGCGGTTATCAAGTCGGCGTTGCTGTCGTTGATCGCTTCGGTTTGACCCAAGCATACATCAAATCACGCTATGCCGGCCTACACGTCCAAGAAACGGCACAACGTAAAGCATGGACATCAGTCAGCTTTCGCACACCAACCTTGGCACTGGATGGATCAACAGGTCCTGACTCCGATGCATTCGGCATCCGCTTCCTGTCAAAACCCCTACCTTTGGGTGGTGGCGTCCCAATCGAAGCAGAGGGTAGTATTGTTGCAGGAATTGGCGTATCAGGCGCACCAGGGGCAGATATCGATGATGAATGTGCCCGCGCGGGTATCGCGGCAATCGAGGATGAATTGTTAGGGTTTTAACAATGAGCATGGCTGAAAATTTCCAAGAAGACTTCGACATCGACGAGATGTTCGACAAAGGTCAGAACGCCGCCAATTTCCTAAAGGCAATGGCGCACGAAGGTCGTTTGATGATCCTGTGTCATCTTGTTCAAGGCGAAAAGTCAGTAACAGAGCTGGAAAACCTTCTCTCGTCTCGCCAAGCAGCAGTCAGCCAACAACTGGCCCGCCTTCGGATAGAAGGCATCGTCAGCTTTCGTCGCGAAGGCAAAGCAATTTATTACGCGATCAAAGATGAAAAAGTGCTGAAACTTATCAACCTACTTTACACAGAGTTTTGCGCGACAGACTAATTCAAAGGGGCATGCGACATGGATGAAATGACTTTGGCGGCCCTTTTGGGTTTGGCAGGTGGTTGCATTTTAGGGCTCGCGGCGCGACTTGGACAATTTTGCACATTTGGCGCAATCGAAAGCGCCTATATGGGGCGCGATCAACGCCGCATGCGATTGTGGGGCATCGTTTTGGGTGTCGCCATCCTTTCTATCTATACCTTGGATGCAATGGGTCACATGGATGTGTCCCGCACCCTTTACCAATCGGTTCAATGGAACCCACTCGCCAGCATTCTAGGCGGCCTCGTTTTCGGTTATGGCATGGGACTTGCAGGCAATTGCGGCTTTGGCTCGCTCGCGCGCCTTGGCGGCGGTGATTTACGCGCCTTTGTCGTCGTCTTGATGATCGCCATTTCTGGTTATTTCATGTTGTCTGGCCCGTTGGCCAGCTTACGCGTTTCAATTTTCCCAATGACACCCGCCGAAGGGCCCCAAGGTTTTGCCCAACTCGGTCATTCCTTATTGGGCATTTCGCCACTGATCGTGGCTGTAATAATCGCCATCGCCCTGATTGTATGGGCCTTGGCCCACACACCGCTACGCGACGAACCCGTGATGATGTTCTGGGGCGTTATGGCTGGCCTATCGGTGGCAGGCGCATTTTGGGGCACAACATATCTAAATGAAACCAGCTTTGAACAAGTCGCAATCCAAGGCCACACTTTCACAGCGCCCCTTGGTGCCACATTACTTTACATGATGACATCATCCAGCGGCGGCCTTGGCTTTCCAATTGGATCCGTGGCCGGTGTCCTTTTGGGTGCTTTCATCGGTTCAATGATCAAAGGTCACTTTCGCTGGGAACCCTGCGACGATCCACGCGAACTAGGGCGTCAAATCTTTGGCGCAATCTTGATGGGCTTTGGCGGCGTCGTCGCATTGGGCTGTTCCGTTGGCCAAGGCGTCAGCGCCTTTTCCACATTGGCCTTCAGCGGCCCCGTCACTCTGTTGGCGATTGTTTTGGGCTGTATCGTTGCAATTCGCCAACTTTTGGCAGGTTTTGAACCTTAAACAGAACAACGTACTGTATTCTGATATATGAATACGTCGATTCAAGGAAATAATTCCACGACAAAGCTATCAACGCGTATAGCTTCCTACCATGTGCCGCTTTCAATTCGTATATTCTGCATCCCATACATTTAACAGAATTTAAACCCGTTTTGCGCATTTGCACGAATCCAAAAAACCGTTCACAGACCCTTTGATCACAGTATTACGCAAAGGCGCCGCTATGTTTGAAGAACTTGGTTTTGAAACCCTCACCCCTGTCACCGCATCCATTATATTCGCACTGATTNTTGGCGTTATCTTTGGCGCAATCGGTCAACACACGCAATTCTGTTTCCGCCGTGGCATCGTGGGTGACGCATCTGAACGTAAATCAGCGCGCGGAGTTTGGTTTACCGCACTTGCCGCCGCAATTATCGGCACACAGATTTTGGTTGCAATGGACGTCATATCCTTTGCGGACCACCGTTTTTTCATCTCTGACATCCCAGTCGTCGCCATCGCACTTGGCGGACTGTTATTTGGTGCAGGTATGGTATTGACACGCGGCTGTATTTCCCGCCTGACAGTCCTGACAGGCACAGGAAATACACGCGCGTTGATCGTTTTGATCGTGTTTGCAATTACCGCACATGCGGCACTCAAGGGTGTCTTTGCACCCCTACGCGTCTGGGCTGGATCATTCTCCGTGGACTTTGGCGATACTGTTTCATTTGCCCAACTCCCTGGTGGCGCGACGTTGTGGTCAATCCTGTTGTCAGCGGCCGCTTTATCGCTGGCATATAAATCTGGCGCAAAACACACACATCTGGCATTGGCGGTCATTCTTGGTCTGTTGGTTCCACTATCATGGGCAGGCACTGGGTTTATATTGTTCGACGAATTTGACCCAATTGCCATGCAATCACTATCTTTCACATCCCCCAGCGCGGACGTCTTATTTTGGGCCGTTGCATCCACTGCAATCCCGGCTGGCTTTGGCGTTGGTTTAATTGGTGGTGTCATCGCAGGCTCCGCGTTAACGGCCTTAGCAAAGGGTGAATTCAAATGGCAGTCATTTGAAGACCCCGCACAAACGCGTCGCTACCTTGCTGGCGCTATGTTGATGGGCCTTGGTGGCGTTTTGGCCGGTGGTTGTACTGTGGGCGCTGGTTTGGGCGGCATTCCAACCCTGTCATTCGCCGCGTTACTCGCGCTGGCATTCATCACAATCGGTGCAATCGCAACACGGCGTGTATTGCAAGGCGGCGCGTCGCGCACCGCCTCTTTTGCGCACTAAACCTGTTTGGCAGCACCGCATATAGTGTTGCCAACAAGACTCTACCCAAATCTAGCTGAGCTGTGTATAAACAGGGCGGAATAACACCTAAAACCCCAAGTAATACCCAAGGATCAGGTCATGAGATGCCCATTTTGCGGTAACACAGATACCCAAGTAAAAGACAGCCGCCCCGCCGAAGATCATGTTGCAATCCGTCGCAGACGGTTTTGCCCATCATGCGGCGGGCGCTTTACCACCTATGAACGCGTTCAACTGCGCGATTTAGTGGTAATCAAAAAGAACGGAAAACGCGAAGACTTCGATCGCGAAAAACTGGCACGGTCCATCCGTATGGCTTTGCAAAAGCGCCCAGTCGAATCCGATCGTATCGAACAATTGATATCCGGCATAGTACGTCGTCTTGAAAGCATGGGCGAAGCAGACATCGACAGCGACAAGATTGGTGCAATCGTCATGGATACATTGGCACGCATTGATACGGTTGCTTATGTACGTTTTGCATCTGTTTACAAAAACTTCCAAGATGCCGATGATTTCGAAGATTTCGTACATCAATTGCGTCCACCCGAAGCTACCGAAGACTAATGCCATCCAACGCCGATAAACGCTGGATGGCTCTGGCGTTATCCATGGGGGAACGCGGGCTTGGCCAAACTTGGCCAAACCCATCCGTCGGCTGTGTCATTGTCAAAGATAACCGCGTCCTTGGGCGCGGCTATACCCAATCAGGCGGACGTCCCCACGCCGAAGTCATGGCATTGCGCCAAGCTGGCAAGAAAACACACGGCGCCACAGCCTATGTCACTCTGGAACCATGCGCCCACACAGGCAAAACACCACCCTGCGCCAACGCATTGATTGATGCTGGCATCTCGCGCGTTGTGATCGCAACCACCGACCCAGACGCCCGCGTTGCAGGCAAAGGCACCCAAATGCTGCGCGATGCAGGCATAAACGTGACCTTAGACGTTTTAAAAAAACAAGCAGACCAAGCCCACGCAGGTTTCTTTTCCCGCATTGTTGAAAATCGGCCATTTGTGACCCTCAAACTCGCAATCAGCCTTGACGGACGTATCGCGACATCCACTGGCGACAGCCAATGGATCACGGGTGACGCATCACGAAAATACGTGCATTTCTTACGCGCGACCCATGATGCCGTTATGGTTGGTCGCGGCACCGTAATCGCAGATAACCCAAGCCTGAATGTACGTGGAATCAAAGAACACGGGCGTCAGCCAGTGCGCATTGTTATGGACAGCCAAATGAAATCGCCCGCCGTTGGCAACTTGGCATCCACCGCCAAAGATATCCCAGTCTGGTTTTGCCACACAAAATCAGCCAGTTTTGACGCGTGGTCAGATACAGGCGCCATCAGCATACCTTGTGCATCAGCGGATGGTCGCGTTGATATTTCTGATGCAATGACCCAACTGGCAAATGCAGGCCTGACACGCATCTTCTGCGAAGGCGGTGGAACCTTGGCCGGCGCACTCATTCAGGCTGGATTGGTGGATCAACTTATCATTATGCAAGCAGGCGTCGCGATTGGCGCAGACGGCACGCCCTCACTTGGTGCGATGGGCAATACTGTTTTAAAAGATGCAGCGCATTTCGATTTACAAAACGTCCGCCAAATCGGTGCCGACACAATCAGCGTTTGGGCAAAACCCTAACGCCACAAATGCGCGTAACTTGCAAATACGCCCTGTAATTTCGCCAATACCTTCGTCGTACCTGTAACAGCAGGGCCAAATTGCCCTCTCTCGAAACGCTCAAAAACCGTTTCCGCAGGACAAGGTTCACCACTGACGGGATCCCAATAACGCGGATAATCAATTAAACATGCGTGTACCAATTGGTCCAAAGTTGGCCGCGCAATACGGCGATCAGGTACATCACCACGATCATCCGTCAGCCCCCAACCTGCGTAAAACGGAACACCAAAACAAACCACCTGTTTGCCATGCAACAGTGCCTCAAACCCCGCCAACGATGTCATCGTGCAAACCACATCGCTTGATTTAATCAACGCCGTAATATCACTGTTACGTGCGATCCCATCCGCCGTTGCCCGCAATGTTTCCGCGCCGACAACACCATCACGAAGCCCCGCTTCAACATCAGGATGCGGCTTATAAATCAGATAGGCTTTGGGGAATGCCTGTCGCGCCGCCCATAATAAATCTTTGTTGCTTGCCACGATATCACACCCCAACGCGACAGATGCATCGTCTTCAACTTGCCCAACAACCAAACAGTTTGCTGGCCTTCTTTCGCTGCCAACTTACGCGCAGCGCCGCCAATATTATATTTCGAAAGGTCGGCGCGACAAAACTGACGACGCAATGCGCCCGCACGCTCCACCTCGCGCAATGGTAAATCGCATGACGCCTCAACGAATGCTTCCAACGCACTTGGACGATTAGGATCGTAATAAATTCCAACATTGTCAAAAACCAGCGAACAAGGGCGTACCAATTGCGCACCCAAACCTTTGGACCTGATAAATCCATCTTCGACCGTAATTATGTCAACATCTCGCGCTTGGGCCATTGCCGCCAGCTTTTCACCACCCTTTTGGCCCCAAACATACAGTGGAGCGTTCCTTTTGCGCGCAAGTGTCAGTGCCTTCTCATCAGAGCCAACAAACTGAATACGCTGTCCAGCGCCGCGCAACATCGCACGTAAAAACCCACGCTTCCACATCCGCATGCCCAGCATCACCGCACCGCGTGATCCGTCACGCCAATTTTTGGCCTGCGCCACCAAAACATCCACAGTCTTATAAAAACTGCTGCGGCGTTCAAAAAATGGATCATACCACAGCGCGTATTTCAAATATGCCGCCCAAAACAAATGCTCAGGCTTTCGCCACCCTTTTTGCTTCATATCGGGATGGCGATCATCGCTCAAACCCCAACCCGCATAAAACGGTTGCCCAAATACAATTGGTCTGTGTCAGGCAAAAATGGCCTCTAACCCCAATTGCGATGTCACACAATAAACGGCACGCGCGTTTTTCATCAATCGCCAAGGCGAAACCGCTTTGTCATAACGCGTGACGATATCACCAAAATCGGTCGTCTTAAAATACCCTGATCGTTTGCCTGCCCGCGTTTCGGGATGCACTTTTACTAAAATCTTCACACCTGGATGCTCGACCATCGCACTGCGCAGCATGTCCTTGAAACTCTCCACATTCGCCCCACCCAAACGCACAGATGCATCGCCTTTGGTTTGATCCACAACCAAAACATAGTCAGTTGGCAAATCCTCATCATCCAACTCAAAGGCATTGTATTTTGACAACTGGTTCATTTGCAGCGCGGTAATTCCATCCGTCGCCTTATCCAATTCCGCCTGCGCGACACCAACAGATGCCTGTATTAACGCCGCCAGATCACTGTCTTGCGTTGTGTCGAAAAAGATACCGCGACGATCACAAATCACGCCCAAACTTGGCGCCCCGTCCGCACGGATCGCAAAAAACTGTCTTCGATGGTCAGCAACGGGATATCACGGCGCGCCGCGACTCTACGCCCCCGCAAAGACGTGCGCTTGCGCCCCCAAACACCAATCATATCAGTATCTTGGCGTGGAATGCCAAATTTTACATCGAACCCATGCGCTTCTAAAATACGTCGCGCACGACGATAAAAAAGAAGCCCCAGATTAAAGACAAATAACCGTTGTCTCTTATCTGGGGCATTATTTTTCTTGGCCATGGCCTATCTATTTAAACCGATTTGCCAGACCGTCGATCGTATTGACTGGTGTCACCAATGTACGGATCAATTTGCTGTACTGTGAATATGGCGCTTCGGTCACGTAAACGATATCGCCATCACGAATTTGGAACTCGTTGGCCAAAAAGATGCCGTTTGGCTGCAACAGGTTAAATACATACATGATCCGCTTAGATTCCACATAGTTGGGCACATCATAAAAATATGACGCGATGCGTGGGATTTCGTTGCGTAATACAAATACGCCGCGCGGATCACCTGTTGTCGATTTAATACCGCCGTTGCTGGCAATAACATCGAACAACGTCATTTCAGGCTTTGAAAAAGTCTTCAGACCTGTGCCAATTTCGCCGAAAACAGAATAGCGACGTTTGTCAGCCTCAAGTAAAATGCGATCACCCGGGCGCAAATGAATATCGTTTGCAGGATCAGTCAGCAAATTAGCTAACCAAATCGAACCTGTCTTTTTACCACGTGTCACTTTCACAATGGTTGTTTCTGGCTCTCCGCGTGTTCCGTTAGCACGCGCCAACATGGACGACAGATGCGTCGAAGACGCGTCAATTTGGAAAACACCCTGTGCTTGGGCACCAACAATCGTCACCGATGCACCAATACCTGTTGAACGCGCCAATTGAATTTGCGGATCAGGCGTTTGATCAGCCAAGTTTGTTTCAATGCGGCGACGCACAGTTTCAATTGTGCTGCCTGCTGCTCTGATACGGCCAGCATATGGTACAAAAATGAACCCTGACTGATCGACCTGCAAATTATTGATAGACGAAGGTACACCCGCAGTGCCCAGAACACCGGCTTGAACATTTTCGTAAACTGTCAACAACAACTGGTCACCAGATCGTACAACATCTGTGTTAATCGAACCTGCACTTCTAAAACTTGGATCGAACGATAATTCTTTGGTGAATTTCGTTTTGGCAATAACATCGCTGTCGATCACAACAACCAACGCATCGCCTTTTCTGTCCTGACTACCTGCCAACAATTGTTGTTTACTTGGGCCTGAACGTGGCAATCCGCAACCACTCAGCGCGGCGATAACCACGCCGGCAACGGCCATTTTGAAAACTTTACTTGTTGTTAATGTCATAAACCGATCCCCATGGGTATTTTAAGGCGCACTTTTACCCAATTCGGCGCAGATTTCCAGTACCGCTTTGTATCATACGCACGTTTAAACGATCGCCACGGCATCATGAACAAACGCTTTGCATGTGATGTGAACTCTTGGCGAATAGATGCGGCGCGGTGTGTTTTGTAATTGGGATATCCGCGATTGCGAAACAAAACATGCCAATGATACCAAGCGCCATATAATACATGATTGCGCAACTCGCCCCAACGCGCAGGCGCTTCGGGTTGTTCTTCGTCAATCTTCGTCAAGGCCGCACGCATTTCAACGATAGGCATATCCATCATGCGTGAATTTCCATTCACCCCACCGCGTTCATAGGTCACCCAATAAGGGCGCAAATATCCCTCTTCAAAACAATGAACAGTAATGCCCTTGCTTTTGGCTAATTTGATTGCACTGCTGTGAAAGAAACGTGCATCACCATAAATAACGATGTCCGTTATATCGTCGTCCAACTTGGCTGCAATAAATTCAATCCATTGCTCGCTCGGATTTAAAAACGCCGTGAATGTTGCTGGTTCCCGCCAGAAAAACTCGTCACCCTTATTAAACCCAATCTTTTCAACCAACGCGCCCGAAGCACGCAAAATACGCGATAGCTCGTAAAAAAACGGCCCGTGGGGTCCCTGTAAAAACAGAAACTTACGTTGCCCGCTTGGTAAAACCGGAATTTTTTTCATATTCCCCTCAATGATCAACGACGGCAGTGTTCCCGCACTACAACCAACGACTTAACGCGATCATAACTTTCTATACTTTTAAATATGTCGAAATGCTAACATATCAACTATACTTCTTCTACTACGGTGTGATAAATTCCGACGAAATACAATCTGATTAAAATTTACACCAAAGGACACATCATGTTCACAGGGATCATAACCGACGTTGGCGAAATCGCACAACTGGAACAAACGGGCGATCTACGCGCACGTATTCTGACGTCTTATGACACAGATACTGTCGACATTGGCGCATCGATTGCCTGCAACGGTGTATGTCTGACGGTCATCACCAAGGGTCGCGAAAATGGACGCGATTGGTTCGACGTTGAAATATCCGCTGAATCCGTTTCCAAAACCAATATTTCAGCAGGCCGCAAAGCCTGGGCACTGGGCACACGGGTAAACTTGGAACGCGCCTTGAAACTGGGCGACGAATTGGGCGGCCATATCGTATCAGGCCACGTTGATGGCGTTGCAATCATTACAGACATCAAATCTGTGGGCGACAGCACCGTTGTTACGTTCGCCGTGCCCCATAAATTGTCGGGTTTTATCGCACAAAAGGGATCGGTCACACTGGATGGCACATCCCTTACGGTAAACGACGTTTCGGGCGATACTTTCAACGTAAACCTTATTCCGCACACCAAAGACAACACAACTTGGGCAGATATTGCCGTCGATGACAAAATAAATCTGGAGATTGACACGCTGGCACGTTATGTGGCGCGTCTAGCAGACGTGCGTCGCGCGTCTTAAATAGGAAAACTTATGCTTTCAGCTTCTCGCAAATCTAAAGACCTGCCAGAGATTATTGGTTCCAAACCAAAGATCGCGGTCATTTCGGCGCGCTATCACCCCAGCGTTGCCGACAGGTTAACCAAAGGCGCGTCTGCCGTATTAAACAACGGCGACTTCCCTTTTGAAGTGTTCGACGTTTCCGGCGTTCTCGATCTGCCTATCGCTTTGAAAATGGTAATCAACTCTGGACGTTTTGATGCCTATGTTTTGCTTGGCTCCGTCCAAAACGATACAGATGGACAAGCCGCCCAAGTTATTTATGCAGAAACATTGCGCGGTATCGGATCAATCGGCGCACTGGGCTATCCACTGGGCAGCGCGATCCTTTGTGCATCAACCAACAAACAATTGGCAAAAATGGCCAGCCCTCGCAAAGAAAACTGTGGCGGTGCCGCAGCAAGGGCCGCGTTGGAACTCATCGCCTTGTCGCGCAACCTTTCAAACGTTTCGAAAAACATCGGCTTCAAACCCGCTTCTGAATTCATTCATATGGCGGGCGACCCGCAGAAAATCACATGACATCAAAAAAACAAATGAAATCTGCAGCGCGTTTATACGCCGTGCAGGCCCTGTTCCAAATGGAAGCCTCTGATCAAACATTGGATTCTGTGCGTCAACAATTCGTCGACCACCGTTTTGGCGCCATCCTTGAAGGTGACACATACGCCGAAGGTAACGTTGATCTGTTCGACGAAATCCTGACCCAAGCAGTCAGCCAACAAGCATTGATCGATCAAATGACCGACCGTGCCTTGGTTGCGAAATGGCCAATTGATCGCATTGATCCAACCGTGCGTGCAATTTTTCGTGCCGCTGGCGCAGAACTCGTAATTGGCGACACACCACCCAAAGTTGCCATCGTTGAATACGTCGACGTTTCAAAAGCATTCTTCCCAGAAGGGAACGAAAGCCGCTTTGTAAATGCCGTGCTTGATCACATGGCCCGCGAAGCGCACCCAGAAAAGTTCGCATAATTGTGATGTGATTAATCCCACCTTAGTTGTAAGGTGGGACAGACCCAATTTCTGGGAATGGCTACACTATGCGGTTTTTATTTAGTCTTTTTTTCGTCATCATTGCATCCGCCGCCACTGCTGCGCCGATTAAATACGATGTAAACAAAGACACCTCAGACGTTGGTTTTATCTACACATTTGGTGGCAAAGACATCAAAGGCGCATTTAACGATTTTGACATCGACGTCGCAATTGATTTCAAATCGCTCAAAAACAGCACAGTTTCGGTATCCTTAAAAACCCAAACAGCCTCAGGCGGTTTCATTTTTGGCACCCAAGCCATGCGTTCAAAAAAGATCTTAAGCGCCAAAGCGTTTCCTGAAATCACGTTTCTATCAAAATCGGTAACGGGCCGTGGTGATACGGCGCAAATATTGGGCGACATCACGGTACGTGGAATTACAAAACCACTGACACTGACCGCACAATTATTTCGCCCAAAGGGCAGTGACATAAACGAACGTGACAATTTGATAATGAAAATCACGGGCACATTGGATCGTTTTGATTTTGGCGCAAATGGTTACGCCAAAGAGGTTGCACCAGACTTGAAAATCAACATTGAGGCGTTCATTAAGAAACAATGAGTTTACGAAATACACAGACCCGCTTTGGCCTTATTACCAAATCCCTGCATTGGATCATCGCAATTGGATTATGGGCCCTCTTTTTCTTTGGGAAATACATCTCGAACCTTGAACTTGGGCCAGATAACTTTCACCTAATCCCCCGCCACAAAGCGTTCGGAATTCTTATGCTCGGATTGATAACGATCCGTATTCTGTGGCGCACAACAAACCCGCCACCAACCGCCCTGCCCGCCAAACCGTTTGAGCACCTAATCGCCAAACTCGTACACGTGGCACTCTACATCTTGATGCTCGCCACGCCTTTGTTCGGCTGGATTGGCGCATCGGCCACTGGCTTCTCAATCCCATTCTTCGGCCTCTTCGACATCCCCCTGATCTGGGGCGAAGACGAAGCGGTCGCTGACCTGCTGCTATCTCTTCATGGTTATTCAGCAATGGCCATGATGGCACTGGCACTGTTACACATCGCCGCCGCACTCTATCGCCATTTCATCAAACGCGATGAAACCCTGCGCCGCATGATCCGTTAACGATCGGGGCACCCAAATCGGATGCCCCAAATATGATTTACTTGGTGATTGGATAACCCCAACACTTCTTCGTTACACCTGGAACAGGATCGTGGCCAAACGCGCCGTTACTACATCCGATGGTCGTATCGGCGACCTTGGAAATGCTATTGCCAGGGACACCGTAAAACACACGGTAGCGTCCGTTGACTGAAAACGTGCACTCCGCACCCTCCACAGCACAGTCCGACGAATTCAACGCACCTTGACAGGACTGATCAATATCTGGACTTCCTGGCCCATATGCAGGGCTAAAGTTGCTGTCTGAACACCCGCGATAACCTGTGGGGACAGCGATGACGGTGCCATCTGTCATTGTTGTGTATACAATGAATTCCCAAACGCTAAGGACACCATAGCTGTTACGAACACCCGGTGAATATTCCAATTTCACCTTCGTTGATTTGACCGAACCCTTCGTTATATCTGTTGATACACTGTGCGACACTGATGTGGTCGTTTCTTTTGACATCTTGGCACCTGCGGAAAATCCGTTTGATGCAAGACCAACTGAAATCTCCTTCTTTAACGTGGTCGATGAACTATTGGTCAATGTCTCACCTGTTTTAACCGACAGGCTGACCGTGTGCGTTTCTTCGCTGTCACAATTATCATTGCGACAAACGTTTTCCCATTTCCCAATTGCGCTTTGGAATATCAATTTACGTCCATCTGTAATCGATGTTGGCGTAAAAGAGTGAACCATTTTTGATGTCGTAAAATCATCGCCCCAACATCTTTGGTTTGGCGCTACAAAACGTGCGGTTGTTTGTAAGACACCGTCCTTAAGTTTTTGAATATACAATTCGTTTGCACACAGATCATTAAAGCCGACCAATGCCGTATCAATATGTGTTTTATTTGTCAGTGGGAAATTATCAATATGCTTTTCGCCAGGCACGCCTAATGGAAACACCTTGCAATTATAACCAACCTTTAAGCTTTTTTGAACTGGCACAAAAATAATGTCCAAGTCAGCACTAGATGGGAAATTCAACCCAAGGGTCACATCACCCGTCTTCACGCCAAGTTTCTGCCAAGATTTTGGGCTTTTGGCATTTTCGGCTGGTGCATCTTTGCGGACCACAATCGCAAACCCGCTATCGCTGTCAAAATTATGCCCTTGCGGAATATGCAGGCACACACGTGCCTCCCATTTTTCCGCCTGCGCTGTTGTCGGTGAAATCACCGTGGCCATCAAGCCCAGCATCATAACCACCCCTGCCTTGGGTGCCATTAAAAATAATCGCTTCATAATGTGTCCGTCCCTCTATAGGTCCAGTCGCCATAATTGAAGACCAGATAGTGACATTCACATGTATTACTGAAATATTTTCAACTAAATCATTGATAAATAGTGATTCTAGTCACACATATAAATTCACCTCCAAACAAAGAACCAGCGCTTACACACCCTTAAGCCCACATTATTTTCCCAATTCCGACACACAGTTTGTCGAAAAAGCTACAGACATGCCGCACCCATCCGTCTACCTATGGAAAAAACAGGCAGAACAATGCGTCTCATCCTCTCCTTCGCCGCCCTCCTGATCTCTATCGCCCTGCTCCAACTCTCCTCTGGCGCAATCGGCCCATTGGATGCACTTTCCGGCCTTAAAACAGGGTTCAGCCGCGTTCAAATCGGCCTGCTTGGCTCCGCACATTTCGTCGGCTTTTTCATCGGCTGTTGGTGGGCGCCACGCCTGATTGGCGCTGTGGGTCACTCCAAAACATTCGCCGTCTTCGCTTCAATGGGTGCCATCGGCGCATTGGCCCACCCCTTGTGGATCGACGCCTATTTCTGGCTGGCCCTACGTGTCCTGTCAGGCATGTGCGTCGCGGGCTGTTACACAGTAATCGAGGCATGGTTTTCCGCAAAACTCACCAATGAAATTCGTGGCCGCGTCATGTCAGCGTATCGCGTCGTCGATATCGGTGCATCATCGCTTGCCCAAATGATGATCGGCTTTCTGGCCCCTGCCTCTTATGTTTCCTACAACATCATCGCCATCATTGGTTGTCTGTGCCTGTGGCCGTTGATGCTGTCAAAATCACAGGCTCCACCGGTGCCAACTGCCCCGCGCCTACATCCAATCCGCACGGCCCTTACATCACCACTTGGCGTTGCAGGCGTCATCGTCGCGGGCCTAACGGCATCGTCATTTCGCATGGTTGGCCCAATTTACGCCACCGATGTGGGCCTCTCCCCAGCCGAGGTCGGCTCATTCCTTGCGATCATCTTAATCGGGGGGGCATTGGCACAATTCCCTGCTGGCTACTTGGCCGANAAATACGATCGCCGCCGCGTTCTGATTGGCCTTTCAATCGCCAGCATTTTGGTCTGTACCGCCATTGCCATGTTCGGCGGCCAAGGGCGTACGCAAATCTTCGCGCTGGCCTTCGCATTTGGCTTCACCACATATCCAATATTTTCCATCTCTGCCGCGCACGCCAACGATTTCACCACGCCTGCAGAACGCGTAGAATTGAATGCCAGCTTGATGTTCTTCTATGCCATCGGGGCGGTTCTTTCTCCGCTCGTTGCGTCCGCCCTTATCCAAGTCTATGGCCCCAACGCCATGTTCACCTTCATCACCGTTGCCCACATTGGCTTGGTGATATTTGGCCTGTCGCGTATGCGCGTACGTTCCTCATCCACCAAACGCACAAAATACCGCTATATGCCGCGCACGTCCTTTACGATTGGGAAATTGATCAGGCGTAAAAATCTCGACTAGCGGCGCGGGCCTGATTACGTTAAATCACATTGAAACCAATACAAGTGATCGCAAATGACCCGCACTCTCATTACCTCCGCATTGCCGTATATCAACGGTATCAAACACCTTGGAAACCTTGTCGGCAGCCAACTGCCCTCTGATGTTTACGCACGCTTTTGCCGCGCCCAAGGCCACGAGGTCATGTACATCTGCGCCACCGACGAACACGGAACCCCTGCCGAATTGGCAGCTGCAAAAACCGGCCAAGACGTTGCTGATTTTTGCGCCGAAATGCACGAAACACAGGCCGAGCTGGCCCGTGGTTTCCGCCTGTCATTCGATCACTTTGGCCGTTCATCCAGCCAACAAAACCACGAACTCACCCAATACTTCGCGGGCAAACTCGCCGACAATGGCCTCCTCGAAGAAGTCAGCGAAAAACAGGTCTACTCAAACACCGATGGCCGCTACCTGCCAGATCGCTATATCGAAGGCGAATGCCCAAACTGTGGTTCCCCTGACGCACGCGGCGATCAGTGTGAAAACTGCACAAAACAACTCTCGCCAACCGATCTGATCAACCCGCGCTCTGCAATCTCTGGTTCCACCGATCTCGAAGTACGCGAAACAAAACACCTCTACCTGCGTCAATCAAAACTCAGCAAAACGCTGGACGATTGGATCAGCTCGAAAACAGACTGGCCAATCCTGACCACATCCATCGCCAAAAAATGGCTTCATGATGGTGACGGCCTTCAGGATCGCGGCATCACACGTGATTTGGATTGGGGCGTACCTGTAAAACGTGGCATCGCTGATTGGCCCGGCATGGAAGGCAAAGTTTTCTATGTCTGGTTCGATGCCCCAATCGCCTATATCGCAGCCACTGCTGAATGGGCAGATGCGAACGGTAAAACCGACGCCGATTGGGAACGCTGGTGGCGCACAGACAAAGGCGCGGATGATGTCAATTACGTCCAGTTCATGGGCAAAGATAACGTGCCCTTCCACACTCTGTCATTTCCTGCCACAATCATGGGCGCTGATGATAATTGGAAACTGGTGGATTTCATCAAGTCCTTTAACTACCTCAATTACGACGGTGGCCAATTCTCAACATCCAAAGGTCGCGGCGTGTTCATGAACCAAGCCCTCGATATATTGCCCTCCGATTACTGGCGCTGGTGGCTGCTGTCACATGTTCCAGAAAGTTCGGATTCAGAATTCACATGGGACAGCTTCCAAGGCGGCGTAAACAAAGATTTGGCCGACGTGTTGGGTAACTTCGTATCCCGCATCACAAAATTCTGCCGCGCAAAATTCGGCGAAGAGGTCCCCGCTGGTGGCGAATACGGCGAGGCCGAAGCAAACGTCATCGCGCAACTGACCGAACGTCTAAAATCATACGAAGATAATATGGCCAAAATGGAGGTGCGCAAATCCGCATCCGATCTGCGTGCTATCTGGGCCATCGGCAACGAATACCTTCAGGCAACTGCACCGTGGACATTATTTAAAACCGATCCAGACGGCGCGGCGGCGATCACTCGCTTTGCCCTCAACTTGGTCCCATTTTACGCGGCACTGTCCGAACCCTTTATTCCAGACGCGGCACAAATCATGGCCAACTCTATGAATGCATCCAAAGAATGGCCCACGGACGTCAACGCCGCCCTAAACGCATTGCCCGCAGGTCATGCGTTTACTGTGGCAGAGGTTCTGTTTGCCAAAATCACCGATGAAGCACGTGATGAAATGCAGGCGAAATTCGCAGGCGCGTAAAACCGCGACACTAAGTCATTCAAAATATCGGTGCACGGTTTGTGTACAGGTTGTGCACAGCCCAAAATCGCGGTAACTTCTCTCCTCAAAGGAGAAAACCATGACCGACAACACCGCCCTAGGCTTTGATACATTACAAGTGCACGCAGGTGCCGAACCCGACCCGGCAACGGGCGCGCGCCAGATCCCAATCTACCAAACAACGGGCTATGTGTTTCGCGATGCCGAACACGCCGCCAACCTGTTTAACTTGGCAGAAGTCGGTTATATCTACTCCCGCCTCACCAACCCAACCGTGGGCGCATTACAAACACGCATCGCGATGTTAGAAGGCGGCGCTGGCGCTGTATGTTGCTCATCTGGCCACGCAGCCCAACTGATGGCCCTGTTCCCCTTGATGTCACCAGGCATGAACGTCATCGCCTCTACGCGCTTGTATGGCGGCACAATCCAACAGTTCAGCAACACCATCAAAAAGTTCGGCTGGTCAGCCAAATTCGTCGACTTTGACGACACGGATGCAGTGGCCGCCGCCATCGATGAAAACACACGCGCCGTATTTTGCGAATCCATCGCCAATCCAGGCGGTTATATCACTGATATTGATGCAATTTCTGCGATCACAAACGCGGCTGGCATCCCCTTAATCGTGGACAACACCACCGCCACACCATACCTGTGTAACCCCATCGAACATGGCGCTACATTGGTCGTTCACTCCACGACCAAATACTTGACAGGTAACGGCACCGTCACAGGTGGCGCGGTTGTGGACAGCGGTAAATTCGACTGGGCCGCATCAGGAAAATTCCCATCCCTCGCGGCACCTGAACCCGCCTACCACGGCATTAATTTCTACGAAGCATTGGGCGCAATGGCCTTCACCTTCCACTCGATCGCCATCGGTCTGCGTGATCTGGGCATGACGATGAACCCACAAGGCGCGCATTACACATTGATGGGTATCGAAACCTTGTCATTACGCATGCAAAAACACGTGGAAAACGCCACAGTACTGGCAAAATGGCTGGAAAACGATCCTCGAATCGAGGCCGTGACTTACGCAGGGCTTGAAAGCTCGCCGTACAATCACCGCGTCGCCAAAATTTGCCCCAAAGGCGCCGGTGGCCTGTTCACCATCACAGTCAAAGGCGGCTATGACGCATGCGTCAAACTGGTCGAAAGTCTGGAACTCTTCAGCCACGTCGCCAACCTTGGTGACACACGTTCACTGATCATCCATTCCGCATCAACCACGCACCGCCAACTGTCCGACGAACAACGCGCGGCGGCAGGTGCTGCATCCAATGTCGTCCGCCTGTCTATCGGTATCGAAGATGTCAAAGACCTGATCGCCGACATGGATCAAGCCCTGACCAAAGCAACAGCATAAACGTGCTGGGGCGGCCACGAAACAGCCGCCCCACACAATTGACGCCATGACCATACCCAATCTAAAACGCATAAAAGTGCACTCTATACCAGAGCTTACGGCGTGGCTGGCAAAGCAACCAAGCGATGCCCAAAGTGTCATGTTGGTAACCTACACCGATGCCACACACGACAAATACGTCAGTCGCGAACAGTTACATGATGCAATAATCGCACATGGCTGGGCTGCTGGATTTCGTTACACGCTCAATGGAAATTTAGTGGGGCAAGTGATTAGTAAGCCGTGAAAAGGTGCTAACCTGTGCCTTTGGCCTTGCTTTTATGCTTATCATATCCGGCTTCCAGTTCGTTCCGCAAAAAATATCCGTAAACAACGGTTTCAAACTTCGCCGCGCCACCGTCTTCAACACAATTTGACAGCGGTGTAATCTCAGTTGCAACGTTAGGGTCATAAAAGAACGGACATGAATAACGTTCGCGACCCGAACTGTTGATTACACGGTGTGGTGTCGATAATAACAATCCATTCGACCAACGGTGTAGCATATCGCCCACATTGACCACGAATGTACCCGGAATTTTGGGCGCATCAATCCACCTACCGCTGGGTGTCTGAACCTGTAATCCACCAACACCATCTTGTGCCAGAATGGTCAAACAACCAAAATCTGTATGGGGTGCGGAACCAAAAAGATCGTCACCCTCAACAGGGTCAGTCGGCGGGTAAAACAATAATCGCAACCACGTAGTTGGGGACGCAAACGCCCCATTAAATACATCAGGATCGGCCCCAATTGACATTGCAGCCACGCGCATCAATTTATGCCCCAATTCCGATAATGCATTGTTATAGGCAATAACATCTTCACGAAACCCCATCAAATCAGGCCACTGATTGGGTCCAGCCAGATATGCACCAGCCAGAACATCCGGCGCATCTGGCCCGTCTTCGCGCATTATCATAAAGCTCTCTGACTGGTTTGGGCGTTTTACATCTGCCAATTTCGAATTCACATCCGTAGAGGTGTTGATCGGAATAAAACCACGGTGGTTGGCATTCAATTCAACCTGCATCTTCTCGTCTATCGACAGAGCATGAAATTTGGCCGAAGCCGCGAAAACCCTTTCAATCAAGGCCTCATCAACGCCGTGGTTGCTGATATACCCAAATCCAGTCGTTCCATAAGTTTCGCGAAACTTTGTTGCCAGCTTGCCCAACATTGCAGCATCCGCGCCATGAATGGCACTTACATCAAGGATGGGGATTTCTGAAAATTCACTTGCCAAATTTGTAATCCTTACTTTGGAATGAGGCGATTAAACGACAACCCAACTCTATTCGCAAATATTCTTCTCAATAAAGCAGTTATCACCCAGACATCCATCCCAGCCTTCGGCCTTGATGGATTGCGATTTCTCATCAAATGCACCATCAACAACACTGACCGACTTGATCTTATCAAACCGGAAAATCCGTTTGGCTGCGAAATCGCGCCCCTTGGTGCATCCACGGGTTTGCCAACCATGAACATACAACTTGCCATTAAACCCAACGCCAACTTGATGCACATCCAACAAACGCGGCTCGCACCCTTTGCTGACATCTTTGTCATACACCAGCTCAACGACTTGGCCATTCTGCGCGGCCTCGCACAGTGGGGCTTCGTATTCGGATTGGGCGAATGCGGTTGTGAATGGTGCAACGAACAAAACCGCCGCCATTGTTAAGCATTTTAATGTCATCACAGTGCCCCCTGGCTTCATCGTTTCATTGATATATTTTCAACTATGCACTCTAATATCTTAGATAATCAATAACACGGTGCCGAAAACGAAAAAGGCGACCCATGGGTCGCCTTGGTAATTCATGAAATACGCTTAATCCGCCCACGCCCATGGGCGAATGAATTTACCCAAAATCTCTTGGACGGCATCATCGCTAACGCCTGCATCCGTCTTGGATATCTTGGCGACCAGGCCCAACTTTTTATCTTCGTCAACACGCACAACCTGTGCGCCAACCCCTGCTGTATCCAACGCCGCATTATAGACCCGCGTAATCGCTGAACGTCGTAAATCAGGCTTGAAAACCTTACCAACAGCAGTCTTTGGTAACTCTGGCAAAATCTCTAAATATTTCGGACAGGCAGCGGGATCAGAAACATGCTCGCGCGCAAATTCAATCAACTCATCCACTGACACCGTGGCACCTGCAACCAGTTCCACATACGCACATGGCAATTCGCCTGAATAACTGTCTGGCTGTCCAATTGCGCCCGCAAAACCAACCGCAGGATGCCCTGCCAATGCCTCTTCGATGATGGCTGGGTCAATATTGTGTCCACCACGCATGATCACATCTTTTGAGCGTCCAGTCAGCCATAAATAGCCGTCCTTATCCAGATAACCCAAATCGCCCGTGCGCATGTATTTGCCATCGGCATACAGCATTTTATTTTTCGTCGGATCAGTATAGGTCGCGCCAACAACGACGCCCATATTATGCACACAAATCTCGCCAGTTTCACCAACGCCGCAGGTTTTTGTTACTTTACCTTTAGCATCCATGTGTAGAATTTTCACTTCTGTGTATGGCAACGGCAGCCCGACAGAACCAATTTTATGTTCACCGTCTGGTGGGTTGCACGAAATAAGACAGGTGGCCTCGGTCATGCCATAACCTTCTAAAATCGAAACGCCTGTCGTTTCTTGGAACTTGTTGAACAATTCAACAGGCAATGGAGCCGATCCACAAAACGCGTTTTTCAGCGTCGAAATATCCGCATCCACGGGGCGCTGCATCAAGGCTGCAGCCGCAGTCGGAACGGTAATAATGAATGTCCCCTTATACCGTTCAACCAATTTCCAAAAATTGTCAAAAACGCCGTCGCCACGATAACCTGCAGGCGTTGGCATAACCATATGCGCACCCGCTGACATGATGCACAACCACGCTGGATATGCCGCAAAAACATGAAACAGTGGCATTGGACAAATGACAACATCATTTTCATCCATCAATAATGTCGCCCCCAACCATCCGTTGTACAAGGCACCAGAATGGCGATGTTGTGATACTTTTGGCATGCCAGTCGTGCCGCCCGTGTGGAAATATGCGCAAAATGGATCATCATCGCGTTCGTCGAAATCCAATGTAGTGTTTTGCGTTGCCAAAGCCGCATTGAATTCGATCACTTTGGCTGAATGTGTTATGTCGACTTTTGGACGGATCATCGGCACGATCCATGACAATGGCGGCGATAAATGGGGTAATAGATCGATTTCTACAATCGTTTCCACGCATCCTGCTTCGGCAACGGCTGCATGAGCAAGCTGTGCTACCTCCGTCTTTGGGAATGGGCGCATAGTAACCAATACTTTTGCATTCACTTCCTTAAGCAACGCCGAAATATGTTCGGGTGACAGTGTTGGGTTAATTGGCGCCACGATACCCGCGGTCATTCCGCCCAGCATCGTTATCAACGTCTCGTGGCTGGTCGGCAATAAATATGCCACGACATCTTCGGACCCAACACCCAGTGATCTAAATAAGTTCGCCGCCTGTGCGACACGATCTGTTAAATCGTTATAGTTCAATGTAATATTTTTATCTTTCGGACCCGACTTCAGCTGAAAACTGATCGCTGGTCGTGCCCCATAAGCGTCGCGTGTTTGGCACAGTCTTTGAAAAACCGTCTTAGCCGTCCAGCGTTCGGAAACTGGCATCGCTTCTTCGATACCTCTTACATGGTCCGCATGCGCGAATGGCTCTATCATAACTTGTCCTCCCAGACCTTATGAAACCCAAGCTAAAGGAGCATTCTAAGAATTACAAATGTAACGTAGCGATAAAAAAAGGGCGGCCCAAGCCACCCTTTTCGCGATTATGTATAAACGCTTATGCTGGGATGCGTAAAACTTGACCCGGATAAATTTTATCTGGATGAGTCAGCATTGGTTTATTCGCTTCGAAAATCTCTTCGTATTTCGCGCCGTTACCCATTGTCTTTGCGGCGATTGCCCACAATGTATCACCCTTTTCCACAGTGTGGAAAACGCCTTCGTCATTGTTGTCTGTATCATCGGCAACGGACGCAATGCCCTTAACGTTGCCCAATGCCAACATGATTTTTTCTTTGATTGATGTTGATTTCGGGGTGCCGGCCATCACAACCTTGTCACCTTCGACTTTGATATCCACGCCATCAGCATCCAAACCTAGGTCTGTGATTTCTTTGTTTAACGCATCTGTTGCTGTTGCTTCATCATCGTCTGATCCGAACAAACTTTTACCGACGTTTGCTGCAAAACTTAATAGGCCCATGTGACTCTCCTGATTGGGTTATTTCATGAACCAAACGTAAGTAAGTATCCTTTATCGTTTTGCAAGAACTTATGATAATTCTTCTGTGAATTGTAGTTTTGCCAAACGTGCATACAGTCCACCTTGCGTAACCAATTCTTTGTGCGTGCCTTGGGCAACAATTTTACCCTCATCCAAAACAACAATACGATCGGCCTTTTTCACCGTCGCCAAGCGATGCGCCACAATCAAAGTCGTGCGTGTGCGTGCCAATGCTTCGACGGCTTGTTGAACTGCATGTTCACTTTCCGCATCCAACGCACTTGTTGCTTCATCCAACAAAAGCACAGGTGCATCGCGTAAAATCGCACGTGCAATTGCCAACCTTTGTTTCTGACCACCCGATAACATTACGCCTCGTTCACCAACATAACTGTCATAGCCATCCGGAAGCGCCGTCAAAAAATCATGCGCCGCAGCTGCTTTGGCTGCTTCTACTACTTCACCATCCGTTGCCTCTGGGCGACCAAATCGGATATTTTCCATCGCTGACGTGCCAAAGATAACGGGGTCTTGTGGCACCATTGCCATGTGCTTGCGAAACGATTCACGCGCCAAAGTATGAATGGGCTTTCCATCCAAAGTAATTTGACCTTTGTTTGGGTCGAAAAACCGCATCAGAAGCTGAAATATAGTTGATTTACCCGCCCCGGAAGGGCCAACAAGTGCGACTGTCTCGCCTGGCTGAATGTTCAATGAAAACCCATCTAGCGCCGCAACTTTGGGGCGTGATGGATAATGAAATGTTAAATTATCAAAGACAACATTACCTTGAACTGGCAACGCAAGCGTGTCTGGATCGACTGGGTCAATTACGACATCATCAGCATTCAACAATTCAACCAAGCGTTCGGTTGCACCCGCAGCGCGTTGCATCTCGCCCCAAAACTCGGCGAATGCCGTAACTGACGCGCCTACCATGACCGCATAAATAACGAACTGTATTAGAACACCCGCGCTCATTTCGCCCGATTTAACGTCACGTGCACCGATCCAAATAACCGCAACTACCCCTGTGAAAATCAAGAAAATCACAATTGCCGTCATATAGGCACGGATTGTCACCCGTTGACGTGTCGCGTCATACGCTTCCTCAGTCAGATCGCCAAACAACTTACGCGAAGCCGCTTCGTGGGTGAATGCTTGCACCGTTTGGTTGGCTAATAAACTCTCCGACGCATTCCCAGAACTCTCTGCGATTTTATCTTGATTAAGCTTGCTCAACACTCTTACGCGACGCCCTATTCCAAAGATTGGAATTAAAATGAAGGGTACTAATAACAATACCAACCCAGTCAATTTAGCAGATGTGATGAACAGCAATATCAAACCACCGACAAACATAATCGTGTTGCGCAGCGCAAATGACAAATATGACCCGATTACAGAAAGGATGAGCGTTGTATCTGTTGTGATGCGACTTAAAACTTCGCCTGTCATAACGCGTTCATAAAACGCAGGACTCATGCCAATCATTTTGTCGTAAACGGCGCGACGGATATCTGCGACGACACGTTCACCCAATCGCGTTACCAATGCATAACGTAAAGCTGAACCGACCGCTAACAACCCAGCAACAAAGATTGCCCACATAAAATAACGATCCAGCTGGTCAATATCTTCGCCGAAACCATCAACAATTCCCCTAACAGCAAGAGGTAAAATCAGGGAAATCGCGGCAGTAAACGTCAACATGAATAATGCAGCTGCGACCGTCCACTTATAAGGTTTCAAGAAAGGCACCAACCCGCGCAATGCCCCCACATCTTTGCCTTTGGCGCGATCTTCGGAAATGGAACGAGTTGATTCAGGCGTTGACATATATTCAGCTTTCGGAATTTTAACCGTATCGATACAACGCAAGCTGGATTGCATCAAGGCAACATTTCAAACTAAACGACATATTTTAAACCTAACTTGGTCCGCTGGGTTCTTCACGCCTTCAATCTGAATGTAACGTTTCACTGATAACTTCAATCAAGGTGTCTTTTTTGAACGGTTTTCCCAAATGGCGATCCACACCGCTGCTTATATATTCGGCAACTTGATGTGTCATCGTGTTGGCTGTTAGCGCAATAATTGGTGTTCTTTTTCGCCCCTTTTTTAGTTCTATCTGACGGATCATTTTTGTAGCCGTTATGCCGTCCATCTCCGGCATGTTCACATCCATCAAAATAACATCGAATTGCATTGTCGAAACGGCATCAACAGCAAGCTTACCATTTTCAACAGCTTTGATATCTAATTTAAATTGTTTCAAAAATTTATGAATTACCATCTGGTTTGTTTTGTTATCTTCGGCCAACAGTATTCGCCATTTTTTTTGGCTCATAACACGACGGGCCTGCGCCGTATTATCTGCTTTTTCCGCCGGCTTGCCCGTCAATTCGATGTTAATAGTTGCTGTGAAAATCGACCCAATACCAGGGTCACTTTTGACTGTGATTTCGCCTCCCATTAATGCACAAAACTGTTGGGATATTGAAAGACCTAAACCTGTTCCACCGTGGCGACGGGATACAGAACTATCTACTTGGGAAAATGGTTTAAACAGACGGTCAATTTTGTTGCTGGGAATGCCTTCTCCTGTGTCAGAAACAGAAAATGATAATTGATGGCTGTCGGTCGAATCTTCAAAAACAACTACGTTGATTTTCACTCCACCCGTTTGAGTGAATTTGATAGCGTTCGAAATCAGATTTCCTACAACCTGCTTTATTCGTTGCGCATCCCCCAATAACCAACGTTTTGCACTCGACTCTAGACACAGATCAAATGAAAGGTTTTTTTCCCGTGCTTTTGGCATGAATAGCTTTGAAATACTGTCAAACAGCGCTTCCAAGTCGAATGGTGATTTTTCGATTTCCAATTGGCCAGATTCAATTTTCGAAATATCCAATATGTCATTTAAAACAGCCAATAGTATCTTACCAGACTCGACAATTGTCGTACTCATCTCGTGTTGATCATCGTTAAGGGGAGTGTCTAATAACGCCTCGGCCATCCCCAAAACGCCATTCAATGGTGTCCTAATTTCGTGGCTCATACTGGCTAAAAATACCGTTTTTGCCTTGTTTGCTTCCTCTGCCACCATCTGTTCTTTGATCAGATCTGCGGTACGTTCTTGTACTGCGACTTCCAATCCAGCGGCTTGCTCTTTGAGTTGTTGGTTAACCTCCCAAACCTCACGGCTTTTAACCTCCAGTAGCCGCTCCGCCTCTCGGCATGCTTTTTGCGCACGCTCATATCGTCGCCGAGAGACATGCTCTGACTTTGGGATATCGGTTGCAACAAGTGGTATCATGCAGCAGGTCTAATATGAAAATCTGCGGCAAAGGCACCATCAGTCGTCTTTTTCGTGCATTCAATCTGCATTTCAACCTTGAAATGATCAACACAGGCTTGGATCATACCCTGGCAAAAATCAACAAGCGGACGCTCAGAAGAATAATACATAATCAAACTTCCGTCCTCTGTCCGTTTGGTGTCGAAAGTTGGAAGTTCCGCTTCTGGATATAATTTCCGCACTTCGACGTGAACTTCGTTTTCGATTGATTCAAGCATAGTGAACGCGTCGGTTTTCCCGACAAAAAATGCAGGATAGCCATCTACAAAACGTCTGAACATCCACTCACCAAATTGGTGCTGCAGATCCGCGACTGGCGCCTTCAACGCCTCGCTAAACGCTTGAACAATTGTCATTAACTCACTGCATGGATAAATACCTACAGATGTATAAGCGCCACCACTTTCTAAATCACATCTTTCAATAATTTCATCGACAGCATCTTCGCCGGCAACTGTTTCCGCCATGGCGATTAGCTCAACAAATACGATACCTTTCATTCGAACCTCCAAGATATTACTGGTTCGGATTAGCGGGCTGAGCTTAAGAAGCATTTAACTTTGGTGTTTGGCTATTTTCAATTTGCATTGAATTATTCGCAATTTCACCCGTTCTGCGGTGGGTTCGCAACTTCTAGATATTTATCAGTTGGAATTTTCACAATGCCCATAAGCCCCAAATCCGCTTTGTCATAAACCGACAATTGCCCAATTGCCTTTTCAACAGCATCAAAAATCAACTCCGCATTTTGTCCATTTGCCGTGATCAACGGCAATCCCGGTGTTGGCTTAGTCCATTCCAATACCCGCAAAGCATCGGTAAATCCTTCGTGTTTTTGCATCAGACGCAAACTCACAGCATCAATCGAGGCAATATCTGCCCGTCTTTCAGCGACAGCCAGCGCAGATAGAATATGTTGCTGTGTGTGCAATCGATTCTCGAACCAAAACCCACGCGGCCTAAGATGTGAAAACGCCGCGGCATAGCCGGATTGAGAAAACGTTTGATTGTAGGCAAAAACCCCATTGCGAAATGCGTCAATCGTGTTGCGCGGATCGTCAGAACGGACGACCAAAGCGCTTCGATAATAACCGGCAGGGCAATCAGAAATGCCAAAATCAGGGGTTCCAACCAACGCCACTTTGTTATGCAACCATAATCGATACGGCATGCCACAAGTCTGGCTTAAAACCAATTCGGGGTGTTTCCAGACGGAAAACTCTTCTGCTCCTTGCGATAATTCCATCGGGCTGTTGATCCCTACCGCTGTTAAATTCCGGCGGATCAACTCCCAATATCGCTTATGTGCCAACGCCAACTCTGGTCGCGCATACATCATCAAACTTGCTATCATCTTTGGGCCTTTGGAATTTTTCTATGCTATCGCTATGGCCACGAGCAAAAATACTCAAGGAATTCTTCTTAGATTTAAGA
>JGI20152J14361_10000333_pt1 | contig 34905 bp, 36 predicted proteins | sample COG_02_FD_14361 | JGI IMG/M metagenome (IMG submission 14361)
TGCGCACAACAATTGAGCCGCCCTCAGTATAATTTAGTACCTTAGACTGCTCGCAGATGGTGACGCCCGCTTCTGTTGCAGCTTTGGCTAGGCCTTGGGCGTACTTGAGTGGATGCAGGTGCAACGATGCTTTATCCCATTGGGCGCCATAATAGGCCTGACTATCAAGAAAGTTGGGTAGGGCGCCAGCATCTACATACTCCATCTGATCAAACTGATAGTGATCGCGCAGGTATGCGACTTCCTCCTCCAGTTCACTGCAGTACTTCTCGCGGTGGGCCAGATGCAGGATTCCCTGCTTTAGGTCACAGTGGATCTCATGCTTATGGATTAGCTGCTTTACGGTATCAACAGCCTCCAAACCCATGTCCCAGAGACCTCTGGCAATCTCTTTGCCGAACTGCTTTTCAAGATAGTACTGGTCCTTTCGCTGACCGATTCCCACCTGTCCACCGTTGCGTCCAGAAGCTCCAAAACCGACTTTTTCAGCTTCTAAAACGATCACTGAATAACCTCGCTCAGCCAGATGTAACGCCGAAGAGAGACCGGTATAGCCTGCACCAACGATACACACATCTACTTGCTGATCTCCAAGCAGAGCAGGGTAAGTCGTTTGCATGCCTACGCTGTGGGCATAGTAAGAGTTTACTTCTTCCATGTATCTTGAACCTAGATTGATTAAGAATTGACATTACCATCTTTTCGAATAATAATTCAACATTAATTGAACAATTATTCAAAATACGCGTTAAATCGAAAACTTATATACAACCTGTGGATAGGTGCTTTATGCAGTCTGAACAATCAGTGGAAGAGTGGCTTAAACAAAATAAGATCACGGAAGTGGAATGCTTGGTACCGGACATCACCGGTAACGCCCGGGGTAAATTTATTCCGGCCAGTAAGTTCGTTAAAGAGGACAGTCGCCTGCCCGAAGGGATACTGGCGCAGACGGTAACTGGTGAGTACTCAGATGATTTTTGGGAGCTGCTAGGCACCGTTGATGGCGATATGCTGCTTGAGCCAGATCCCAAAACAATGCGCAGCGTGCCTTGGGCCAATGAGCCTACGGTGCAGATTATTCACGACTGCTTTACCAAGGACGGCAAACCCCATCCGTTCTCATCGCGCAATGTACTCAAGCGTATTCTGGCCCTTTATGAAGCTGAGGGCTTGAAGCCGGTTATAGCTCCAGAGGTCGAGTTTTACTTAATAGAGAAGAATATTGATCCCGACTCAGCGCTGAAGCCGCCAATAGGGCGCTCTGGGCGTTACGAAACAGCCCGCCAGTCCTACAGTATTGATGCGGCAAACGAGTTTGAGGACTTTGTCGAGACCATGTACAGCTATGGCGACGCCATGGGCCTGGATCTGGATACGCTGATTCACGAGTCTGGTGCTGCGCAGCTGGAGGTCAACTTTATCCACGGTGACCCGCTGGACCTGGCAGATCAGGTATTTACCTTTAAGCGCTTAGCCCGTGAGGCTGCGTTAAAGCACAATATCTACGCTACCTTTATGGCAAAGCCGATGGCTTCGGAGCCAGGCTCGGCCAAGCATATTCACCAGAGCGTGCTGTCACTAAAGGACGGCTCAAACATCTTTGCTACGGCTGACGGCGAGTACAGTGAAGCGTTTTATCACTACCTAGGCGGGTTGCAGACTTATACGCCCTTTGTAATGAGCTTTTTTGCCCCCAACGTGAACTCCTATCGTCGCTTCACTCGAGAGGTTGCTGCACCCATAAATCTCCATTGGGGGTTTGATAACCGCACAACGGGTTTGCGTGTGCCCGACGCAGCACCCAAAGATTACCGTATCGAAAACCGCTTTCCCGGGGCTGACGTTAACCCTTATTTGTCAATTGCCGCGTCTTTGGCCTGTGGTTATCTGGGCCTTAAGAAGGGCATAAAGCCTTCGGAACCCTTTCAGGGCAACGCCTATAACGAAGAGATGCAGATGCCGCGGACTCTGGAAGAGGCTTTGCGTGGACTTAAGGAAGACGAGGATATTGTCGAAATCTTCGGCAGCGAGTTTATCCAGCTCTACACCTCTATTAAGCTGGTGGAGTTCGAGGAGTTTAATCGGGTGATTTCCTCCTGGGAGCGAGAGTTCTTACTGCTGACGGTTTAAGCCAAGCAGCAGTTAAGAACTGCAATAAGTACGAACTAACGGCTAGCTGGATATAAAGTCGATAATCCAGTTTGCCACCAACGCGCCATGCTCTTGCTCTTGCAGCGAGGCCATGGCGTTTTTGTATATGGCTGGTGGGTAGTTCTTTTCACGCAATCTATAGAGTGCCTGAGCATAATCATGAGAGAACTCAGGGTGACCCTGAAAGCTAAGAATATGCTCGCCAATGGCGCTCATTGCTACAGGGCAGATATCGGTTGTAGCCAATAGAGTACTGCCGGGGGCCGGCACTGTTACCTGATCTTGGTGACTGTAGAGCAGATTGATACTGGATTCGTCGCCATCCAGCTGTAGTCCTGCAGCGGCTGAGGCATCAACAAGCTGAGTCGATTTGACCCCCAGGCCCCAGCCCACAGCGGCTTTCTCCACCTTACCGCCGAGCGCAGAAGCAATAATCTGATGGCCAAAACAAATTCCAACGGTCTTCTTTTTGCTGTTATGAAGAGTTTCTATAAAGCGATGTAGCTCCTCAATCCAAGGCTCTTGGTCATAGACGCTGCTTTTACTGCCAGTAATGATATAGGCATCAACCTCATTTATATGACCGGGATACTCCTGCCGGTTAACCGCATAGGTAGTGAATTCGAGGGATTCCGTACCCGTGGCGCGAGCGAGATTGGCGGCATTTACCAAGTCTTCGACCATCTGCGGGTATTGGCCAAAGTCTGAAGCCAGCTCGGGAGAGACGTCATCCGCCCGTAAAATGCCGATCTTAATTGTCACTGATAGGTTCTCCGATAGGGCGCATCCATCTAATATCAGGATGTTCCATACTTGTAAATTAGATTTAAATTGCTACATAAGAAACTGATATTTATAGCATTGTTATTTGCGAACTAAACGTCTCGTCCTTTACCTGATTTGGCCCGTTCTTTCATATCGGACTGTATATAGATCTGATCTGTGGTGCCCATACTGGCGTGACCGAGATCATCTGACATATGCTTTAAGGGTCTAGTAGCAATATCCTGCGACGCGCCAGTATGTCGCAACCAGTGCGTTGTAGCTTCTCGCAGTGCCTTTGCTTCGCCGCCAAAGCCTTCAGCAATCATTCTATCGTACGCCAGATCAAATCCTTCTTGAACAATACGCCGCAACTGCCTAGACGTCATGCCCCCCGAGCCACGATTTTTTGCCACCATGGCAGAGTTAATACCAAAGGATGAGTTCAGTGATGAACGGTAACGCTGGTAGCGGTCAATGTAAGGTGAAAGGGCACTCGGCACTGAAACATCCCGTAGTTTATTACCTTTTCCCAGTACTTTAAGCCAATTGTTGCCGTCGCTGTCTTGCCAATAATGCTTCCACACCGGCTGCCAATTAGATCGGTCGGAAAGCTCAGATACTCTTAAATAGAGGGTTTTAAGGGTCGCAATGACAAACAGTGTGCGCTCGTGCATTGGGTCTTTGTCCGCCGCGGTCTCGGCACACTCTAGAACAAAGTCCCACTGTAGATCTGACAATCGTTTAATGGTTTTCTGGGTGGCGCCTTTAATAAGGTAGGGCGACTGTTTACGAATCGCCGGAATGGGATTGCCAAAGGCATAGCCCTCATCGGTCAAATAGTCGTAATAAGCAGATACCGCCGAGTAACAGATCTTCATGGCTTCGTGGCTCAGGGTATGGCCATCCTTCGATATCTTGATATCAGTGCCCTCCACGATCGCCTGTTTACGGTCTTCCTTGGCGAGTTTGCCGACGAATGGCCGCCAGTTTTTGTTTTGACGGCACTCTCCGCCGATTGTTTTAAAGCGATCTTGCACCGAATCGCCAACCCAGGCTGCCGGTGGACTGTGAACAAAATCAAAGTAACTCTCGAGATCTGGGCGTTTCAGCTGAATGACGCTTTTGCCGGTTATGGTCCAGGCCCAGAGTAATAGGCGCTCAACCTCGTTGCGGTAACCGCGAAACGTGGCTTCGCTTTTACGGCTGTAACTTTTCAAAAAGGATTGGGTGTAGAGAAAGTCTTCACGGGCGTCGGGAACTGATTTACAGATCTTATCGAGAAATAATTTCGAGTCTGGGTAGCCATCAAGCATCTTAACTGCCATTGGCAACCGTACAAAAGACTTGTGGGCATCAAATAGCGGACAGGCGTTGAAGGCTTTGGACATTGATGTAGATTCTCAGGTTTAAGCTTGTTGGCGACTTTATCAGCCTCTACTGGCCCTGTCTACTAAAGTCCACTAATTGAGATTAGAGGACATAGCAGATCTGTAGGGTCCGCTTTAGGTCCAGCCCTTTCCCCGACACAGATAATACCCAAGTTACTGATCGAATTAACCAACAAGATGTCTATAGTAGTTAAATCGACTTCTGATAAACTAGCTTCACACTGATAAGGACAACCATTATGTCGCGCGCTATCCTCGCCTTCGTACTCACTGTTTCATTTTCGCTGAACGCTGTAGCCATAGCTCCAATCGAAAAGCAGTCAGATCAGACCGCACTCTACCGTGAAATCCTCGATCGTCTCGCCACCCGACATTACCGTGGCCAGGATATTAACGACGAACTCTCCGCGCGTTATCTCTCCACCTATATAGAAATGTTAGATCCGCTGAAGAGCTATTTCCTGCAGTCTGATATTGAAGAGTTTAATCAGTGGTCTAGCAAACTGGATGATTTGGCACGCCGCGGCGATGTTGGCCCAGGCTTTGTGATGTTTAATCGTCTCCGCGACCGCATGCTTGAGCAGTTGAGTGCCAATATTGAACTGCTCGAAAGCGACTATGTATTTGATTACAGCGTCGACGAGACCATCGTTCTCGATGGTGAACAGCGCCAATGGCTGCAGAGCGCCGCAGAACAGCGCGATTACTGGCGCAAGCGCATCAAAGACTCAATGATCCGATTATTACTCAATGACAAAGAGCCGGTTAAGGCCCGGGAATTGCTCGTTAAGCGCTTTAACAACCAGATAACCCAGATGGAACAGCGAGATAGTCAGGACGTCTTTCAGCTCTATGCCAACGCCCTCGCCTCCCTCTACGATCCTCACACCTCCTATTTTTCTCCTCGCACCACGGAAAATTTTCAGATCAACATGTCACTGTCTCTGGAAGGTATTGGCGCCGAGCTGCGCACCGAAGATGAATACACTAAAGTCGCACGGGTTATTCCCGGTGGACCAGCTGATATGCAGGGCATTTTAAAAGCCTCTGACAAAATCATCGCTGTGGGCCAAGGGGACGAGGAGCTTGTGGATGTGATTGGCTGGCGCATTGATGATGTAGTGCACCTGATTCGTGGTGCTAAAGATTCCACCGTTCGCTTAGAGCTCATTGAAGGCGGCAGCGACTCTAGCGATAGCACCAAAGTGATTGCTATTGTCCGAGACAAGGTCAAGCTGGAAGAAAAATCCGCTCAGAGCAAAATCATTGAGGTTAATCAAAATGGCGTCGATTTACGCCTAGGGGTAATCGATATCCCCGCTTTTTACATGGACTTTGATGCCTATCGCAAGCGTGACCCCGAATATAAAAGCACCACTAGAGACGTGTATAAACTGCTTAGCGAGCTCCGCGAAGAGCAGGTTGACGGCATTGTGCTAGATCTGCGCAATAACGGTGGCGGCTCACTCCATGAAGCTACCATGCTCACTGATTTGTTTATTAATACAGGCCCAGTGGTTCAGATCCGCAATGCCTACCAACAGGTTTCCCGGGATCAGCGAGCAATGATGCGTGCTGCCTACAATGGGCCACTACTGGTTTTGATTAATCGTCTCAGCGCCTCGGCCTCAGAGATATTTGCCGGCGCACTGCAGGATTATGGTCGCGCTATTGTAGTTGGCAGTCAGAGCTTTGGTAAGGGCACAGTGCAAGATGTAACCGGTCTCAGCAGCGGCCAATTGAAGCTTACTGTCTCAAAGTTTTATCGTGTCTCCGGTGACAGCACCCAACACCGAGGCGTAGTGCCGGACATTGAATTTCCTTCCCTCTATGACAAAGACGAAGTAGGTGAAAGCCAGCAGGACAACGCCCTGCCCTGGGACAATATTCACAGCGTGCCGTTTAAATCCATGTCCGGCGTTAAGCAATTTGTGCCTATATTAACTGCGGAGCATGAGCTGCGTATCGCCAGTGACCCTGATTTTGTGCACCTGGTGGATACACTAGAGTTAAGCAACAGCTGGGATGCTGACAATGCTGTGTCGCTCGATATTGAAAAGCGTCGAGCACGGAGCCGCGACTGGGATAAGCGGCGCTTTATACTTGAGAATAAGCGCCGTAAGTTAAAAGGCCTTGAGCTCTACGCAGATCAAAAAGCCTGGAAAAGCGACAATAAAACCAGTGACGACGATGACACCGAAGCCGAGACTGTAGCTGAAGGCGATGACAATACTGAAGACGTCGCCAACGACAGTGACACCGCAGTGAGTAAAGAGGCACCTGAGGTGGCTCTAACCAACTCTAAAGATATTTCAGTCGTTGATGCGGCGGACGCTAAGACTGAGGAGGACGAAGAAGAAGAGGAAGATATAGCCGAGACTGATCCAATGCTCCAGGAAGCTGGCCATATTCTCGCCGATCAAATTCGCCTATTGGCAAAACCCACCAGTAAACAAATGATGGTGCGCTCACAGAAGGTCGACAAATAGCTATGACAGCACGAATTGTTTCATTTAACGTCAATGGTTTGCGCTCACGTTTAGACCAGCTTGAGGCGATGATTAAGCAGCACTCGCCGGATATTATCGGCCTTCAGGAAACCAAGGTAAGCGATGAAGAGTTTCCTCATCAGGCGATTGCGGATCTCGGCTATCAGGTGAATTTCCACGGCCAAAAAGGCCACTATGGGGTTGCCCTGCTGAGTAAAGCGGAAGCCGTCGCCGTTACGCGTGGCTACCCCTCAGATGAAGAAGATGCACAGCGGCGTATGATTCACGGCGAGTATCTGATCAACGGTCAAACCGTACATGTGATTAATGGCTATTTCCCTCAGGGCGAAAGTCGCGCTCACCCGACAAAATTTCCTGCCAAAGAAAAGTTTTACGCTGACCTGCTCGTCTATTTAGATAACAACTTTAATCCAGAGGATCTGGTGGCTGTAATGGGCGATATGAATGTCGCCGCTGACGATATAGATGTGGGCATTAAGCCAGAGAATGCGAAGCGCTGGATCAAGACTGGCAAGTGTGCATTTCTTCCCGAAGAGCGGCAATGGCTTCAGAACCTACTCGATTGGGGCTTGCAGGATAGCTTTAGAGAGCAAAATTCTGGCGATAATAGCTACAGCTGGTTCGATTACCGAAGTAAAGGTTTTGACCTAGAGCCGAAGCGTGGCCTGCGTATAGATCTTATTCTGGCCTCGCCTTCACTGATGAAGCGAATTGCAGATACCGGCATAGACACCGAGGCCAGAGGTTTTGAAAAACCCTCGGATCACTGCCCTATTTGGGCTGATTTGCGTCTCTAAGCTGCTTTATAGCGTGCTCTGGTCATGGCGCGCTCTTAATAAAAAGGCTTTATGACTTAATACTTTCTAGCCCAGTTCTGACACAAAGCTTTCTAAAAAAAGCTTTCTAAAAAAAGCTTTCTAAAAAAAGCTTTCTAGCCGAGAGCTTTCTAGATTAGCGGCAACCCCAGTCAACCAATCTCCCCCGCCACCGTTCAACAGAGCGACAGTCAATTAAGGAGATAAACATGCAACGGATTCTAACCATATTGACCCTCAGTGCTGGCTTGCTGGCGTTCCCGGCAACGGCGCTAGCCAAACCTGATCGAGCTGGGGCTGATCATAGCTATGAGCATAATAGCTATTCTACGCAAAGCCATGACAAACACCGACAGCAGGCTGATCGAAACCATCACCGCAAAGACAGCGATAGCAAGCATCATGCTAAAAAACATGCGTATAAAAAACATCAGAATAAAAAGTACCAAGCTAAAAAGTACCAAGCTAAAAAGTACCGCGCCGAGACAATTAGGCAGCATAAACTGACAAGAAAATACCAAGATAGAATCGCCGCATTCAGCCATTTTGATGGCAATAATTACAATCACTGGCGCGACCGTCGCGACTATAAAGACTACCGCAGCTACAATAAGCACCTGGGCCACAGACAACGCCAGGGCTATCGAGAACTGCGCAAGCACTATTATAGTTCCAATCATGATCGCTACAGGACGCATTACCTGCGCTATCATCGTGGTCATAAACGCAACCATCACCAGCACGACGATAGTTACCTCGAATGGGTAACCACCATGCTTCTGCTAAATGAACTTTTAGATGATGACTACCGTTAACCCGGAATTGACCACTGCGGAACTGGAATTCGACCTTTTGTTACCAGAACCGCAGAGGGCTCAGGCACGCCCCGAAGGCAATTATATTGAGATCAATGTTGCCGACAATTGCCGGGGTAATAGAAGCAGCACCATCGCCGAGGAAAATGAGTTTGAGCAAACGACCAATAACAAAACGATGCCCGGATTAGTGGCTAAGTCCGGGGAGGAATTGCCCGTCACTGAGGTCTCTATGGATGAATTTCTACAGAGTATTGAGCGCCGCGCCTTTCATATGGCAAGAATGGCCACAGGTAGCCGCGATGACGCGCTGGATATAGTGCAAGACGCGATGTTCAAACTGGTTGAGAAATACTCAGCCAAGAGCGCCAGCGAATGGCGACCACTATTTTACCAAATCTTAAACCGCAAAATTACTGATCACTATCGTCGCAATGCAGTTAAAAATAGGCTTTTTAGTCTCGCCAGTTTTGGCATGAAAGCCAGCGATGAAGGTGCGGACTTAATCGACCGCGCCGAGGGTCGTAAAAGCGACGGCCCCGATCAGACGGTTGCTCGGAACCTGCAAATGGACATACTTTCTAAGGCAGTTGCCCAGTTACCCGGACGTCAGCGTCAAGCCTTTATGCTACGCTGCTGGGACGGAATGAGCACTGCCATAACCGCTGAAACCATGGGCTGCAGCCAGGGTAGCGTCAAGACCCACTATTCTCGAGCCATGCATTCCCTGAGAGCCTCACTGGAGGATTACCGACATGAATAGTAATACAGAGCGCAGCTTGCAGGATCAGCTTGTCGCCTTGGAGCAAGACACTGCCAATGAAGACCTGTTTCGTCTAGCTCAGGGACGCAACAATGCCCTGCAGCAAAAGCACAGGAAGACCAGTTCAATACTCTGGCCAGCACTGGCAACCTCTATGGGGTCGGCGCTACTGATCGCCCTGCTCTATGCACCTACAGGTTCGCTACTCTCCCCCGAACGAGAAATCATTGGGGACGATTATTACTCAGAACTGGCTGAGGAGAACTTCGATCTCTACGACGACTTAGAATTTTATGATTGGTTAGCGGATATGGAGAGCTAATCAACCAGCTTATGAAGGGCGCTTTATTAAACAGCCTCTAATAAAGAGACTGAAAACAAAGAGCCCGAAATAAAGAACCTGAAACAAGGCGTCTGGAATAAAGAACCCGAAACAAAGAGACTGGAACAAAGAGACTGGAATAAAGAGACAGATGATGAAACACAAGCGATTAACAACATTAGCTCTACTCGCCGCACTGGTCTGCTTCGCCCTGCCCGTCGCGGCTGATCAGCACAGTGACAAACCGATCCCCTGGCAGGACTTGCCGGCTGATGCACGCAGCGCACTGGCACCCATGGCAGATCGCTGGGACCAACTAAAACCCCGGCAGCAGCAGCGTCTATTGCGAAAAGTCGGCAACAAAAAGTTTAAACAGGGTGCTGATCGCTGGAAAAATCTCTCACCAGAGGAGCGCGAACGCATTAGACAATCTCGCGGCCGCTTTAAGGAGTTGCCCCCGGAGAAGCGTAAAGAGCTGCGCCAGCGATGGGAGAATATGTCTGAAGACGAACGCCAAGAAGCGACTAATGCGCGGCGTGCTCTTAAGCATTATCCGCCCCAGAAACGCCATCGTCTTCTTGAAGAGCTGCGCAACCTTCCGCCGCAAGAGCGCCGAGCCAAATTAGAGAAGCTGGCAAATAAACACCTTGATAATAAAGAACGCAAGAACAAAGAGCCTAAGGGTAAAAAGCCTAAGGATAAAAAGCCTAAGGATAGAAAACCTAACAAGACAGAATAGCCAATTGAAAAATCCGTGACAAAAAAAAGACCCCAACGGGGTCTTTTTTATTACTGCTCAACTAAACACATAATCAGATTGATTAGAGCGCTGCGTCAAGCTCAGGCAGTGCAGTAAATAGATCTGCAACCAACCCGTAATCAGCAACCGAAAAGATCGGCGCTTCTTCATCTTTATTGATCGCAACAATCACCTTGCTGTCTTTCATACCCGCCAGATGCTGAATCGCACCAGAGATACCAACGGCAACATAGAGGTCAGGAGCAACGATCTTACCCGTTTGACCCACCTGCATATCATTGGGTACAAAGCCTGCGTCAACGGCAGCGCGAGATGCACCAACGCCAGCGCCGAGCTTGTCGGCAATGCTATAGATCATGCTGAAATTGTCACCGTTGCCCATACCGCGGCCACCGGATACAACAATCTTCGCTGCAGTCAATTCAGGACGATCTGACTTGGCGACTTCTTCGCCTTTAAACTCAGACTTGCCTGCATTGTGAGCTGAAGCAACTGCTTCGATAGAGGCAGAGCCACCCTCGGCAGGTGCAGCATCAAAGGCTGTACCACGAACGGTCAGGACTTTTATCGCATCACTACTCTGCACTGTGGCAATAACGTTTCCTGCATAGATTGGACGCTTAAAAGTGTCGGCACTCACCACTGCGCTAATTTCAGAGATAGCCTGAACATCCATCAATGCGGCAGCGCGAGGTAATATATTTTTAATCGTTGTAGTGGCCGTTCCCAGCACGTGGCTGTAAGTGGCACCCACTTCAGCAATCAATGGCGCAACATTCTCAGCCAGTTGATGTCCGTAAGCGGCATTATCTGCAACCAATACTTTGCTAATACCGGCTACCTGAGCAGCTTGCTCAGCAACGGCCTGACAGTCACTGCCAATAACCAGAATATCAATATCGCCGCCAATAGCTTGGGCTGCGGTAACGGAGTTCAAAGTAGCAGGCTTAAGGCTGCTGTTGTCGTGTTCAGCGATAACTAAAATACTCATGAGATCACCTTCGCTTCGTTTTTAAGTTTGTCTACTAGCATGGCTACATCTTCTACCTTGATACCGGCTTGACGCTCAGCGGGCAATTCAACGCCCAGCAAGGTGACGCGAGGAGTAATATTTACACCCAAATCATCTGGAGTCTTTACATCCAATGGCTTGCGCTTGGCTTTCATAATATTCGGCAGCGAGGCATAACGCGGCTCGTTTAAACGCAGGTCAGAAGTCACAATAGTCGGTAGCGTCAGCTCAAGAGTCTGCAGACCACCGTCTACTTCGCGAATAACAGTGGCTTTGCCATCGTCAAAGCTCAGTTCAGAAGCGAAGGTCGCCTGCGAACAATCTAACAGCGCAGCGAGCATTTGACCGGTTTGGTTGTTATCACCGTCAATGGCTTGCTTGCCCATTAAAATAAGGTCTGGAGATTCAGCATCGCAGACGGCTTTCAAGCACTTGGCAATCGCCAGTGGCTCAAGAGATTCATCAGTCTCAACCAGAATGGCGCGGTCTGCACCCAGAGCCAGTGCGGTACGCAACTGCTCTTGGCACTGCTTAGCACCAACTGAAACAGCAATCACTTCAGTGGCTATACCTTTTTCGGCAAGGCGCACTGCTTCTTCAACAGCGATCTCACAGAATGGGTTAATCGACATTTTGACATTGGCCAAATCAACATCTGAACCGTCAGACTTGGGCCTTACTTTAACGTTGTAATCAACAACGCGCTTTACAGCGACCAGAACTTTCATGGTTTTCCTTCTACATAGCTGAATAAAAAAGGGGATTTGAGACGCCGGGCAGCAGTGCTGCGTGAGGTCCAATTTCGAGGGGGTTATAGTGCCTAGTTGGGCCTGATAAATCAAGCAACCGCGCGGTCTAAATCGACCGGCGAGTCAGCTTGGACGGCCGGTCATTGTTATAAATTATGGTTATCAATATTCGCTATAGCTATGACCATATGATGCTTGTAAAATACGCGCAATTATTACTGCTTTGGGGAGAATAAGTGTGGAACGCGAGTATATGGATTACGACGTCGTCATCGTTGGTGCCGGCCCTTCAGGTCTGGCTGCAGCATGTCGACTGAAGCAGGTTAACGCTGATATATCAGTCTGTGTGGTAGAGAAAGGTTCGGAAGTAGGGGCGCATATTTTGTCCGGTGCTGTATTCGAACCCACCCCGCTCAATGAGCTTTTCCCCGAGTGGAAAGAAATGGGTGCCCCACTGCTGACTCCGGTCACTGAAGACGACATCTTTGTCTTTACCGGTGCCACCAAGCGTATCAAGGTGCCGGGACTGTTCGCACCTAAAACCATGCACAATGATGGCAACTACGTCATCAGCCTTGGCAAACTCTGCCGCTGGTTAGCCGAGCAAGCTGAGAACCTGGGTGTCGAGGTCTTTCCTGGCTTTGCCGCTGCAGAGATTCTCTATGGCGAGAACAACGAAGTGCTGGGCATTGCCACTGGTGACATGGGTATAGGTCACAATGGCGAGCAGAAAGGCTCTTATATGCAGGGCATGGAGCTGCGTGGAAAGTACACGCTCTTCTCCGAAGGTTGTCGCGGTAGCCTCGGCAAGCAACTGATTGCTAAGTACCAGCTCGACGCTGGCAAAGATCCTCAGCACTACGGTCTGGGTATTAAAGAGTTGTGGACCATTCCCGCTGATCAACACAAGCCTGGTCTGGTTGTTCACTCTGCCGGCTGGCCTCTTGATGAAAGCAAATCACTGGGTGGCGGTTTCTTGTACCACCTAGAAGACAACCAAGTTGCCGTAGGTTTGATTACTAATCTTTCCTACACCAACCCCCACCTCAGCCCCTATGACGAGTTTCAGCGTTACAAGCACCACCCTGAAATCGCCAAATACTTGCAGGGCGGCACGCGCATAACCTATGGCGCCCGTGCACTGCTAAAAGGTGGCCTGCAGTCTCAGCCAAAGATGTCCTTCCCCGGTGGAATATTGATTGGTGATGACGCTGGCACCCTGAACTTTGCCAAAATCAAAGGCAGCCACACGGCCATGAAGTCTGGCATGGTTGCAGCAGAAACCGTTGCCGAAGCACTGGCGGCTGAAAAAGCGAATACTGATCTGCTGGAATACGCAGATGCTTACAAGAACTCTTGGGCTTACAAAGAGCTGCATATGCAACGTAACTTTGGTCCAGCTCAGCACAAGTTTGGCAATATTATTGGCTCGGCTTACGCCTTTATTGACATCAACATCTTTAACGGCATGCTGCCTTGGACTTTATCTGACAAGGTTGCTGATCACGAGACCCTGAAGCCTGCAAGTGAATGCGCTAAAATCGACTATCCCAAGTACGATGGCAAGCTCAGCTTCGATAAGGCCTCATCGGTGTTTATGTCGAACACCAACCACGAAGAAGATCAGCCCTGCCATCTGGTATTGGCCGATCCGGATCTGCCGATTAGTAAAAATCTTGAACTCTACGATGAACCAGCACAGCGTTACTGTCCTGCTGGAGTCTATGAGGTGGTTGCCAATGATGACGGCAGTCAGCGCTTCCAGATCAATGCCCAGAACTGTGTGCACTGTAAGACCTGCGACATTAAGGAACCCAGCCAGAATATTAACTGGGTGGTGCCTGAAGGTGCCGGCGGACCGAATTATCCGAACATGTAAGATGGAAAGTTTGTGCCACTAGATCAATGCCCGTATTCAAGATGCGGGCATTTTTTTTGGCTGGCTTTTAATTGACTTGAGACTGGTTTACGGATGGTTTAAGGACGCTTAGAAAGTGCTTTAGACGCTGCCGAGAATAAAGCGTTCACCCATACTGCTAATGCTTAGCTCGCTATTCTCTCCATCGCCCGACTCTACCGCCCAGTCAACGATCTCGTAGAACACATTGCGGCTTAGTAGCGCCTGCAGATTGCGCCGCACTAGTACCAGCGGCAGCGGGTCTTCGGAGCAGGGAAAGGCTTGCATCGCCAGAGGATGTTGGCGGTCGACGATAACCACATCGCCAGTGCGGGTGGTCAGCTTGACAGCCTGATAGCCATCGCGGGTTTCACGTTCCGCCGAAATCACAAACAGGGGTGCAACTTCCACCTGGATGCGCCACTTCTCAACCGGTGTCACGAGGAAATAATCGCCCTCTTCAAGCACCAGTATTGAGGCGAAAAGTTTGACCATTGCCGGACGCTTAATTTCGCCACCTTCATGAATCCAGCGACCTTCGCGGTCGATGATCATATCCATGTCACCGCTAAGTTTCGGCTTCCATAGATGCACAGGGGGGAGTGAAGCAGAGGCAGTGTCTTGAGATGCCAGTAAATCGGCAAACAGAGTGTCTAACTTGTCAGTCACTTGGGGCGCTGCTGCTTGCCAGCGTCGGGTAAGTTAAGCGCTTTGGTGATGGACTTAGTCGTTGTAGGATCGCGGTACTGACCACTGTTGCCAATAGTGACGCCAACTCCCGTGATAAATTTCATCAAGTCAGCGCTATCGAGACGATAGTTCCAACTGCGACTGAAACAGAGCTCTACTGCACCCTGGGCCAGGGCCCAGCAAGCTAGGTAATGATAGTGCGGCGGAACATCTTCGAGCACGCCCCGCTCAATCAGACGTGTGATCATACTGTTAAGAGAATCTTCATTGGAACGTCGCATGGCATGCAACTGATCCAGTTGGTCAGACACATCGGCAGCATCAATCAAGCGAACTTCGAGATGTTGAACCAGGCGATCGAGCTCCGGCCGCGCTAGACGCGACTCGAAATAAGCTTTCGCTGCAGCACCGGATTCACCGGCCTCTGCTTCGGCTATACCTTCAGCCAAACGTTTAGTAATGCTCTCTTCATAGTCGAGCATGATGCGCACAAGAATTTCGTTTTTGGTGAGGAAGTGCTTGTAGACCGTGCCCTTTCCAATTCCCGCCTTGGCAGCGATGCTGGAGACCGTAACCCGATCTATACCCTCGGATAAAAATAGCGACAGCGCAGCGTCGATAATCTTTTGCTCTCGATTAAGAAAGATCTTTTTCTTTTCGCGAATTCGATCTGCACTGGAGGATTTACTATTCATATACGGACATTGGTCAGTCAACCTTGTGGAATACCATTAGAAACCGAAAGCCTTTCAATAACAACGCCTAAAGGCTCAGCTCTCGGTTACTGGCGCGAATAAACTCGTTCTTCAAGTCTGCGAAGGTCTGTACTGCAGGAAACTGCGGGAATTCAGCAATCACATTCTCCGGCGCATGAAACAAAATCCCAGCGTCAGCCTCAGCCAGCATCGTCGTATCATTATACGAGTCGCCGGCAGCAATGGTTCTGTAATACATGCTTTTAAAGCCGACAATAGCCTGTCGCTTGGGGTTGGCTTGGCGCAGGTGGTAGTTGATCACCGTGCCATCATCGGCGGTCTCAAGCTTGTGACAGAGCAGAGTCGGATAGCCGAGCTGCTTCATCAGGGGGCTGGCAAACTCATAAAAGGTGTCTGAGAGAATAACCACCTGGAAACGCTCACGCAGCCAATCGACAAATTCGATGGCTCCTGGCAGTGGTTCTAGGGTGGCAATGACGTCTTGAATTTCATTTAGACCCAGGCCGTGCTCACGGAGTATATCCAGGCGATAGCGCATCAGTACATCGTAGTCTGGCTCGTCGCGGGTGGTCTTCTTTAAGGCTTCTATACCAGTTTTTTCAGCAAAGGCGATCCAAATTTCCGGGACCAAAACCCCCTCGAGATCAAGGCATGCAATTTCCACAGATATAACTCCTCGTTATTCAAATTTGACTGCACTTTACGTGGTTCCAAAGACCGGCGCAATTACCAACTGGCTGGATAAAAAGTTATAAGGCTATAGCCGCTTATTATTTTTACTAATTAGCCGGTTTTGCTATAGTGCCGCCCTTTACAACCTATCGGAAAACCCTACATGAGCTCGATCACAAACATCGTTGATATAGACAGTGAACTGGCAACCCAGTCGCCACAAGAAATCCTTCGCTACGCACTGGAGAACTTTGACAACATTGCCATCTCGTTCAGCGGCGCAGAAGATGTAGTGCTGATCGATATGGCGTATAAAATCCGCAAAGATATTCAGGTGTTCTCTCTGGATACAGGTCGCCTTCATGCTCAAACGTACCGCTTTATTGAAGCCGTGCGCAACCACTACGATATTAAAATCGATCTGGTCATGCCCGAAGCCGCTAAAGTAGAAAAGTTAGTCAAAGAAAAAGGGTTGTTTAGCTTCTATCAGGATGACCACAAAGAATGCTGTGGCGTACGCAAGATTGCCCCACTGCGCAAGCAGCTATTGACCGTCGATGCTTGGATCACTGGCCAGCGTCGCGATCAGAGCCCCGGTACTCGCGCTGCCGTACCTGCTATCCAGGACGATAAAGCCTTTGCTCGCCCAGATGACAGCCTGACCAAGTTTAATCCCCTGGCTAACTGGACCTCAAAGCAGGTCTGGGATTATATTCGTGCCAACGACGTTCCCTACAACGAGCTCCATGACGAAGGCTTTGTCAGCATTGGCTGTGAGCCTTGCACTCGCCCTACTGGCCCAGGTCAGCACGAGCGCGAAGGCCGCTGGTGGTGGGAAGAGGCAACAATGAAAGAATGTGGTCTGCACGCCGTTAACATCAGCAAGTAAAAATGCTCTAGAGGAGATAAGTATGAAAATCACCATGGTCAAAAAAATCTTTGCCGATGGTTCTCCATGTAAAAAATGTGGTGAAGTTGAAGACAAGATGCGCGCGGCGGGACAGCTCGAGCGCATCGATCACATTGTTATTGCCGATGAGTCGAATGATCAATCTGAAGGCATGCTACTGGCTGCCGAGCATGCTGTCGACCGCGCCCCATTCTTTATTGTCGAGCGGGATGGTGAGCCAGCTAAGATTTATACCGTCTACTTTAAGTTTGTTAAAGAAGTGCTCGACGCTGAGACCAGCGAAGAGGACGAAATTGCAGAAATCATGAACGATGTCGATCTGGATTTTTTGTAAACTGGTTTCTTAACCGTGGCTTTTTTAACCGTGGCTTTTTAATAGAGCTACTTCTGCTTACGCAGTCTGTCTCTTTCCGCTACGGGCGCTACTTGGCTTAAACACCAACTAAACACCACCTCTTCCTGCAAAGCTTGTCTCTTGCCGCTACCTTTTAGCAGAGCTAACCCTACTCAGGCAGTTTGCCTCCCGCCGCTGCTGGCGCGTCTTCCTATAATCATAAGGCCCTTTTTCTAGCAGACCGGCAATTTCATATTGGCGAAGTATTCTAACTGCGCCTCTTTACTGGGCAGCGCCATGGCTTCGTCCACTACTGTGCGTGTCAGGTGCGGTGCGAAGGCATGAATAAAATCATACATATAACCCCGCAGATAAGTACCTTTGCGAAATCCAATGCTGGTTACGCTGGATTCAAACAGGTGCCCTGCTTCTATAGCAACCAGATCCGTATCTAAAACCGGGTCATAGGCCATGTGAGCCACTATTCCTATACCTAATCCCAAGCGTACATAGGTTTTGATGACATCAGCATCAGTGGCGGTAAACACCACCTTGGGTTCCAGATGCTTCTTACTAAAGGCATCGTCCAAGCGTGAGCGACCGGTAAAGCCAAATACATAGGTAACAATGGGATGTTCGGCAACATCCTCAATGGTCAGCTTTGACAGCTGCGCTAAGGGGTGATTCTTCGGCACCAGGATACAGCGGTTCCAGCGGTAACAGGGCATCATCAACAGGTCGTTGTAGAGCTCCATCGCTTCAGTGGCAATGGCGAAATCCACGGTGCCATCCGCGGCTTTCTCAGAAATCTGCACCGGCGTTCCCTGATGCATATGTAGAGACACCTCAGGATACTTGGCAATAAATCCCTGTATCACCGCGGGCAGTGCGTAGCGCGCCTGAGTGTGGGTTGTGGCTATAGAGAGGCTGCCTTTGTTGGGGCTGTTGTGCTGCTGGGTTAACTGCTTGATGCTCTCCACCTGACGCAGAATATCGCCGGCGATCTTGAGAATGTCTTCTCCGGTGGGTGTGACCCGGGTCAGATGCTTGCCACTGCGGGAAAATATTTCCACACCCAGTTCGTCTTCAAGCAGGCGGATCTGTTTACTGATGCCGGGCTGAGAGGTGTACAGACTTTTGGCTGTGGCTGATACATTGAGGTCGTGATGGGCGACTTCCCAGATATAGCGCAGTTGTTGCAGTTTCATGGCATTTCCTCGTCGATCCCAGGACAGCTAAGCCTGACATTCGGCTTTATCCTGAAGTTATGTCTTTTCCAAACATACCTCTATCTATACGATAAAGCTATAAAAATATACAAAACTATTCCTTCTTAGAATAGGCTCAGCTTGTTAAAGTGGCGCAATTATTTAGCCTAAAAGTGATTGTTCTAGCCAATGATTGATCTGATTCTCTATATTGCCTCAGGCGCAGCCGTGGGCCTAGCCATAGGCCTGACTGGCGTCGGTGGTGGCTCGCTGATGACACCCCTACTAATTCTGTTTGGCTTTCCCTACAACGTTGCCATCGGCACCGACCTGCTCTACGCGGCGATCACCAAGGCTGGCGGCGTAGTCAGTCACCAGAAGCAGAAAACCATTCAATGGCACACGGTGCGTATGCTCGCCCTGGGCAGTGTGCCAGCCTCAGTGATTACCGCTCTGTTTCTCAGCCAACTGTTTAACGACTCCTCCGAGTACGAAACCATTTTGACCCGCAGTCTGGGTGTAATGCTTGTCTTAACCGCAACAGTAATCCTGTTAAACGGGCGCTTACGTCAGACAGTTAAAGTGAAGCCTGAAGATAGCAATGGTTTTTTTACTCGCCATAACAACACTGTTATTGTCTTGGTGGGTATTTTCTTAGGTATTTTTGTCACCCTTTCATCTGTGGGTGCTGGCGCCTTTTGTGCCGCGGTCTTAATGGTCCTCTATCCCCATATGCCAGCTCTAAAGATCGTCGGAACCGATATAGCGCACGCCGTTCCTTTAACCCTAGTGGCTGGCCTCGGGCATTTGATTTGGTTGGGTAATGTGGACTTTATGCTGTTGGGCTGCCTATTGATCGGCTCGTTGCCAGCTATTCACCTGGGGACTAAGTTAGCGCGAAAAATCCCAAGCAATGTATTGCAGACTGCAATAGCCACACTGCTTCTGGGGATGGGCATTAAGTTTGCGGTGTTCTAAAAAGCAGAAAGCCTGAGGCCTAGATAAAATCTGAACCGAAGCGAGCAACAAAAAAACCAAACATTAACGCGTAAAACAGATAGTAAAGCAGCGAATGGCGCGCTTTTTTACGTTCTTGTTTTAATACCTGACCCGCCTGTTCAGCCAGATCACGCTGCTCTATTTCGATTTGAAGGAAGTAAAGATCCTCTCCCATAGGCTGATCTTTGTAGCGCTTAAGTATCTCTTCATCAGATAACTGCAGATACTTTTTTGAACGTAACACCGCCATATAGAATACCTTAGGCCCCTAACACCCTATCCCTGAATCTGCGCTACTCTTTAAGCTCGTTGGCTACGCCGTGAGGAACATGACCTGTGGCCACATGCTCACTGGCAGAGCTGCAATGAACCTGCTGATCATCGAAGAATACATCGGCACCGAAAGACTTGAGAAAATCCCCTTTACTGAGCCCGCCGAGAAACAGGCTTTCATCAATCCGAATGCCCCACTCACGCAATGTGCGCACAACGCGCTCGTGAGCTGGTGCCGCTCGCGCAGTGACCAGAGCGGTTCGAATCGGGCATTCATCTATGGGGAATTCAGCCTGCAGCGAGTGCAGTGTCTGTAAGAACTTCTTAAATGGCCCAGCATCCAATGGCATGCGGGCTTCGGCTTTTTCGTTTGCCGTAAAGGCATCTAGACCGCGTTCCTTAAAAATACGCTCCGAGGCATCGGAGAACAGCACCGCATCACCATCAAAGGCAAAACGCAGCTCGTCGGACTCACTGATGCTCTTCTGGGATGGCAACAGAGTTGCCGCCGCCATACCACTGTCTAGGGCGCTGCGAACGTCCTGGGCATTGGTACTTAAAAACAAGTGACAGGCAAATGCGGAGACATATCTGTAGGGCGAATTGCCCCCACTAAAAGCCGCACGAGTAATATTGAGCCCATGGTGGGCTATGGAATTAAACACCCTCAAGCCGGTATCCGCAGAATTACGCGACAGCAAGATCACCTCTACCCTTGGCTCGCCACCGAGCTTTTCGTTGATACGCAACAGCTTGGCAACTAGAGGAAAGGCTTCGCCTGGCTCAAGAATATCGTCCTCGTGCTCGCGTTGATATTTGGCATAAGCGGCCACGCCCTGACTTTCATAGATCTCATGGCTCTCGCCCATATCAAAGAGTGCGGTCGAGGAGATCGCGATAACCAGTTTCGGGCCGTTTAATTCAGACATAACTTCATTTCTCTGTTTTGGTCTCTATCTTTTTCACTACGACAGTTTCTGAGATGCCGCGTCGCTCTCTGCTTGCTCTTCTTCCGCAAAGTACTCTTTGGACAGGCGAAACACAACCGGCGCCAAGAACACCAAGGCAATTAGGTTGGGAATGGCCATCATGCCGTTGAGCACATCGGACATCTTCCACACCAGCTCTAAACTCATCTGGGTGCCAAGGAAAATACCCAGGACCCAGAGTACTCGGAATGGCACGATCACCTTTGGACCGACCAAAAATTCAGCACAGCGCTCGCCGTAATAGCTCCAACCAAGCATGGTGGTAAAGCCAAACAGAATAATACAGAGAGTCAGAATAATATCGCCATAGGGCAACTGTGAACTAAACGCAGCTGAGGTCATGGCAGCACCATGTAACTCACCATCCCAGACACCGGTCACCACCAGAACAAGACCGGTCATGGTGCAGATTATCAAAGTGTCTATAAAGGTACCGAGCATGGCAATAGAACCCTGACGCACTGGGCTATTGGTCTCAGCAGCGGCGTGAGCAATAGGCGCTGAACCCAATCCAGATTCATTGGAGAAGACACCTCGGGCAACACCACTTTGCAGGGCTAACATTATTGTCGCACCAACAAAGCCACCGGTTGCTGCAGCACCGTTAAAGGCTGTATCGACGATCAAGAAAACCGCAGCGGGCACTTCCGCGGCATTGAGAATCAGAATACTCATGGTGGCCAGCAGGTAGATAATCGCCATTAGGGGAACCAGCTTACCGGCTACTACAGCAATGCGCTTAATGCCGCCGAGTAAGACAATGCCAACCAATGCGGACATCACAATACCGCTGACCAAAGTGGGCACGCTGAAATTGCTTTCTAAAACTTGGGATACCGCATTGGACTGCACAGTGTTGGCCAAACCAAAACCCGCCAGAGCGCCAAAAAAGGCGAACAGCATACCCAGCCACTTCCACTTGGCGCCAAGACCGTTTTTGATGTAATACATCGGACCACCGACTTTCTTACCCAGCTCATCGGTTTCACGGTAATGAACGGCTAGTACTGCCTCGGCATATTTTGTTGCCAAGCCAATGACTGCGGCACACCACATCCAGAACAGCGCACCTGGTCCACCGAGAGCGATAGCTGTGGCCACGCCGACAATATTACCTGTGCCCACTGTGGACGAGAGTGCCGTCATCAGTGCGTTAAAGGGGCTGATTTCCCCTTCGCCACTGCCCTTGCGCCCCTTAAACAGCTGCTTAAAGGCATAGGGAATCTTGGTAATGCTGATGCCCTTGAGGCCGATCGATAGGTAGATGCCGGTTCCCAGCAGCAGTGCCAGCATGCCCGGACCCCAGATAACCTCTCTCATGGTGTCGATGATTTGTTCAAACATAACAGTCCCTTTTTTTGTGTTTTTATTATTTTTATCTTCTAGCTAGTAACCCAAGTGGTGCTGCTGGGCGAATAGTCCAAATAGTCCGCCAGTGTGGAGAAAGACAATATCCTTGCCCTGCCCGCCGGAGAACTTACCTTTTTTAATATCTTCCATCATGCCAAAGAATGCTTTGCCAGTGTAAACCGGGTCGAGCAAAATGCCCTCTAGAGCAGCAACCTGTTTAATACAGTCGAAGACCTCTTGATCAGCAACACCGTAAGCCGGGCCCACATAGTCATCGCAGGTATCGGCAATTAGGGCTGAAATATCGGTTTCTGGGCTGTACTGGCTCTGCCATTGCTCAAGGTCACGACGCACCTTGCGGGTAAAATAAGCGGCGTTATCACAGACAGCATAGGCCTTTACTTGAGTATTGACCTGATGCAACTGGCAACCCAGCATTAAGCCCGCCTGAGTGCCGGCAGAACCGGTGGCGTGAACGATTGCCTGGGGCAGGATTCCATTGCGTTTAAAGTCCTTAGTCAGCTCTTCTGCAGCAGCTATATAGCCCCACATACCAGTGCCATTACTGCCGCCGGTAGGAATTGAATAGGCTTTGCTACCGAGACTAGCGTAGTGCTCTTGCCACTGAGCAAAGAGTTTATCCAAGCTGCGGTACTCATCGAGACTGTAGTGGCTAATGGTGGCACCGGCCAGATGGTCGAGCAGCAGATTACCCACAGGTTTGGGCTCAATATCCGCACGTAACAATAGATGAACTTTCAAACCCAGCTGAGCGCCGAGTAGTGCCACAGAGCGGCAGTGGTTGGATTGCACACCGCCAGAGGTAATTAATGTGTCGCAGCCATTGGCCAGTGCTTCAGCCAGGAGAAACTCAAGCTTGCGGATCTTATTGCCAGAGGTGGCAGCGCCAGTGAGATCGTCGCGCTTAATCCAGATGCGAGGCCCGCCAAGCTGCTCAGATAGACGATCTAAAGGATAGAACGGCGTCGGTGTTTGGGCGAGATTCAGTCTCTCCGGATAATCAATCATTTAGCGACTCTCTCCGAACATTAGCTAATTGTAAAAAAGGCCGCGTGAGCGGCCTTTTTCGGTTGCGATGTTAGATCGCCTTGATAGTGCCTTTTGGCAGCACCGCGTGAACCGCGGACTTTTGAAACTTAAGCTCAAGTTTGTCGTTCACTTCAACCACTACATATTCGCCTTCAAGCTTGACGATCTTACCCAAGATACCACTGGTCATAGTGACTTCATCGCCCTTGCCCAGTCCAGTGATCAGATCTGTGTGCTCTTTTTGACGCTTGCGCTGGGGACGAATAATGAACAGGTACATAAAGATAAAGAGTCCGCCAAACATAATCAGAGAGCCGGTGATACCTGGGTCGCCTGAGCCGGCAGCCGTCTGTGCCTGTGCACTGGAGATAAAAAACATAGTCAATCCTTAAAGTTAAAATACTAAAGTTAAAATACTAAAGTTAGAGCATTGGTGCCGCGACACTATTGTGTCTTGGCAGTTACAGTTAAAAATCCTTTTGTCGAACTAAAGAACTAAAAAACTAAAGGTTCTCTTTAATCCAGGCTAATGCGTCNTCGTGATGGGTTTTGGTTTTCACCTTTGGCATCACATGCTTAATCAGACCATCTTTGCCAATCACAAAGGTGCTGCGCAGTACGCCCATATATTCGCGACCCATAAACTTCTTCATATCCCAGGCGCCGTAGCTTTCGGTAACCTGATGATCTTCGTCGGAGAGCAGCGTAAAGTTCAGCTCCTGCTTGTCTTCAAACTTCACCAGTCGGTCCACTGAATCTGGGCTGACAGCCATGACCACTGTATCCAGCTCTGCGAACTGATCTTTGCTGTCGCGAATACCGCAGGCTTGCACAGTGCAGCCTGGTGTCATTGCTTTGGGGTAAAAATAGAGCAGCACGTTCTTGATACCGCGGAAGTCCGCCAGACTGACCTTTTCGCCACGCTGATTAAAAAGCGAAAAATCGCTCGCCGGAGTTCCAACTTCAGAAAATGCCATTGTTCTCTCCCAATAAGAGGCTGTTTTTAAGGTCGCTTACTGTAGCAAATTTATTGTCCAAGCCACCAGTAAAAGCGTCCCTGAGGGCTTATTTAGCGGCAAAAACACCTAAATCTGCAGATACAAAAAAGCCGCTTACTCAATGAAGAATAAACGGCCCTTTGATATTGCTGACTGCCCGCCGTTAAATTCTAGCGGCTTTGAACAGTCTATGGCAGCAGGTGCTGAACCGCATCGCGCTCTTCGGTCAGTTCTTGCTGAGTCGCCGTCATCTTGGCGCGAGAGAAATCATTGATTTCAACGCCCTGGACAATTTCCCAGTCGCCGTCTTTACAGACGCAAGGGAAAGAGTAGATCAGGCCTTCGGTGATGCCGTAGCTGCCATCACTGTAAACACCCATGCTCACCCAATCGCCGTCGGCAGTACCCAGAGCCCAGCTGCGCATATGAGCAATAGCTGCGTTAGCTGCTGAAGCGGCACTTGAAGCGCCACGGGCCTTAATAATCGCTGCGCCACGCTGCTGTACAACAGGGATAAAGTCGTTTTCGTACCAGTCCTGATCAACCATATCAATGGCAGCTTTGCCATTGACTTTAGTCTGGTGAATATCGGGATACTGTGTTGCTGAGTGATTGCCCCAGATAGTCATGTGGGTCACGTCATTGATCGTGGTACCCGTCTTAGCTGCGATTTGGCTCAGTGCACGATTGTGATCGAGACGAGTCATGGCAGTAAATTGACGGGGATTAATTGATGGTGCGTTGCGCTGAGCAATCAATGAGTTAGTGTTGGCTGGGTTGCCGACGACCAATACTTTGATGTCCTTTGAGGCATTAGCATCAATTGCTTTGCCCTGGGCAGAGAAGATCGCAGCGTTAGCTTCGAGCAGGTCCTTACGCTCCATGCCAGGACCACGAGGACGTGCGCCAACCAGCAGAGCGTAATCGGTGTCTTTGAAAGCAACAGCGGCGTCGTCGGTGCAAACCATATCGGTCAGCAGCGGGAATGCGCAGTCTTCAAGTTCCATGGCCACACCTTTCAGTGCTTCCAATGCTGGAGTGATCTCAAGCATCTGTAAAATAATCGGCTGATCGGTGCCAAGCATTTCGCCAGCGGCGATACGAAACAATAGAGAGTAGCTAATTTGGCCTGCGGCCCCTGTGACAGTAACGCGAACGGGTGATTTCAAGGTGGTTCTCCGGAAAAGTTATGTAGGCCTAATGTAGAGCAGCAAATTAGTTGCTCTATTTCGGGGCGCTATTATAAGGATGCACAGCTAAAATGCATCATTGCCAGACTAATGGGGACCATTTTCAGAAACAATAACCCCTTATTAGACCCTTTGGTTGCATCAATTGAACCCTGCGACTAAGCGCAAAGCTCTGTGTAGGTGGCCAACATGCGGGCATAGAGCTGATCTTTAAAGTCGCTGGCTGACGTATCCAGTTGCGCCACTATATCCACCAGATGCTCATTATCTTCTTTACCGCCCCACTGCTTCTGGTAGCTGCCATCCTGATAGCCGTGATCCTGGCGGAAGAAGTTGAGTACATTCTTGCCCACATAACCCACATAGAGCTGTTCAAAATCCATATCTATGCCCTGCATCAGCTTGGCAAAGCGCACGGCGTCAAAGCTTTTACTCGACAGGGTGTATTCGGTAAAGTCTTCGAGATCAATGCGGAAGTCGCCGGTTTCCTGTGGCGTAGAGAATGCAGCAGTGACCTGCTCAGCGATAGACTCTGCTGAGTCGCCCTTCAACAGCATAATACTCAAACCGAAATGCCAAATATCCACCAATTCAAGAGCGATCTGACCAATGTCCGGATTCTGCTTTTTCCACCACTTCCAGCCCCAGTGATCGAGCAGCTCGGCACACTCGACCCAGATGGCGCGATACCATTCAAAATTTTGCGTCTGCCACTGAGCATGGACCTTGGTGTTCATATCGTTCTGCAGTTCAAGCATGGTTAAAAGCTGTTGCTGTTTCATCTGTTATTCCCGGTTCTAGGTTACTGCTGTGGATTAATTTTAGCCGCGCACAAAGCTGTTGCTCTGCTTCTCTGTGCCGATGGTTGTGCTGGCGCCATGACCAGTGATCACAACCGCATCATCGTGAAGTGTNTAGAGGCGCTGACTGATCGACTGTTTGATCTGATCAAAGTTGCCTCCCGGCAGATCGGTGCGACCAATACTGCCCTGAAATAAGGTGTCGCCAGCGATCAGCGTTTTGTACTCGTCAAACCAAAAGCTCACCGACCCCGGTGTATGGCCTGGGGTGTGAATGGCAACAGCACCACAGCAGTCGAAAGACTGGTCGTCGTTTATATAGTGGTCTGGCTCTGGCAATGAAATCGTCGGCACACCAAACATAGCGCACTGCTCTTCCACCATATCCCAGAGAAACTGATCGCCCTTGTGCAGATAGATCGGTGCGCCGGTGGCATTTTTGATTTCCCCTGCAGCCAAAATATGGTCCAGGTGAGCATGGGTGTGAATGATCGCCACCACTTTAAGGTTTAATTCATTTAGCAGAGCCAAGATCTTGTCCGCATCGCCACCGGGATCAACTACCAGAGCTCTGCCGCTGAGTCGATCGCCGATGACCGAGCAGTTGCACTGCAACGGACCCACGGGAAAGGTGCGAATAATAAAATTGGACTGGGCTGTATTTGAGTTCTGAGCATCGCTGTTAGTCAGTTCGGTCATTGTGGCTTTCTCTAAGCAGGTATTTGGAAAAGGCGATTAAAGTTATCGCTGGTAGCGCTGGCAAGTTCTTCGAGACTAATGCCACGGAGATCCGCCATGCACTGGGCCACTTCGCGAACATACTGAGGTTCATTTTGTGAGCCGCGATGAGGAACCGGCGCTAACCAAGGCGAGTCGGTTTCAACCAATATACGATCCAGTGGCACTTTTACGGCAACATCCCGCAGGTCTTTGGCATTGGCGAAGGTGACGATTCCCGAGAAGGAAATATAAAACCCCAACTCCAGGGCTTGCTGAGCCATCTCCCAGGTTTCAGTAAAACAGTGCATCACACCGCCGGCAGAGGGCGTGTGTTTACGCATCAACTCGATGGTTTCGTCCCGAGCATCGCGAGTGTGGATAATCACTGGTTTAGCGATTTCCTGACAGGCTAAAAGATGATTAACGAAACTCTGGCGCTGCCAGTCAATGGTCTCGCTACTGTAAAAATTGTCTAAGCCGGTTTCGCCTATGGCAACCACACGAGGCTGCTGGGCTAGCTCAACCAGCTCTTCGATGCTCGGCACCGGCTGTGGAATTTTCTGCAAGGGATGAACGCCTACTGAGGAGTAGACGTTATCAAATTGTGCGGTGAGATCAATCAGCGAGCGGGAGGTGGTCATGTCCACGGCGACGCTGAGAAAGTGGGTGATGCCGCGAGCCTGAGCTGCGTCGATTACGCCATTGAGGCCACCCTCTCGATCGCTTAAATCCAAGTGATCAAGATGACAGTGAGAGTCTACCAGCATAGCGTAAAAGGTCTTTTTTAGGATTGATTACTACATGGTCAATGTAGGCTTATGGGAGTGTACCGTACCCGTAAGAGCCTGTTCAATATCAACTTTTAATTCTTCGTGCTCGGGGCTCAATTGCACACCCACGCCCTCCTGCTTAAAACTCGCTGAACCCTTGTGAGTAACCCAGACTACTTTACCGGTCATGGGGATGGGCTCAGGGCGTAAATAGATACTTAGCAGGAAGAAAATATCATCCCCCAACTCATAGCTTTTTTTGGTCGGGACAAAAACACCGCCGCCCTGAACAAATGCCATGTAGTGTTCGTACAGTGCATCTTCGTTTTTAATTTCTACGGATAGAATCCCGCCTTTGCCGCCTTTAAACATCCTTATTGCCTCTAGTCCCTACGCTGTTTGAGCTTAGCACGAAAATCTCGGGTTCACTGACAATGTGGTTTGGGTTGGCTTAACGAGATCTCAGTGGCCGGCAAGGAGATCCCTCGTCGCGTTGCTCTGTCGAGATGACAAGATAGGAGATAGCTCCAATCCATCGCCCCTTTGGCAATCAATCAGACTCCGTTTAGGGTTACAGTGATTTCCAGGTCGAGCGAACCACTGTTTAAGCAAAGCGAGTTTTGTGAGCGCTGGAAAACACTGCAACCCATAGCGCGTAATAGCGGAGTTCGATCACCAGAGTGGCTGCGGGTTCGAGCGGACGACACAATCCATCAGGCCGAAAGAAGCGCAAGAAAATAAGTCTTAAAAAGGCGCAGAGCGAGAAATGTCTAGGAAATATGGCGGTGACCCTCACCAGCCGCACCTCGGCACACAGCGTAACCACTACCGTTGCTCCCTTCCGGGCCTGGCGGGGTTCGCGGCTGGCTGTTGCGAGGGGACCAGTGAGGGCCACCATTGAAGCGCGGGATTATCACGGGTTTGCTACTCAAGTGCAACAGCCTCGCAGTGAAAAAATCGCTATTAGCCAGAGAAAAGACAACTGGGCCCACATCGCGCAGACCAACCAATAGGTCACTTTTGTTGTGGTTATATCTGATCGGTTCGGTACACTACAGAAAGCCTTTAGCAAGACTAGAGCCTTTAGCAAGACTAGAGCCTTTAACAGCAGNAAGCCTTTAGCAAGACTAGAGCCTTTAGCAGCAGTAGACCGTCAGCGACACAACCATAAAAACGGATTTCCAAAAATGAGTTACTCTTCGGTACCCACATCCACCAAGCTCAATTCTGTAAATCACTCAGGCTTAAAAGCCAGCCCAGTTAAGGCACTGGCTACCCTATTACTGCTGACAATCCTAACCAGCTGTGGTGGTGGCGAAAACAACGTCAGCACAGGTAATCGTACCGGCACCCTGCATTGGGGCAACGGCACCGAACCCCAGAGCCTCGACCCGCACATAGCTACCGGCGTTCCCGAGCACAAAATCATCGTCGCCCTAATGGAAGGCCTAGTTCTTAAAGACAGCAAAACCCTCGAGCCACGACCCGGCGTCGCCACCTCCTGGGACATCAGCGAAGACGGTCGCGTCTACACCTTCTATTTACGTAAGAACGCACGCTGGTCGAACGGCGACCCACACAACGCCCATGACTATGCTTGGTCTTGGTGGCGCGCCCTGCAACCGGCACTGGGAAACCTCTACGCCTACATGTATTTCCCTATCGAAAACGCCAAGGAATATTACGAAGGGGAAATTAGCGATTTTGAGCAAGTCGGGGTCAAAGCTCTAGACGACCATACATTGCAAGTCACGCTTAACAATCCAACCCCCTACTTTCTACAACTGCTCGACCATTACAGCCTTTATCCAGTGCACCGCGCCACCATCGAAAAATTTGGCGACGCCGATCAGCGTGGCACCCGCTGGACCTACGAAGGCAACCTAGTGGGCAATGGCGCATTCCAACTATCCGAATGGAAAATTAATCGCCGAGTAGTTGTCGAGCGCAATCCCCACTACTGGGATGCCGACAGCATCAAATTGAATAAGATTATCTTCTACCCCATCGAAAACGCCGTCACAGTCGAACGTATGTTCCGCGCCGGCCAGCTCCACTACAGCGGCACAGTCCCCGCTGACAAAATCGCCAGTTACATGGAGCGCAAGGATCCAGCCCTGCACATCGCCCCCTATCTCGGCGTCTACTTTTACCGTATTAATACCCGTGTACCCCAGCTACAAGATAAGCGGGTCCGGCGCGCTCTGGGCATGACCATCGATCGCGACAAGATTAGCCAACGCATACTCAAAGGCGGACAGATCCCCGCCTATACCATCACCCCGCCAGGCACCATGGGCTATTACCCCAAGAGTGATTTAGCCTTCGATCCCGAAGCGGCCCGACAGCTACTGACCGAGGCAGGTTATCCCAATGGCCAGGGTTTTCCCGCCACCGAAATTCTCTATAACACCAGCGAAGGTCATCGCAAAATCGCCGTGGCCATCCAGCAGATGTGGAAAAAACACCTCAATATAGACGTCAAACTGCTCAACCAAGAATGGAAAGTCTATTTAAACAGCGTCACCAGTCTCGACTATGAAATTGGTCGCGCCGGCTGGATCGGGGACTATGTGGACCCGAACAATTTCCTCGATATGTTTCTCTGTGATGGCGGCAACAACCGCACCGGCTGGTGCAATGCAGAATATGATCAGCTCATTCTCAAAGCCGCACCCGAAGCCAAAACTCACGCCGAGCGCTTAGAAATCTTTAACCGTGCCGAAACCATGTTGCTAGACGACATGCCAGTGATCCCAATCTACATCTACACCTCAAACAATCTGGTTAATCCCTCGGTAAAAAACTTTAATGACAACATTCTCAACCAACCGTCATTCAAAGAAATGTATCTGGAAGCTGAAACAGCAGACTCAGGAGCGAAGAACTAATGTGGCGATTTGCCCTCAACCGTCTGCTACAGGCCATTCCNGTGCTGCTCATAGTGATCAGCGCCACCTTTTTGCTGGTGCACTCCGCACCTGGCGGACCTTTCTCTGCGGATAAAGCGGTGCCGCCAGAAGTGATCAAAGCCCTAGAAGCGCAATACAATCTCGATCAACCACTGTGGAAGCAATACATCAGCTATCTAGGTGATGTGGTTCAGGGAGATTTTGGCCCCTCATTTAAATACTCCGGACGCACAGTTAACGAACTGATCGCCGCTGGTATACCCGCCACCGCGGAACTAGCTCTTTACGCCATGATGGTTGCTCTGATTATTGGTGTCAGCGCTGGAGTTGCCGCCGCCATGCGACCCAACACCATGCAAGACTATGTGCCCATGTCCGCCGCCATGCTCGGCATCTGCATGCCCTCCTTTCTGCTGGGCCCCTTGTTAGTACTCATATTCGGTATACATCTGGAATGGCTGCCGGTTTCCGGCTGGGGCGATATGCCCGGGGACAAGATCATGCCCTCGATCACCTTGGGAACCGGATACGCTGCCTATATAGCGCGACTGTCTCGGGGCGGCATGCTTGAGGTGTTGTCTCAGGACTATATTCGCACCGCCAGAGCCAAAGGCCTCTCAGAGCCAGTGATTATCTTCAAGCACGCGATGCGCGGTGGGCTGATCCCAGTGGTCGCCTTTTTAGGACCGGCCTTTGCCGGCCTTTTAGGCGGCTCCTTTGTGGTAGAAACTATCTTCCAAATTCCCGGACTCGGACGCTTCTATGTCCAGGCTGCGTTTAACCGGGATTACACCATGATCTTGGGTATGACCATCTTCTTCGCCACACTGATCATTCTGTTTAATCTACTCTCGGATATGCTCGCCATCTGGCTCGACCCGAAACTGCGCCAGCAAGCTCGGGGGAATAACTAATGGATCACATTAGCCAACAAGAGGCGCTCCAGGAGCAAGGCACATCACTGTGGAAAGATGCTTGGATCAAGCTGAGTAAAAACTATCTGGCGCTATTTGGCCTGGGTATTCTGGCCCTGCTCTGTGTTGTCTCGATACTCACCCCTTGGATCGCGCCCTACGGTTACGAAGAGCAGGACCTGATTCTTGGCGCCACCGCACCCTCTCTGGAACACTGGTTGGGCACTGATATCTTTGGTCGCGATATGCTCACGCGCATCATGTACGGCGGCCGTGTCTCACTCACCGTAGGCTTTATCGCCACCGCAGTAGCGCTAATAATCGGTGTGCTCTGGGGCGCCATCGCTGGGTTTGTCGGTGGTCGAGTCGATGCAGTGATGATGCGTATTGTCGACATCATGTACGCCCTGCCCTTTATGATCTTTATCGTCCTGCTGATGGTGGTGTTTGGCCGCAATATACTGCTGCTGTTCCTGGCCATCGGCGCAGTCGAATGGCTAACTATGGCACGGATTGTTCGCAGCCAAGTGATGTCCCTACGCAAGCAAGAGTTTGTCGAAGCTGCTCACTCTCTGGGTCTATCGCAGTGGACCATTATTCGTCGCCATATTATCCCCAATACCTTAGGCCCAGTAATTGTTTACACCACCCTGACCATTCCCAGTGTCATGCTACTGGAAGCCTTTTTGAGCTTTCTCGGCCTCGGTATTCAGCCACCACAGAGTTCATGGGGACTGCTGATAAATTACGGTGTTGAAACCATGGAAGAATATCCCTGGCTGCTGATATTCCCTGGTGTGACATTGTCGCTGACCCTATTTGCACTTAACTTTCTCGGCGATGGTCTGCGCGATGCCCTCGACCCCAGAACCTCAAAGGATTAACTCTTATGGCATTACTTGAGGTAAATGGGCTAACTATCTATTTTCACAGCAGAAATGGTGTGGTTAAAGCGGTGGATGATGTCAGTTTTAGCGTTGACGCCGGCGAAACCTTGGCGATTGTCGGCGAGTCCGGTTCGGGTAAATCCGTCACCTGTTACAGCCTGCTCGACCTACTGCCAAAGCCACCAGCAAAAATTGAAGCGGGCACCGCCCTATTTGATGGCATAGATTTGCTGAGTTGCGATGCTGCACAGATGCGACGCTTTCGCAGCAACGATATAGCGATGATTTTTCAAGACCCTATGACCTCGCTCAACCCCTTTATTAGTATCGGCGAACAATTAATTGAACCACTGATCTACAACGAAGATAAAAGCCGCCGTCAGAGCCGTTCTGATGCACGCCTGCGCGCCATAGAGCTGCTCGATGAAGTGGGCATTATTGATTCGGAACAGCGCTTTGACTGCTTCCCCCATGAGTTTTCTGGCGGTATGCGCCAGCGGGTCATGATTGCCATGGCACTGATTAATGAGCCGCGACTGCTGATCTGTGACGAGCCCACCACGGCGTTGGACGTGACTATTCAGGCACAGATCTTGGCGCTGATCAAAACATTGCAACAGAAGCGTGATGTGGCGGTGATTTTTATCAGCCACGACCTCGGCGTAGTGGCCGGTATTGCCGACAAAGTGATCGTCATGTGCGAAGGTACAGTGCGGGAAGCCAATGACGCCGAAGGTATCTTTTATCGCACCGAAGATGATTACACGAAGAAGCTCTTAGCGGCCATTCCGGAAGGTGCCAAGGTGATGCCCAACCGTGCTCAGGTGGATAATCCTCTGATCAGGGTACAAAACCTGAAAACCTATTTCCGTGATTACAGCACCACGCCTGCTGGTGACATCAAGGCAGTGGACGGTGTTTCACTGGAGATCCAGCGCGGTGAGATACTCGGCTTGGTCGGCGAATCTGGCTCGGGAAAATCGACTCTGGGGCGTTCAATTTTACAGCTGGCGCCTGTTACCGCTGGCTCGATTCACTTTGACGAAACTGAACTCAACAAGCTGAGCCCAACCAAGCTAATCCCCTGGCGGCGCAAGATGCAGATGATCTTTCAAGATCCCTATGCCTCCCTAAACCCCCGCATGACGGTCTATCAAACCCTCGCCGAACCGTTGCTCTATCACGGTCTGGCCAACGCCAAAAACATTGACCAGCAAGTACAGCAGCTTATGGATGATGTAGGCCTGGCGCGGATCAATATGCGCAAATACCCTCATGAGTTTTCTGGTGGTCAGCGCCAACGCATTGCCATTGGTCGCGCCATTGCCACTAAGCCAGAACTGATTATTGCCGATGAGCCAGTCTCCGCTCTCGACGTCACTATTCAGGCGCAGATTCTCGATTTGATCCTCAATCTGGTGGAGAAGCATAATCTGACCATGATGTTTATCTCTCATGATCTCTCCGTGGTGCGCTATATTTCAGATCGAGTGGTGGTCATGAACAAAGGCGTCATTATCGAGACCGGTGACACTGAAGCACTCTGGGCAAACCCCCAGCACCAGTACACCAGAGATCTACTGGCGGCGATTCCATTGGCCGACCCTAGGTCTGAACGGTTGCGCTCCTCAAACGCCTAGCACCAAACAATAATTATAATTATAAAAAAGAGCACCAATATGTCTGATCAAATCCAATCCCATTACGCCGATGGCATCCTCTCTGTGAGCTTTAATCGCCCGGAGAAGAAGAACGCTCTCACATCAGATATGTACGCCCAGCTGGCAGATATTTTTGATCATCGCGCCACTCAAGACGACGTCAATGTGGTGGTCATAACTGGCGGCAAGGACTTCTCAGCGGGTAATGACCTAGAGGATTTTCTCGCTCGACCTCCAGCCACGGGGAATGACACAACAGCCCCTGTATGGGAATTTATGCGCGCCCTGTCCAACTGCCCAGTGCCGGTTATCGCAGCAGTCGATGGTTACGCCGTTGGCATAGGCACAACTCTGTTGCTGCACTGTGAGTTTGTCTATTCAACCCCGAGCACGGTGTTTATGCTGCCGTTTATCAATTTAGCGGCGGTGCCAGAGTTTGGCTCATCGCTATTGCTACCGATGCGCGCTGGCTATGTTAAAGCTGCTGAGATGTTGCTCTTGGGCGATCGCTTTGATTCGGCGACGGCATTGCAATACAACCTGATTAACCAGATCTGCAGCAGTGACAATTTGATTCCCTGCGCGATGGCAACGGCGGCCAAGCTAGCGGGTAAGTCTCGCGATGCACTGGTGCAGAGTAAGGCGCTGATGCGCCGGGATATAGAACCACTGGCGGAGCGGATTAGTATTGAATCTGAAGAGTTTGCAAAACGTGTTGCATCGCCGGAAGCCAAGGCCGCGATATCCGCGATTTTGAAACGTTAGGCGGTTATTCTTGGGTTTGGGCTGTTGCTGAGGTATTGAGATCCCTCGTCGCGTTGCTCTGTCGGGATGACATAAAATAAGCTGGGGTGACTGGCCCACAGCACTGTCCCCTAGAACCACAGCACTGTCATCTCGAACCACGCTGCT
>JGI20152J14361_10000347_pt1 | contig 34177 bp, 33 predicted proteins | sample COG_02_FD_14361 | JGI IMG/M metagenome (IMG submission 14361)
CACACTCGCGTGTCTCACCGTCCCTCGCTGCGTCCGGTAAGGGGGCTTTTAGGCCCACCCAACCAAACCCGCAACCCTTTTTTTCTAAAAATACAATGTTTTTACAAAGCTCGCAAGAAACCCATATAAATAAGGCCTTTCGCCAATATTTTCCCCAAGCAATCCACCGGCAATCCTGCCAAAACATACGCAAATCAAACATCAACACCGCGACATACGACTTATCCACAGCAACGCCCTCAACACTTTGCTCAGCAACATCCAAATTAACCCGAGATTCCCCCCCGTTCAGCCCAACTTGAACCCAAAACCACCCTTTCGAACCACACCAAACCAGAATCAACGTACACAAACCATGCACAAGCCGTGCACCGAGTCGTGCACCGAGAATCATAACAGATTCGCAATAAATCTAGCTTACACGCGCACGCTCAACCTCTGCATCCGTCAGACCATACTTATCCGCAAACCGAACACGCGCTGAAACCAAGCGCGCATCATCGGGCCGCATCCCCAACGTCCGAATGAATGCAATGCGTTGTCGTTGTTTTAACGCATCGCGATCAATCGCCGTCCCCATCACCCGATCAATCACATGCCCCCCAGGTGACACATGGAACCATTTTGAAAAATCACGAAAGTGGTGCTGGTTATGTAGCGTGGACACATGCCGTTCAACCCACGTTTTAGGTAAGGTTAAATGAGCTGTCATGTGAAACCACTCGTACCCCATGAACGTACCAATCCCACCAACGAGCACAATCAACACCGCCAACTCAAACGCAAGGGTTGGCGCAATCAAAAACATCGCCAAGTAAATCAGACTGAAATTCACAATCAACATCGGCACGGCCACCCAGACGGGAACAAAGAACAGCCCGCGGTTCGTTGGGAAATCGTGATGACCGTAATGCGCACGATATAACAGATCAAATTTCCACTGCTGAGCGGGTGGCGGTAAATGAAAGATGAAACGATGCAATGAATATTCATTCAACATCTGCGCCCCAATCCCAACGGGTAATAACAGCCACATCCAAATCGGCGCTGTAAACAAGGACAAGATAATTCCCACCACAAATACAATCGCCATGATTTGGATGGATATATGGGACAGCATTAAACGTAATCGGATCATCAGGCATTCCTTGGGCTTTGAAATCGCACCATAACAACGACCTGCGATTTCACGAAATGAAACGGTACGTCAACAACACATGAATTGCAGATACGACGATCCCACGATAACTTGCCTCAAAACATAAAGGTGCGAAAAATGGATAACTACGCAGATATGATGTTCCAAGGTGCGGTTGCCGATCTACAGCGCGCCGAGGGGACTTTTGACAAATTCCAAAAGTTCTACGTCCACCGCACCCAATCGGAATTGTCAGAAGACGACATCGCATTCATCACTGCACGCGATAGTTTTTATATTTCGAGCCTAAATGACCAAGGGTGGCCTTATATCCAGCATCGCGGTGGTGCGCGTGGTTTTGTGCAGGTTTTGGGAGCCAGCCAATTGGCCTGTGCGGATTACGTAGGCAACAAGCAGTTCATCACCATGGGTAACCTGATGGCCGATGATCGCGTTTCATTATTCTTTATGGATTACCTAAATCATACACGCCTAAAGGTGCAGGGCCGCGCCACATTGAAATCCGTGACCGACAGCGATCCAAAATTGGTGGCGCAACTGGACACAGGCGACACCCCCGCCCAGCGCATATTGACGATTGATATTGTGTCGATGGATTGGAACTGTCCGAAATATATTCCAACGCTTTATCCTGAAGACATCATCCGCGATGTGATCGGTCAACAGATGGGGAAGCTTCAGGCGGAGAATGAGGCGTTGAAGGCTGAGCTGGCGAAGCTACGCGGTTAACCCGCGCATCCGTTGTTTACGCAACTTCATCACACGATGCGTCAGTAACACAAACAGGATCAATGCATAGATCGCTGGTTCGACTTCCCATGTTTTGGTCAACAACAAGAAATGCATCACCGCGCCGATACCTGCCAGATACACCAGTTTGTGCAATTTGTTCCATTTTGCTGGTCCCATTTTTCGGATGGACAGATTGTTGGATGTCAGTGCCAAGGGCAACATCATTAAAACAGAGGCCATGCCAAAGGTGATATAAGGGCGTTTCACGATGTCTTTCCAAATTTCAGAAACAATGAAGCCTTGGTCCAACCACAGGTAGGCGGCCAGATGTAGGAATGCATAAAGGAATGCCATTAAACCGATGGCGCGGCGGAACTTGACCAAGTTCAGTTTAAACCAATCGCGTAGAGGTGTGATCATGAGACCTGCGATAATCAGCTTTAGCGCCCATTCGCCGATCTCGTGTTCGTATGTTCGAATTGGGTCAGAACCCAGCTGATTTGTGAACAACGCATAGGTCAGCCAAACCGCAGGTACTGCCAGTGCGATATATAACGCCCATGTTGGCACACGGCGCGTTGTGGAATTGATCGTTGATACTATGGTCATGATAGTCCCCAAATTCTGTTGGGATCGTTCTAGGTCAACATTGTATTACAATCAAAACAATTGCCCTGACATACGCGTGGGAAATGTTTCAGATTTCAAATCAACCTTAACGCCCTGCAATCCAATCACGCACACCGTAATATCCAATCGCAAACGGCAAGAACCAAGGGCGCCCATTGTAAAGTGGAATGGTTTTAGGCGGATTGCAATCAAACGCAGACCGCGCGCGTTCGTCGCCCAAAATACGATACGCTGCTTTGCGTCCAAACCACGGCGCCCACACAGTGCCAGACCCGCAATATCCGCAAGCATATATAATGCCGTCACGTTCAAAAATGCTGGGCAGCTCGTCTTGGGTATAGGCGACCTGCCCTGCCCAATGTGTATCCACACCGATGCCACGCAATTCAGGGAAGATCGCAACGACATTGTCGGCCAGACGCCGCGCCGCGCCTGCGGGGTTTGCCCCCACCAGCACATCACGCCCGCCCAACAATATGCGTTTGCCGTCAGGGCTGGGGCGATAGTAACGCCCCAAATATCGGGCTTCGCCAAATGTGCCCATGCGTGGCATTAAGCGCGCCATAACATCGGTGTCGATTTCATCGGTGGCGATGATACGGCTGGTCACTGGCACCACGCGTTTGCGTAGCCAAGCATCGCTGTTGTCAGCATATCCATTCATCGCCACAATCACGCGATCAGCGGTTACATTTCCGCGCAGGGTTTCCACGTGATTTTGATCAAGCACATTTAAAACAGCGGTGTTGTCATGCACGGTCACACCCGCGTTTATCGCGACCGCCAACAGGCCTGCATAAAATTTGGCAGGATGCATCGACCCGATATCATCACGCCCGATGCCACCATGGTATAAATCCGATCCGACCATCGCGTTTTGATCTTGGCGTTCCAAAATTTGCGCATCGACGCCCAGTGCTTCGTTCTCTTCGTCGGCGGCACGTTTCATGCCGTCAAAATCACGCGGTGTCATCGCACCGGTAAAGCGGCCATTATATTGTAGATCGCATTTGATACCTTCGGCATTTACAAAATCGCGAAAGGCACGTCGTGCATCAATCGCTTCTTTGTACATCGCCAATCCGCGATCTGGCCCATATGCCGCCATGGATGCGGTTAGACCCATTCGTAGATTTCCGCTTAGGATGCCGCCATTTTGCGTGGATGCACCCGCACCTGCGATGCCGCGATCAAACACTTGTACGGATTTACCCGCGCGTGCCAAAACAATTGCAGCCGACAGACCCGTCAGCCCAGCGCCGACGATCACAACATCACAGTTTGATTGGACGTTTTGTTGTTTGCCTGGTGTGGGTGGGGCATGGCGCCACCAATATGGAATAGAGTTCATCATCTAGCCACCCTAAGACGCAAGTTGATGATTGGTCAAAGCGTAAAAGCAAAGGCGCGACCTGCTTTTGCAAATCGCGCCTGTAATTTTCAATTGTTGTCTGGTGAGGGCTTATGACGATGAATAAGCCTGTGCACCCCACAGTTTTTTCACACGTGCATCGCGGCCACAACCTTTGCGGTAAAATTTATAGGCTTTTGCCTTGGTCATCGGGCCACGGCGTGTCAGCACGACTTTCGTACTTTTGTAATAATCTTGGTGATAGCCATCGACTTTGTAGAATTTAGCCACGGGCAAGATGGGCGTTACGATCGCGCTTGGGAGTTTGCCGCTGGCGTTGTGTTTCGCAATGATATCGCGTGCGATTTTTGCCTCTGCGCCATTTGCGAAAATACCGCTGGTATAAGTATGTCCGCGATCACAGAATTGACCGCCTGCATCCGTTACATCAATCGAGCGCAACAAGGTGTCCACCAGAGTGGCATAGTCAACCTTGTCCGCATCATAAGTGATTTCGACAGCTTCGATGTGATCACCGTGAGATTTGTATGTGGGTTTGCGCGTTGTGCCACCTGAAAATCCAGAGACGGCCTCTTTGACTCCGTCGAGATGTTCGAAATCTGATTCAACGCACCAAAAACAACCGCCTGCAAAAACAGCCTTTTTGATATCTTCTGCTTGTGCAGTCATTGGTGCGGCGATCAGCATCGCCGCTGTCATTATCGTCTTTAACATATCAATCCCCTAGAAATTTTTCTTAAGATCCATGCCAGCATACAAGCTGGCAACATCTTCGCCGTATCCATTGAACATTGGCGTATCGCGTTTACCGAACAATCCGCCACCGATTACGCGTTCGCGTGCTTGGCTCCAACGTGGGTGATCCACATCGGGGTTCACATTCGAATAGAAACCATATTCATTCGCAGCTAAATTGTTCCATGTCGTTGGTGGTTCTTCTTCTGTTACCGTAATTTTCACAATCGATTTGATTGACTTAAATCCATACTTCCATGGCACAACCAAACGCAGAGGTGCGCCGTTTTGATTTGGGAGGCTTTCGCCATACATACCAGTTGCAATCATCGAGAGCGGATGCATTGCTTCGTCCATGCGCAAACCTTCGACGTATGGCCAAGGGAAACGTGGGTTCCAGCCGATACCGGGCATTTCTTTGGGGCGGTTTAATGTTTCAAACGCTACATATTTACCGCCCGACTGAACGCCTGCTTTGTTCAATATTTCTGACAGCGAGAATCCAATCCACGGCACAACCATTGACCAAGCTTCGACACAGCGGAAACGATAAATGCGTTCTTCGAGTGCGATACCTGACAACAAATCGTCCAAGCCGTAATTACCGGGGTTATCGACCAAGCCACCAATTTCCACAGACCATGGGTCTGTTTTCATCTGATGTGCATTCTTAAAGGGGTCACCCTTGTCTGTGCCAAACTCGTAATAGTTATTGTAACTGGTTGCCGCCTCTTTTGGCGTGACATCTTCATCCACAGAATAATCTGTTTTTGTAAATTCCAAAGCGGCGGCCTGTGCGGCGCCACCCAGAAATGGTGCCATGCCTAAGCCTGCGGTTCCTGCAATGATCTGACGGCGGTTCAAAAAATCCGCTTTTGCTGTCACATCCGAATATTTCAAATTACCCCGAAAGAGTGCCATATGTATTATTCCCATCTTGTTTTTCTACAAATGGCTTAAGACAGGTCCAATTCAAAGACAAATGAACCTAGATCACAACATCGTTGGAAATCTTACAGTTTGGGTTTTGACATCTGTTTACGGTACTCAACTGGTGATTTTTGATACACGCGTTCGAATTCGCGGTAAAAATTGGAGCGTGTCAAAAAACCAGACCGTTCCAAAACGCGCGAAACGCTTTGGTTTGTCTGTACCAACATGTCTGCCGCATGGGTTAAGCGAAATCCATTTACGTATTGCGATACATTCACATTTTGAGTTTGATTGATTGCTTCGGACAATGCGCGTGCAGGCACATGTAAACGGCGCGCCAATCGTTCCAATGTTAAATCTGTATCCAGAAACAATTGCGTCTGTTCTAATAAGGTACGTGCCTTTTGTTCTAACGTTACGTTTTCGGAGCTTTGTGATCCACGCGACGCACTTCGTTCAACATCCGCTTTTGATTGGTTGGCAAAAATCACGATGCCCGCCACCAAACTGAAAATCAGAAACACAGACCCGTATGACACCAATGTCACCGCCTGATCCATGCGTTGCAAAGCAAAGCTGATGGCGATGCTTGTTTCAAAAATCACCATCACGGCCAAACTGATCGCGGCCCACATCATCCAGCGCCGGATGCTGCGGCCCAATTCCAATGGTGCCAAAGTAATCCGATCCTGTCCCATGCGCCACATTACCAGCAAGGCGACAATCGATCCCAGATAGGTCAATCCAATCACCACATCGTAGGCTGTGTGATAACTTGGGAAGATCTGCATCAGCACAACAAAAATAGACACCGCGCCCAGATGGATCATTATCCATCGCCGCACCGATACCGCAGGCCACATAAACGCCGCGAAACCAAACACGATCAACGGCCCGATGAACAACGGGATAATGCGCTGGATCAAAACAAACTGTTCGAACCCATACCCAAACCGCACCGCGATCAATAGTGTCCCAAGGCTCATCAATCCAAAGGCTGCGACGAACACATTGCGCGCAAAACGGTTACCCAGCTCTAGCCGCCAAATCAAAACACAGGCAACCAGTGACAATATAAATGTCAAAATTGGCAAGGGTAACGTCAGCATTTATCGCAACTCACTGTTCTCTTTCATGTCGGCCTGTCCTGTATTGTGCAAAACCTGTCCTTGATCGGGATTTAGGACAGCAAAACAAGGGCCAAAACGTTGTTTCATATGTGTTTTAGGGAAATATCAACCCCATCAATTCAATTCCAATTACACATAGGAACCTAACCCATGAAATATACATTGCCAATAACAACCCTTGCCGCTCTTGCGATCAGCGCTGCCACTGTATTCGCGGATGGCTTTCAAACCGGTATGACCGAACTGGGGGTTCGCGACACAAGCGGTGATCGTTATATCAACGGCGTCATTTGGTACCCGACCGACAAAACAGATGGCGCGGTTCGCGCCCAAGGTAACGCCGTTTGGGAACCCATTGAGGTTCACCCGAACGCCGAACCGTCAGCGGGGAAACACCCATTGGTTTTGCTGTCGCACGGCATGTACGGAAACCACCGCAATCAGGCGTGGTTGGCATCCGCATTAACACAAGCGGGTTATATCGTTGCAGCGGTTGATCATCCAGGTACGACCACATTTAACCGTGACGCAGATCACGCGCGCGCATTGTGGAAACGCCCACAGGATATCAGCCGCACAATTGATTATATTTTGGAAAACCCAGTGTACAGTAAGCATGTTGATGCGGAAAACATCTTTATGGCGGGGCATTCATTGGGTGGATTTACAGCCGTTGCATTGGCCGGTGGTCGTTTCGAACCCGCAAAATTCGACGCCTTTTGTGCATCGGCAGAAGCCGACATCGCCTGTGGTGCAATCAACAGGTGGAAGGTTGCAAAATCAGATCATTTCAATCCTCAAGAAAGAAATCTTCATCCACTCTGTCCGTCGTCAGGATTACTATTCAGGATCGAGAGGAACTCATGGCCTTCTTCGATTTTCCAGCCCAGCATTGGCAAAGCATCCGCACCAGCAATCCGATTGAATCTGCCTTCGCTACAATACGCCACCGCACCAAACGGTCAAAGGGCTGCCTGTCACGCGACGGCATGTTGCACATGATGTTCAAGCTGGGCCAGTGCGCTGAGCAAAACTGGAGGAAACTACGCGGCTTTGATTACCTCGCCAAAGTTATCACTGGCGTCACATTCAAAGACGGAATCGAAACCACAAAACAAGATCAGATCGCCGCATGACCAACAATCCTCAAACACCAGATTTGACAATAACTCACAGAACAACGCTGCATTAGACAGTTTATACTTGTTCTTTGGTAAATTTCAAACGTCTGCCGAAAATGGCATTCAGATGAAGTTGTCACAGCCATTAAGACATCTGGCTGAAGAACTTAGAGTAAAGATCATTAACAGTTAGACCAGTTTATTGTTTCGATCTGGATATCTTCGTAAATCCAGATCGAAACAATGTTAAAAGTATGCAAACCATTTCTTTACTATGACTTTTAATTCCACATCACAGTTCTAATAGATTTCGGTTATGGCGCTTTAGGAAAAATAATCCCAAGACCGCCAGCCCGAGCGAAAGAAAATATACATACATGTGCGAAATATATACGCCGTCATAGTACGGATAAAAACCTTTGCGCATTTCACTAACGATATGAACTAAAGGATTATAAAGTAGCAGCGTTCTGAATGGATCGGGAACCGATTCAACCGTAAAGAATATACACGATAAGATGAACATAGGTCGTGTAAGTATCGACCAAACTTGCTTCCAACCTGGCGATATTTCGAACAAAAAGCAATTGAATGTTCCTATTCCAAAGCCAATTGCTGCGCTCATGCTGAAAGCTGAATATATATACTCTATCTGAATTTCGCTGCGCGTATCCTCTAACACAAGAATGCCGCAAATAATTACGGAAAACACTACTATATGCGTGAAGACCGTAAGGAAAAGGCGCGCAAAGATAGAGTCTAGATAGGTAACTCTAGGGTAAAAAAGCAGAGGTTTATTGAATCTAATTGATAGCGCAATATTCGATGTAACTGCGAGGTAAAACATGAAAGGCAGGTAGCCCGTCGCGTAAAACAATGAAAAACTATTACCCAGTGCAGGGCTTTGAAAAGCTGCTGAAAAAACAACCGATAAAAGTGTGATCGCGCCAATCGGCTCTAAGAATGCCCACAAATAGCCAGCAACCGATCGACCATAAGTCGTATTTATTTCACGTATCATAAGAGCAAAAATCACCCTCAGGTTTAAAAACCCATGAGGGCGCATCATTCGCTTGCTTTTTGTCAACACAGAAACTCCTATGAATTCTATTCTAGGATACAACTTTTTTCTTTTTATGCCCATACTTCCCTGATAGTAAAGTAAAAGAAACAGCGTGTTACACGCTAAAGGTCTTGTGATGAACCAGCAAACCAATCCTAAAGAGCCATCTCCAACAAAAATGCGCACGCGGCATTCTCTGATTTTTCTTAGCTTTGTTCTGATAGTTTTAATACCCTCGATAACCATAACCGGTTATTTGTTTATGGTCGCAAAAAATCAATTCAATTCAACCCTGTCTTTCACAGTAAGATCAGAAGAATTCGAGTCTCCGTTGGATATCTTAGGTGGGTTAGGAAAATCTACAACCAGCACTTCGATGGCAGGTGACATATTATTTGAGTTCGTGCAAAGCCAGAAAATGGTTAGCGTCGTAGACAAGAAAATTGATTTGATTTCTCTCTTTTCTAAAGCGCAGGGCGACCCATACTATAACTTTGAGAAAACAGGTTACATCGAAGATCTTAGAGATTATTGGCTAAGTATGATCTCTATTGCTTTCGATGCTGGTACGGGGCTTACAGAAATCAATACGCGTGCATTTACGCCAGAAGACGCACAGAAAATCTCCAAAACTATTCTTTCTGAAAGTACCGATCTGATAAATAGATTGAATATTGTTGCACGCAATGATGCAACGGAGCACGCGAAATCTAATTTGGCCAAAGCCGTAGAACAATTGAAGTCGGCGCGCACGAACTTGTCTCATTTCAGGGCTAGAACCCAAATCATTGACCCAAGGGCAAATCTTCAGGGCCAAATGGGAATCGTAAATCAACTGGAAACACAATTGGCAAGCTCTATGATTGAACTTGACCTGATACTAAGCTCAAATAAATATAATGAGCAGCGCCTTAATCAAGCGGAGTTACGGGTTCAAACAATTCAAAATAGGATCAAAGCCGAGCGCACGCGACTGGCTGGTGATGACGGTGAAGGACAAGGGACACTTTCGATTCTTGTCGGTGATTTTGAGCGATTAGAAGTCGAGCGCTCTTTTGCTGAAGAGAAGTACCTTGGCGCCTTAACGGCGTATGATATAGCCTTGGAAAAAGCACAGCGACAAAGCCTTTACCTTGCCGCTCACATCGAACCTACACTCGCCCAAAAGTCTTTGTATCCTGAGCGCCTGAAAAATAGCTTTATTATGTTTACGTTGCTTTTCTTATTTTGGGCCTTGCTGATACTTATCTTTTATTCCCTTCGCGATCGCCGTTAACGATGATTTCTTTACGTAATTTATCGAAAAGTTTTTCTACAAAAACTGGACGAAAATGGGTCGTCAAAAATATCGACTTTGATTTTCCTGATACAGGTTGTGTCGCGTTGTTGGGCAGGAACGGCGTTGGGAAGTCTACGTTGCTTGGAATGATAGCAGGTAGCATTCAATATGATGAGGGTGAAATCATTCGCTCGGGTTCCGTTTCGTGGCCCATCGGGTTTGCTGGAAGCTTCCACCCCCAACTTACTGGCGTTGAAAATGTTCGCTTTATTGCCAGAATATATGGAATCGATAGCGATGAACTGGTTGAGTACACACGCGATTTTGCAGAGCTTGACCAGTTTTTTGATATGCCTTTACGAACCTATTCTTCAGGAATGCGTTCACGACTGGCCTTTGGAGTATCTATGGGGGTTCCCTTCGACACATACCTGATAGATGAAGTAACATCCGTTGGGGACTCGAACTTTAAACATAAATGTGATGTTGTATTAAAAGAGAAGCTAAAGCACTCATCCGCGATTTTAGTTTCCCACTCTTTGCCCACAGTTCGAAAGCTTTGCACATCGGGAATTTTATTGAATAACGGTCAGCTTCGGCATTTCGAAAATATTGATCAGGCCATCAATCAGCACAACAAACTTACCCTAGGAAATAAACCTGCGAAGCAACAATAGTGCTATGCGGGGCTTGCCTCTTGTTAGTAGTGCTCACGTAATAACTTGATCCAAAAAGATTGGTTAACCTCTGATCTGAATGCTGAATCAGTAACTTTCTTTATACTAGGTAAATTAAATTCTGGTTGCTGACGGCGAATTCGCTTTACGAACTTTTCATTTGCTGGGTTAAACTGGGCAGCCATTTTCTCAATTTCTATTTCTGTAAACAGCGATCGCGGTTTATGAGATGGTAGGTGAGAGGAAAGCGCACGTTCGATCATAACAATGATCCTTGGCTGAATGGGTTTTGGAGCATTTATAATATTATAAATCCATACGGATAAAGGCTCACCTGACACATTGACTGGCTTCTCTATTTCTTGAATAGCGTCGCGGTCACCTTCATATCCAATAACCTCTAGAAATGTATTCAGAACACCCGAAGATCGAGTAATCTGATCAAAGGATAAAAATTTGATTTCTTCGGGTTTAAATCCCGTTAAGAAATGCTCGTACAATCGATCATAGTCAAGAAGCAACCCATCCGCCAGATTGGTTTGATGAGCATTGGCAAGCCAATTCATCAAAGACGCCGGTGTGCGTCGTTTTGAAATTTCCAGGTAAATCGACTGTAAAAACTTCATTTGATCCTTCAACGTGCAGACAATTTCAACTGAATCAAATGCAGACACTCGTTTTCGCAATTCCCGCATGTCTACATGTGTCGGGCTGAAACGAGAGAACTCTTCACTACTTAAAACAACAGTTTTATCAGTGTTGGCATAGCTATCAATTAGCTTGTTCCACACTTTTTCATAGCCACCTTCTAGAGAATACGCAGGGGCCATTTCCACCCACTCAGTTACCAAACTGTGATGGCCCGCAAATTTTCCCACTTTTGGGAAAATAATGTTATTTTGCGCGAGAACATATGCATTCAGTGCCAATGTATCTTGAATGAAGGTTGTTGCGGTTTTGTGAGTACCCACATGAATTATAAGCTTAGACATTACTAAATTTCATTCCAAATATGTTCCCAACTATAAAATCGAGATTTCAAGTGTTTTTGTGTACTAAGCAAGCGCTTACGTTTAACAGATTTTCAGGTTTCAATAAAGCCTGTCCTTCAACACGCGTAAATAGGCATCGCCATACTGATCGCTAGGCTCAAGAACGGCTTTCTCTGCCCACTCATTCCACGCATTAATAAAAATTTCATTACCATAAGAATTTGGCACTCTATTTTCGATCATTGTACCCAACCAGTTTTGGAACTGTGCGGGGCCCGCGCCATAGGCAATGTGAGCATTTAAATTTCGCCGCGCAGTATTATCCCAAGACGGCATAATTCCAGCAATTGTATTTTTTGGAAGTTTCGCTAGGTAATCCATAGATTGGCTGTTTTTTTGCAAACTGGCGTAATCATAAATCAAACCTTTAAATCCCGACACGACGCTGGCGCTCATACAGTTTCCCGCAGGCCCGCCAAACAAATAATCTTTACTTTCCACCATGCCATGCGGCGGCATTTCTACCCAGAAATCAAATATGTCGGGATCAAACTCGTTCTCTCCTTTTTGGTGGAATAAGACTGCTCCCAACTCTACTTCGCCAACATTTAGCTCGCGCCATGCTTCGCGCAACCTAGAAACATTCTGCACAGGATCAGGCATATCATCAGCGCGATAGATCACAAAACGGGGGCGTTTTCCATCTGGTCGTTGGTAGCGGGCATCCTTCATATACCGAGCGGTATCTTGTGCAAGCGCAGTCTCGAAGCCATCTTCATACGTTTGATCCAAAAGAACAGTTCCCGTCAAACCATCCCAATTTCGCCTCCAACTTTCGTTGGCCCAGCATAAGTAGAACGAGAACGGGATCGACGTATCATCAAGTAAATTATTGATCGGTTCTTCCAAAATTCTCTGACCCGAAAACCAGTAATGATAAACACAAAATGCATCAATTCCTGCTTGTTGAGCCAATTCATATTGCTTACCTAAAGTTTTTGGCAATCGCAGATCATAGTAGCCAAGGTCAGTTGGTAACTGTGGCTGATTGTGGTTCATAAAATTTGGACCAGCCTTTACGGTCGTTCTCCATTCCGTAAACCCCGCACCCCACCAAGCATCGTTTTCCGCCGTCGGGTGAAACTGTGGAAGATAGAAAGCAGATACAAATTTCGGCGGCATGTGGCCTGAAGAGCCATCATGCGCATCCTGGATCGTGCTTGTTTGTTCAATAGAAAGTCCAGCCGCCGCTGAAAGATAACCCAATGCCCTTTCGAAGGCATGTGCTAAAGTCCCATCAACCTGACCCTTTTCTTCAGGGAAATCCCTTTGCGTTAGCTTCATTCCTTGAATCATAGAAATTACTGTTGGTTTGAGCCAATAGATCGAGCCAGCCGGAAACGACAACTTCGAGAAGTCACATGGGACTTCGACACGATGCAACAACTCTTGCGTCCGGCCTTTATTAGGTCCCCACCACTTCTCATCCACAAAGTGTTGGCCGTCTGCCACCAAGATGCCAACATCTTTGTTATTTAGGAACGAGTCCAAAATGCGACGGCTGCCTTTACCTGGCAAAACGCCGTCAATCAAATGCTTGCGCCAAGCGTCACCGTCCTGTCGATGCGGTGATTTTTTCGTGTGAATTTTACAAATAGCTTTGTAAGGAGAAAATAATCCAGCATTAACAAGGTGAATAAATGGGAATATATCTCGCCCAATATTTGGCATTGAATTAACGAATGCGGTTGGGAAAATCTTTTTAATTTCGCCGATCAATTCCGATGGGCTGTCACCAGTTGCCGTTATTGTAACATAAAGATCGAATTCAAACTCAAGTTGCGCTAACCTTTCACGAAATTCTGGCCAAAGCTCTTCGTAATATATGTGGGCATGAACTGCGACATCCGCCAACTTTGCGTCGCTATCATCTTTTCTTAAAATGGGGGCAGAAATGCTATGGATAACATCTGCAGAGATCAGTGCTTTGGACAACCTATCTTCATACTGGCCAAAATCAATATAATGCTCGAATGCCCGTACGGAAAATTGGTCTAGATCATCATTCAAAGACAGATAATCAAACGGCGAGAACTTAGCTGAAGGCGGGCAATTGATTTTTTCACCAACGGAGACATAGTGTTGAATAGGAAACATCCGATAAAGCGGATGCATGTCGGGCTGTGTCTCTCGATAAAATGACTTATCAAACAATCCACTTTTTTGTATTTTCCGAATGTATCCGTAACTTGAGGGCGAAACGAATAAGAATTTTACTAACTTAAATATTTTTTCGATAGCGCTCATATTAAACTAAGTCTCTATTTGTTCGAATTTTAGCGATAGCCGCAAAGCTTTCTGTTGATGGTAATCAATGATTACTATCAACTCCTATTTAATAAGTCTTTAGTCAAATACGAGGTAATATCAAGAATATTTAGATATGATAGATCTGCCAAGTATCACCTCGGACACTACGCCAATAAGTCGTAAGTAATCCCTCCAAGGGTAATTAAAATTTCGGCCTCGCCACCGCCATCAACAAGTGCCCAGATTATCTGACCTGTTGGCCTGTAGATTACAAATGCTTCTTCAACATCTAGCTCACCAGCAGCAAGAGCTGCATGAGTAAAGTTGACCTGGAAATCGCTCAGGGACGCTCCGCTTTGGCCGAAAACCAACGTATCGCCTTCTAAGTAGGAATAATCCTGAATCCAGTCAGACCCATGATCAAAAATTCCCAAATGATAAAACTTGTCTGCACCGGCTCCGCCATTAACACGGTCATGGCCAAACCCGCCGTTCAAAAAATCATTGCCATCATTACCAAATATCAAGTCAGAAAGCGCAGACCCTGTGATGATATCGTTACCACCTTGGCCACGCAAAATATCTGCGCCAAAGCCGCCCACGATCGTATCATTACCACCTTGGCCATAGATGTCATCATTCCCATAACCACCATAAACGAAGTCGTCTCCGTCCCCCGCCAGAATCAAGTCTCTCAAATCTGCTGTGGTGGCTCCTCCGTAGATTACGTCTGCGCCATTACCACCAAACAAGGTGTCTGTGCCATCACCACCATACAAAGTGTCGTTGCCATCACCACCATAGATCCTATTGGCGGCAGAGTTGCCATAAACCGTGTCATTACCAGAGCCTGCCAAAACATTTTCAATCACAGTGCCAAAGAAGATGACGATATTGCCAACAACGCCGTAGACGCTTGAAACGCCGCCAGACTCAAGGTTGATTTCCTGGTCTTGGACATCAGAAGAGAAATCAAATGTATCAATCCCACCATCATCAATAATCGTAGACGCCATCGGGCCAGTTGGCGAACTATACCCCAACAACGCTGCAAAATCCGCACCAAATTGCGCCAAAGATTCCTCACTGCCATATGTATTGTCGCCAGTACGCAATGTTCCAATCGTGCCATACAATGTTTGCATCGCGATAATATCAGCCATCATCGGTGAAATGACCCAGGCAAAGTCCGCAACAACGTTCGTGTTATCCACTTGGTCAAAGTACGACATAATCGTCATTTGCCAGCTATCGAATGCGAAAATATTATCGACACCCCACGTTGCCGAACCGTTGTATGGCCCCCCGTGACCCAAGCCTAATGCGTGGCCAATTTCATGCAGATACGTTTGGAATGAGTATGAATCGAGTGAAACACCGTAGGACGTTAACCAACTCGTGCTAACATTTACAATCGCGTTATAGGTTGTGTTATCAGCACCGGTTGACGTCGAGCTTCCCCAATATACCGCATCAGCGCCCGCAAAGGCGCCCGACTGATCATCATCAAAAATAATCGAATTCTCGGTTCCTGCGGTAACTAATATGTTCCCATTCCACACATTTTCAGCGTAATCGCCATAAACGAAATTAATACCAGTGTACGCCGACCATACGGCCAAAGCCGCCTTTGCCAATAATTGCCCTTCGGCGGTCAGATCCAGTATGTCGATATAAATTGTGCCGCCAACACCAACATCAAATGCAAGTGACTGGCCACCCCAATAACCGTCGGTTAAAAAATCAGCCTGTGTATTGGCGTCTGTTACTAAAATTGATGTCATACGGGGATCCTCGCAAAAAGACTAAAAGAGCAACCATTCGCGCCCTTCACAGGGGAATATTAGATATCACGACAAGCTTGTCGAGCAGAGTGTTAAAATCCCCGCCGACGTCCGAAGCCTTAATTTTCACTTCTGGACCTTTTTTTTGTTCGGCCAAAGGCTCATTTCCCGCTGATCCCCAGCTTAAAAAGCTATCAAAATTTCGGGAATCGATCGCAATGAGGTGAAAAGTGATGTGCATGCCCACACCAGCGCGATCAGACAGGTTGTGAAGCGGGGCAACAGACGTATGAAGTCCACGGTCTCGTAAGTTTTTCACCAATTGCATGCATGCCGTTTGTGCAATTTGCTGTGTTGGTGCCTTGCAGTGCACGTAAATCGGCACGGGACGCGTGGGGCTACTTCCCATCATAATTGTACCTGCGGCAATGGCGGCAATCGTTTTTACAACCTTCATTTAAGCCTCTTTTCATACCTTAAAATTCAAATGTCTTACGCTTTTGGAACTGTTTCGTTTTCAAAGACACCTTGTAATATATCTAAATAAACATTGGCTGTAATGCGATCATCGAACTTCGTCTGGGCTAAATTGCGCACATTTTGGCCCATGTTTTGTAAGGCGTCATCGGTTAAGCTCATCACTTGTTCAATCCGTTTCGTTAATGTTGCCGCGTCTTGAGCTGGGCACAAAAACCCGGTTTCACCATCGATCAATGTCTCGCGACAACCGGGTGTATCGGTTGTGATAACAAGGCGACCAAGGGATGTTGCGTCCAGCAAAATACGTGGCATGCCTTCTTGATAATAAGACGGCAATACGACGCAATGCGCCGCCGTGATAAACGGGCGGACATCAGGGGTTTCGCCAAGAAATTGAACGTCTCCCTGCGCAATCCATTCATCCAATTTAGATTGCTCAATGCCTTCTGGGTGGTTATCAGCAAGTTTACCTAGAATATGAAATTGGGTGTCGGGCGCATGGGCGCGGATTGATTTTGCGGCGCTAACAAACTCCGCCAAACCTTTGCTGTATAACAAGCGTGCGCAAAACAAAAACACCCACGGCGGTGCAGGTGGCATTGTCGCAAATGCAAAATCCGTCGTATTAACGCCTTCGCCGTCCAGCACGATACAACGGTCCGCATCCAACAAACCTTTACTCACGAAGACTTCTTTGTTTTCGACGTTTGAAAACAGGGCCAAATGAATGTTGCGAAACGCGAAACGGTACAAACCAACAGCCAGCTTTTGCAACCAATTATCTGATGAAAAAGCGTTTCCCAAACCTGGGATTACAGCAATGAATGGAATGCCAAATCGGCGCGCTGCTATCGCCCCATAGATATTATTTTTAATTGTATAGCTGAAGATCGCATCAGGCTTTAATGCCTGAAAGTGGCGCCGAAACCGGCGCATTAAGGCAAAGTCACGCAGTGGCGACAAACCAGTGCGGTCCATTTCGATGTCAACAAATTCACACCCGCGCTTTGCCAAGTCATCACTATACTTGTCGCGTGGGGCCAAAATNGTGACGCGGCAACCCTGTGCCANCAATGTATCAACAACAGTTCCGCGGAAATGGGCAATGCACCATGATGTGTTTGCTGTAATCACAACGTGACGCCCCTGTAGGGAATTTTTACCCATTACGGTTTCCTGTTATTAACTTTTAGCAATGATAAACACATAATCATTGTATCTGAAATGCGCTGGCGCCTTAACCCGCCTGTTACCATTTTGATTATTGGTGTCAATTTCCACCCATGCGCAGTCGCGTGTTTTAGCAAAATAAGCGCCCGTTGATTTTCTGGCGTTAGGAATTGCGCAATGTGGCCCAGCGCGGCCGCGTTATCGCTAAGACGTTTTTGATAAGACCCGAAAATGGCTGCAAAGTTGCGCCGTTTCCGTGCGATCCCACGGGCAGCACCGACAATGTTTTTGCCATGTTGGCGATACAAAATAGTCGGAACATTATCCACATGGACAGAACCGCCGATTCCGGTAACCACCTGTAATGCCCACCAATCATGATATGCAATATTGTGATCAATTGGCATTGAACGCAACGCATCCGCCGCAGGTTTATTTAATATCAGCGTGTTTCCGACAATACAGTTTTCGACCAACAAATTTGCAAAGTCCACAGATCGCCGCGGCGGCTGCGTTTGACGTGTTTCATTTAGATTTGCGTCCACCATTTGAACGACCCCACCATAAACACGTGCAATGTCATCCGTGGCATTCACGAAAAAAGACACGGCACGGTCCAACTTATTTGAAAGCCAAACGTCATCTTGGTCACAAAATGCAACGAGATCGTTGTCTTTGTAGTGACAGAGCGCCGTTAGATAGTTTTTGCAAAACCCCTGTTTGGGGCCAGAAATTCGCTCAATATTCAGTGTAGGGTTCAGTGCAATAAAACGATCCACAATTTCGCAGGTTTGATCGGAGGACCCGTCATCACTAATCAGTAATCTCCAATTGGTGTAATCCTGCGCCGCAATGGAATCGAGCTGATCTTGCAAATATCTTGCGCCGTTAAAGGTGCCCATNATGATGGTTATGATCGGCTTTTTTTGCATCACGCAACGTTATGNGGCACGCCATCTGTTATCAACCACTTTTCCATCCCGCTGCTGGATATGCATCACCACTTGCGTATCAAAGTGGGTGATTCTCTTAGATAAGCTCAATTCACCTATCGTTCAAATTGCCTCGTGTAAGGGGTAAATATGGGCATATTTTGTGTTTCAAAGTCGCCGATAGCCCATTTGCGACATAAATGAAGTCGTTTAATCCTTTTGATATCATAACTTCCGCGCTAGGCTGTGCCTCTACAGACTCACTTACGAAGTTTGCATAACTGGGAGAAAAGCATGAATTTCTTTAACCGTAAAGGTGACGCACTACCGGCTCACCTTACAGAGCGCGCCTCTGAGGCACGTAATGGCAGCGACGTTGATCGCCGCGAATTTATCACCGTGGCCAGCGCATTCGGCGCAACGGCTGCAACTGCATACGCAATGCTAGGCACTGCTGCACCAGCACAGGCAGATGGCCATGGCAATATTGCACCGGGTGGCACCGTTCGCATGCAGATGGAAGTTCGCGCATTGAAAGATCCGCGTACATACGACTGGACACAAATCGCGATGGTAACAGCTGGTTGGCTGGAATATCTGGTTGAGTACAACAACGACGGTTCGTTTAAACCTCGTCTGTTGGAAGGTTGGTCTGTAAATGACAATGCTACTGTTTACACATTGAACGTTCGTAAGGGCGTAAAATGGAACAATGGCGACGACTTCACAGCCGCAGATGTTGCACGCAACATCGAAGGTTGGTGTGATGGCAACGTAGAGGGTAACTCTATGGCTGCGCGCATGAACTCTTTGGTTGATCCAGACACCAAGAAAGCAATTGCTGGTGCGATTAAAGTAATCGATGATCACACTGTAGAACTCACATGTTCAGCATCTGACATTACAATCATCCCTGGCTTCTCTGATTACCCAGCGTCAATCACACCTGCCAGCTTGAACAACGACAACATGACAACCAACACTGTTGGTACTGGCCCTTACTCACTTGAATCACTCGAAGTTGGTGTGAAAGCTGTTTTGGTTAAAAACAAAGACCACGCATGGTGGGGCGAAGGCACTGGTGCATATTTGGATCGCATCGAATTCATCGATTATGGTACAGAGCCAGCATCATGGGTTGCAGCTGTTGAAGCTGACGAAATTGACACAATGTGGGAAACCACTGGTGAATTCGTTGACATCATCGAAGGCTTGGGTTGGAACACATCAGAAGTTGCGACAGGTTCAACAATCGTTATCCGTCCAAACCAAGACGCTGAAATCTACAAGGACGTTCGCGTTCGCCGTGCTTTGGCAATGGCTGTGGACAACAGTGTTTGTTTGGAATTGGGCAATGACAACCGTGGTATCCCTGCGGAAAACCACCACGTTGCGCCAGTACACCCAGAATATGCTGATATCGGCAAACCTAAATTCGACCCAGCAGGCGCTTTGGCCCTGATGAAAGAAGCAGGCGCAGAAGATTTCGAGCACGAGCTGATTTCAATCGACGCGGGTTACCGTAAAGACACCACAGATGCTGTTGCCAGCCAATTGCGCGCAGCAGGTATCAAGGTGAAACGTACAGTTATGCCTGGTTCAACATTCTGGAACGATTGGGTAAAATACCCGTTCTCATCCACAAACTGGAATCACCGTCCTTTAGGTGTTCAAGTTTTGGGTCTGGCATATCGTGGCGGCGTGAAATGGAACGAAGCTGCGTTTAACAATGCTGAATTCGATGCATTACTAGACCAAGCGGTTGCAATCGCTGATGCTGGTGAGCGTTCAAAGGTTATGGCTAAGATCGAACAGATCATGGTCGACGAAGGTGTTACAATTCAGCCGTACTGGCGTTCATTGTACCGTCAGTCAAAACCAGAACTTCACGGCGCAGAAATGCACATCGCGTATCTGCCACAGTTCTACAAGTGGGGCTGGAAGAAAGCCTAACTTTCTTTAAATCTTTAGGGCCGCAAGTTTTCTTGTGGCCCTTTTTTTATCCATTCAAGGGGCGACATGGGACAGTTTATCCTAAAACGCATAGGCGTCATGCTGATTACCGCGGCATGTTTGACATTCATCGTTTTCTTTCTGACGAACCTTTTTCCAAACTTGGAAAAGCTCGCGAAAACACAAGCCAACAATCGCATGAGCGACGAACAAGTCGCGTCTTGGTTGGAAAACCGTGGTTACAGCCAGAACCTGTTTAAAAAGTACGGGGAATGGGCCGGCGTATTACCATCGCTGAAAGTGACAACAGATGAGGGTCAAGTTTATACCCGCTGTTCACGTCCAACAATACCCGCCGCAGATGCACCGCGTTTTTGTGGATTGTTACAGGGAAACATGGGTTTCTCTACTGTGTTCAAGGCAGAAGTCAGCGCCATTATCGGCAAACGTCTGGGCTTAACCGCCTATCTGATGTTGGCTGTTTTGATGGTCATGATCCCATTGGCATTGGCCGTTGGTGTGATTGCAGGCATGCGCGAAGGGTCGCGCACAGACCGCACATTATCCACCTTCGCAATCGCCACCACTGCAACGCCTGAATATGTATCAGGTGTTATCTTTATCGTTCTCTTCGCATCATCCAAAATCGGCTTGTCCCCACTGTTCGCCGAATGGGGTTGGATCGAAGGGCGCACCATTGTTAAGGGATCGTCTGCATCCGCGATGGACAACATCACCTTCGCAAACTTTGTTCTACCCGTAATGGCGTTGGCATTGTACGGCATGGGTTACATCGCACGTATGACACGCGCATCCATGGCAGAAGTCATGACCGCGCAATACATCCGTACCGCGCGTCTGAAAGGCGTAAAGTTCAGCACAATCGTGATGAAACACGCATTGCGCAACGCCTTGATCGCACCGTTTACCGTGATTATGTTGCAAATCCCGTGGCTGCTGACGGGCGTGGTGATCGTTGAAACCTTGTTTAACTACAAAGGTTTTGGTTGGTCATTGGTCCAAGCCGCCGATGGTAACGATATTCAACTTCTGTTGGGTGTCTCCGTTGTAGCCGTTATTGTTGTGCTGGTAACCCAGCTGATTTCCGACATCGGTTATGCCTTCTTAAACCCACGCATCCGCGTATCATAAGGAGGATAATATAATGGATCCTTTAACAGGTTTTGAAATTTTCACTGGCATCCTTGCGCGTTTTTGGATTGTTTGGGTTGGCATCGCGCTGATCTTTACGATCTCGATTAAAACGAAACGCAAAACGGCGCTTTATGGCAAACTTTTCGACAGCCCGATCGGCATGGTTGGATTTGGTTTGGTGCTCTTCTGGGTACTGACCGCATTGTTTGCTGATCTTATCATGACACACGATTCTTTACTCCAAGTGTCAGGCATGAAAAATAAGGTCCCCGGCACACCGTTACGTGGTGCAGTCGAAGGTGATTACCAATATTATTTATTGGGCGGTGACCATTTGGCACGTGATGTCTTTTCACGCGTTATCGCGGGCAGCCGCATCGTGCTGAAAATCGCACCGTTGGCGACATTGTTCGCCTTTATGGTCGGTATCACCTTGGGCCTACCGGCTGGTTATTTTGGCAAGCGCGTCGATACAATCCTGTCGTTCTTGGCCAACTTGATCTTGGCATTCCCCGTGATCTTGCTGTTCTACCTTTTGGTAACACCAGAAATCATCGCAACAGGCATGCCACAATACATGGCGGGTGCAATGTTCTTAATCCCAATCATATTCATGATGCTGTTGTGGCAATCGCGTTTCCACATCCGTCCCAAGGTGCGTAACAAATACATGTTCTGGACGTTGTTGATCGGTGGTTGGATTTATTTAGGCGCGGCATTCAATATGGATCCATTGGTCATTGTGCGCAATCTGTTCGCTGGCTCTGAGGCCACATGGCAAACCTTCCCCAAAGGATTGGTTTACATGCAATCCAATATTCTGATCGTGTTCGTATCCGTTGTGTTCGTGAACTCGCCCACGGTATTCCGTATTGTGCGTGGCCTAACAATGGACATCCAAACACGTGATTACGTAGCAGCCGCACAAACACGCGGCGAAGGACCGTGGTACATTATGTTGTGGGAAATCTTGCCCAACGCACGTGGCCCACTGATCGTCGATTTCTGCCTACGTATTGGTTACACGATCATCCTGTTGGGAACCTTGGGTTTCTTTGGTTTGGGTCTAGAATCCGAAAGTCCGGATTGGGGCACAACCATTAACTCTGGTCGTAAACTATTGACGATCTACGCCCACCCCGCCCTACCACCTGCGCTGGCTTTGATGAGCCTTGTGTTGGGATTGAACCTGCTGGCCGATGGTCTGCGTGAACAAAGTTTGAAGGACTAGGAGAGAGACATGAAAGAACCATATGATGGCCCGATCCTAGAGATCACCAACCTCTCAATCTCGTTCTTTACGCGATTGTTTGAAATACCTGCGGTGATGGATTTTTCCTGTACCGTTATGCCCGGCGAGGCCATGGGCCTTGTTGGGGAATCAGGCTGTGGTAAATCCACAGTCGCCCTTGGCGTGATGCAGGATTTGGGTGTGAACGGCGAATGTGTTGCCGGATCAATCAAATTCAAAGGTCGCGAATTGACAACCATGGGCGAGGCAGAATTGCGCGAATTGCGCGGCTCCGAAATCGCCATGATTTATCAGGAACCAATGGCATCCCTGAACCCCGCAATGAAAATCGGTAAACAGTTGATGGAAGTGCCGATGATCCACGAAGGTGTAACCAAAGACGTGGCCTACGACATGGCCATCGATGTTGTGGAATCGGTACGTCTGCCTGACCCAGCACGGATCATGAACTCGTTCCCGCACCAATTGTCTGGTGGTCAACAACAGCGCATCGTTATCGCGATGGCGTTGATGTCAAAACCATCCCTGTTGATCTTGGACGAACCAACCACCGCATTGGACGTTACTGTCGAAGCAGGCATCGTAGATTTGGTGAAGGATTTGGGCAAAAAATACGGCACATCAATGCTGTTCATCAGTCACAATCTGGGCCTCGTCCTTGATACCTGTGATCGCTTGTGCGTGATGTATTCTGGCGAAGCTGTGGAAACGGGCTCAATCGAAAACGTATTCGACAAAATGCGCCACCCATACACACAAGCATTATTTCGTTCGATCCCACTACCAGGTGCGGACAAAAACGACAGCCCATTGGTTGCGATCCCCGGCAACTTTCCGTTGCCGCACGAACGCCCCAATGGTTGTAATTTCGGCCCACGCTGTAACTATTTTGAGGCAGATCGTTGCGATGTTGGCGAAATCAAAATGGCCCCATTCGTCGATGATGATCGCCATGACAGCCGTTGTGTAAAGTTCGAAGAAATCGACTGGAACGCCAAATTAGAGGCTGGTTCAGACAATCCCAAAGTGATGTCAGGCAAAGTGGTGTTGAAGGTTGATAACCTGAAAAAATACTACGAAGTTGCGGCAAACGCAGTGTTTGGCGGTGGTGAAAAACGTGTGGTGAAAGCCAACGAAACCATTTCATTCGAAGCACACGAAAGCGAAACATTGGCAATCGTAGGCGAGAGTGGTTGTGGTAAATCCACATTAGCCAAGGTGCTGATGGGACTGGAAACGGCCACAGATGGATCAGTGACATTGCTGGGCCAAGACGTCGGTAACACCATGATCCAAGAACGCGATACCAAAACCGTTTCATCCGTTCAGATGGTCTTCCAAAACCCGTTCGATACATTGAACCCCGCCATGACGGTTGGGTCGCAAATCGTACGCGCCTTGGAAATCTTCGGCGTTGGCAACAGCCCAGACGAACGCCGCGAACGCATGTTGCGTCTGCTGGATTTGGTAAAACTGCCGCGTGAATTCGCAGATCGCATGCCACGTCAACTGTCTGGTGGTCAAAAACAACGTGTGGGTATCGCGCGTGCCTTTGCAGGTGATGCACAAATCGTTGTAGCGGATGAACCCGTTTCTGCGTTGGATGTATCAGTGCAGGCGGCGGTGACAGATTTGTTGATGGAAATTCAACGTGAAAACAAAACCACGTTGTTATTCATCAGCCACGATTTATCAATCGTGCGTTATCTGTCTGATCGCGTGATGGTTATGTATTTGGGCCACGTTGTGGAAATGGGAACGACTGAACAAATCTTTTCCCCACCATACCATCCATATACAGAAGCGTTGTTATCAGCCGTGCCAATCGCCGACACATCCATCGTGAAGAAGCGGGTGGTACTGGACGGCGATATTCCATCGGCGATGGACCCACCATCAGGTTGCCCGTTCCAAACGCGCTGTCGTTACAAGGATCAGGTTGATGGCGGATTGTGTGATATCGAAGTTCCCCCAATGCGCACATTGGCAGGCGGACATGAGATGAAATGTCATCTGTCAGCCAGCGTTTTGGATGCAATGGGCCCTGTGATTACACAGACCAAGAAAAAGGGCGCAGCCAAGAAAGCTGCCCCCAAGGCCAAGGCGAAAGCCGCACCAAAGAAAAAGCCTGCTGCGAAAAAGAAAGCGGCTAAGGCCAAATAACAACGGAGCCTCCCATGTCACATACAATTTTTGATTTCTGCAAAAACCTGACATGGGAGGCGATTCCACCTGACGTTCAACATCAAACAAAACGATGCTTGTTGGATTTGATCGGCGCCGCCGCCGACACAACAGCCAAGGGTGATTGGGATAATCCACCAACAGATGAATCTTTGAACAAAAATACGATGATTTAATCCGCGACAGCGGACTGTCGTCTGATTTCAAAAACATCAAAGATACAGTCTGGGCATTGGATGAAAACTCATCAGTCAATGATCTGCTGGCGCAAATCTGCGCTAAACCATCTTGATCACGTCTTTATCGACCGCCAAAACATAACCCTTCCGCGAAATGTTTTTCACCAATAAATGGCTGATCATTTGGTTCCCCAAATGATCGCGCAAACGTTTGATCCGCGTCGCACCCGATGCTTCGTCCACATCAACACTCGGCTTGCCCGAAATCATCGATTCCAATTCAACACCGGTCAAAACATCATCATCCAACCGCGCCTCGCATAACACTGACAGCGTTTCACAAATCGCGCTGGTCAGTTCGTATTCCATATCGTTAATCGTCACGACCCGTTCTTCACGGTTCACCACCAGCGAATTCACAACCAAACCAGAACGGGTCAACTCACCCATCTGCTGTTGCAGCCCATGGTTCGTCAGCAAGAAATAAAACGCCGACAACAACAACGCTGACGCCAGCACCAACAGAATAAACAAGATGATACGATAGCTGGATAAAACATCCGCAAACGCGGTGCCAGATTGCGCCAGCACTTCCAACAGCTTCACATTTTCCGTGGTTGTCAGGGCATCATTTTCAACAAAAATCTGTTCCACACGATCATTAAACGCATTGGCGTCAGGCAGATTGATGAACAACAAAATACTGGCCAACAACAACAGCCCCAGCACAGTGGCACTGCCATAAATCACCAAAGATCGTTGTTTAGTATCGAAGGAAGTATTCACCAGCATCCGCCTGTTTGTTGTCTAACATGTTTGAATCAAAGAATGACATGATGCGAAGCAAAGTCCATCCATCGCGTGCAATGCGCGTCTGCACTTGGCCCGCGGCCAAACTTTGATCAACGCAATACATATCGGCCAATTCGATCACACCATAATGCAACCGCAAATCACCCGACGTTTGTTTCGCCTTATAATCAGCAAAGCATTGGGCCGACGCCATGGAAGGCATCACACAGGCAACGATCAACGCGGCGGTTATATTTTTTAATGTATATGTCATGATATCAATCTGGCCCCTGCGCCTCTGTTATTCAATATCAAAGGCGCAAAATCGGTATGATATCTAATAACATGCGCCTGTCATTGCCTGACATTCGCCACCTGACCCACATTCACCTTATGCAAAACGCTCCAAAGTCGTTGCGCAACGAAATCGGGCATCGCCCCTTATGAAAGGTAAATGACATGATACTAAATAAATTAGCAGCAGGCGTGACCATCGTCGCAATCGCAACCACAGCGCTATCCATTCCCGCCAATGCCAAAAACAAAGAGCTGAACACATTGTTGGCGATCCTTGCAGGCGGTTTGATAATCAACGAAGTTATCGACAATAAGAAAGAGGCCAAAGCCAGCACATCGCCAAGGCGCGATGAATATCGGAAGCCACGCGATAAACGGATCACGCATCAACATCGCAATGGGCAGTGGTACACACATGACGACATGGCCGCACTACGTTGGTACCATCGCGCAGACCGTCGCCATGATTGGAAGCACGACAAAGACAGCGATCGCACGGCCCGCGATGGTCGTCGCGATAAAAAGCCAAGGCGCCTACAACCGGGTCCAGTCCACGATGACTTTTTCAAAGTGGAGCGCGTAAAAAAATTACCATTACCAGACAGATGTCGCCGTGAAATCCAGAAACGCAACGGCAAAGTTAAGCGCGGCTATTCACAGCGTTGTTTGCAAAAGCGAGGTTACCGCATCGATGCATATGGTAACGTAACACATCACAAGTGGTCATGGCTGACACGCCGCCCACGTTTAATGTGATCAAAACGGGGCGGTCAATTGATCGCCCCTTTATCCATCTGCGTATTGGTCGTAAACCAACGCCATGGCAAATTATGAACTTGAAACCGAACTGCGCTCCGCAGGACACCAAATCATCGCAGGCGTAGACGAAGTGGGCCGCGGCCCATGGGCTGGCCCTGTCACCGTCTGCGCCGTTATTCTGGATCCCAATAACATTCCCGATGGATTAAACGATTCCAAAAAACTGACTGCAAAACGCCGCGAAGCATTATTTGATTTGATCATGGACAGCGCCCAAGTCAGCTTGGTCCACGTCGAAGTCGACGAAATAGACCAGATCAATATCCTCCAAGCAACATTTCGCGGCATGGAACGCGCCGTTGCTGGCCTGCCCCAATCCGATCACATCCTGATCGACGGCAATAAAATCCCCCCAAACTTGAACGCCCCCGCCACCGCAGTGGTCAAAGGCGACGGCAAATCAGTGTCCATCGCCGCCGCATCAATCATCGCAAAAGTGACCCGCGATCGATTAATGTTGGATTTGTCCAAACTTCACCCAGGGTACGGATGGGAAACAAATGCTGGTTATGGGACAAAATTACATCAGTTGGGACTGCTAAATCATGGGGTCACCCCACACCATAGACGTTCGTTCAAACCCATACACAATATCTTGTATTCTGCTTCAAACGCTAACTAACTGATTTACTGAATTTAATTGACCCCGAATCCGCTTTGAATCATTTTAGTCTCAACGACGCAAAAATGCGCATTACGAGGCAGACATGGTAAAAACAACAACGACAGCAGGCAGCACAACGCTGCCACTGAACCAGATTCTTGATGGTGATTGTATAGAGGTGATGAATTCATTGCCTGAAAATTCAGTTGATCTGATTTTCGCAGACCCACCTTACAACCTACAGCTTAAGGGTGATTTGCACCGTCCCGACAATTCCAAAGTGGATGCAGTCGACGATGATTGGGATCAATTCGACAGCTTCGCAGTCTACGACAAATTCAGCCGCGATTGGCTAAAGGCCGCGCGCCGTATTTTAAAACCAGATGGCGCACTCTGGGTCATCGGCTCATACCACAACATTTTCCGCGTTGGCACAGCACTCCAAGACGCAGGTTTCTGGATTTTGAACGACGTCATCTGGCGTAAATCAAACCCAATGCCAAATTTCCGTGGCGTCCGCCTTACCAACGCCCATGAAACAATGATTTGGGCGGGTAAAACCGAGAAATCAAAACCAACATTCAACTACGAAGCCCTAAAGGCATTGAATGACGGTGTTCAAATGCGTTCTGATTGGTTCTTGCCAATCTGCAACGGCCACGAACGCATCAAAGACGAACATGGCGACAAAGCACACCCAACACAAAAACCGGAATCCTTACTGCACCGCATCATCGTGGGCTCAACAAACGCTGGCGATGTCATCCTTGATCCATTCTTTGGCTCAGGCACCACAGGCGCAGTTGCGAAAAAACTTGGTCGTGATTTCATCGGTATCGAACGCGAAGAGAAATATCGCAAAGTCGCAACAAAACGTATCAAAGCCATCCGCCAATTCGATGCAGAAAGCCTGAAGGTTTCCACATCAAAACGCGCCGAACCACGCGTGCCATTTGGCCAAGTCGTTGAACGCGGCATGTTGAAACCAGGGGATCAACTGTATTCCCTAAATGGCCGCCACAGCGCAAAAATCCGCGCTGACGGTACATTGATTGCACATGATCAACGTGGCTCAATTCACCAAGTCGGCGCCGCACTCGAAGGCGCGCCAAGCTGTAACGGCTGGACATACTGGTGCTTCAAAAAACGTGGCGAAGCTATTCCAATCGATATGCTTCGCAAGAAAATCCGCGCAGAAATGGTCGCCTAGAAATTTCGGTCGCGGGCGGGAAACGCCCCTGACCAAACGGCACAACTGTGTCGAATTTTACCGCCGTTTAGGGCTGCTCGTCCTAAACAATGCCAACTTGCCCCGCCCTTGTGGTGGGGCTTTTTTTTTGCCATTCTATCGTCAATATTTAGTGAGCCAGTGGTAAATGACTTGTCATACTTTGGCTTACTCATATTGTACTTAAAACAGCCACAGGACATTTTATGAAACTTCGCTCTGACTTTACCGAACGTGTTGTCGTTCGCCCCGAAGATTATGATTGGGTTGCCTCGCCTGCCAAAGGCGTAGAGCGTATGATGTTAGATCGTATCGGTGACGAAGTGGCGCGCGCCACAACAATCGTACGGTTTGCACCAAACAGCTATTTCGACGCACACAGCCATGATGGCGGCGAAGAGTTTTTGGTATTGGACGGCACTTTTTCCGATGAAACTGGCGACTATCCCGCAGGTTCATATGTACGCAATCCAATTGGCACCAGCCATAAACCGCACACGGTCGATGGCTGTACCATTTTGGTCAAATTGCATCAATTCGACACGGATGACCAAGAACAAAAACACATTCAAACAACCCAAGAACCGTTTCGCCCCGGCATGGTGGACGGCCTATCAGTTCTGCCATTGCACAGCGTCGAAGGTGAAAATGTTGCACTGGTGCGATGGGCAGCAGGCACCAAATTCAATCCTCATCGTCATTGGGGTGGCGAAGAAGTGTTCGTGATAGAAGGCACATTCGCCGACGAACACGGTTCCTATCCCGCAGGCTCATGGATGCGCAGCCCTCACATGTCAGAACATAAGCCATTTTCTGACGAAGGTTGTCTAATCTACGTCAAAACAGGACACCTGCCGATCAGCACCGTGGAGCCAACATAAAAAGCTTACGCCTTTATTTCGGTTTTGGATTTGTCCCTTTATTATATTCCTGCCAATCACTGATATGGGGATAAAACTTTTCTCTCCATGCCCGTACGCGTGGGTTCATACGACGGCGCCACAACGGTGGTATCGTCGCCATCGCAGTCATTATCGGATACCCAAATGGCAATTGCGGTGCCGCATCGGCGTCATAGGTTTGCAATAACGGAAAGCGGCGATCAGGTTTATAGTGATGGTCGGAATGGCGTTGTAGGTTGATCAAAAAATAATTCGTTACCTGATGCGCAGAGTTCCATGAATGGTGTGGCTTGCAATGTTCGTATTTGCCATCCCCCAAATGTTCACGCGTCAGCCCATAATGTTCGACGTAATTAACCAACTCTAACTGTGCAATCGCACTGTATGCCTGAACCAAAAACAATCCGACACCCAACCAACCGCCGACCCAAAGTGCGATCAACAAGAAAATCGCTTGTAGCGTCGCGTATTTCCAAAACGGGTTGGATCGGTGCCACGCGGGCAATTTTTTGCGCGCCAACATCGCCACCTCTGCCCGCCATGCAGATACAAAACAGCTGTATAAAACACGTGGGAAAAACCGATGAAATCCTTCGTTATATCGTGCGGTCACCGGATCACGCGGCGTTCCCACATAACGATGATGAACCAACAGATGCTCAGACCGGAAATGTCCGTACATGGCCATTGTCATCAACAGGTCACCCAGATGCCGTTCAAATCTTGGCTTTTGGTGCATTAACTCGTGGGCGTAAACGATGCCGACACTGCCGGATAAAATGCCAGCAGAAAACATCAACACCAACATTTCCCAAACAGCATAGTCCGAACGCGCGACGAAATAGATCAGCCCATAAATCACGATAAATTGGATTGGGAACCATATAATTGTAATCAATCGATACCAAAACAGGTTTTTATCCGTCACATTTGTATCCGGATTTTCTGTGTTCACACCGACAAAAGCATCCCATGCGCCCATTAAAATCCAACCATGAAAGATGCTCAAAAATAACCATAGGCCGCCCATATACGCGGCGAAAATAATCACGGGCAAGGTCGTCAACGACAGCCAAAACGGCAAGGCGTTACGTAACAGGCTTATGTCTTTGGGGCTTGGCATCGGCTTTAGTTATCTTTCGTTAATTTCAAATTCGTGGCCTCCCACACTTTGCGCATTACTGTTGGCAAATCAGTGGGATTGAATTGTTCCATATCATAAAAATCATAAATGTGATCCGTTCCCGTTACGTCATTTGCAACCAAAACAGTCAATTCCAGATGAAAATGTGTGAACGTATGGCGCACGACTGTATTCAATGTCGTCCAGTTTGCAGCTATCGGTGGGTTGTGCGGCAATTGATCCACGGCCCACTCACTACCTGGCCAACCCAGCATCCCACCCAATAATCCCTTATCTGGACGCCGTTCCAATAATACCGCGCCATCGACACGTCGCGCCAGATAAACAACCCCAACACGCGTCGGCACCTTTTTCTTGGGCGTTTTACGCGGAAGCTCCGCCGCGATGCCTTGCTTATGCGCGACACAACCCGCCATCCAAGGGCATATCTCACAGCTGGGCGATCGTGGCGTACACACAGTTGCACCCAAATCCATCACAGCTTGGGCATAATCGCCTGCGCGATCCGCTGGTGTCAACTTTGCCGCCAAAGCGCGTAAATGCTCTTTTGACGCTGGCAATGGATCCAATACGGCATGAACGCGTGACATCACACGTTCAACATTTCCGTCTAAAACAGTGGCTTGCACATCAAACGCAATACTGGATACCGCTGCCGCAGTATAAGGCCCAATGCCTGGAAGCTTCATTAATTCAAGCTCGGTTTTGGGAAACACACCATTCAATTCACCCGCAACAACACGCGCACATTTCAACAAATTACGCGCGCGCGCATAATATCCCAGCCCAGCCCACGCCGCCATGACATCACCATCAGGGGCCGCCGCCAAATCTTGGACTGTGGGCCACAGCGTTGTGAATTTTACGAAATAATCTTTAACCGCAGCAACAGTGGTTTGTTGCAGCATCACCTCGGATAACCAAACAAAATAGGGATCAGGCAGAACCCCCGCGCGTCGATCAGATGGCGCAACGCGCCACGGCATGACGCGTGCATTTACATCATACCAAGACAGTAAATCCGTTGAATTAACCAAATTGTTTTGCAAGCCATATCCCCAAGCCAAAAGAATCTGCTATAGCATAGTCTGGTCACAGGAATTAGAAACGATGAAACGCAAATCGCGGGGATTTTTGCAAACGGGCGGATTATTAAAATCCCGCATTCGCAGCGCGTCTGAAACGCGCGGCTTTGCTGAAACCCGTTTGTTGACCAATTGGGCCGATATTGCAGGCCCCGCGATTGCTAAATTGTGCCGCCCCGTCAAAGTCAGCTACCCACAACAAGGCTTCGGTGCGACACTGACTGTGCTGACGACAGGCGCCAATGGCCCTATGCTACAAATGCAATTGCCACAAATCATGCAAAAGGTGAATTCAGTCTATGGGTACAATGCAATCAGCCGCATTAAGATCACCCAGACTGCACCGACCGGGTTTGGCGAACCAGATGCGTCGTTTGAGCGCAAAAAACCCACGAAACCGTTATCTGATGTGCAACGAAATGACGTTGAACTTTCTGTGAAAGATGTATCTGATAGCAATCTAAAGGATGCGCTTGCTCGATTGGGTGAAAACATTTTGACTAAACAAAACAAGGACAAGTAGTTATGGATCGCAGAACATTTACAGCCCTATTGGGCGCCGCCAGCATCGCAACACCGGCATTCGCCGAAGATGCAGTAAAAGCACCAATTGTTGTACCCGACATGATCATGGGCAGCGAAGACGCACCAATAACAATGTATGAATATGCATCGTTCACTTGCCCGCATTGCGCAACATTTCACAAAAATGTTTTCCCAAGCTTACGCAAAAACTACATCGACACAGGCAAAGTAAAATTCGTCTACCGCGAAATATTCTTCGATGGTCCAGGCTTATGGGCCGCGATGATTGCGCGTTGCGGTGGTGAAATGCGTTATTTCGGTATCACCAAAATGTTGTACGAACGCCAACGCGAATGGACCCAAGGCGCAGGCGGTGCAGAAATTGCACAAAACCTGTATAAACTTGGCCGCATTGCTGGCTTAGAAGACGAAACCATGGAAGCTTGTCTTCAAGATGCAGATATGGCCACCGCAATGGTCGCAAAATTCAAGATCGATTCCGAAGCAGATGGTGTGACTGCAACCCCAACTGTGCTTGTGAATGGCACAAAATTGAACACTGGCTCTTACACAAATTTGGCCGCAGAACTTGAAGCGCTAATAAAATAGATGGCTGATTTACCCCTAAAAGGAATCCGCGTCATTGAACTGGCACGTATTTTGGCTGGCCCTTGGGCCGGTCAAACGCTGGCGGATTTGGGTGCAGAAGTTATAAAAGTCGAAAGCCTATCAGGTGACGATACGCGTAGTTGGGGGCCTCCATTTATCAAAACTGACGGCGAAACCAGCGCCGCATATTACCACAGCTGTAATCGTGGCAAGCACTCGGTTTCATTGGATTTTCAAACCCCACAAGGCCTGGCCGATCTTAAAAAACTGATCGCATCCGCAGATATTTTGATCGAAAATTTCAAAGTCGGCGGATTGGCAAAATACGGGCTGGATTATGCCAGTTTATCACTTGAATTTCCAGCGCTAATCTATTGTTCTATAACGGGTTTTGGTCAAACTGGCCCATACGCAAGCCGCGCAGGTTATGACTTTTTAATGCAAGGCATGTCAGGGTTAATGTCTGTTACAGGCGAACCAGATCGCCAGCCACAAAAGGTAGGCGTGGCCGTCACCGATGTTTTCACAGGACTCTACGCGGTTATCGGTATTCAAGCAGCACTTCGCAGTCGCGATAACACAGGGCGCGGTCAACATATTGATATGTCCCTATTGGATGTTGCAACCACGGTCACCGCCAATCAGGCCATGAATTATTTGGCAACAGGAACAGCCCCGAACCGCAAAGGTAACGATCATCCAAATATCGTGCCATATTGCGTTGTCGCCACCAGCGATGGTCATGTTATTTTGGCGGTCGGCAATGACAGCCAGTTTCGAAAATTTGCCACTATATTTGATGCCGATTGGGCAGATGATGCACGCTATGCCACAAATCCAGCCCGCATAGATAACCGCGTTGATCTGCTGGATAAAATCGAATCTCAAACAACCACTTTGACCAAATCACAACTGTTATCAGCCTGCGAAGAACGCGGCGTGCCAGCTGG
>JGI20152J14361_10000348_pt1 | contig 34173 bp, 34 predicted proteins | sample COG_02_FD_14361 | JGI IMG/M metagenome (IMG submission 14361)
ATAGTCGGGGCGAGCACTGCATCGACTTTCATCATTGCCCGGACTGCGGCTGCGTAACCCACTATTGCACCACCGACAAGGCCGATCCGGCCGTGGCGCGAGTTAGCATCAACGCCCGAATGTGCCCGCCTGATCAGGTTCAAGGCATTCAGGTTCGGCTTTTTGATGGTGCTGACCGCTTTGTGTTTTTGGACTAAATACCCCGATCGAGGATTTACGATGACCCCGGTAATCTATAAAGACACCCCGATATTTCCCGGTAAAATTGTCTGTATTGGCCGCAACTACGCGGGACATATTGCCGAATTGGGCAACGAAATACCCTCGGCGATGGTGGTCTTTAATAAGCCCGGCAGCGCCATCAGCGATCGACTCTTGGCGCACGCTGGTGGGCCGGTGGATTACGAATGTGAGCTGTGTTTTCTGATCGGTGACGGCGCGCTGGTGGGGATCGGGCTGGGGCTTGATTTGACCCGGCGCGACCTACAAAACCAGCTTAAACAGCAGGGTCTGCCCTGGGAGCGAGCCAAGGCCTTCGATGGCTCAGCCACCTTCAGTCCGTTTGTCGCCCTGCCAGATGACATCAATAGACTGTCCTTTACCCTGCATATCGACGATAAACTGACCCAAGCGGGCGATCCGGGTCTAATGCTGTACCCGCCGCAGACTATAATCTCAGAACTGACCCGCTTTATGAGCCTACAGGACAACGACATCCTCATGACGGGCACGCCCATGGGCGTCGGTCGGGTGATGGCAGGTTGCCAATTTGTCGCGCGTCTGTACGACGATCGACAGCTGCTGATTGAACACTCCTGGCGAGGCATTGCCCTATGACTACAAAACTCATTATCGGTAATAAGAACTATTCAACCTGGTCCTTGCGCCCCTGGCTATTGCTGAGCGCTTTTGACCTGCCCTTCGACGAAGTGAACGAGTCGCTCCAGCCCGACCGACTGCGCGCCCGATTGCTGACGCATTCGCCAGCGGGCAAGGTACCGGTTTTGGTCGACGCCGACGTTCTGGTCTGGGACTCACTGGCTATCTGTGAATATGTCTCCGAGGTCCACTTGGCAGGTCAAGGCTGGCCGCGCAACGCGCCAGACCGAGCCAAGGCGCGCGCCATCTGCTGCGAAATGCATGCCGGTTTTACGGCCCTGCGCGCCGCGCTGCCGATGAACATTCGCGCCAAACGCAAGGTTGACCTCAGTGCTGCATGTAGAGCCGACATCGCCCGCATCGATGCCATCTGGTCCGATCATCGGCCCGATAACTGGTTATTTGACACCTTCGGCATCGCCGACTGTTTCTATGCCCCGGTGGCGCTGCGCTTTGAGACCTATGGTATTGAGCTATCGCCGGCCGCACGTGCCTATCAGGTCAAATTGCTCGCTCATCCTGCCGTGCAACGTTGGACCGAGGCGGCCCTGAGCGAAACCGACGTGGTCGCCGCAGATGAGGCTGGGCTTGAGATATAAGGTTTGCCGGCCGTGCGCCGATCGGCCAAGACGAAATTAATCGCCCACCGACGGCGCTTCGGGCTAAACTGGCGCGCTTCAATACCACCAACCGAGTTTTTTGAGGATAAAGCATGACCGAACTCAGTGTGAACCTGAATAAAATTGCCCTGTTGCGCAATGCCCGCGGGCACGATGCGCCGAATGTCGTGGAATTTGCGAAAAAATTCATCACCTTGGGTGTTAAGGGCATCACCATTCACCCACGCCCGGACGAACGCCATATCACCCGTCAGGATGCTCATGACCTGGGTGACCTGATTCGCCCATTGGACGGGATTGAACTGAACATCGAAGGCTATCCGTCGGAAGATTTTCTCCAGCTGATCGAGGCCGTTCGGCCGGACCAGACTACCCTGGTGCCCGATTTACCGGGCCAACTGACATCCGATCACGGTTTCGACTTTCACACCCAGGGTGCTTTCTTAGCACCGATCCTCAGTCGACTGAAAAACAGCGGCACACGGATTTCGATCTTCCTCGATCCGGATTTGGCACAGGTAAGGCTTGCGGCCCAATCCCAAGCGGATCGGATCGAACTCTACACCGAGGCCTATGCCGACACCTTTAATCGGCCGAACCGACAGGACATCTACCAACAATATCACGAGGCTGCGGCTCTGGCCGTCAACCTGGGGCTGGGTGTGAACGCCGGGCACGACCTCAATCTGGACAATCTGCCGCGCTTCGTTACCATCCCCGGTATTCAGGAAGTTTCGATCGGCCATGCTTTGGTGGTTGAATGTCTGGAGCTCGGTATCAATACCGTCGTACGACAGTATCTGGCCATCTGTCAGCAAGGCCACTAGCAAGACGCCACTGGACAAGCTTACCGCGCGTGCCCGTGGCGCCGATACAGCGCGGTAGCAAGGATGCTGCCAACGGCCGACTGGTTCGACTTAACGAAAATCCTCTGCTATCGTTTTTAGGTGCGTATCAAGCATTTAGGATTCGGCATAGTGTCAACAAGCGTTCCAGTTGTAGTGATGGTTAATCTCGCGGTCATGGTTATCGGACTGGCTGCTTTTGTGGTCTATCAGTTGGCTCAGCATCACCAAACCAACCGCAGCTTGGCAGGCCAGGTCCAACAGTTAAAAAGCTTACTGGCCGGGTTGCGCGGAGCGCTAAAGGCAGACCCTGTTGCCGACAACCGGGATCATCTCAGCGCGGCCTCATTGCGCACCCATCAGCTCAACATTCTCAATGCGACCTTAGACCTTGAAGAGCGGATTACCCATACCGATCCGAGCGTCGCGACAAAGTTGGCGGCACAACTCAATGCGCTGAAAACGCAGGCCAATTATGCCCATAAGATGTCCGAACAATTAGGCGCGCAGGCCAACTCCAGCCGGTTCAGACGCCTGTCGTTGGAAAACAAACTGAAGCAGAGGCAGGTGGCCCTGAATAAGGCACGCTCGGTCAATCGCCAGCTTAAAGACCATTACGCAACGATCAAAGTTGCCCACCAGCAGATATTAGAGCGACGGGCAGAACTGCGCATTACCAAAGACCAACTGACTCAGGCGGCCGATGAAAATGGTCGACTCAATGCCCAATTAAGCGACTTACGGAGCGGTTAAGCCTCAGCGAAAGGTCAGGCTGTAGCGATAAGCGGTGCGCGCCAAGAGAAACTCTGGATGCACACTGGGGCTCCAGGAATCATCCCCACCCACGCCCATATGCTCGGCATCGAGCCGCAGATACAGGCAGCTATCCTTCTGCAGCTCATGGGTATGTTTGGCCGACGCCACCGTGCTCTGACTGTACCGACTGACGCCCAGATGAAAGGCCCCGGCAACCGCGACCCCGGCAACTTGGACCGACTGGCAATCGCAGCGCAGGCCGCTTTCGGTCGGAAACACATAAGGGGTAAAAAAATCATCGATCGGCGCCGAATAGGCACCGAACAGGGCCGAATGTTTGCGATCGGGATAGTTCTCGTGCGGCCCACGGCCGACCCAATCGACTCGACTCTGAATGTCTCTCAAGCCCAATTCAATACCGACCCGCGCCAAGGGTGGTAAGCCAGGCGCCACCTGCACCGAGATTGCCAAGTCCCAGCTGCCGTCGGCATAAAAGCTATAGCGCCAAACGGAGGCAAGCAGCACATTACCATCGACACAATGCTGCTGACTGACGCAGACAGCCACCCTCGACTCGTGCTGCTCGGTATCGATCGACACCAGGGTGCGCGCCAGGCGATCCAGTCCGGCGGCCTGCCAGCGACTCATCCAGGCATTGGGGTCCATCTTATGGGCTTCGCTGGTGCCAATATCGTTATCGAGCGGCGCGCGCCAAAAATTGTCGAGCGGCGCGCGGGCGATCAGCTCGACACCGTCGGCCTTACGCCAACTGAGCAACAGGCCGGTGTGGGCATTGAACTGCCATTCGGCCGCGCCACACTGCACCCTGTGGATCTCGCCTAGTACCAGCGTGAGCGCACCACTGGGCCTGATCACAGCCGGAGCCAGTGCCATCGACATCGGCAAGGCTATCTGGGCTTGGGCCAACAGATGCGCTGCCTCGGCCCAGGCAGTGGCCGCCTTGAGGTGCACTTCGAGCGTCAACTGGTAGTTGCAACCGGGACGAACCGGCGGCAAGGCAGTCGCGAGCTCAATATGCTCGCTGCCCCCCGCTTGGACCATTATCGGCGCCTGGCCGGTTAGGATCGCCACGCCGTCTTCCAGCACGCGCCAACTCAGGATCTCATTATCGGTACTGCGAAAGAGAAACTCACTGCTTACTCGCACCGCCAAGGCATCGCCCGGTATCCGCTCAAAGTGCAGATGCTGTTGGCAGAATTTGGCTTCGAATGCTGTTGGATGGGGCGTTCGATCGGGGAACATCAGACCATTGATACAGAATTGTCGGTCGTTCGGGACATCGCCGAAGTCGCCACCATAGGCCGAAAATTCGGTGCCCTGAGCATCGACTTGGGTTAGGCCCTGATCGACCCAGTCCCAAATAAAACCACCCTGCAAGCGGGGGTATTGGCGAAAGGCCTGCCAATACTTATCGAACGAACCCAGGCTATTGCCCATGGCGTGCGCGTATTCACAGAGAATCAGTGGGCGCTGTTCATCGGGCAGACCGAGCCATTTTTTGATGGACCACTTGGGCACCGCCGGATGCGCCATATCGGTATCGACGCGCGCATACATCGGGCAAATAATATCGGTCACCGCCGAATCGGCCCCACCGCCCTCATATTGGATCGGGCGAGTCGGATCGGTCGCCTGAGTCCATTGATACATCACATGATGGTTCTTACCGACACCCGATTCATTGCCGAGTGACCAGATAATAATCGATGGGTGATTGCGATCGCGCAGCACCAATCGGGTCATCCGTTCGACATAGGCATTGAGCCAGAGCGGATCTTCCGATAGCCGAGAGCAGGGCCACATGCCGTGTGTTTCAACGTTCGCCTCATCGACCACATAGAGCCCGTATTGGTCGCATAGGGCATAGAAGTCGGGATGATTGGGGTAGTGCGAGGTGCGCACGGCATTGAAGTTGAATTGCTTCATCAGGCGCACGTCTTGTTCCATATCGGCGCGCGTCACGGCATGGCCACGGGTTGGGTGGTGCTCGTGTCGGTTTACGCCACGGATCAGCAAAGCCTGGCCGTTGACCCGCAACTGCCCGCCGCGAATCTCCACCGTGCGAAAACCGACCTGAGTGCGTTCGACATCGAGTACCTCGCCCTGGCTNTCTTCAAGGCTCAATACCAGGGTATAGAGATTGGGTGTTTCATCGGTCCATTTACGCGGATTGAGCAGCGCTATCGAGTGATGGGCTAATTCGGGATAGCCGCCATGCTCATCGACGGCGGCGCTGCCCAGATTGACCCGCTCATCGGCGATGCAATGATCGGCATCGAACAGTTGCGCCCGAAGCTGGGCCGGGGCGGCCGGCAAGGTGCCCGAAATACGCGTTTCGATGCGCAGTTCAGCATCGCGATAGAGGGCATCTAGGTGGGTCTGGACACAATAGTCGGCAATGGCGAACGCCGGCTTGAGCAGCAGGGACACGTCGCGGAACAGGCCACTGAGCCACCACATATCCTGATCTTCCAGATAGCTGCCATCGCACCAGCGCAAGACCATGGCGGTAATCTGATTGTGGCCCTCGACCACAAAGGCGGACAGGTCAAACTCGGCCGGCAGCCGGCTGTCTTTGCTCAGACCCACGTAATGACCGTTGCAAAACAGATAGAGCATGGCGTTGGCACCATCGAAAATGATCCGACACTGGCTCTGGAGATCGGTACTGGACAGGTCAAAATTTCGCCGATAGACACCGGTCGGATTGTCCACTGGCACAGTCGGTGGATTCACGGCGAAGGGATATTGCACATTGGTGTAGATCGGTCGATCGTGGCCCTGCAGTTGCCAATTGGAGGGCACCGTCTGCGTTTCGCTAAAGGGATAGGCATCGAACACGATTGTATCGGGCACCGCCTCGGGCCGTTCGAAGTAGGCAAAGGACCAATCACCGTTAAGCAGGCGTCGTTGCGAGCTGATTTGCGCTCGGGCTTGGTCGGTCGAGCGGTAGCCGGCCAGCGGCGCGTGGGCCGGCAGGCGATTGTGCTGCACCAGGGTCGGATTCTGCCAAGCGTTCTGGAGCAGCAGGTCACTGATTTTAGTCATGGGGGGAGCCTCGGCAGATGATTTGGTAACGTTTTCAAATTAGCCGAAATCATAGCCCAAGCCCTGCTCGGGCACAAAGGGTTTTGCCCCGCTGGATCCGCCTGGGCGTTAGCTTCGGTTGCCAGCGGAGGCCTTGACCAGAGCCAGCAAGGCCACCAGCGCCATCAGGGCGCAGACGCCAAATACCGCCTGAATACTCAGCCACTGGGCAACGGCACCGCCTAACAGGGCGCCGACCAGACTGCCGACCTTGATGGCGTTACTGTACAGGGTCGATGCCATGCCCATCCGACCCTGCATCAGGGCCTGAAATACCGAGATACCCAGGCCCGCCATCACGCCGATAAAGGCGCCATTAAAGATCTGCAACAGCACCAGCGGGACCAGACTGTCGGACCAATAAACCCCCAAATAGAACAGCAGGCCACAGCCAGCGGCCAGTTTGAGCGGGGAAAACAGGCGCCAACGACCGGCGAAAATGCCGGCGCCAATCATAATGGGGATTTCCAGTCCGGCGGCGGCGCCCATCAGAAAGCCCGGCACCACGGCCGCCAGTTGCAAGCTGTCGTAGCTGTAAATCGGCATATAGACGATATACATATTGTTCGAGGCAAAGGTGGCGGCAATCGCCAGGATCATCCATTTCAGGCGACTATCAGTCGGCTGCGGCTCGGTGCGCACGGCGGGCAGCGGCGCGTCTTGGATTGAGGCAACATTCAGACGGGTAAGCAAGAAAATCAGCGCGCAGATCAGGGTCAGGCCTAAGAAGCCAATCCGGGCGAACAGTAGGTAGGCGAGCGGTGGCCCGATAATCCAGCTGAGCGAGAAGGTTGCGCGCAAGAGCGACTGAAACAGGGTGGCATCGGCATCGCCAACCTGCTCGCGCGCCAGCGCAAAGAGCTGCGGCTGCACCGGCGACACCGCACCAAACATCAGCATCCCGGTAATTAGCAGCAGCCAGTATTGTTCGGCCAAACCCAGCCCGATGGAGGCCACGAAGGAAATCGAGACGCAGACTCGAATAATACCGATGCGGCTCAGTCCGGCATCGGATTGTTTGGCCAACCAGTGCGACACCAGGACCCCGGACAGGGTATTGGCGGCAAACAGGACACCGATCCACATCGGCTCGATGTGCAGGTTTACCGCCAAATGGGTGCTCATCACCGGCATAATGGCCGCGCCGGCCAAGCCCATTGCGAGCGACAAGAGGATCAATCGCAACCGCGTGGCGTCGAGTATCAAACTCTTCAGTGATGCATGGCTCAAGGCTGACTTATTGCCCCCAAGGTTTGGCGGCAGGCGGTCGATTATCGACGCAGATTTCAATCTGTGCCATCACCTCGGGGGTGAGTAACGGCACGCAGTCGAGTGCTTTGAGGTTATCCTCCAGTTGCGTCAATTTGGACGCACCGAGGATAACGGTGCTGACGTTCGGATTTTTCAGGCACCAGGCCAGTGACAGATGGGTCAGGCTTATGCCCAACTTATCGGCCAATTCACCGAGCGCGCGAATCTTCGCCATCTTCTGCGCACCGTCGGCAGTGCTCCAGAGATCCCGCAGCCACTCATAACCGGGCAAGGCCAGCCGGCTGTCATCGGGAATGCCGGCACTGTACTTGCCGGTCAGCAGACCAGAGGCCAGCGGTGACCAGATGGTCGTACCCATGCCGTAATCTTCGTACAGGGGCCGAAATTCCGCCTCAACCTTATCCCGATGCAACAGGTGGTATTGCGGTTGCTCCATGGTCGGCGGGGTCAAATTGTATTGACGGGCCACGGCATGAGCCTCGGTGATCGCCTGAGCAGACCATTCAGAGGTGCCCCAATAGATGATTTTGCCCTGCAGCACCAACTGGTGCATGGCGCGAACCGTTTCTTCGATCGGCGTGTCGATATCGGGACGGTGGCAAAAAAACAGATCCAGGTAGTCAACCTTAAGGCGCACCAATGCCGCGTCGCAGGCATCGCGCACGTGCTTGGCACTCAAGCCCATCTGGGTCGGCTTGGCACCGCCCCAAAAGACCTTAGACGACACGGCATAGGTATCGCGCGCAAGGCCCAGGCCGGCAATGGCCTCACCCATAATCTGTTCCGATAGCCCGGCCTCATAGCCTTCGGCGTTGTCGAAAAAATTAACGCCGGCATCATAAGCGGTTTTCAGCAGCGCCGTGGCATCGGTCATATCGACCTGTTTGCCAAAGGTCACCCAGGAACCCAGGGATAGGGCACTTACTTTCAGTCCGGACTTGCCTAAACGACGATATTCCATTGTATCTCCCATCTATTCTAAAGGTTACCAGGGTAGCAGCTGCTGGCCTGAGGTGGTGAGGCTATTCCAATACTGTTCCAGCTTTGATCGTTGCACGGCGTTGAGGCTCAGGCCGGCACTGGAAAAATTCGCCTGTAACTGTTCGCTCGAACGGATGCCGGGGATCACCGCCGTCACCTCAGCATAGCTGAGCAAATAGGCGAGAGCTTGCTGACCGAGGCTGCGATCGGCCGAGACCAACCACTGTAAATCATCGATGCACGCCGCACGCCGACGCACCTCGGTCGCATCCCAGCGCGCGCGCACCCCATCAAAGGTACTCTGGGCATGGTATTTTCCGCTCAGCCAACCGCTGTCGAGCGGAACCTTGGTGATCACGCCGATGTCATGTTGCCGCACCAGATCGAAGGCCAGGCGGACATCCTGATGCAATACATTGAACATCAGCTCCAGCACCTGGGCATCGGTGGTTTGCAGCGTTTCACGCACCTCATGGGCATAGTCGACACTGGCGCCGTAATGGCGAATTTTGCCCTGCTGTTGGGCCTCGCGCAACGCGGGCCAAATTTCATGCTGGCCATTAAGGACGTCCATCGGGGGTGAATGGGCCAAGAAGACATCCAGGTAGTCGGTCTTCAGGCGGGCCAGGGAGCCGTGCAGACTGCGCCAAAAGCCATCGGCGCTGAAATCCAACCCGCCGCCCGGTTGGTGACCAAACTTGCTCACGATCACCACCTTGTCGCGCTTACCCTGCAGCGCCTCGCCAAGCAGCCGTTCGCTATGGCTTAGGGCGTAGTTCGGTGCCGTATCGAAGAGGTTACAGCCCAGGTCAATCGCCTGATGCACCAGGTTGTGGGCCAGTGCATCGGTCATGCCGCCCCATTGATCACCGTTGCCCAATTGCCAGGCACCGAAGCCCACTTCAGACACCAGCAACTCGGTCTGGCCGAGTCGGCGCAGGGGTAACATCAGATAACGCCTCGGATGTGCGCACGCACGTGCAGGCGATAAAAGTCGGCCAGGGCCTTGTGGGTATCGGCGCTCAGCGGCGCTAATTGGGATGCCTCGGCGTTACGCTGAATCTGCTCGGCCGAGCTGGCCCCAGTAATTACGGAACTGACCGCCGCGTGGTCGAGCAACCAACGCAAGGCCAGTTGCGCCATGTTTAGGCCCGCCGGCACCATCGGGCGTAACTGTTCGATTAGGTCGATGGCCTGCTCAAAAGGCAAGCCGGAAAAGGTTTCGCCGACGTGAAAAGCGGCGCCATCTCTATTGAACGTTCGGTGATCCTGCGGCGTAAAACGCTGATCTTTGGTCATCTTGCCGGCCAACAGACCGCTCGCCAAGCCGAGCCGGACGATCACGCCAACGCCCTTGGCTTGGGCCAGCGGTAAGACCTGCTCGGCCATATCCTGACGCAACAGATTAAAAATCAACTGGAGGGAAGCAACACCGGTCTCGTTCAGGCAGAACAGAGCCTCCTCGATGGTTTCCACGCTCGCGCCGTAATGGGCGATCAAACCCTCCTGTTTAAAGCCCTCGAGCCAGCGAAAGATCTCGCCGTGCTGCAATTCGGCAAAGGGAATGCAATGTAATTGCACCATGGCCAGTGTATCGACCTGCAAACGCCGGCGCGAGGCATCGATCGCCGCGCGCAGCTTGTCCTGCGTATAGCCTTGGCCATAGAGTTCNTCNGTGCGACCGGCCTTGGTGACGATAACTCGATCGGCGTTCGGATGGGCCTGGGCATAATCACCGATCAGCTGCTCGCTGACACCGCCGCCGTAAACATCGGCGGTGTCCCAAAAGGTCACCCCGGCGGCATCGGCCGCGCTCAGAATGGTGCGGCCCCGATCCGCGGATACCGGCCCCCAATCGCCGCCGAGCTGCCAGCAGCCCAAACCAATTTCAGAGGTCATCAAACCACTTTTTCCTAAGGATCGTTGCTTCACCATATCAATTTGCTCCGTTAATACTTTTCGATGCGCGAGTGTAATTGGTTTAGAATGAAAGATAATTAGCCATTTATTAACCCAATTGATTAGTAGGATTAACCAATGGATCACTTATCAGAAATTCAGGCCTTCTTGGCCATTGCAGATTTGGGCAGTTTCACCAAGGCCGCCGAGCACTTAGGCTTGTCGCGCAGTCGCATCAGTCAGTTGATCAGCCGCTTGGAAGATCGCCTCGGTGTGATGTTGATGCACCGCACCACCCGCTCCTTGACCCTGACGCCGGAAGGCGAGCAATTCCGCACCGGCTGTCGCCAAGGCATGCAACACTTGGAGCAAGCCGAGGCAAGCCTCAAGCTGATGTCCACCCGACTGTCCGGACCGGTGCGCATCAATTCGGTCGGCGGCGTTTTTGGCGAAACCTTCCTGTCCAAGGCGTTGGCGGAGGTGGTCAGCGAGCACCCGGAGGTCACCGTACATATCAGCTATTCCAGCAGTCTAATCGACCTCAATCGAGATCCGGTCGATCTGGTCTTGCGCATCGGTAAGGCCCCAGGTCATCAGGTGGCGTCGGCCCATCTGGGCGAGATCCACCATGTGCTCTGTGCCAGCCCGAAGTTCGTCAATCTGTATGGCTTTGCGCAAAGCCCCAGTGACCTGGAACAGCTGCGTACCATCAGTGGCACGCCAAAAACCTGGGAGCTGACCCGGGCGAATGAGCGTCAGGTGGTGACGCCTAAATCGTGCTGGCACTCGCCCAGTTCTCAGGCACAACGCATCGCCGCGGAACAGGGCCTGGGCATCGCACGGCTGCTTACCGCGGTGGCCCAGGATGCTCTGGCTGAAGGACGCCTACTCCGGGTCCTGCCGGAATGGCAGATCGAGCCGACTCAACTTTGGTTGCTCTGGTCCAATCAGGGTGATCTGCCCAAACGTATCGAGATGGTGCGCGACCATTTGCGCGTGCGCCTGACCAATCTGATCGGCGATAACCGTTGGGACGGCCTAGCCCAATTGGGCCAAGCCTAGTGCTATCAAGGCGCCGACGGCCAGACCGGCGGCCACCTCATTGACGCTGTGGCCAATGCGCTCATGAAAGCGGCGGATCACCAATTTGGTGCGTTGCGGGTGATCGCCTCGGGCCAGCTCGCGCAGTTGTTTAAACTCATCGACCAATATATTGAGCGCCGCGGCATGACGTCCCGCCGCCAAACGCACGCCCATGGCGTCGTAGGCCACCACACCGGTAAAGACCAAGGCTAAGGCAAACAGACTAGACCCGAAGCCATCCTGCAGGCCAATGGCGATGGCCAGGGCGGCGACTGTGGCGGAATGACTGCTGGGCATGCCACCGGACGCGAAGATCACCTCTGGGCTGATGCTCTTGTTGGCAATGGCTTGGATCAGGCCCTTAGTCGCCTGGGCGGAAACATTGCCGACAATAGCTGCGACCAGGGGATAGGAAAATAGTTCCATAATAGATTTAGGGCTCCGGGGAGTGATTTTGAAGGATACACCATAGGGCGCATTACCGAGGGCGAATTCCAGCCCAGGGCATTATTAACCCAAGGCCAGCCAAACCCCCACGGCCAGCATCAGGGTGCCGGCAATCCGATTCAAGAGTCGGACATTGGACGATTTTTGCAGCAACCGGTTCAATGTTGCCCCGCCCAAAGCATAGATCAGCAGGGCACACAGTTCGATCAATAAGATGATCGCGATCAACGCACTCAGCTGCGGGGCCATGGCCAGGGATTGGTCGAGAAAGGGTGGTAGCAGGACCATAAAGAAGGCCCAACCCTTGGGATTAGCAATGGCGGTTATGAATCCCTGACTGAACAGCGCCCGGCGGCTGATGGCCGAGCCCGCGCCGGCCAAATCCTCCGGAATGGCCATCTTGCCTCTAGAGCGCCACATCTGCAGCCCGAGCCAGACCAGATAGGCTCCGCCCAACCAACGAAATGTGGTAAACACCCAGGGCGCAGCCAAGAGTAGGGCGGCAACGCCGAGCACCGCGGCCGCGGCAATCAGACCGACGCCAATCAGTTCACCGAACATCATCCATAGGGTTCGTTTGACGCCAATGGTAATACCCAGGGTCATGGCCAGGGTCATGCACATACCCGGGGTAAAGGATACGAACATAAAGGTCGGGACAAAGGCCGCCAAGAGTGTGAGATTGAGCATGAACTTCCTTAGGTCAGCGGCGCCTGCTAAGGCGGCCGAGTTACATCTTAAGCTTAGCGCATAGTGGCGCCGGCTTCTGTGGTCTAGACTCTTTTTGGGGGTGTGGGCAAGGTCCTGGTCCAAAAGTCTATTCTACAGGCCTGCGATACACTGACTAAAGTACTTTATTTAAATGACAGGGTTGCTGTGCCAGAGTGCCAGAGCTTTAGTCAAGGAGAGTCCTGATGCATTATGCAATGAGCGTGAGCTGCGCACTAATGGCTGCTGCCACGTTGGCCAGCCAAACATCCGCCGATGTCGGTGTGCTCGATAAGTATGAATGCCACGACCATGGCCTAACCGGCCAGTACCATTGTCATGGACCCGCCGATCTGGCCAAGCTGGGCGGCTTGGTGCTCGGCCTGGATACCCGCGCGCAAGGCTGGTCGACCGGAGGCGAGGAGCTATTTGTCTTTGCTGGGGCGGCACTCAATGCCGAATACACTCATCGCTGGCTAGCGCTTACCGGCAGCTATTTTTATCTGCCCTTGGTCAGTGGTGTCGCTGGCACCAGCGTCGATTTTGACCAGAGCGTTGCGCAACAGGGCTGGGAAGCCGGACTCAAGTTGGGTCCCGGCGTCGGCCGCCTGGGTTCTAAACTGTACGCCACCGCCGGCTGGTCGAATGCCGAGCTCACCGACAGCGGGGATAGCACTAATGATGTCACCTTGGCCGGTTATTATATCGGCGCCGGCGTAGGCAGGAATACCAAGGCGCTCAGTGTCGATCTGATCGGCACCTATCGCGACCCGGCGGCCGTAATAGACTATTTAACGAAACAAACCGGCAGTCGCACCGATGTGGTACATTTCGATATACGTTTAGCACTGGGGTGGCGTTTTTAAGCCAGCCTTATATTTGATAGTTGTGGGAATGCTCTAATCGATGAAGATTGCTGTTGTGGCGCTCGCACTGTTTGCAGCCCTCCCCGCCTTGGCCTCGCCCGGAGCGGTGGATCAATATGATTGCCATCGGGATACTCCATCGAGTGACTATCACTGTCACGGTGCGCGAGCAGATGCCAAGCCAAGTCAACTGCAAATCGGTGTCCAACTTGCGGGTGACCAATGGCTTTGGGATAACGGCCCGGGCAATATCTTTGCCGGCGCGGCGCTAGCCGGTGAGTGGACCTTTGATGCGTTTGCGCTGCGCGGCAACTATGGCCATGCCATGCACCTGAACGGTGATAAGGGCTTCGCCTTAAGTGGTTGGGATCTTAATATTAAGGTTGGTAGTGGCTTAACGCGTTTGGGCAATCACCTATTTGCCCAGGCCGGATACGCCAGTCGGCGTTTTGTCTTGCCAGATAATAGCTCGCAACCCTTTGGCGGCTTTCAGATGGGGGTTGGCTGGGTCAGGGTCATGGAGAAGTATGCCGTCGATGCCGTGCTGCTCTATCAAGACCCGGCCGCGCTCGAACAGCTCTGGAAAGAACTCAAGTTCCCCGGCAAGCTGACCTCATACCGAGCCAGCCTGGGCGTCTATCGACGTTTTTAGGCGCAGATCCGCGCCATGGCCTAGTGAGCGGTACCGCGTTCAGAGTCCAACGCCATGCCCAAGCGCACGTGCAGGTCGGCAGCCTTAGGCAGATTATTCAGCACCTGTTCCGCTAATTGATCGGGCCGCATCGGCGACTTGCGCGCCGAGAGATAGAGCTTAGCGTTTTCGGTACTGGCAAAAAACTTCAGGGCAAAGACCTGTGACGTCAATTCAGTGCGCAATTCCTCCGGGATGGAGGCCGACCAGATGGTCGAGATCCGCCGATAACCCACTTCAAAGCCATGGCTGAAGCTGTTGAGCGCGCTGGCCGGTTTCAGCGCGGCAAGCGGGTCGGTCTCGCTTGGTAGTGCATATTGATGCTGCGCCATGCGCGCCAAACTGTGCACCTGATAAGAAATCAATAGGTTGACCGCAGCCGCTGGCGCTTCCCCTGTGATCTGAATCAGGGGTAATAGATCACTCAGCCATTCACTGGGCGACACCTTGGCCGGCACGCTGTTGATGGCAAAAAGATAGCCGTCTATCGATTCGATATTGGGCATCAACTCACTGCGCGCGACTCGATCCTGCTGCTTAAGTTGGATGAACCGTGCAGTTAAATCATCGAGCGCGACGCGATAACTAACGCTCTTGGCCCATTGCTCGGTCATGTTTGATCTCCGCCACGATCTGACGGCTGGGTTGCTGTGCCCTCGTCTGAGGCCGGGCTCTGGTGTAAGGCTTTCCAATCGGCGTAAGGCATGCCATAGATATACTCTCGAGCCGCCTCCTTATCGATCTGGTGGCCGCGTTCTTGCGCCGCCGCAGCGTACCATTTGGCCAGGCAGTTACGACAAAACCCGGCCAGGTTCATCAGGTCGATGTTCTGCACGGCCTTGTTCTGGTCCAAATGAGCGACCAGTCGGCGAAAGGCAGCGGCTTCAAGTTCTATCTGAGTTTGTTTATCCATGCGCTTATCCACCCGATTTTTTTACTCGGTAACCCTTGGTTGTTAGCGTTTCCAGGAGCAGGTCCCGGAAATCGCCCTGTATTTCGATAACACCGTCTTTTACGGTGCCACCGGTACCGCATCTGGCCTTGAGTTCTTTGGCCAAGAGCTTTAACTCGGTCGGTGTTGCGAGCACGCCCTTGATCAGCGTCACGCCCTTACCCTTGCGGCCTTTGGTTTCCCGATGCAGACGCACTATACCGTCACCGTCGGGGCGGATCTCATTACCGCAACTGCAGGCCCCTACGGGCTGGTCGCAGTCCGGACAGATCTTGCCACTTTCGGTACTGTAAACTCGCGCGCTGGGACTGAACAAGGCGTCCAGTCCGGTTTTTTGTTTCTGTGCCATATTAAAATCCGATGCGCCGGCGTCAGCTAAGGCTGAAACCGGCTAACGCCGATCAAACGATCGCGAGCATTTCGACTTCAAAAACCAGCGCCTGATAAGGCCCGATTGCACCGCCGGCACCTTGCGCGCCGTAGGCGAGCTGATGGGGAATGCAGAGCTTCCACTTATCACCCGGTACCATCAACTGCAGCGCTTCGGTCCAACCCGCAATCACGCCATTAACGGCAAATTCGATCGGCTCGCCACGTTGCACCGAGCTGTCAAAGACTTCGCCATTGATCAGGGTACCATGATAATGCACCTTAACTTTTGAGGTTGGCAACGGCTTCACACCGCTGGCATCGCCGGCACTGATCACTTCGTATTGCAGACCTGATTCGGTCACCGTTACCGCATCACGTGCAGCATTTTCGGTTAAAAACACCTCACCGTCGCCGGCCAATGCCTGCTCTTTTTCGGCTTGGGCACTGGTTAAGCGCTCACGAATGACATCGTAGGCATTTTGCATATCGATACTGCTGACCGGATCGGCGACCTGATTGAATGCCTCTAACACGCCTTGCGTGACTGCGGCTATATCCAGGCCGTCGAACGGCTGCTCTAAAAGTTGGCCACCCATCTGGCGACCGATACCGTAGCTGACGCGTAATTCCGGCGTATCATAGTTAGACATAATTTGCTTCTTCCTTAGTGAGGTGGTGTTAAAAGTGGGCAGTGTACCACAGGGCTCTGTGCATGCACTTAGGCGCCGCTTGTTTCGGCCTGAATTTGCGCTAGGGCCTGGCGGAACGCAGCCACAGGCTGGCCGCCGCTGATACTATATTGGTCGTTAATAATAAAGGTCGGTACGGCGGATATACCCAACTGCCGCATGCGCTGTTGCTCGCCTAGGACCAGGTCCCGGTAGTCATCGCCGGCGAGTATTTCAGACGCTCGATCCCGTGTTAGTCCCACCTGCTCGACCAGTGTTAATAGGGTATCGCGGTCGTTGAGGCGCTTATTGTCGGTGAAATGGGCACTAAAGAGGGCCATCTGCAACTCGCTTTGCTTGTCGTGCTCTTGGGCCCAAGCCAATAATCGATGGCAATCAAAACTGTTTATCATGATGCCATCGTCGGCGAAGTTAAAGCTGAAGCCTGCCTTAGCGCCCAATTCGCTAATATGCGTCCGATTTGAGTCGCTTTGCTCGGCCGTCATGCCATACTTTTCAAGCAGATGTTCGCGCATATTTTGGCCTGCGATCGGCATTTGCGGATTTAATTCGAAGGGCTGCCAACTGATTTCGGCGCGTAATTTCGGTTCCAGCGCTGCTAAGGCCTGGGTTAGGTTTTTATAGCCGATAACACACCAAGGGCACATCACGTCGGACACTATTTCAATTTTCATCTCGGCTGCCTCAAAGATTTCAACGACTTTGGGCGCAACAGCTGTTGCGCCCTACCCCATGGCAATGGCACCAGTTCGAGCGACTTCAAGGCCCTGAGCAGATTTAATGCTCGAGCACAGAACCGATCAGAGTCTCAATGGTGAGCACGGCAAGATCGGACGGCTAGGCAAACTCGTCTAATAAGATCGTCGCCAAGCGGTGGGCGCTGATCCAGGCCGCCTCAATCCGATTGCCTTGGGTCCAATCGCCGGCCAGGCCGATGCGACTGGCCGGATGCCATTGTTGAATCGGCTCCAGCGTGGTGGCTTGGGCATAGAGCCAACGGTGGCTGAATGATTGATGGATCTCGGGCAGGGTGGCATTGGTTAAGCGCTCCAATACCTCGACTACCTGCTGTTGCAGCAATTCAGGCGACGCATCGAGGTGGTTTGCGCTCCACTGAGCGGTAAAATGCATCACCCAGGTTTCGTGCTGTTGCGGCCGATCTGGCTTGGCTGAATCGCGCGCGGCCCAGCCGACAATCCCATCTTTAACAAAGACCGCATCGGCTTCGATACCCGTTGTTTCAGCAAACGCTATGGCGACGGCCCAAGTGGGTGTCATGTTCTGGCTATCGAGCTCGGCGGCGCCGATCACCTCAGCAGGCAATAAGGCTTGGGATTGGGCCAGCGGTGCGGTCAAAATTACCGCATCAAAACGGCCATAATGCTCGCCATGCTCGTCCCATAACCGCCACCGATCGCCATCGGCCTCGAGACGATCAATCCGAGTTTGCCGATAGAGCGGAATGCCTTCGGCTAATCCGTGCACCATGGCATTCATGTTCGGCGTACCGACAAAACGCTCTCGTTTATCCGGTGATGGACTCAACTGCTCGCGCGTCAAGCGCCAAGGTGTGACGGCCCAGGGCTTAACCCAACCGCGCTGCAGCCAACGGCCTACTTCGGCCTGAAAGGCGGCGGAGCTAGCGGTAAAGTACTGCGCTCCGTGATCCGCCTGCCAGTGTTCAAGGCGTCGGGTGGCCAACCGCCCACCCAAACCGCGACTCTTTTCAAATACGACACAGGTGTGGCCAGCCTCTATAAGCTGATGGGCCAGGCTAATACCCGCTAGACCCGCACCAATAACTGCAAATTCTGCCATCTTCGCCTCCCTAGGTTGCGTTGCCGCCAATAAATTTAAGCAAATAATGAGAAGAAGTTCAGGCTTTAATACACTAAAGTTGCACCTATATACTTATCTTTGTTACTTTTGGATTTTTCATGCCCGTTACCCTACGTACAAGCGTGCCAATACCCCTAACCGATCAAGCTATCGCAACTCATTTCGTGAGTTTTTCAGGCTTTAGCGACGGCAAGGAACACATTGCCATTATCTATGGTGCGCCCGAAGAGCAGGATACGCCACTGGTTCGCATTCATTCCGAATGTCTAACCGGCGACGTCTTTGGTTCACAACGCTGCGATTGCGGCGAACAATTACAGGAAGCCCAGCGCTTGATGGCCGTCCAAGGTGGCGTCGTGCTCTACCTGCGTCAAGAGGGACGTGGCATTGGCCTGTACAACAAGCTCGATGCCTATGACTTACAGGATCAGGGCATGGACACCTACCAGGCCAATGAGCAGCTTGGCTTTGACCACGACCAACGCAACTTTGCCCCTGCCGTGGAGATGTTAGCGGCCCTGGGTTTGAAGCGCATCCGATTGCTGTCGAACAATCCGCATAAGGCCGATGAGTTGTTGGCCGCGGGGATCGAAATCAGCGAACGAGTGGATACCGGTGTCTATGTCAATCAACATAACGCCGGTTATCTAAAAGCCAAGGTCGATCAGCAGGCGCATCGAATCAAGCTGCCGAAATCGGCAAAGTCTGTGGATAGCCAGTAGGATAACCATAGTATATATATTGAATAAGCTGTGGATGACTGTGGATAAGTTCTATACATCACAATGGCAGGTACTCTATGCAATACCTTGAAGAATTCCTTTCCACGCCCGATGGGCATGATATTCCGATTCGCCTTTGGCGCCCCCGAAGCACCCGTCATATATTGATCATTGCCCACGGCATGGCGGAGTATTGTGAACGCTATGCGCCCTTGGCCGAATGGCTGACCGAGTCGGATATAGCCGTAATAGCGCTAAACCATCGGGGCCATGGCATGGATTGCGACGACGCTAAACTCGGCTATTTTGCCGATCATCGAGGCTGGACACGGGTAGTTGATGATTTGCATCAAGCGGTTTGTTTTGCCAAGGCGCAGATCCCCGATTGTCCTATTACCCTGCTCGGACACAGCATGGGATCCTTTATCGGCCAAAGTTATCTACAGGCCTATGGCGATTCGGTGAGCCAGGTTATTTTTAGTGCAAGTAATCGAGTCGACCGTCCCAAGCTGCTGATCTCCCAGGCATTGATCGCTGTGATCGCAGCGCTGAAGGGCCGTCGTGCAACCAGTGGTCTAGTCGACTTCCTCAGCTTTGGTCAGTTCAATCGCCCGTTTCGACCCAATCGCACCGCGAGCGATTGGCTCAGTCGGGACGCCGAGCAGGTTGATGCCTATATCGATGATCCCTATTGCGGCTTTTCCTGTTCTCTGGGGCTATGGCAGGATTTTATCGGCGGCATGCTCACGCTGCAACCGGCGGGCTGGCCGAGCACGGTACCGATTCACCTATTGTCGGGCGGTGCTGACCCCGTTGGTGAGTTCGGTCGAGGCATTGAGCGCTTCGCCGGCCAACTGCGCCGCGCTGAGCGGCGGTTGGTGAGCTATAAACTCTATCCCGAGGCGCGCCATGAGATTATCAATGAGACCAATGCCGACGAAGTCTGGGAAGATATTCGCGCTCTGGTCTTGCATGGCCGGCTGAGCGACGCGCCAGAGCACTCAAACTAAACCGCTAAAAGGCATCTCGACTAGGGCATATCCTGCCCTAGGCTGGCCATTATTCTAGCCGCGGTGGCTATTTTTTATTGCCCAGAGCGCGTGCAATTAGCATTACTATCCCCACCAGAATCAACAGATAGGTCAAGCCAGAACAGGCCCATTTGATCATAGAGAACACTGAGGCCAGCTGCGCGTTAGATGACGCAATCAGGCCATCGGCCAGGTACTGCTTGGCTATCACCGCCAGCTGATAATTTTCCAGCCAATCGAACAACACCTGATTCAAGGGCAACAGGTTCAGCAGACCAGTTTTATGGGCCAAGGGTTTGAATAAAACCGACACCCAGACCACATACATTAGGCCGTAGGTTAGGCCAAAAAGTGTATCCCAAATCTGATTAAAACGGATGTAGGCCTCGATCATGTTGTCGCTGCGCGCGGCCAGAAACTCCCTAATGTCGGCCTGATCGAAACCGAACGACGTCCCGAGCGATTTTATCGTGCTACCGGTCACTTCAAAGCCTGTGGCTTTGGCTAACATAACCAGCAGGAGGTAGGCCAAAAACAGGGCGGTAACCAAAAGACCTATCTTAACGTTGGCTTTATGGTAAAAAAACTCCGATAAGCCTTTGATTAATAATGGGGTCTTTTTTGACCTCCTCTGTGTTGCTCGCGCTAACATTTTTGCTTCGCCCCGTCGTCGATAGCCTTGCCATTCTCATGAGTCCGTCGTCAAATAAAGTTCGACAGCTGTCGCTTGAATTAGCGCGGCTCTAATTTGTATATGGTCTTGATTATGCCGCTTGGGTCTGCCGATGCAAGCGACTCTATGTTTAATGTCTGTATTCATCGTGACCGGGGTACTTGAAGACAAATACTGGCCACCAATGACTGGAATTGTTATCCATGAATTTGCCTCTAGACTTATGGGTGCTTAAGCAAACAACGCTGTCTTTAACCACTTAACCGGAGCGGGTGATCAACCATGAAACGTAAACAAACGCTTTTTCTGTGCCTTGGCGCAGCCCTCATTACCACGGCCCTTGCGGGAGACTTTGACCGCGAGATCAAGGCGCGCCAGTCCTTTATGCAAGTCCTAGCCTACAACAACGGCCTGTTAGCCAATATGGTGCGCGGGAAAGTACCCTATGATGCCGAATTGGCCCAAACCGCCGCGCTGAATCTGAAATTGGCTGCGCAGATGAACATGAGCTCGGTCTGGGTGGTCGGTTCGGATATGAGCGTTGCCGGTAACGACACCAAGACCAAACCAGAACTTTGGTCGACCTGGCCTAAGGCCGGCAGCTATTTAACTGATCTGGGCAATGCCAGTGCGCTCTTAGATGGCGTGGCGGGAATGGGCTTGGAGCAGATGAAGGCAGCCTTTAGCGACGTTGGTAAGGCCTGCTCGGCCTGTCACAAAGATTTTCGCGCCAAGTAGGCGGCAAAAGGGCTATTTGCCAATACAGAAGCTACTGAAGATTCGTCCCAGCAAGTCGTCGGGACTGAATTCACCGGTGATCTCATTGAGCGCATTCTGTGCAAAGCGCAGATCCTCGGCGAGCAATTCCCCTGCGGCCGGCCCAAGCAGTTGGGCCAAGCCAGAGTCGAGCGCGGCTTCGGCCACGGCCAAGGCATCCAGATGGCGCCGACGCGCGATAAAACCGGACTCGTGGTTACCGGTGAAGCCCATCAGCTGTTTTAGATGACTGCGCAAGGCCTCGATCCCTTCGCCCTGCTGCACCGAGAGGCGCAAAACCGGCGGCTCGGACGCGGTAAAGCCGGCCGTCTCGCCAGTCTTATCGATCTTGTTACGCACCACGGTGATATTTTGCCGATCAACCAGACGATGCATCAGATCGGGCCAAATCTGGTCAGGTTCGGTGCCGGCCGATTCACTGGCGTCGACCAACAGCAAAATACGGTCGGCGTTTTCAATTTCCGTCCAGGCTCGCGCCACGCCAATGCGTTCTATCGCGTCGGGGGTATCGCGCAGACCTGCGGTATCGATTATATGTAGGGGCATCCCGTCTAGATGAATGGGTTCCTTGAGAACATCACGGGTGGTGCCGGCTACCTCGGTCACAATGGCCCGATCGTGGCCGGCCAAGGCGTTGAGCAGACTGGATTTTCCGGCGTTTGGCCGACCGGCAAGCACTACCGTCATGCCTTCACGCATCAGGCTACCCTGATTCGCCGTCGCCACGACGGTCGCAAGTTGGGCCATTATGCCGCGTAAATCGCCCTCTACCTTGCCGTCGGAGAGAAAGTCGATCTCCTCTTCGGGAAAGTCGATCGCGGCCTCAACATAGATGCGCAATTGAATTAACTGTTCCACCAGACGGTGAACAGCCTTGGAAAAGTCACCCTGCAACGATCGAACGGCCGATCGAGCCGCCTCGCGAGAACTGGCGTCAATCAGATCGGCGATCGCCTCCGCCTGGGTCAGGTCGATCTTATCATTGAGGAACGCCCGCTCCGAGAACTCTCCCGGCCGGGCCAAGCGACAACCAAGGCGCACCAGCTGTTCGAGCAGCATCTCGAGTATCACCGGACCACCGTGACCCTGCAGTTCTAAAACGTCTTCACCGGTAAAGGAATGCGGGCCAGGAAAGAATAGCGCGATACCGCTGTCAATCACCTGCTGTAGGTCGTCATAGAAGGGGCCGTAATGGGCATAGCGAGGCTTAGGCTCGAGCTGTAACAGGCCTGTTGCCAGGTCCCGCGCCTTGGCACCGGAAATACGAATGATGCCAACACCGCCGCGCCCAGGCGGCGTGGCGACGGCGACAATGGTTTCACTCGAATGATACATATGGTTGACCCCGATGTGACCCTGTGGTGAGGGATGGATAGATTAACGCTACACAATGCAAAAAGGCAGAGCAAGCTCTGCCTTTCCCATGGCCGATGGACTCAAAGAGACGGTTCGTTAGGCTTTATTTTTCTGGATAAGTTTATCCTGAACAAGCTTGGCATCGGCACGCGCCACACTCTTGTTTACCATGTGTTGCTGGGTGATGGTCGACAGGTTGTTAATAAACCAGTAGAGGGTCAAACCCGCCGGGAACCACAAAAACATAAAGGTAAACATCACCGGCATAAACTTCATGATCTTAGCCTGCATCGGGTCCATCGACGGCTGCTGCTGCATCTGCATCTGCACGAACATCGAGCCGCCCATCAGCAACGGTAGGACAAAGAACGGATCCTTAATCGATAGATCGACGATCCAGAACATAAAGGGCGATTGGCGCAGTTCGACCGACTCCATTAAGACCCAATAGAGCGCGATAAAGACCGGCATCTGCACCAACATCGGCAAACAACCACCAAGCGGATTAAGCTTTTCTTTCTGATAAAGCTTCATCGTTTCCTGACTCATGCGAGCCCGGTCGTCGCCGTAGAGCTCCCGCAGCTCCTGGATTTTCGGCGTAAACTTACGCATCTTCGCCATTGATCGGTATGAGGCCGAGGTGAGCGGGTAGAGCAACAGTTTTAACAGCAACGTCATCAGTACGATGGACCAGCCCCAGTTGCCTACCAAGCCGTGAATAAACTGCATTAATTTAAAGATGGGTTGAGCGATCCACCATAACCAGCCGTAGTCGACCGTTTTTTCCAAGTTTTTGGCCACAACAATAAGCGAATCTTGGTCTTTTGGACCAACATAAAGACCCGCATTGGCCTGCGCGGTCTCGCCCGGTGCGATCACCAGGGTTGGCGCCTTAAAGCCAGCATAGTAGAGGCCATTACCACCTTGCTCACCATAAAAACCATTGGTGTCATTGGCGCCGGGCACCCATGCAGTTAAGAAATAATGTTGGATAATCGCGACCCAGCCGCCCGTGCTGGTATTGGTGTATTTTTCTTTCTCTAAATCTTTAAAGGATACTTTTTCGTAGGCCGACTCCACCGTGGAGAAAGTCGTACCTAGGTAGGAATTCATACCGATGCCGCCCATACTGCTTGGATCTTCCGACTTATCACGCCGTAACTGGGCAAACATATTTGTCGATAAGGTTCGTGTGCTGTTGTTGGTCAGTTCAAAGCGCAGACCAATCAGGTAGCTGCCTTGGGTAAAGGTGAACACCTTGTCCACGCTGAGACCGGAATCTGCAACATGGCTCAAACGGACTTCGAGTTGACTACCATTGAGATCGAAACGATCCTGCTTGGCGGTGTAGCGGGCACGCGCCTTGGTATCGATGCCATCTGCCCCGACTAAACCGCTCTGGGCATTATAGGTCCGGTCACCATATTCCAATATTTTAAACGGGCTGTCGGGGGTTTCGAGACTCGCTGGATACTGCGGCAGTGCGGCTAAGATAACGTCGCCACCGTTCAGATCGATAATAACGTTCAGAGTGTCGGTAAATACCCTAACCTGGTTGCCAGTGGAAACCGGTTGATCAGCTACACGGCTGTCCGTTTCGGTATCAACATTACCAGCAGGCACGTCGCTAGCACCTAAGCTTGGTGTTACAGCGCTTGCAGCTACCGAGGTTTCCTGAGCAACCGGCCTGGTATTAGAATAATCATTCGACCAAGTAAAAATCATCAAATAAGAGACAATTGCGAGGCCTGCAATTAAGGTAATTCGGCGTACATCCATAATAAATCAGTTCCAGTTAGATTGGATAACGGGCAAAAACTCGTTTGAGCCGTTTTATGCAGGAAAAAACGGCGAAATACTACCTGTCAGCGGCCCGAGATGCCAGTTCTATTCATCAAAGTAAAGATTAAGCTAGGTTTAGCAGGGTGGTGGGGTGGTTTTAGCAGGCGCTGGCGCGTTTCTTTAACTTGCTAAACTGCTTGTTCAGCAACTGGTAAATCTCAATATTGGTGCTCTTATCGAGGCCTTTCCGACCCATAAAAACGATATCGAGATTCGGTAACTCGTGCTGGTGCAAGCGCAAGTAATCCCGAGCGATGCGCTTTATGCGATTTCGTTCGACTGCGCGTTTGATATTCTTCTTCGAAATAATAAATCCAAGACGAGGTTGGTCTTGTTTATTAAAACGCGCAAGCAGCAGGCAGAGGTCGGATGGCGCCTTGACGTCAACCTGGTCGAATACGGTTCGGAAGTCGGCGGCTGTCAACAAACGCAGCGTACGCGGGTATCCGAACGATATTGGCACTTCTGTCTGGACAGGCAGCAGTGTTTAAGCGCTCAGCAGAGCACGACCGCGTGCACGGCGACGGGCGATTAACTTACGGCCGTTCTTGGTTGCCATGCGAGCACGAAAACCGTGACTGCGCGCGCGCTTCAGATTGCTTGGTTGAAATGTACGTTTCATGTTCCGGTCTCTCTTCAGTTGCAGCAGCAAGTGTGCAACATGGGTTTGGTGTCATCAGACGTAGCTAGGCGCGGCTAATGACCTGAAATTTGGATGGGCGATTCTAATGATTTTCTGTACTCAAATCAACGGTGTTTTTTTAAACAACGCTATTTGTTTTCNCATGGTTGGTTTTGTCTTGAGTTGGGTTTTGACCTTTTCGATGTTTAAACAGGGTTTCATAAGTAAGTTAATATTATATATATATATGTTTATTGTTATTTGTTGTTACTTATTGAGTGCGCCTTTTTCTGGGGTTATGTCAAAAAAATACTTTAAAAACAATAACTTACGACAATGACAAGCGCGTGGTGTATCGGTCGATAGGCTGCGAACAAGGGGCGCTTAAGCTGTGTATAAAAGAGCTACTTATCCACAGCCTAAGAGGCTAATTGTTATCCACACCTTTAGTCACAGGCTTATACCCCTGGTTGCCCACAGCCTAATTTTACAATAATCCAGCGTTAAAAGGCCTATTGGCAGCGTTTTAGGTGCCCGGAAAAAGTGCTATAGATCTGCTTTTTCAGTCTTTTAAGGGTGGTAGGTGGATCGATTTGCACCTTAAGCCGCGTCGATCAGCGTTTATGCATCTACAAATTAGTACCTTTTGCCAAGGCAAGGGTCTGCTTGTTAGTCACTAGAGGAGTGCGATCAGGGTTTAAATGGCGTAAAGCACACCTTAGCTTTGGCCTATTTGATCCGATTATTACGCCAACATATTTTGTTACCCCGGGGCTTGGAAGCTTGGGTCGTTGCGCAGCGCCGATGACGATCCAGTTAGACCGGTCTCGCCCCAATAGGCCAAGGCCCTGAATAAAAGGGCCCAAACGGGGAAATGAGTCAAAATCAGGGTAGCGGCGCCTCATTGGGTCAGTTAAAATGATCGGCCGTTTGGTATTTTCGGAGTGCTTGTGCAGGACGCGTTATGGCAGCAATGCTTAGAACAGCTACGCAGTGAGTTGCCGTCTCATCAGTTCAATACATGGTTAAAACCTCTGTCAGTTTCTACGGAAACCAACGGCCTATTACTGTCTGCACCAAACAGATTTATTGCCAATTGGGTCAGGGATAAGTATCTCGAACGGATCGAGACCTTAGCCAGTTCTTATGGGATCCAAGGCGCCGTCAGTATTGATGTTCAGACCAGTAGCACTGGGCGCGCCCAGGGAGTCGCCAGCAGCAGCAATTCGACTCGTAACGAACGTCGGTCGGAGTCGAGCGACAGTGCTCGAGCTCCGGCCTTAGAATACCCAAGCCTCCTGACCCCGGCTGTCGCCGACCGGGTCGAGGTCGACCCGCGTACGAGATCGACCGAAGTCCTCGAGGTCCAAACAACAGGGGCCAAACGGGGTCGGATCAAGGTCCAGAGTTACCTCAACCGGTCCTTTACCTTTAAGTCGTTTGTTGAGGGTAAGTCTAACCAATTGGCTTTAGCGGCGAGCCAACAGGTGGCCGAGAATGCTGGAGGCGCCTACAACCCGCTATTTATTTACGGGGGCGTCGGTTTGGGCAAGACCCACCTGATGCAGGCCATTGGTAACGAAATTCTTGAACAAAACCCTGCGGCGAAAGTGGTTTATCTGCACTCGGAACGCTTCGTGGCCGATATGGTTAAGGCCCTGCAATTAAATGCGATGGCAGAATTTAAACGATTCTATCGCTCACTTGATGCCCTGTTGATCGATGATATCCAGTTTTTTGCCAAGAAAGACCGGTCCCAGGAAGAGTTTTTCCATACCTTTAATGCCTTGCTGGAAGGCAACCAGCAGGTCATCTTAACCTGCGATCGTTTTCCGAAAGAGATAGACGGTCTAGAAGACCGGTTGAAGTCTCGTTTTGGATGGGGTTTAACCGTAGCCGTTGAGCCCCCCGATCTGGAGACTCGGGTAGCGATCCTGCTAAAAAAGGCAGAGGAGGCCAAGATAAAATTGCCGGCTGATGCCGCCTTTTTTATTGCCCAGCGTATCCGCTCAAATGTTCGCGAGTTGGAAGGGGCACTGAAGCGGGTGATTGCCAATTCGCAGTTTACCGGCTCCGCCATTAACGCGGCCTTTGTTAAGGAGTCCTTGAAAGATCTGCTTGCCCTGCAGGACAAGCAAGTCAGCGTGGACAATATTCAACGCACCGTGGCAGAATATTTTAAAATTAAGATCTCCGATCTCCACAGCAAGCGTCGCAGCCGCAGCATTGCCAGGCCACGCCAGGTTGCGATGGCACTGGCAAAAGAGCTGACCCAGCATAGTTTGCCAGAGATTGGCGAGGCTTTTGGTGGTCGAGATCACACCACCGTGCTGCACGCTTGTCGTAAAGTAAAAGAATTACGTGAAACCAATCAAGATATACGCGAAGATTATAGCAATCTCCTTAGAACTCTGACCACCTGATGACCGGATGGATAACTGCCTCATGATTCAATTTTCTCTGGCACGTGAACAGCTACTGAAACCCCTTCAACTGGTGAGTGGCGTGGTTGAAAAACGCCAAACGCTCGCCGTTTTATCTAACGTCCTCTTAGAGGTCGAAGGCACTCAACTTTCGCTTACAGGAACCGATCTGGAAGTGGAATTGGTTGGACGGGTAGCCTTATCGGAACCGGCGACAGAAGGTTTAATTACCGTGCCGGCGAAAAAATTCCTCGATATCGTTCGGTCTTTGCCGGATGACGCGATCATTAGTGTGCACCAACAGGACGATAAGGTGATGGTGACCAGTGGTCGCAGTAAGTTTACCCTGTCCTGTTTGTCTGCCGGCGAGTTTCCCAATGTCGAGCAAGACAGTGGCAGTGATGACTATGAGATGCCGCAAAAGGTCTTAGCCCAGCTGATCGGTGCCACGGCCTTTGCTATGGCCCAGCAAGACGTGCGCTATTACCTAAATGGTATGTCACTGGAATTAAACCAGTCAATGGTTCGCACCGTGTCGACCGACGGTCACCGTCTGGCCATGAGTTCTCGCCATGTCGAGGGTCTCAATGTGCCCGAGCGCAAGCAGGTCATCGTGCCGCGTAAAGGTATCTTAGAACTGAATCGTTTGCTTGCTGATGATCAGCAAATGGTTCAGCTGTATATAGGCGCGACTCATCTGCGTGCAACCACAGCCGATTTCAGCTTCACCACTAAGCTAGTCGATGGCAAATTCCCCGATTACGATCGGGTGATTCCACGCGGTGGCGATAAGGAGATGGTCGGTGATCGGCAGGTCATGAAGGCAATCTTCAGTCGCGCAGCGATCTTGTCCAACGAGAAGTACCGTGGCGTGCGCATGACCCTAAGCCAGGGCAATCTGGTGGTCAAGGCCAACAACCCCGAGCAGGAAGAGGCTGAGGTGGCAGTAGAGGTCGATTACGATGGACCGGATCTGGAAGTGGGCTTTAACGTCAGTTACCTATTGGATGTGATGAATGTGATTCAGGGTGATCAGGTGCGGTTTATTCTCGCGGATGCCAACTCAAGCGCCTTGCTGACCGATTTTGATGATGACGCATCGGCCTATGTCGTCATGCCGATGCGGCTTTAGGAGCCGGACGGCGTGGCTTAGGTGTCAATCGAAAACCTATCGCTGAGCGGAATTCGCAATCTGCAGGAATCCCAACTCAGCTTGGGGGCGGGCGTCAATGTCTTCTATGGCGACAATGGCGCGGGCAAGACCTCACTCCTAGAAGCTATCCATCTGTTAGCGATGGCCCGCTCATTCAAGGCTTCTCGGACTCGCACCGTAGTTGGTGACCAGTCTGAGGAGCTGCTTATTTCGGCCACCGTGGCCGGAGTAGGTCGTTTGGCTGTGCGCCGCACTTTAAAGGGTCAAAGTCAGATTCGTCTTAACGGCACCTCCCTAACAACGCTCGCCGAATTGGTGCATCTATTGCCGTTGCAACTGATCCATGCGGACAGTTTCGCATTACTCGAAGGCAATCCAGGAGATCGTCGGCAATTTCTCGACTGGGGGGTTTTCCACCAGTTTCCGAGCTTTCACACCGATTGGCAGAAGTTGCAGAAAAGCCTTAAAAACCGGAATTCTCTGCTCCGTTCTGGTAGACTGAACCGCTCTGAGTTGGACGTTTGGGAGCGGGAATACCTAACCGCAGCGGATCGAATAGATGACGACCGTAAGCGCTATTTAGAAGGCTTTGTGCCCTGCTTTCACACGGTACTGAGCCAGCTTATCGACTTGCCGGCCTTGCGAATCCATTATTTTCGCGGCTGGGACAAGGATCGGCCCTTAACCGATGTTCTCGAGCATCAGCGTGCGCGTGATAGCAAGCTGGGTTACACCCAGTCAGGCCCGCAGCGGGCCGATATGCGCATTAAGATCGGTAAGGTTAATGCCGCCGATCTCTTGTCTCGAGGTCAGCAAAAGCTGGTTGTCTGCGCGTTGAAAATTGCACAGAGTCTTTATTTACAGACACAGCAGGCACTGCCAACAGTTTTTTTAATCGATGATTTGCCCTCAGAGTTGGATCATCATCATATTCAGAAGTTAGGGGCCCTTATGGAGGGACTGCAAACCCAGGTATTTATGACCTGTGTCGATCCCAGCCCATTAAAGACTTTTTGGAAAAATCCTGACCGAATTAATATGTTCCACGTGGAACATGGTCAGATCAGGCAAGCGACGGATTTTGGAGATCAGCATGAGTGACAATTACGATTCCTCCAGTATTAAAGTACTGAAAGGATTGGATGCCGTTAGAAAAAGACCGGGTATGTATATCGGCGATACAGATGATGGCACCGGTTTGCATCATATGGTCTTCGAAGTTGTCGACAACTCCATCGATGAGGCTTTAGCGGGTCATTGCAGCGAGATCACCATTACCATTCATCCTAATGAGTCGGTGAGTGTTGAGGACAATGGTCGAGGTATTCCAACCGAGCCGATGCTCGAGGAAGGCGGCCTATCCGCAGCAGAAGTCATTTTAACGGTCTTGCATGCTGGCGGAAAATTCGATGACAACTCCTACAAGGTCTCTGGTGGCCTTCACGGCGTGGGCGTCTCTGTTGTTAACGCGCTCTCATCGGAATTGAAGTTGCTGATTCGCCGTCAAGGTAAGTTGCATGAACAGCATTACCGCCATGGCGTCGCGGTAGAGCCACTGAGAGTTGTTGGCGATGCCGAAGGCAGTGGCACCACGATCACCTTCAAGCCGTCCGGCGAGACCTTTGCTAACATCCTGTTTTCATTTGATATTCTGGCCAAGCGTTTGCGCGAGCTAAGCTTCCTTAACTCCGGTGTATCGATTCGGCTGAAGGATGAGCGCTCTGGCAACGATGAATTGTTCCATCACGAAGGTGGTCTGAGTGCCTTTGTGGCATATCTCAATCAAAATAAGACAACCATTAACGATGTATTCCATTTTGCCTACGAGCGACCGGAAGACTCAATCGTGGTCGAGGTGGCCCTGCAGTGGAACGATACCTATCAGGAAAATCTCTACTGCTTTACCAACAACATCCCCCAGCGCGACGGAGGTACCCATTTGGCGGGCTTTCGAGCCGCGTTGACGCGTACCCTGAATAACTATATTCAGGCTGAAAATCTGCTCAAGAAGCACAAGGTCGCGACCGGCGGAGACGATGCCCGAGAAGGTTTAACGGCCATTATTTCAGTCAAAGTACCGGACCCCAAGTTCAGTTCGCAAACCAAAGACAAGTTGGTCTCCTCGGAAGTCAAGTCCGCAGTGGAGCAAGAGATGTCTCGGGTGTTTGCGGAATACCTTATGGAACATCCTAACGAGGCGAAGATCATCGTCGGTAAGATGATCGATGCCGCCCGAGCCCGTGAAGCTGCCCGTAAGGCTCGTGATATGACCCGGCGTAAGGGCGCGCTCGATATAGCGGGTCTGCCGGGTAAGCTGGCCGATTGCCAAGAAAAGGATCCAGCTCTATCTGAGCTCTATTTGGTGGAAGGTGACTCGGCGGGTGGCTCTGCCAAGCAGGGGCGCGATCGTCGCACCCAGGCGATCTTGCCGCTTAAGGGCAAGATCCTTAACGTGGAAAAGGCCCGTTTCGATAAGATGCTGCAATCGCAAGAGGTAGGTACGCTGATCATCGCCTTGGGTTGTGGCATTGGTCGGGAAGAGTTCAATATCGATAAGTTGCGTTATCATAATATTATTATCATGACCGATGCCGATGTCGATGGTTCCCACATTCGCACCCTGTTATTGACCTTCTTCTTTCGTCAATTGCCTGAGTTGATTGAAAACGGTTATGTCTATATTGCCCAGCCACCACTGTATAAGATTAAACGTGGCAAACAAGAGAGCTATCTCAAAGACGAGAAAGCGTTAGAAGTTTATCTTATGGCTCAAGCGCTTGAAAACACCGCGCTCTTTACTGATCCGAGCGCGCCTGGTATCGGCGGTGTTCAGTTAGAGTCTCTTGTGAAGCAATACCAAGATGTACTGCTGCGTATTGAGAAGATGAGCCGGGTGTATCCGAAGCCTATACTGGAACAGTTAATCTATATGCCGGCCCTGACGCTGGAGATGCTGAGCAATCAGGAACAGGTGGCCGCATGGGTCGACGAGATGAACGAACGCTTTGTCGAAGCCCTATCGGGTGCCGCGGTCTATCAGATATTCGTTACCGAAGACAAGGAACGCCACATTTGGCTGCCTAAGGTTCAGATGACAGCCCACGGCCTAAACACCGACTACACCCTGTCCTATACTTTTTTCGATAGCCAGGAATACACTGCGGTTGTCGCGCTCGGAGCCATCTTGCAAGGCTTGATTGAAGAAGGTGCTTATGTTCAGCGCAATGAAAAGAAACGTGAGGTCGCCAACTTCGAAGAAGTTATTGCTTGGTTAATGACCGAAGCTCGGCGTGGTTACCAGATTCAGCGCTATAAGGGTCTGGGCGAAATGAATCCGGGTCAGTTGTGGGAAACTACCATGGATCCTCAGGCGCGTCGCATGCTCAAGGTAACCATTGAGGATGCCATCGCTGCGGATCAAATCTTCACCACTCTGATGGGCGACGATGTCGAACCGCGTCGAGCCTTTATCGAGGCCAATGCCCTGTCGGTTGCTAACCTAGACTACTAGTGCTGACTTTCGTCGGCCAGGACCCATAAAAAAACCCGCTTCGGCGGGTTTTTTTTATGAAAAAGGTTCCACGTGGAACCTTTTGTTAGCAGCGTTTTTCCATCCAAAAAACATCATGATAACGGCCGAATTTACGCCCCGCTTCGTTCAAGGTGCCAACCTCATAGAACCCGAACTTCTGATGTAGGCCTATCGATGCCTTATTTGGCAAGGTGATCACCGCGTGGGCCCGATGCACATCTTCGTCGGCCAGGGCGGTAAATAGCTCGGCATAAAGTAAGCTACCCAAACCCGAAACAGTGCGCTCTGGCGACCGATAGATGCTTACCTCGACCGAGGTGTCATAGGCTCGTTTCGGACGCAAGGGTCCGCTATTGGCAAAGCCAAGTAATTCACCGTCCGGCGTCTCGGCGACAAAACAACGATATCGACCGGTGTCTTTGAACTGATGAAACCAAGGCAGACGGGTAGTGACAGTGTAGGGTTCGGTATCGAAGGTTGTAGCGCTGGTCTCAATGAAGGGATTGAGGATGGCGACGATGGCGGGCAGATCTGTTAACTGGATGGGACGAATGATAATGGACAAGGGCCGTTTCTCTAACGCTACTAATTGGCTTAATAGTACTACGATAGCAGCGGAGGCCAATATAACTCTTTTGGAAATCGGCCGAGTCGATCGGGCAACAGACCCTCCGCCGCCAGCAAACGATATTGTCGAGCTGCCCCAGCATGATCACTGATACGACATTGACTGTTTAGGATGCGAAACCAGGGTAAGGTGGAACCCTCAGGCACTGCGCGTAACCAAGCCAGCACTTGCCGGACATGGACACCACATAGATCAGCCAATCGGCCATAGCTGGTAAAATGACCGGGGGGTACACTGGCCAGAGTTTGGTTAAATATTTCCACCGACATGGGTTCCCCTTGGTCATCGATGCCAGAAAACAGAGCGATGTGATTGAATTAAAGTTGCGCCATAACCGATTCGGCAGAACTCTGATCCAACCCCGTCGGATCAATACCGATCCAGGTGACGACACCATCAACCGCGATCAAAGCATAACGTTGAGATCGAACGCCCATTCCGGCGCCGGTTAAATCCTTAACGAGATCGACGGCTTCGGTAAAATCCGCGCTACCATCGCCTAACATACGCAGTGCCGTAGCATTCTGCTGGTGTCCCCATGCACCCATTACCCATGCATCGTTAACACTGACACAGATAATCTCATCGACACCGAGGGCTTTTATCTTATCGGCATTGACGACAAAACCGGGCACATGCGCGGCGCTGCAGGTTGGCGTGAATGCGCCAGGCAGGGCGAAGATCACAACTTTCTTGTCACTGAAGAGCGACTCGGTACTCAAGGCCACCGGGCCCTGATCGGACAGTTCGTAGAGGTTAACATTGGGTAGGGTATCGCCAATCTGTATCGCCATGNGGGGCTCCATAAAAGTTAGGTAAAAATTGACTAGGGTCGCTATGATGGCCCATTAACATTGGAATGCAAGCTTGGACCATGACNTTCAGCCTGAGATTAATTCAAGCACAGGACAATCAGCCTGTGGAACTTATCATTCGCGCCGTATTGGCTGAACACGGTGCCGATCGGCCCGGCTTTGCTTGGCAGGACCCGGAGCTGTCGGCGCTTTGTCAGGCTTATAGCGCCCCGGGTCATGCCTATTGGGTTGTCAGCCATGGCACACAGTTGCTCGGGGGCGTCGGTATTGCGCCGCTTAAGCCGGAGGTGGTGCAAACCTGTGAGTTACAAAAAATGTATTTGAGCCCTGCCGGCCGGGGTCATGGCTTAGGCCACTTGCTGTTGCAAACGGCCTTGGAATTTGCCCAGCAACATTACCGCTGGTGTTATTTGGAGACCCTAACCAATATGTCCGACGCAGCTTCGCTGTATCGTAAAGCCGGCTTTATGGCGTTACCGGCACCGATTATCAGCACCGAACACAGCGGCTGTGACCGTTGGTTTTTGAAGGAGTTAGGCCCGTAGAGTAATCTTGGTGAGGGACCCAAAAGCGCCTCAGTCGGCTTCTGCGA